>ERZ1645187.524-NODE-524-length-38060-cov-55.206868_pt1 | contig 38060 bp, 49 predicted proteins | sample MGYA00575352_ERZ1645187 | MGnify/ENA primary metagenome ERZ1645187 (study PRJEB40837, sample SAMN11349314) | freshwater sediment metagenome | isolation source: river sediment | host: Sediment | place: India: Wazaribad , New Delhi | collected 2017-02-21 ... | reverse complement strand
ACCGGCAGGCGAAGATCCTCGGCCTCATCCTCGGCGAGCCGCCGGCGGCGCCCTCCGTCGCCGAGGCGATCGCGCTCCTCGACCGGACGCCGGCGCCGGTGAAGCTGACGGGATGGCAGAAGGTCTCCGACACGTTCTCGCGGCTCAAGGCGGAAGAACAGGACGCGTTCTTCGTGGCGCACGCCGACGCCATCGACCGCTGGCTCATGACCCGGGGGCGTAAGGCCGCATGATGAAGCGCGACGGCTCCACTCTCGACCTCTTCCGCGACGTCCAGCCGGCACCGGTGGTGCCGCGCTTCGCGGCCGAAGACGTCAAGGCGTGGAGCCGCGCCCGTCGGCTGTCGAAGGCGATCGCCAAGACGCTCGCCGACGACGGGCGCAGCCGCGACGACATCGCCGCCGCGATGAGCGAGCTGCTCGAGGAGGCGGTCTCCAAGCCGATGCTCGACAACTACGCCGCCCAGGAGAAGGAGCACCAGATCTCGGCGCTCCGGCTGGCGGCTCTCGTCATGGTCACCGGCGACGCCCGGGCGCTCAACGCCCTGCTCGAAGAGGGCGGGCTGATCGTGGTCGAGGCGAAATACGAAGCGCTGCTCCGGCGGGAGAAGGCGCGCGAGCTGCGCGAGCGGGCCGAGCGGGAAGAACAGGCGGCCGATGCCGAGTGGAGGGCCAGACGGTGAAAGAGTGGCTGACCGCCCGCGAGCTGGCCGCCGAGGCTCTTCCGGACCTCCCGACGACGGAGAGCGCGATGATCCGCTACGCGGCGCGCGCCGGCTGGGGTGAGAGCCTCGCCTATGCCCGGGAACGCAAGGGGCGCGGCGGCGGCATCGAGTTTCACATCGCATTGCTGCCGACGCTCGCCCGGCTCGACTACGAGCGGCGGCATCGGCGGATCGAGGCGGCGCCGGCCGCCGCGCCGGTCGATCTGGTGCTCGGGTCCGACCTCAGCGATCGAGCGGCGCACGAGCGGGACGCCCGGCTCGCCGTCGTCGTGGCCTTCGAGGCCTTCTCCTCGGCCAATCGGCTCTCCGACGCCAGCTGCGCCCAGATCTTCGTCGATCGCTACAACATGGGGTCGATCGCCGTCGACCCGTGGATCCGCGAGACGATCCGCCATCTGTCGAAGCGGTCGCTCTCTCGCTGGCGGGCCGCGAAGTTCCTCGGTCGGGCCGACCGGCTCGCCGTGGACAAGGCCGCCGCTCGCAAGGGCAAGGGCCTGCTCGAGACCGCCGAGGGCGGCCGGGTCCGCACCTTCGTCCTGGCGCTGATCGCCCACCAGCCGCTGCTCTCCGCCGCCCAAGTGCGCACCCAAGTGCGGGCGGAATTCGGCGACACGCTCGTCGACCACGCGGGACGGACGGTGGCGGTGCCGCCCGTGCGCACCTTCCAGCACGCCCTGATGACACTCAAGACGGCCGAAAAGGTGGTGCTGACCAAGCTCTCCGATCCGGACCGCTACCGCTCGACCATGGCGCCGGCCGGCGTCGGCACCTATGCCTGGGTGAAAGAGCCGAACGCGCTGTGGATGATCGACGCCTCGCCGGTCGACGCGCTCTGTGTCGACGGCCGCTGGTCGATCTACGCGGCGATCGACATCGCGACCCGTCGGACCATCTGGTACCTGTCGCGGACGCCGCGCGCCGAAGCCGTGGCGATGCTGATCCGCAAGGCGATCCTCGAATGGGGCGCGCCGGCCAAGATCAAGACCGACAACGGCTCGGACTTCAAGGCGCAGGCGACCCAGCGGCTCCTCGCCGCGCTCGGGATCGAGGTCGAGTACTCCGCCCCCTACTCGCCGCAGCAGAAGGGGCATGTCGAGCGCGCGATCCGAACCTTCCAGCACGACTGCGCGACACTGCTCCCCGGCTTCGTGGGCCATTCGGTGGCCGATCGAAAGCGCATCGAAGACCGCAAGGGCTTCGCCGACCGGCTCGGCCAGGACACGGCCGAAGCCTTCGCCGTGTCTCTCGGCGGGCCGGAGCTGCAGGGCCTGGTCGATCGTTGGGAAGGCGAGATCTACGACCATCGGGACCATGCCGGTCTCGACGGGATCTCGCCGGCGGCAGCCGCGGCGCGGTCGACGACGACGATCCGGCGCATCGACGAGCGCGCCCTCGACATCCTGCTGATGCCGGCCGCCGGCGGCGACGGCATCCGCACCGTCTCGAAGTTCGGTGTCCGGATCGACCACCACCACTACGTCATCCACGAGGCGCTGCCCGGTGATCGGGTGTTCGTCCGCATGGATCCGACCGACGTCGGCCGCATCCTCGCCTTCGACGCGGAGAGCGGGCGCTTCGTCGGCGAGGGTATCTGTCCGAAGCTGCGCGGCATCTCGGCGGCGACCCTGCTCCAGGCGAAGCGCGAGATCACCAGCGAGCGTCTCGCCGAGGCCACCAAGGGCGTCAATGCCGAGATCAAGCGCCTCACCAAGGGACCGCATCTGCTCGAGCGCGCCCTCGGCGTGGCGGTGCGCGATGCCCAGGCACGCGACGAGAACGTCGTCACCCTGCCGAAGCGCGAAGAGACCCACACCACACCGGCGATCGCCGCGGCGCTGGACGCCTCGGCGCCCCCGGCTCCGCCGCGCCCGCTCTCCGATCGCGCCGCTCAGCTCTTCACCGAGCTGAAGGCCGAGCCGATCGCGATCGAGCCGCGCGGCAACATCACCCGCCTCCGCGCCCAGGAGACCCCGCAGCAGCGCTTCCGGCGCGCCCTCGATCTCGAGGGGCGGATCGCCGGCGGCGAGGAGGTGCCGAGCTCCGATGCCGTCTGGCTCGGCGGTTACCAGCAGGGGTCCGAGTACCGCGCCATGCGCACGGTCTTCGAGGACGGAGGGGAACAGGTTCTGCGTTGAGTTGCGTCTGAAAAAAGAACGCCCCGGCGGACCGGGGCGATGAAGTCAACACGAGGATCAACATGACCACCAAGACGACGGCCGTCAACACCAAGGGAACGGTCGCCCTCCTCAAGAACGTCGCCGCCTGCATGGCGACGATGACGCGGCTTCAGGATCGCGGGCCGGGCCGGCCGGGTCTCGGCGTCTTCTACGGCCACTCCGGCTTCGGCAAGACCTATTCGGCGATCTACGTTCAGAACAAGACGCGGGCGGCGCGGGTCGAGGTCGGCGACAGCTGGTCGCGCAAGGTGCTGCTCGAGAAGCTCTGTCACGAACTCAGGGTCGAGACGAAGGGCACCATCTCGCAGCTGATGGACCGGGTGGTCGAGGCGCTGGTCGACGACGATCGGCCGTTGATCATCGACGAGGCCGACAAGCTCTGCGACAAGCACATGATCGAGATGGTGCGCCAGATCCAGGAGGAGAGCGGCGCGCCGGTGCTCCTGCTCGGCGAAGAGAAGCTGCCGGCGAAGCTGGCGGAGGTCGAGCGGGTGCACAACCGCGTGCTCCATTGGGAGCCGGCGCAGCCCTGCGACCTCGAAGACACACGGGCGCTCGCCCAATTGCTGGCTCCGATCGAGATCGCCGACGATCTGCTCGAGCAGATCCGTCGAGAGAGCCAGGGCCGGGCCCGGCGCATCGTGGTCAATCTCGACCTGGTCGTCGAAGCCGCCCGCAATCTCGGCACCCGGACGATGTCCGCCGCCGATTTCACCGGGTCGATGTACACGGGCTCCGCGCCCCGGCCGCGGGGGGCGTGATGGCTGCGATCCTGGCTCTCAAGGTCGACCGATCGCGCCAGGTTCGGCGCGGGTCCGCCTACATGTGGTCGGTCGTGCGCGACCTGACGAAGGATCTACGCGACCGCGTCTTCACGGTCGACGACATCCTCGAACGGACGAACGGGACCGCTCTCTCGACGGTCCGGAACTGGGCGCGGACACTCGCCAAGGTCGGAATCCTCGAAGAGGTGGAGGGCGGCTGGCGCTGCCTGAAGCGGCCGACGATGCTCCCCCACATTTCACGGGACGGCGAGATCGTTCCGAGCCGCACCGACGCCATGTGGGCGACGATGCGCGGCTTGAAGACCTTCAGCCCGCGCGAACTGGCGCTCGTCGCCTCGACCGAGGAGGCGCCGGTCCAGGAGGAGACGGCGAAGAGCTACACCGGCCTCCTCCATGCCGCCGGCTATCTCCTCGTCACCTCTCCCGCGACGAAGCGGCGGCAGGCGACCTATCGCCTCAAGCCGTCGAAGAACACGGGACCGCTGGCGCCCCGGATCCTGCGCACCAAGCTCGTCTACGACCCGAACCTCAACCAGGTGATGGGCGACGCCGAGTGCGAGGAGGTGTCGCCATGATCCGTGGACCCGGCCCCGGCACGCCCACCGTCGATCATGTCGCCAAGGCCCGTGCCGCCTGGGGCGACGCCCTCCCGGACTGGGTCCTGGCGCTCGCCGAAGCGGCGCAGGAGACGACACAGCGCGCCGCCGGCGAGGCGGTCGGCTACTCGCCGACGACCGTCTCCGAGGTGATCGCCAATCGCTATCGCGGCGACCTCACGAAGGTCGAGACGATGGTCCGCGGCGCCCTCATGGGGGCGACCGTCATGTGCCCGGTGCTCGACGAGATCGGCCGCGACCAGTGCCGGCGCGAGCAGACGACGCCCTTCCGAGCGACGAATTCGACCCGGGCGCGGCTGCGTCGCGCCTGCCGTAGCTGCCCCAATCGCGAGGTGAAGTCATGAAGACGAAGCCCTGCTACGATCCTTCGGCGGTGCTCGCCGCCATCCGGGAGCGTCTGGTCGACGAAGTGGTCTCGACCAACGCACCCGAGATCGCCATCAAACGGTCGACGGTCGTCTTGATCGTTGCGTCGCTCACCGAGCAGATCGATGCGCTCGCCGTACTCGAGGAAAGCTCCCGAGCGTCCGATCGGATCGCCGCCGAGTTGCGACTCGCCCGCGCCGACATCCTCCGTTTGGAGCAAGAACTCCGGGTTGCTCGCGAGATCGCGCGCCGCGCTTTCCACGACCGCGCGAACCCGGCCTCGAAGGCGTTGGTGCTCGACCGCACGTGGGACCCGACGGGCAAGGGTGCGCTGGAGGCCGCTCACCGACGCAGCGCCGAGGTCGTCGACCTGACGCCGATCCTCGCCCGCGAGCATCGGGAGGCCGGCCGGCCGGTCGGGCCGGAAGGCGGTGCGGCATGAAGATCAAGACGATCCTCAGGCACCGAGGCCTCACCCTGCCGCAGTACGCCGCCCTTCGCTCGGCCCGGCGCGGGCCGCTCCACCGGGTCGCCGCGACCTGGCGCGAGCGCGGCTCCCGCGACGCGATCCGTACCCCGGCGATCGAGGCGATCGCGGCGAAGGGTCTCCTCGAGATCCAGGAGCGGACGGCCGTCCTCACCGACGCCGGCGCTCGGATGCTCCGCGAGCTGGAGGGCCGGCGATGACGGCGCCCGCCCCCCACGACTGGTCGGCGATCGTCGCGACCCTGTCGGTGGTCGGCCGCGTCATCCAGGCGCGCCACGCCGTAGAGGCGGTCCACGGCACGCCCGCCGAAGCCGCCGCCATCGCCACGCTCGGCGACGAGCTGACCCATCTCGAGGAGGCCTACGAGGCGCTTCGAGCCATCTACGAACGCAATTCGAAGGACGCTTGAAATGACCGAACAGTCCATCCCCGCCGGCGCCCAGGTACTCAACGGCGTCGCCTACATGACCGACCCCAAGGGCGCGCTCGTGCCGGTTTCCGCGATCAAGGCTCAGGACCTGTTGATGGACGAGACCGTCCGCAAGCTGATCGGTGATGCTCGCTTCCTCGCCGACCGCCTCGCGGCGTTCAAGGCCGAGTGCTTCTCGGAGCTGCGGGCGTTCAACGACCTGCTCGATCAGGAGTACGACGCCAAGCGCGGCGGGCCGAAGGGCAACGTCACCTTCACCAGCTTCGACGGTCTGCTGAAAGTCACCGTCCAGGTCGCCGACAACATCGTCTTCGGACCGGAGCTGCAGGTCGCCAAGAAGATCATCGACGAGTGCCTCCTCGAATGGTCGGCCGACGGCCGCGACGAGATCCGCGCCATCGTCATGCGCGCCTTCAACGTCGACCGGGAGGGGCAGATCAACCGGGCCGAGATGTTCGGGCTCCTCCGCCTCGAATTCAGCGACGAGCGCTGGAAGCGGGCGATGCAGGCGATCCGCGACAGCATGCGGGTCTCCGGCTCCAAGGAATACGTGCGGTTCCACGCCAAGGCTTCCCCCGAGGCCGAGTGGAAGCCGGTCTCCCTAGACATCGCCGCGCTGTGAGGGAGGGGACGATGGATCACTCCTGCGCTCTCTCGAATTGGCCGGCGGCGGTTGCCGCTGTCGGCATCGCCTTCGCCTTCTTCGGCTTTCTCGCAGCGTGGATCTGGGCAGCCGCCTGGTCGGATCGGAGCGGCTCATGACCCACACCTACGCCTACTGCTACGCCGACGGCGTGATCCTCTTCGGCGCCCGCATCCCCAACGGTGCGCTGCCGATCGCCGATGGGGTCGAGTCCGACCTGCACCGCGCAATTCATGGCTCGGCGCGCCTCGCCTACGACAACGAGACCTGGCTCGTCCCCGGGGTGCCGGAGGCCGACGACCAGTTTGCCGGTGTCGACGCGCTGATCGCCTACCGCGAGCGGGTGGCGGAGAGGCTCGACGCCATCATGGCGGAGGACGGCGCCGATGGCTGATCCAGACGCCCTCCCGACCGGTGTCCGCGTGTCGCTGACGCTTTACCTCAGGTCGGATGCCGAGGGCTTGAGCTCCGAAGTCTCCATAGCCGATCTCCCCTATCTGCCCCCCGCCTCCTTCATGGCTTCCGGTGCGCTCGCCGAACGGATGATGGGGCTCGCCCCATCAGGGCTCGCGCGCGACTGGCGGCCGATGACGGATGAGGAAATCGACGCCTACTCGGCGAGCAAAGAGGCCTCGTCCCATGGCTGACCCCATCCCCCTCGTCAACTGCGCCTTCGCCCTGCTCGACGGCCCTCATCGGCCGGAGATCGGCGACGTCGTCACCATCGCGCTGCGCGGCATCGTCTCGTTCGAGATCAATGCCACCGTCCGCTCCCTAGAGATCACCGACGAGGAGGGCGAGATCGCCGTCCTGGTTGATGACACCGGCGCCCGCTGGGCGCTGCCGTGCGCCGCCCTGCTCGCCAGAGCGGCCTGAAATCCCCTGAACCATAGACCCATGAGGAGTACCACCATGGCCAGCAAGAAATCCCCCAACCCCATCGACATCCACGTCGGCAGCCGCGTCCGCCTGCGCCGGATGATGCTCGGCATGAGCCAGGAGAAGCTCGGCGAGCACCTGGGGATCACCTTCCAGCAGGTCCAGAAATACGAGAAGGGGACGAACCGCATCGGCGCCAGCCGGCTCCAGGCGATCGCCCGCATTCTCTCCATCCCCGTCTCCTTCTTGTTCGAAGATGCACCGGGCGTCGCACCGGTCGCCGGTGATCAGCGCTTCGATGCCGACGCGACCTCCTACGTCGTCGACTTCCTGTCGTCGTCGGAAGGTCTGTCGCTGAACCGGGCCTTCGTCCGCATCAAGGATCCGAAACAGCGCCGCAAGGTGGTGGAGCTGGTCAAGGCGATGGCCGGCGACGAGGAGGACGACGACGTCGACCCCGCCGTCGTGGCCGCCGGCCGCGACCGTGGCGCGGGCCTCAACGCGGTCCAGTGATCGACGGCGCGCCGGCCTCCGGGCCGGCGCCCTTCCTCGAGGAGACGACGATGACGATCGCACCCCTGACCATCGACGAGTTCTCGCCGCCGAAGTCCCACGCGCCCGGGCCGGCGCCGATGTTGCAGTGGATCGAGGTTGCACTCCTGCGCGTCGACCGCAGCTATCAGCGCGACATCAAGAAGGCCGGCGCCCGCAACGTCGCCCGGATCATCGACCGCTTCGACTGGTCGAAGTTCGCTCCGGTACTCGTCGCACCGATCGAGGGTGGCCTCTACGCGATCATCGACGGTCAGCATCGCGCCACGGCCGCGCTGGCCTGCGGCATCGAGAAGGTGCCCTGTCAGATCGTCCAAGCCGACCGAGCGAAGCAGGCGAGCGCGTTCGCCGCCGTCAACGGGCAGGTTTCTCCGGTCTCGGCGATGCAGCTTCACGCGGCTTCGGTCGCCGCCGGCGATGCCACCGCTGCTGCCATTCAACGGGTCGCGGCGGCGGCCGACGTGGTCATCCTGCGTTGGCCTAAGCAGACGGCCGAGATGAAGCCGAACGAGACCATGGCGGTCGGGACGATCAAGAACGCCATTCGGTTCTTCGGCGAAGACGTGACCATCGCCGCCCTGAAGGCGATTTCGCAGTCGGGGGACGGCTGCAACGGCGGGGCGCTCGTGCAACCGATCATCCTCGGCGTCGGCGCGGTACTGGCGCTCAGCCGGGCCTGGGTCGACCACCCCGACCTCTTGGCAGTCTGCGACGACTTCGACTTCCTCGGAATGTACGACCGCGCCCGGTCGATTCGTGGGATCGCCGCCAAGACCACCATCGCCAAGCTGTTCTCCGACCACCTTGAAAAGAGGATCGGCTGATGACCGAAAACACCGCGATCGCCTGGGCGACCCACACCCACAATCACTGGATCGGTTGCACGAAGGTCGGACCCGGCTGCGATCACTGCTATGCGGAGGCTTGGGACCGGCGGTTCGACAAGGACCACGTCGCTCGCCATTGGGGACCGGGCGCGCCGCGCCGCCTGACCTCGATCCAGACCCGCAACAAGCCGCTGCGGTGGCAGCGCGATCGCCGCGCCGCGATCGATGCCGGGCTGAACCCAGATCCGGTTCGCGTGTTCGGCGGCTCGCTCATGGACCCGTTCGACAACGAGGCGCCCGAAGGCGGCCGAGAAGGGCTCTGGGAATTGATCGCCCGCTGCCCGGATCTCGATTGGATCCTGGTCACCAAGCGGGTCGGCAACGTCTGGAAGATGGCGCCGGAAGACGGTTTAGGACCGAATGTCATCGTGCTGGCGACGATCGTCGATCAGGAGGAAGCGAAGCGCGACCTCTACAAACTGCGTGCCCTCAAGAACAACGGTTACGTCGAGCGGATCGGCGTCTCTTATGAGCCGGCGCTCGGCCCCGTCGACTGGTCGCCGTGGATCCGCGATCTCGACTGGCTGATCGTCGGGGCAGAGAGCGACCAGGGCGGCGCCATGGGGCGAGATTTCTCCGTCGCCTGGGCTCGGTCGGCGGTCGAACAGTGCCGTGCCGCTGGTGTCCCCGTCTTCGTCAAACAGCTCGGTCGGTGGCCTCTCGGCCTCGATCCCGCGTGGACGACCGCGCCGCTTCTCGATCGCGCCGGCGCCGACCCGGACGAGTGGCCCGAGGATCTCCGGATCCGCGAATTTCCGAGGGCGTGGTCATGAGCTTCGCCTCGCGCTCCGTCCCGCCCGAGGCGGACGACCCGCCCCTCGCGCCGCCGACCGCGCTGCAGGATCTCGCCGCCGAGCGGGATCGCCTGCGGTTGCTGGTCCGCCGCGGCATCCGCTCCCGTCACCAGGAGCGGATCCTCCGGCGGATCGCCGAGATCACCCGCGAAATGCTCGCCATCGGAGGTGCCCCGTGACCCTCGCCCCGCTCCCCCTCTCGTCGGCCGCGCCGGCGCCGGTCCTCGCGCGCTGCGGCGCCTGCTCCTGGTGGTCGCGCCAGACGGCCGCGGCGGGCGTCTGCGACGTCCACGACATCGTCCAGCGCGCCGATGCCATCGCCTGTCCGTCGTGGCGGCGGCGGTCGGTGAGCGAGCCGCGGAGGGCCGCCGCATGACCCGCGCCCTGCTCGCCAAGGTCCACATCGCCAAGAAGGAGCTGGCCCTCCCGGAGGAGAGCTACCGCGCCATCCTGGAGCGCGTCACCGGCCGCACCTCGTCGAAACACTGCACCGCGCCCCAGCTCGAGCAGCTGCTCAAAGAGTTCAAGCGGCTCGGCTGGACGCCGAAGAAAGCAGCGAACGCGCCGTCGTCGCGGCCCTACGTGAGGAAGATCTACGCGCTGTGGAAGGAGGCGGGTGTCGTCGGTGCCGTCGACAACGCTTCGAAGGAGGCTCTCCGCGCCTTCGTGAAGCGCCAGACCGGCAAGGACGCCCCGGAATTCTGCAGCCCGGCCGAGGCGAACAAGGTCTCCGAAGGACTCAAGGCGATGGTCGGCAGAGCGGAGGGGCGGCGATGAGCATGATCACCTTCACGGCTCACGGCGCCTGGTGCGTTGCGTGTGGAGAGCCGCTCGGACAGGAAGAAATCGACTTCGAGTGCTGCGGCTGCTGCGGCGGCGAAGGGTTCGGCGACGAGGACGACGACGTCGATCTCGTCGGTGACTGGTCGGAGGAGCGGCGCGATGGCTGATCGGTCCGTCTCGGTCCCCCCTGTCGACAAGCTGGAGCGCGCCGAGCTGCTCGCCCTGGTGATGATCGTATCGGCAGGACGGATCTCGGATCTCGACGTCGCCACTGCACGGTGGGACGCAGCGAGCCGCAGGTATGAAGGCCGGTCGGAAGCGGTCGCCGACGCAGTCCGCGACTATGCGGAAGCCCGAGCGCGTCTCGAGACCGCCATCGCCGAAGGTCGGTCCACGAGAGCCGCCGCTCGCGCGAAGGATGCGGCCCATGCCGCCTATCTGCGCGCCGATGCTGCGGCCCGTGAAGCCTTCGAGAGGTCTTCCCGCAGGTATGAGGATCTCCGACGGATTCGGATGGGGCGAGAGTGCTCATGACCCCCTGGCCCTTCGATCCGCTGCCGCTGTTCGGCTTCGATCTCCTCACCGTCGACCCGCCGTGGTTCTTCTCCCTCTATTCCGCCAAGGGCGAGGAGAAGAGCCCGCAGGCGCAGTACGACTGCATGGCGCTCGCCGACATCCAGGCGCTGCCGGTCGGCCAGTTGGTCGGGGCGAACGCCTGGCTCTTCCTGTGGGCGACGGCGCCGCTCCTGCCCGAGGCGATCGCCACGATGCAGGGCTGGGGCTTCGTCTACGTGACGCGGCTCACCTGGCGCAAGGTGACGCGCAACGGCAAGGTCCGGATGGGGCCGGGCTACGTCGCCCGCACCTGCGACGAGACCATCCTCGTCGGCCGCGTCGGCCGGCCGGAGATCTCCCGCGCCCTGCCGTCGATCTTCGACGGCGTCGCCCGCGAACACTCCAGAAAGCCCGACGAGTTCTTCGATCTCGTCGAAGGCTTCGCGCCGCGCGCCCGCCGCGCCGACATCTTCGGCCGCGAGCAGCGCCCGGGCTGGTCGGTGTGGGGCAACGAGTCGACGAAGTTCGGGGGGGGGGCGGCATGAGCAAGCGTCGGCCGGATCTCCCCACCGTCTCGGTCTCGGATCATGCCGTGCTGCGCTGGCTGGAGCGGATCGAGGGTGTCGACATCGACGGCCTGCGAGCCCGGATCGCGCGTTCGGCCGAGGTCGGGGTGGCCTTCGGCGCCGGTGTCGTCGTGGTCTCCGGCGGCAAGCTCATCCTGGAGGGCGACGTGGTGGTGACGGTGCTGCGGCCGCGCCATGTCCGCCGTCAGGAGCTGGGCCGCTTCGAGATCTCGATCGACGGCGACATCGCCCCGCGGCGGCGGCCCAAGGGGAGGCCGAGGTCTTGATCGAGCTGCCCGACCTGCTCGCCCGGATCGCCGAGGTCGCCGGCATCGACGCCGCGATCGCGGTGGCGCGGGCGAAGGGCGGGACGAAGGCGTATTTCCCCCTGCAACCGAACGCGGGACACTGGCTGGTCGAAGCGGTCGGCGCGACGGCCGCGGCGGCGATCTGTCGCGATCTGGTGTCGGGGGTCAAGGGCGCCGAGATCGACGTCCCCTTCGGCCCGACCGGTTCCTGGGCCGAGATCCGCCGCCGCGTCGCCGAGCTGGACCGAGCCGGTCATTCGGCGCCGTCGATCGCGCGCGCCTGCGGCATCACCGAGCGCTCGGTGCGCCGGTCGCGGGCTCGCCGCCGCGGCGACCCGAACCAGGGCTCGCTCTTCTGATCCTCTGGCGGGAGCCCGCGAAATTCGCTAGGGTTCGGCCATCTCCCCCGTCACACCGCCGCTGACCCGGACACCCGTCCGGGTGCCGGCGGTCGCCCCCCACCGGCACTGTGGCCTCGACATCAGATCGAGGCCGACATGACCGACACCCGCGACATCCAGGCGCGTCTCGCCGAGCTGGGCTATGAGCCCGGCCCGATCGACGGCGAGTGGGGCCAGAAGACCCGTGACGCGGTGAAGCAGTTCCAGCGCGCCCGCAATCTCGTCGCCGATGGGATCGTCGGGCCGATCACCCGGCAGGCGTTGTGGCCGGATCTCGTGTCCAGCCGCATCGGTACCGTGCCCCCGCCCGGCATGCCGCGCCACCTCGCCAACGCCATCGCCGAGATCGGCGTCCGCGAGACCGCGGGCAAGGACAGCACCGGGCGGATCATCGCCTATCGCATCCTGGGCCACACGACCGACGACACCCGCACCGAGGACGGGTCGCGGCCGTGGTGCGGCGATTTCGAATGCGCGATGCTCGAGACCGCCGGCATCCGCTCGCCACGCTCCGGCATGGCCCGGGCGATCGAGACCGACCCGAACTTCGTCCGGCTCGCCGGCCCGGCGCTCGGCGCCATCGTCACCATGTGGCGGGGGGCGCGGTCGAGTGGCCTCGGGCACGTCTACTTCTACGCCGGCCAGACCGCCGACGGCCGCAACGTCGCGGTCGGCGGCAACCAGAACGACGCCGTCACCGCGGCGGCCTACGGCACCTCGCGCGTCGTCGCCTACTGGTGGCCGCGCTCGCTGCCGCTGCCGGCGATCGGCCACGTCCCGGCGATCATCCAGCCCGGCGCGACGGCCGGCAGTGAAGTCTGAGGAAAGGACACTCGCATGAAGGGTTACCGCACGCTCGTTCTCAATGGCGCCATGGTCGCCGCCGCCGCCTTGGCCCAGTGGGCCGTCAACATCGACTGGACGCTGTATCTTTCCCCGAATCTCGCGATCTTCATCGCCGGCCTCGTCAACATCGGTCTGCGCCTGATCACCAACACGCCGGTCGGCATCGGCCGGCCGACCTGACCATGGCCTGGCTCTCGGCTCTCCTCGTCGCCCTCGTCGACAAAGCGCTCGATCGGCTCGCCCGCTGGGCGCTCGATCTGTGGGCGGTGAGGACGGCGCGGGAGGATGCGGGCGGCCGCGCCCGCGCCGAGGCCGCGGCCGAGACCAGCGACACGATCGGGGAGATCGCCGATGCACAGGCTCGTACTGCCGCGGATCCTGGCGGCCGTGATGCTCGCGACCTCGCTCGCGAGCTGCGTCGCCGCGCGGACGCCGCCGAGCGCGGCGCTGACGACCGCCGCGGATGACCCCGCGGCGCGTCGGGTGGAGATCCGGCGCCGGCTGGCACCGATCTGTCCGGCACCGATGACGCCGGCCGAGCTGCGCGCCGCGGCCGATCTCATCGATCGCGACCCGGCCGCGCTCGCCGTCGTCCGGCGGCTAGACCTCTTCGATCGCCAATCGCGCATCTGCCGGGGGGAATTCTGATGCGGTTCGTCGCCACGCTCCTCATCGCCGTCCTCGTCGCCGCCAGCATGCTCCTCGGCCTGGTCGCGGTCGGCACGGCGGCATCCCTGCGGCCGCGGCCGCGCGATCTCGCTCCCGCCCAGCCGACGGCGCTCGCCGGGGGCGTCACCCTCCCGCCCTACCACCAGCGCGCCGATCCGAGCGGTCGCGTCGCCGTCGCGCCGAAGGATCGCACTTCATGCCGGATCTGATGCCCTATTGGCCGATCATCGGTCTTCTCACGCCCTTCGTCGTCGGCGCCGCCGGCTGGGCGATCCGCATGGGGCTCGCCTCGAAGAAGGATCTCGCCGACCAGGCCAAGGCGGAGGCGGATGCGCGCCAGACCGCGATCGCCGGGCTCGCCGGCGACATCGGCCGGAGGCTCGACGAGATCGAGATGAGTCAGGAGCAGAACGCGCAGCGCACGCTGGTGATCGAGACCGAGATCCGCCACCTGCCGTCGGGCGAGGACATCGCCGAGATCAAGCAGGAGATCGCCGGCTGGAAGGGCGTCTGGTCCGGTCTCGAACGCGAGATGAACTCGATCTCGCGGGCGCTCGCCCGGGTCGAGGACAGTCTGAGCAAGGGAGGGCCTCGTGGCTGACTTCGTCGACGACATCACCGCGTCGCGCCGGCTCGCGACCCTGCGGATCCTTCAGGAGAACGAGGGGGCGGCGAACGAGAGCGTCTTGCGGCGGGCGCTGCACCAGCTCGGATTCCGCGGGCGCTTCCAGGGCGATGACGCGCTGAAGGGCGACGCCCGTACGCTCGAGAGCGCCGGCCTAGTCGACATCGCCTACTACGAGGGCCGCGTCCGGACGCTCGAGATCACCGACCGCGGGCGGTCCTATCTGAAGCGCCACATCGACCCGATCCCGGGCGTCGAATACCCGGAGAGCTGAGCCATGGCGCGCCCGTCGAAGGTCGACCGCTTGCCGCCCGAGATCCGCGAATGCATCGGCGGCCTTCGGCGCGACGGGCACACGATCGATGAGATCCTGGCGCACCTGCGCTCGATCGGTGTGGGCCCCGACCAGGTCAACCGGTCCGGCCTCGGCAAGGCGGTGCAGCGCTGGGATGCGGTCGCCGCCCGGCTCCACGACAGCCGCTCGGCGGCCGAGGCGATCATGTCGCGCCTGGAGAGCCCGGGCGCCGACGATCGGGTGGCGCGGCTCAACATCCAGATGCTGCACGCGTCCCTGATGGAGCTGATGCGGGGCGAGGACGGCGAGCCGGCGCGCTTCGACCCGCAGGAGGCGATGTTCGTGTCGGCCACCATCAAGAATTTGGTCGGCGCCGCCAAGGTCGACCAATCGCGGGCGATCGAGCTGAAGAAGCTGCTCGAGGAGGAGCGCAAGCGCGCCGAAGAGGTCAAGCGGATGGCCGACGAGGCTCTGGCGAAGGCCGAAGGAGGCGGCGGGAAGCAGGACGCGGCACTCGCTGCGCTTCAGGCGATCCGCCAGGCCTACGGAGTGGCATGATGGGCGATCCACGCTCCTCGGTCGCCCGATCGCTGTTGCTGCCCTTCCAGGTTCGATGGGCAACCGATCGGGCGCGTATGAAGATCGGCATGTTCGCCCGCCAGACCGGCAAGACCTTCACGACCACCTTCGAGATCGTCGATCGCAATGTCGAGGCATCGATCCTGGGACGGCGGGATCCCTGGGTGATTCTCAGTCGCGGCGAGCGGCAGGCAAAGGAGGCGATCGAGGAGGGGGTGAAGCGCCACGCTGCCGCATTCGGGTTGGCGTTCGGCGACATCGGCCAATACGACTGGAAGGACGACGTAGGGTGCACGCACACCGCCTTCGAAGTGAAGTTCGGCGAGTCGAGGGTGACGGCGTTGCCGGCGAACCCCGACACCGCCCGCGGCTTCTCTCGTAACGTGTTTCTCGACGAGTTCGCGATTCACCGCAACTCGAAGGAGATCTGGGGTGCGCTGTTCCCGATCATCTCGGCCGACTGGGACATCCGCGTCACATCGACCCCGAAAGGTCGTCAGGGCAAGTTCTACGAGCTGATGACCGGCAAAGACGAGGTCTGGTCGCGCCACGTCGTCGACATCTATCAAGCCGTCGCCGACGGGTTGCCGCGCAACGTCGAAGAGCTGCGAGCCGGCCTCGGCGACGAGGATCTGTGGGCTCAGGAGTTCGAGCTGCAGTGGCTCGACGAGGCGAGCGCCTGGTTGACCTATGAGCTGATCGCCTCGTGCGAGGAGGCCGGCGCGGGGTCGTCCGACGGCTACGGGGGTGGCGTCTGCTTCGTCGGCTGGGACATCGCGGTGCGGAAGGATCTCTCCGTCATCTGGGTGCTCGAGCTGGTCGGCGACGTCCTGTGGACCCGCGAGATCATTGCGATGAAGCGGGTGAAGCTCACCGAGCAATACGACGTCTTCGACGACGTCATGCGCCGCTACCGGGTCGGTCGCGCCTGCCTCGATCAGACCGGCCTCGGCGAAGGCCCGGTCGCCGAGATGCAGCGCCGCCACGGCTCTCTCCGTGTCGAGGGCGTGATGTTCACCGGGGCGAACAAACTGGTGATGGCGACCGCCGGCAAACAGCGTTTCGAGGATCGGACCATCCGCATCCCGGAAGGCGACTACGCGCTGCGCGCCGATCTCCACAAGCTGCGCCGCGTCTCGGGACCGACCGGAGCCCCGCGCTTCGTCGCCGAGCGCGACGACGATCATGCCGACCGCACCTGGGCCTGCTTCCTGGCGATCAATGCCGCCGGCGAAGCCGCCGTCGAAGCGGCCGGGGCGACCGTGCCGTCTCGGCGGCTCGTGATCCCGAACAGTGGCGGCTTCGGCCCGCTGATCTCCGGGCGCCGCACCACGCTCTTCAGAGGGGGAAGATGATGTTCCGATGGCTCTCCGCCCTCGTCGGCCGCGCGCCCGGCCCTGCAGCGACCGCGCCCGCCGGGCGATTCGTCGAGGCTCGCGACGACGACGCCGGCTGGCGGCCGGTGTCGAAGTCGAAACGGGATCTCTCGCCGGTCACTCAGCGACGCATGCAGGATCTCGCCCACCACGCCTGGGAGCAGCACCGGGTGGCGAACCGGCTGATCGAGCTGCCGATCGCCTTCCTGCTCGGTGACGGCGTCACCGTGACGGCCGAGGACGAGGACGCGAAAACCTGGCTGGAGGCCTGGTGGAACGATCCCATCAACCGCTTCGACCTCACGCTCGAGAAACGCGTGCGGGAGCTGGCGCTGTTCGGTGAGCAGGTGATCGTGGTGTTCGTCGGCCCCGACGGCCGGGTGCGGCATGGGGCGGTCGACCCCTGCCAGATCGACGACGTGATCGTCGATCCGGACAACGCCGCGCTACCGATCGGCGTGCGGATCAGGGATGATGAGGGTACGACCAGGACCTACCGTGTGATCCTCGACGGCGAGGACGGTGAGCTGTTGATGCCGGCGGCGATCACGGCCCGGGAGACGTTCAAGGCCGGCGAATGCCATTTCTGGCGGGTCAACGAACTCCTGACCGGCCGGCGCGGCCGCTCCGACCTCCTCTCGGCGATCGACATCGCCGACGCCTACACTCAGCTGATCTTCGGGGAGGTCGAGCGTGCGGCGGCGCTCCGCATGGCGATCTGGGACGTCGAACTCACCGGGGCGACGCCGGAAATGGTGGCGCAGCGCGCCGCCGAAATCGCTCCGCCGACGCCGATGTCGGTGCGCGTCCACAACGAGGCGGAGAAGTGGAACTCGGTCTCGGCCAAGCTCGAGGCGGGGGACGCATCCGAGACACTGAGGACGATCCGCAACGAGGTGCTGGGCGGTGCCACCATCCCCGAGCACTGGTACGGCGGCGGTGGCGACGTCAACCGCGCGACCGCGGCCGAGATGGACGAGCCCACCTACAAGGTTTTCCGGCGGCGGCAGCTGCTGTGGAAGTCGATCCTCGAAGCCGAAGCGAAGCATGTGATCCGGGCGCGTTGGAAGGCCGCCGGCCGGGCGGGGGTGCCCGACGACAAGTGCCGGCCGATCGTCACCTTCCCGTCGATGCAGTCGGTCGATGTCGCGCGCTATGCCCAGGCGCTCGGCCAAGTCGTCGCTGCGACCGCGTCGGCCGTCGATCGGGAGCTGATCACCGCCGAGACCGCCGTCACCATCATCGCCGGCATCGCCGACAAGCTGGGCGCCGAAATCGACCCGGACGAAGAGCTGACGCAGGCGGTCGCCGCAGCCGCGGCGAAGCGCGCCGGCTCGGTGTTCACACCGCCGCCCGACCCCGCCGAAGATCCGGATCCGGCCGACCCCGGCGCGACGGGGGGGCAGGAATGAAAGACGGGGAGCGCCGTCGTCGCTTCAAGGCCGAGCGCCGCCGTCAGGTCGAAATCGCGACCGAGATCCAGGCGGAGACCTATCGCGAGATCGTGCGCCACCTCGAGGAAGCACGGGACCGGATCGCCGCGGCGCTCGCGGCGTCGCCGTCGGTCTTCGAGAGTTGGCGGCTCAGGGGGCTCCAGGAGCAGGTGCGTGCGGCTCTTGCCCTCTTCGAACGCGGGGCGACGACGGTGCTGACGACCGGCCTCGACCGATCCTGGGTCGCGGGCTCCGACCTGGTGGTGGCGCCGCTCTCGGCCGCCGGCATCGAGATCCGCGCCCTGTTGCCGGCGCTCGACCCGCGGATCCTCGATGCGATCAAGGTTTTCCAGGTCGACAAGATCCGCGAGATCTCCACGTCGCTCGTCACCCGGGTCACCTCCGAGCTGACCCAGACGGCGATCGGCGTCCAGAGCCCCTGGGAAGCGGCGACGAAGATCGCCGAGCAGTTGGAGCGCCCCAAGCCGCAGGCCTTGACGATCGTGCGCACCGAACTCGGAACGGTCTATTCCGAAGCGGGTCAGCAGCGGATGGAACAGGCGGTGAAAGCCGGGGTGAAGGGGCTGCAGAAGCTCTGGCGGCGATCGGGCAAGCTCCATCCCCGCCTCACTCACGAGCTGGCGGACGGTCAGATCGTCGATGTCGACAAGCCCTTCATCGTCGGAGGGATCGAGATCCCCAAGCCGCGCGATCCTTCGATCCCGGCAAGCGAGCGGATCAATTGCGGGTGCCAGTCGCTCCCTCACATGAGCCACTGGAAGCTCTCGACGCCCGGAGCGCGGGCCTACACGGCCGAGGAGATCGCCGCGTCACCCACCAAAGCCGAGGCCGATCGCATTCGAAACGGAGATCCGCAGCGGCCGTCATAGTGCCGCCTTGCCCCGAGGGGCGGCCCGCAGTAGCCTCGGGATCGTCCTCGCCCGCCCCAGGCGCTTCGAAACCACTTCGAAGCGCCCTTTCGACGGGGTGGGATGGTGCTCGAGACCATCGGCACCGTGATCCGCCGAAACAGCTGTGACCCGGACGCTCGTCCGGGTGCCGGCGATAGACGGAACCCGGCATCGTCCGGGGATGGTCAAACGTCCCAACACCCCTTCCGAGCCGGCCGACGAGGCCGCCGAAGCCTCCGCCGAAGCGGCCGTGGCTTCCTCCGACCAGGCGACGACGGTCGACGCGACCGCCATCGCCGACGAACAGCCGTCCGCGACCGGTGACGGCACTTCCGCCTCGTCGTTCGCCGCGGATCTGTCGCGGGATGACGTGGCGGCCGCCTTCGAGCTGGACGCGGCGCAGGTACTCGATTGGCGCATCGGCGCCGACGAGCTGGTGGTCGTGACCACCGAGGGCCGCAAGCTCCACCTCCGCGCCGAACCGTTGGCGTTGAAGGCGGCGCTGTGATGGCCGGTCTCCGTCAGGGAACTTTCCGCGAGGCCGCCGGCGAGACGCCGGTGGGTGGTGCGGTGCTCGAGGCGACCGAGGCCGGTCGCTTCAAGGTCCGGGTCGTCCGCGCCGGCCTCTCACTCAATCGCAACTACTATCCCGACGCGGCGCTGCGCGAAGGCGCGCCGCTGTTCGAGGGCGCTCGCGTCATCGTCAAGGCCGACGCCGAACATCTCGCCTCTCGGGGCAAGGATCCGCGCGCCGTCCTCGGGCGGCTCACCGGCGTGCATTTCGTCGCCGGACCCGGTCCCGATCAGGGGGCTCTCGAGGCGGTGTTCGAGGCCATCGACCCCGCTGATCCGATGATCGTCCGCCTGCGCGAGGCGGTCTCCCGTCAGATGGCCGACCTCTTCGGCCTCTCCATCGACGCGCGCGCCACCTTCACCGAGGCGAAGGGGGTGAAGACCGTCAAGCGCTTCACGGCCGTCAATTCGGTCGACCTGATCGTAGAGCCCGGCGCCGGCGGCCGCGTGCTCGACGTGCTCGAAGCCGCCGATACCACCGACGAGGACTCCATGCTGCGCACCCGCCTCATCAAGCTCATCAAGGACCGCCGCCCCGCTCTGCTCGAGGGCAAGGATGTCGACGCGCTCTCCGACGCCGACCTCGAGACGATACTCACCGAGGCCGTGGCCGATCCGAAGGCCGATCCGAAGGTCGAGCAGAAGGATGCGGCCGGCGACGAGCAGGGCGCTCGCGAGGCCGCCCCGCTCACCCGCCGCGATCTCGACGAGAGCATGCGCACGGTCGAGGCGCGCTCCGAGGCACGCAGTCTCGGCCGCGAACAGGTCGCCCGTGCCACCCTGCCCGATGCGGCGCGCGCCCGTGTGCTCGCCACGCTCGAGGCGGGCGGCAACTGGTCGACCTCCGTCGTCGAGGCGGCGATCAAGACCGAGCAGACCTATCTGGCGCCCTTCCTCGCCGCCGGTCGCGTCGCGGGTCTCGGTGCGGTGTCGCGCATCGAGACGGGCGAGACCCGGGCGGAGAAGACCCTCGCCATGCTCGAGGCGTTCTTCGATCCGAAGCACAAGGATCATCGCCACGCCCGGTCGTTCAAGGAGTGCTATGTCGCGATGACGGGCGATGCCCGTGTCACCGGCCAGCTCCGCGACTGCGACCAGGCGCTGATGCGCGAAGCGCTCAACAGCGCCTCCCTCGCCGAAGTGCTCGGCGACGGCATCCATCGCCGCCTGGTCGCGGACTATCGCACCGCGACCGTCTACGACATCTGGCGGCAGCTCGCGACCACCACCAACGTCAACGACTTCCGCAAGCAGGAGCGGACGCGGTTCGGCGGCTACGGTGACATGCCGATCGTCGCCGAGAGCGCCGATTATGCGGCGCTCACCTCGCCCGGCGACGAGCACGCCGAATACTCGGTCGCCAAGCGCGGCGGGCTCGAGTCGATCACCCTCGAGATGATCAAGAACGACGACGTCGGCGTCATCCAGCGCCTGCCGCAGCGCATGTCGCGGGCGGCGAAGCGGACGCTGTCGAAGTTCGTTCTCGACTTCATCCGCACCAACCCGGTGATCTACGACACCAAGGCGCTGTTCCACGTCGACCACGGCAACCTGCGTACCGGCGCCCTGTCGGCCGCCGAGGTCTCCGCCGTCCGGCTCGCCATGCTGAAGCAGACCGAGCTGGGATCCAACGACCGCATCGGCATCGCGCCGAAGTATCTGTGGGTGCCGAGCGATCTCGAGGAGGCGGCCGGTGACCTGTTCCGCCGGTCGACCAACCTCGACGAGACGTTCCTGCAGAGCCTGAAGCCGACGATCATGCCGGTCTGGTATTGGACCGACGCCAACGACTGGGCGATGTCGGCCGACACCGCGGACGTGCCGACCATCGAGATCGGCTTCCTCGACGGCGACGAAGAGCCCCAGCTCTTCATCCAGGACAGCCCGACCGTCGGCTCGATGTTCACCGCCGACAAGCTCACCTGGAAGATCCGGCATGTCTACGGCGGCAACGTCCTCGACTACCGCGGTCTCGCGAAGAACGTGGTGCCCTGATGATCGAGGACATCCGCGCCCTGGTCGACGATCTGGTCCGTGACGTGGTCGGTAGGGTCGGCGTCGCCGCCCGCGACCGCGCCCTCGGCCTCGCCGTCGTCCAGTACGGCAAGGATCGTCCCCGCACCCGGGTCGAGGACATCGCCGCGATCGTCGACGGATCGCCGGCGATGTCCCGACTGCCCCTGCCCGACGACTGGCATCCGACCTCCATCGCCCTGTCGATCGAGCATCCCGTCGGTCGGGTGCCTCGGCACCTGATCCCGAAGCACCTGTGGGCGCTTCAGGCGACGCCCGCCGGGCCGATGCTCGCGCTGCCCGAGCACACGGCCGCCGGCCTCGTCCATCGCCTGGAGTACACGCTCCCGCACGAGTTGACCTCGACCGTCGACACGTTGCCGGAAGCCGACCGCGAGGCCGTCGCCCAGTATGCCGCCGCCCTCCTGCTCGACCAGGTCTCGGCGCTGACCGCAGGCGACGTCGGTTCGACGATCAAGTCGGACGCGGTCGACCACGGCCAGAGCGGGCCGAACTACGCCGAGCGTGCCCGCTCCGCCCGCAAGCGCTACCACGATCTGCTCGGCATCGATCCGCGACGCCAGCAGCCGGCCTCGATCACCGTCGCCCCGCCGTTGCCCGCGACGACGGGCAAGGCGCGTCTGCTCTTCCGGAGGGGTCGATGATCGAGCCGACCATCCTCTCCGTCACCGTCGACGACGACCTGGTGCGCCGGGCGCTTTCGGCCGCGCCGCAGATCATCGACGAAGAGCTGGTGCCCGCCGTCTTCGAGGCCCAGATGCTGCTCGAGCGCGAGGTGCGTGATCTGACGCCGACGTCCGGTGCCGGCACCCTGCGCGATTCGATCGGGGCGCTGCCGATCACCTTCACCGAGAGCGCGATGATCGCCGAGGTCGGCACCAGCCTCTCCTACGCCCAGCCGGTCGAAGAGGGTTCGAAACCGCATCGGCCGCCGGTCGAGCCGATCGCCGAATGGGTGCAGCGCAAGCTCGGCAAGCGGCCTGACGAAGCGAAGGGCATCGCCTGGGCCATTTCGACCAAGATCGCCAAGGTCGGGTCGGTGGGCCGGTTCATGTTCCGCGACGGCCTCGCCGCCACTCAGGCCCAGATCCTGGAGATCATCGGCGGCAGTGTCGCCGCTGCGGTGCGGAGGATCGGCGGATGACGACGAGTGCCGTTCGCGCCGCGATCGTCGGCCTCCTTTCCGGTATCCCCGGCATCGGCCGGGTGCACGACCGCGAGCGCTTCGCCAAGGCGCAGGCCGATCTCATCGGCCTCTACACCGACGGCAGCGCCGGCGCTCCCATCCGGGGCTGGCACGTTCGCCGGTTCGGCGAGATCGGCCGCTCGCTTCTCGGCTCCGGCCGCGTCGTCACCGTCACCCGCTGGGTCGTTGCCGGCTTCGCCTCCTTCGTCGATGCGGACTCCTCCGAGTTGGTGATGGACGAGGCGGTGGATGCCATCATCGACGCCGGTCGGCTGGATCCCGATCTCGGAGGTGCGGCCCACTCCACGACGTGGGGCGATCAGTCCGGCTTCCGGCTCGTCGAGAGCGGCCCGGTGATGTTCGCCGGGGTGCTGTGCCATGGCGTGCGCCTGGCGATCGACGTCGTGACGATCGAGGCGTCGATCTCGCCCGTCGGCGGCCTCGTCGATGTGCCGGGCGCCGCCGGACGCCTGATCGAGGCCGTCGTCGAGCAGATCGCCGCGGATGCAGCGGATGCCTTCGAGGCGATCGAAGGGCGTCTCGCCTGGGATCCCTCCGACGCCGTCGATCTGCCGGCAGCGATCGTCTACCCGGTCGAAGACGTCTGCGAGCCCGTACCCGAGACCCATGAGGGTCGACAGAGGGTCGATCGCCATATCGCGGTGGTGGTCACCGCCCGCTCCGACCACGCCGAAGGCGAGGGCGCGGCGGCTGCCGGCGGCCTCGAGGTGCTTCGCCGGCGCGTGCTCACCGCGCTGCTCGGCTGGGGCGAGGGCATCGCCGGCCTGGAGACGCCCTTCTACTACGCCGGTGGCGAACCGGTGCCCGCCGCGCCCGGGGCCGCTGCCTGGCGGGAGACCTTCGTGGCCTCGACCTTCATGGAGCCCTGAACAATGGACATGCCGTCGACCGGTGGATCCTGGATCCGCGATCCGAAGACCGGAACGCTGGCGCGCAACGACGATCGCGCACCGGTGATCGCCACCGTCGAAACCGGCGGTTCCGAAGCCACCCCGGCCGAGCCGGTCGAGCCCACCGCCGCCGACGAGAGCGCCGAGCCCAGGAGGAAGTCCAAATGAGCATCCGGAAGATTCGGAAACTCGCCGTCCTCGCCAAGATCGAGGCTACCCCCGGCACCGACGCGGTGCCGACCGCTGCGGCCAACGGCATCCAGTTCAAGAACGTCACCTTCACCCCGATGGACGGCGAGGAGGTGCCGCGTGACCTCATCCTGCCGTACCTCGGCAATCAGGGGGTCGATCTGTCCGGCTTCTACGGCAAGATCGAAGCCGAGATCGAGATGGCCGGCAGCGGCACGGCCGGTACTCCGCCGGCCTGGGGCGTCATCGCCCGCGCCTGTGGGCGCGCCGAGGTGATCACGGCCGGCAGCAAGGTCGAGTACTTCCCGATTTCCGACGGCGAGGAGTCGGTCTCGATCTACTGGAACCAGGACGGCGTCCGCCACGTGCTCCTCTACGCCAAGGGCAACCTCGGGGGCATGCTGCCGGCGAAGAAGTCCCCGACCTTCAAGGTCTCGCTCGTCGGCCTGCTCGGCACGATCAGCGACGTCGCCTTGCCTGCGCCGGTGTTGACCGCGTTCAAGCGGCCGGTCCTGGTGACCAAGGCGAACACCTCGATCTCGATCCATGGCGTTTCGAGCACCGCGTCGCCGCTGGAATCGTTCACCTTTGATGACGGCACCAAGGTCGAACCCCGCTTCCTGATCGGCGCGGAGTCGGTGGAGATCACCGAGCGCTCGTCGACGGCGACCGCGATCGTCGAAGCGAAGCCGCTCGCCACCGTCGACTGGTTCTCGAAGGCGAAGGCCCGCGACCGGGGCGAAGTGGTGGTCACCCACGGTACGGTGGCGGGCAACATCATCGAGATGAAGGGGCCGGCGGTGGAGATCGGCAAGCCCTCCCAGGGCCAGACCCAGGGCATCCTCAACTACACGCTGCCGCTCGCCCTCTGCCCCAACGCCGGCAACGACGAGTGGGTCATCACCGTCAAGTGATGGTCGAAGGGCGGTCGATCGCCCTTCGAACCCCCATCGAATCCCTGGAGATCGTCATGTTCACCGTCACCGAGGACCATCGCTTCACCTGGCCGGTCAAGGTCCAACTGCCGTCGGCCGACAAGCCGGGCGAGTTCGAAACCCACACCTTCATCGGCCACTTCCGCCTCCTGTCGAAGGAGCGCAACGCCGCGCTCGTCGCCGACATGGCCGTGGCCGTTCCCCTCGGCGAGGCGGCGATCGCCGATCAGCAGATGGTGCAGATCCGCGAAGTGCTCTTGGGCTGGGGCGACGACGTCGTCGACGTCGACGGGGAGCCGGTGCCGTTCAGCGCCGAGGCGCTCGATGCGATCTGCGGTCTCGACCAGGTGCGGTTGGCGATCGCCGTCGCCTATGCCGAAGCCGCCGCCGGCGGGGCGCGCCGGGGAAACTAGAAGCCGCCGCGCGCGCCTGGGCCTACGCCCAGACGGGCCGCGTCGATCCGACGGCCGCGATGGGGCTCGACGACGACGACAAGGCGGCATTCGCCGAGCTCGGGGTGACGGTCGTCGCGGCCGATGGCGACGACGACGAGGTGGTGGTGATCGACCCGGCGGCGGTCTGGTCGTCGAACTGGCCGGCGGTCGCCGTCTTCACCGCGCTCGCGACCCAGTGGCGAGTGGTCGGTGTCGGCAACGTGATCCTCCGCCTCGGTCTCGATTACGCAGAGGCCGATCGGATGATCGCCCGGATGGGCGCCGAGGCGGACGTGTTCTGGGATCTCCAGGTGATGGAGGGGGTCGCTCTCCCGATCCTCAACGAGGCCGTCGACGAATGACGCTGCAGCTCGGCATCCGGCTCTCTCTCGACAAGGGCAACGTCGCCTCCGGCGCGGAGGACGCCGCACGTTCCGTCGAGAAGATCGGGACTGCCGCCCGGGAGGTCGAAACTGCCGCCGGTGGCATGAACAAGGCGCTCGCCGGCGCGGCGACGACCGCGACGACGTCGTCGCGGGCGACCATCAGCGCGGCAAATGCCCAGACCTCAGCGATCGGCGCGGCGACGAAGGCGACCCAGGCGCACGGCGTCGCCATGCAGTTGACGGGCGCCCAGGCGACCCAGCTCTCCTACCAGCTCAACGACGTCTTCGTGTCGCTCGCATCGGGTCAGAACCCGATGATGGTGGCGATCCAGCAGGGCTCGCAGATCTCGCAGATCTTCGGCGGCCTCGCCAACACGATGACGACGGCGCTCGGCTACATCACCCCGCTGCGGCTCGGCATCGGCGTGGTGGCAGGCCTGTTCCTGAGCGCCGGCAAGGCAGTACTAGACTACTCCTCAAAGGTGCGGGAAGCCGATGTCGCCGCGCGGGGTGTCGGTCGCGTCGTCGGCACATCTGCCGGTGAAATCGGCGTCATCGCTCGCGCCTATGCCACTGCCGGTGACATTTCGATCGACCAGGCGCGGTCCATGGCGATCGAGTTCACCAAGACCGGCCGGATCGGATCTGAGCAATTCGGTCGGTTGATCAGCGTCGCCAAAGACTTCGGCGCGACGGTGGGCTCCGATACGGAAACGGCCGGCAAGCAGCTTGCCGACCTCTTTGCCGATCCTGCGCGAGGCGCCGAAACTCTATCGAGATCGCTCAACCTCATCGACGAGTCGTCGGCTCGCGCCATTCAAAAACTTGCGGAACTGGGGAAGATTTCGGAGGCCCAGACCGCGCTGTTCGAGGCGATGCAGGGTCGGCTGGTCAAGTATCAGGACACGTTGCCCTGGTGGCGTCGGGCATTGGAACATCCGGCGGCCAATGCCAAGGGGGGAGAATCGCTCGGGGCGGCACTCTCCGAGAACTCGCCTCAGGAGCAGCTGACGGCACTCGTCGAACGCTATCGGTCGGTGCAGAAGGCTCTGGCCGAAGGAAGAACCGTCGGACCACTGGGTATGGACGTCGGTCCGTGGCTGGAGAAGGCGGAATCCGAGATCGAGCGGCTGCAGCGACTGATCGATCGCGCAGAACGGATTTCTGCGGGAAATGCTGCTTCGGCGCGGCTGGATCGCGCCGGCTCGATCGCGGTGGGGTTTGCCGATCGGTCGCCGGCCAACAGCGAAGCCCTCCGCCGCATTGCGATCGAGAAGGAACTCGTCAATCTTCAGCGCGGCGCGGCTGCCCCGAACAACACCGCCGAGGAACGCGAGCGGATCGCCCGCGCGATCGAAGCGGACACCCGCGCCCTCTCGACTTGGATCTCCGAGGCCGATCGTGCCCGTGAGCTCGACAAGCTCGACCTCGCCCTGATGGCCACCCGCGATCCGATCGAGCGGGCTTCTCTCGAGGCCGAGCGCGTTCGGGTTCAGACGCGCGGCCAGGCGATCACCACCACCGAGGCCACGGCCGCCGTCGAGCGGACATATGCTCGGTCGATCGGAGAAGTGTCCGCCCAAGTCCGCGGCTCGATCGTCGACATCACCGCGGACGCGGCGGCGCGGACCAAGGTCAATGCGCTCGTCGCGTCCGGTGCGATCTCTGCTGCCGACGCGGCTCGTGAGATCCAGATCGAAGCCCAGACGCGGCAGATCAATGCCTTGGCGGCTCAGAAGGAGGGCGCGGAGAAGGAACGTCTCCTCGCACAGGCCGGCGAACTCCGCGCCGCGATCACCGCTCAGTCGGAAGCGGAGAAGCGGGCGTCGGCGCAGCAGTCGATCGCCGGCGGCCGCGATCGGCTCGAGACGCTGCAGGCGGAACTGGGGCTCGTCGGCCAGGTCGAAACCGAGCGGCGAAAGGTTCTGGCGAGTCTGCAGGCCGAGCAGGAGATCCGCCGCCAGAGCCTCGACACCAGCTCTGCGGAGGCTGCACAGATCCGCGCCAACGCTGCCGCCGAAGCCGAGCTTACAGCCCAGGTCGACCGCCGCCGCCGGGCGCTGGAACAGGCGCGCGGCAGGCAACTCGACAGCATCGACTTGTCGGTTATGGCGACGCGAGATCCGGCGGCCCGAGCCTCGCTCGAAGCGGAAAGGGCTCGCATTCAAGCCCGGTCTCAGGGGCTCGACGAAACAGAGGCTGCCGCGGCCGCGGAGCGCGCTTACGCCCGGTCGATCGGAGAAGTGTCCGCCCAAGTCCGCGGCTCGATCGTCGACATTACCGCGGACGCGGCGGCGCGGACCAAGGTCAATGCGCTCGTCGCGTCCGGTGCGATCTCTGCTGCCGACGCGGCTCGTGAGATCCAGATCGAAGCCCAGACGCGGCAGATCAATGCCTTGGCGGCTCAGAAGGAGGGCGCGGAGAAGGAACGTCTCCTCGCACAGGCCGGCGAACTCCGCGCCGCGATCACCGCTCAGTCGGAAGCGGAGAAGCGGGCGTCGGCACAGCAGTCGATCGCCGGCGGCCGCGATCGGCTCGAGACGCTGCAGGCGGAAATCGCGCTGGTGGGCCGCTCCGAGGCCGAGCACGACCGAGTGATGGGCCTTCTCCAGGCCCAACAGGAGATCCGCCGGCTCAACCTCGACACCGAGTCGGCGGAGGCCCGCGCCATTCGCGACCAGGCGGTCGCCGCGGCGGAGCTCAACTCCGAACTCCAGCGGACCCGCGGCGCCTGGGACGAGGTCAAATCGACTGGCGGTTCGGCGATCGACACGATGGTCGAGGGGCTCCGCACCGGTAAGGACGTGTCCGAGAAGATCGCCGAGGATCTCGAGAAGGAGCTGTTGAAGCTCACCCTCGCGAACCCGGCGAAGAACCTGTTGTTCGGGCAGAACCTCCCGACGATCACTGACGTCGGCGGGCTATTCGGTCAGATGCTCGGCAACGGCCCCGCCAAACCGGGGCTGCTGCCGCAGTCGGTCGGCACCGCGACGATCACGGCGGCGACCGTCATCGTCAACGGCGGCGTCGGCGGCCTCGGCAGCGTCGGCTCGGCCTTCGCCGACAGCACCGGCGGCATCGGATCGTCGGCCGGGGTGACGCGGACCCCGCTCGCGCCGTTGGCCGATGCGCGCGGTGCCTTCGCGGCGGAATTGGCCGATCCTTCCATTCGCAATCGGCTCTTCGCCATGACGGAGGCCGAAGTCGGCGGACAGGGTCCTCTCGCCCAGCAGGCCTTCATGGAGAGCACGTTCAACCGCGCTTCCAGCCGCGGGATGACGCTCGATCAGGCCCTCGGCGATCGGAAATACTTCCCGGCCGAGACCTTCTCCAACGCCGATCGCTTGATGGGGTCGCCGGCGCTCGACGCCAAATACGGCGACATGCTGGGTCGGGTCCGGAGCGGGTCCAACCTGTCGAACTTCGCCACCGGCAATGCCTCGGGCACCGTCGGCTTCGGCGGTGGCCCGATGACGTACGCGGCCGGCGGCGAGCGGTTCGGCATCGAGAAGCCGGACATGTCGTGGGCGAAGGAGCTGCAGGCGTCGTCGACGCAGACCTCCCAGTCGATCGCCGAGATGGGCACGCGATCGACGTCGGTGACCGGCGAGCTCGGCTCGCTCGGCACCAACGTCACCCAGGCGGCTCAGTCGATGACGTCGGCCGGCGGCGGCATCTCCCAGGCGAGCAACCAGCTCGGCTCGACGATCACCGGCACCGCCGCCACCACCGAGTCGGCATTCGGGCAGCTCACCTCGGGCCTCTCCAATGCGTTCTCCTCGCTGTTCAGCGGGCTCGGCAACATCCTCGGGAGCCTCGGCAGCGGGCTCGGTAGTCTGTTCGGGGGGCTGTTCGGCTTCGACGAGGGCGGCTGGACGGGAGACGTCCCGGCGCACGCGGTGGCCGGCGTCGTCCATGGGCGGGAGTTCGTGGTCAAGGCCGGGCCGGCGGCGAAACATCGGACGATGCTCGAGGCGCTCAATTCCGGCCGGTCACTCCCCGGCTATGCCGTCGGCGGATGGGTCGGCTCGCCGCCGCCCCGCGTCGCGTCCGACGATCTGCCGCGGATGGCCGGTGCATCCCGCACCGGCACGTCCGGCTCGACCGGTCGGGGGGAGCGCAGCGGCGCCCCGGTGATCCAACAGACGATCGTCAATCAGGTCGGCAACGCTCAAGTGTCGACCCGCGAAGAGGACGACGGCCGCGGCGGTCGCCGCCAGGTGGTGCTGATCGAAGAAGCCGTGGCCGCGGCCACCGCGCGGCCCCGCTCGGCCGCCCAGAAGGCGATGCGGTCGGTCTACGGCATCCGGCCTGTGGTGACACGGCGATGACGGTCCCGATCTGGCCCACCGAATTGCCCCGCCCCAACCGAGCCGGCTACGGCCGGACGCTGCCCGACGGGCGGTCGTCGACCCGCCCGGAGGCCGGGCCCCCGCGGGTGCGGCGGCGGTTCTCGGCGGCGCCGAGCCCGATGACGCTGGTCTTCGACATGACCCTCGACCAGCGCGCCCGGTTTCACCTCTTCTGGTCCGAGGACACCGCGGGCGGCTCGCTGCCCTTCTGGATGGCCGACTGGACACTCGACGGCCACGTCCTCTCGACGGACGACGGCTCCGTTCTGACGACCGACTCCGGCGCAGACATCACCATCGACACCGCGATGTTGGTGATGTTCGCGACCGACCAGGCGCCGGCCGAGACGATCGTCGGCCTGAAATACCGCTTCACCGTTCAGCTCTCGATCATGCCGTGAGGTCTCGATGCGTCGCGTCTCGCTCACCGCTCGCACCGCCACCGACGCCATCGCGTCGGACGAGGTCGAGGTCATGCTGGTGATGATCTCTCACCCGGCCCTCGAGGCCCCGGTGCGCCTCTCGACCGACCCGACCGAACGCCTGTCGATCGACCCGCTCGCCTATTGCACGCGGTCGACCTGGCAGACCTCCGACGGCAGCCCGTTCTTGTTCGTCTTGATGTCGACGACGTTGCCCGACGACCAGGAGGACCAGCCGCAGGCGGCGACACTGATGCTCGAGGCGGTCGATCACGACATGGCCAAGGTGCTGCGCTCGACGATCGAGCGCGCTCGGGTCGACATCGCCGTCGTCCTCGCCTCCGCCCCCGATACGGTCGAGGCCGAGTGGCTGGGGCTGGAGCTCGTCTCCTCCGAGGGCGACGCCGGCGAGATCCGTCTCAGCATCAGTCGCGACCCGATCACGTCGGAGCCCTATCCGTCGCGCCGCATGACACGGTTCGCGTTTCCGGGGCTCCACCGATGAACGAGCTGCACTGGTCCACACCCTACGTCGGACTGCCGTGGCGCGATCGAGGTCGCGGGCCCGAAGGCTGGGACTGCTGGGGGCTGGTGCGCCTCGTCTACGACGAGCGCCTCGGCATCGCTCTTCCCTCCTACGACGAGGCCTATCCGAGTTCGGTCGAGGGAGCCGAGATCGAACGGCTGATCGGTCGGCGGCGCGAGGACGGACCCTGGGTCGAGGTGAGCGATCCCGAACCCTTCGATGTGATCCTGTTCCGCCAAGGCCGGCACGACAGTCACGTCGGGCTGGTCGTCGACCGCACCCACATGCTGCACATGATGGAGGCCGGACAATCGCGGATCGAGCGGTTCGACACCCCTCAGTGGTCTCGGCGGTTTCAAGGCTTCGCGCGCCATGCCTCCCGCCTCGAAGTGCTTTCGACCATTCGCGAGACGGACGAACGGATCGAAGACCGCGAAGCCGGGGGGCGCGCCTTGTGGATGCCGGTGGCCGATCCGAGGGTCGCTCGCCTCGAGGTGACGTTCCCGCAAGGCGCCACGCTCGCCGAGATCGTCGCCATGGTCACGCCGGGTCTCTCCGGGGCGGCTCTCGACCGCGTCCGGGTGGTCCTGGTCGACGGTCGGGGGTCGATGGTCGTCGAGCGGGCGCACTGGCATCTCGTCCGTCCGAAGGCAGGGGTGCGGGTGATCGTCCGCACCGTCGCCGGATCGGGGTTCTTGAAGTCGCTCTTGATGATCATCATCACCATCGCGGCGATCTTCCTCGGCCAGCTGTGGGGCCTGGCTCTCGGCTCGGCTCTCGGCATCGGCGGCGCGGCCGGCACCGCTCTGATCACCATCGGTGTCGGAGCCATCGGCATGTTGCTCTTGCGGGCTCTGTTCCCGCCCAAGAAGCCGGAGAAGGAATACGGCGGCTATTCGATCTCCGGGTGGCAGAACGGCGCCAATCCCGATGGTCCGATCCCGTGTCCCTTCGGTCGTCTGCGCTTCGCGCCCTACTACGCGGTGAAGCCATGGACCGAGATCGTCGGCGATGTGCAGTACATGCGCGCCGCCTTCGTCTGGGGTTATGGACCGGCGACCCTCTCCGATCTCAAGTTCGGCGACACGTCGATCGACAAGTTCGACGACCTCGAGATCGAGCACCGCTACGGCTACCCGAGCGACGCTCAGCTCGATCTCATCACCGAAACGGTGATCGAGGAGGGCCTGTCGGTCGAACTCACCCGCGACTGGGAGCGCAATCCGGATGGCTCCTACAAGGAAGGCGGCCACACCATCGAGAAGGCGGAGAGCCGGTTCACCGCGACCGACGTCACCGACGCGGCGGTGATCATCGGGTTTCCGACCGGCCTGTGCGCCTACGACAAGAACGGGAATCGCCAGAACCGAGCCGTGTCGGTGCGCATTCGCCAGCGCCCGCTCGGCACCACCACCTGGCAGGAGGTGACGACGCTGTCGATCTCCGCAGCGAAGGGGATCCCGTTCTGGCGCCAGTACCGCTGGACACTGCCGGAGCGCGGCGCCTTCGAGGTCGAGCTGACGCGGATGACCGACGAATCGCAATCGACCAACGTCAGCGATCGGACGGTCTGGCAGGCGCTGCAGAGCTATCGACCCGAATATCCGATCGCCTTCGAACACCCTCTCGTCCTGACCGCGCTCCGGGTGCGGGCCACCTATCAGCTCAATGGTCAGATCGACAATTTCTCCGGCATCTTCTCCCGCATCGCTCCCGACTGGGATGTGGCGACCGGCACCTGGATCACCCGTGAGGCCCGGTCGCCGGCGGCCGCTTTCCGCTTCGCGCTCGAAGGGCCGGCGTCGGCGTATCCGGTGAGCGCCGCGGGGGTCGATCTCGACGGCATCGCCGACTGGGCGGAGTTCTGCGCCGCCAAGGGGCTCTCCTACGATCGCGTCCACGACCAGGAGGAATCCTTCGCGGACGCCTTGACCACCATCGCCGGCGCGGGGCGTGCACAGCCTCGGCACGACGGGCGGCGGTGGGGCGTCGTCATCGATCGCCCGGCGACGCTGGTCGTCGACCACATCAACCCGCGCAACAGCCGAGACTTCCAGTGGAACCGGGCCTACCCGCGCCTGCCCGATGGCTTTCGAGTGAAGTTCCAGGATTCGAGCTACGACTGGAAGCCCTCGGAGCGGATCATCCCGTGGCCGGGCCACGTCGGCGACGTGGTGGTCACCGAACAGCTCGAGCTTCCGGGCAAGTGTGACCCCGACGAGATCTGGATCGAAGCGCGGCGGCGCCAATACGAGGTCGTTCACCGGCCGGACGCGTTCCGTGTCACGCAGGATGGATCGCTTCGGGTCGCGACCCGGGGTGATCTGGTCGCAGTCAGTTACGACACGCTCGACCGCACGCAGGTTGCGCTGCGCGTCGAACGGATCCTCGGCGATCTCGTCGTCTTCGACGGGATCCTCGAGATGGAGGCCGGGACCGACTATGCGATCCGCTTCAGAGTGCTCTCGGAAGCCGATCCGATCGGGGAGAGCATCGTGCGCCCGGTCGCGACGGTCGCCGGGGAACACCGAGCGGTCCGGCTGAAGGGATCGGGATCACTGCCCGAGGTCGGTGACATCGTGCATTTCGGCCGCCGGGTCGCGGAGAGCCTGCTCGCCTTCGTCCGGGCCGAGGAGCGGGGTGAGGGGGGATCGGTCATCTTCCACCTGGTCGCGGCGGCACCGGAGATCGACGCGGCGACCGATGCCGAGGTGCCACCGGCCTGGGACGGCCGCGCCGGGATGACCTATACCGGCAGCGGCAAGGCCTACGCACCGGCCGTGCCGAAGATCACGGGTGTGCTCACCGGCGCCTCCGCTACCGGCTCGTCGAACGGGCTCGTCGTCCACCTCGCGCCCGGCACCGGGGGCGCGGCGACGGTCGATCACTACGAGGTCGATCACCGGCTCGAAGGAGCCTCCACCTGGGCGACCGCGACGTTCTTCGCCGCCGACGGCGGTGGCGAGATCGACGGCTACTCGGCCGGCGCCACGGTGGAGCTGCGGGCACGGGCGGTCAGCCTCTACGGGATCGTGAGCGACGACGGACCGGTGGTCTCGGCGACCATCGGCGCCACCGACACGGCGACACCGAACGTCATCGCGATCACCGTGTCGCGACCGACCTCGGGGCTGCGGTCGTTCCTGTTGCAGACGGGCACCCCGACCGGATCCTTCGTGACGATCGACGGCTATCGCCTGCGGGCACGACCCGGGTCTGGCTGGGGATGGTCCGATGCGGCTCCCCTCCATTCCGGTCTGATGCCGTCGCCCGCGTCATTGCCGGCGCCGATCGTCGCCGGGCAGTGGACCGTCCTGGCGGTCGCGGTCTCGGCCGCCGAGGGCGAGAGCCCCAACCCCTACGCCGTCACCGTGACGCTGCCCGCACTCCATGCCACCGGGACGATGGCGAGCCGCATCGAGAGCAGCCTCGGCTGGCCCGGAACGGTGACCGGCGGTGCCACCTCGGGGGGGATCCTCGTCGCGTCGGCCCCGGGCACCTTGGTCTACGCCTTGCCGGTGATCGATCTCGGCTCGGACACCGCCGTCGTCGTCGACGCCGACCTCTTCGGTGTCGTCGGCACCGCGACGGTGGCGATGCGCACCGGCACGGCGGCCGATGGAGCTCCGACCGGCGCGGCCGTGCCGCTCGGCCCGGTCACCGCCCGCTACGTGGCGATCTCCGTCACCGTCACCGACAGCGCCGCCGCCCCCCGGCTCGGCGATCTCGCCACCCTCGTGAGGACCGGCACATGAGCGTTTCGACCCCGAATCTCCCGACCACTGCGGCGGTCGCCGACCTGGTCGGCAACGCCGACGGCCCCGGCGGGAGGATGCAGACGGCGAGGATCTCGATCGGGGATCTCGCGACCCAGCTGCTCGCCGATGGTCCGATCAAGACGGCCATCGCCGAAAAGATCCCGATCACCTATGTCGCGGCGACCTGGGCCGCCCTTTCGGTGATCACCGGATCGGTCGCCGGTGTCGGAGCGTCGGTGATCGACGCCGACACGGGAACCCATACCGATCCGGTGGCTGGCGGCACCGTCGCCAACGCCGGCGTCTACACCTGGTCGACGGCGCCGGTGGGATGGAAGCGGATCGGGGCGAACCACCTCACACCCGCGACCGACGCCGAGGCGGTTGCAGGCACGGCGACCGATCGGGTGATGACGCCGCACGCCGACAAGGCGGCGCTCGAGGCTAAGGTCGGCGATCAGACGGCGCTTCCCCTGCCCCCAGAGACCGGTTTCGTCGAGGCGCACGTCGACGAAGACGACCAGCTCGCCTACGGCGTCAAGAGCGACGGCACCTTCGTCGCGACCTTGTCGCCGGATGCGTCGGTCCCGTTCGCGGCACTCGGCGACGACATCACCGATTCCTCTGGATGGGCCGAGGTCCATACGGACCAAGAGGGCACGATCGCCTACGGGGTGAGGACCGATGGCAAGTTCTGGGCCCGGCTGGCCGACGACGCGGTGATTCCGGGCGGCATTCTGGATGCGCTCTTCGCGAGCCTAAACATCATTCCGTCGAGCGATGTCGCGTGGGTCGGCGACAGCCTGACCGCGGGCGCGGGCGGCGGTGGGACGACGGCCCCGGGCGTGCTGGCGGCTGCCCTCGGCCGCGACGTCTACAACGGCGGCATCGGCGGGCAGACGTCCACACAGATCTCGGCCCGGTTCGACGGTACCCCGATCACGGTCACGCTCACCGGGAACCAGATCCCCGCGAGCGGAGGTGTGGCGGTCACCGCCAAGAGCGTCAACGTGCTCTACGATTCCGGCTCCTATGCGGGATCGATGGCCTGCGTCATAGCCGGTGTGCCCGGCACCATGACGACGGACTCGTCGGGCAATTGGACCTTCACACGGGCCTCCGCCGGGTCCGTCGTCGCCGTACCCGCCGGGTCGAAATGCACGCCGACCCTGATGGCCTCCCTCGAGAAGCGGACCGTCGTCCTGTGGCTCGGTCGCAACAACGCCTCCGCCACGGACACGATCATCTCCGACGCCCTCGCGGTGATCGATCGCCTGACGCCGACCGCTCCGAGGGTGCTCGTGCTCTCGATCATCAACGGCAACGGCGAGACGACGGGCTCGGGTGCCTGGAGCAACATCACGGCGACGAACACGAAGCTCTCTCGGATCTTCGGGGGCAATTACATCGATGTCCGCCGCTACCTGATCGACTACGGCCTTGCCGAGGCGGGCATCACTCCGACGTCGCAGGACACGACCGACGTCGCGGGCGACACCGTTCCGGCGTCCCTGCGGTACGACGGAATTCATCTCAACGCCGCCGGCTACACCGTGGTCGGCAATCTGATCGCCAAGGCGCTGCGCGCGAGGGGTTGGTAAAATGGGAACCAGGATCATCATTCCGACGACGTTCACCGCCCCCGGAAGAAAGGTCTACGACGACGCGTCCATGGACGCGGGCACGATCTGGCTCTTCGATCCGTCTCATTCGATGGGGGCTTTTTCCGGCGTCCCGGCCAACGGTGCGGCCATCCCCAACGTCGCGCGAAACAGAGCGCTGGCGATCATCGGCGCTGGTGCTGGTGGCGCCGGGACGTTCCGGACGCAGCGGGAAAGCGCGGCGGCGCTCGTCATGGAGAGGACGTCGAAGGGAGGGCTGCACATCGCGTCGTCCCATTCGGCGCAGACGACCGAGAATTACGGCTACATCGAGCCGCCCGCGGCGATCAAGCAGTACATGCACGGCCGGTTACCGGCCGCGGCAACCGGCTTCTACGTCTCGTTCTGGCTGCGCGTGACCCGGGCTCAGGTGGCGACGGCGGCGGCGGCGTCGTGCGGGCATTACATCAATGTCGATGCTGCCGCGACGAGTAATTACCTCTTCCACACTCAGGGCCTCGGCCCGACCGTGGGCGGGTCATTGGGCGCGAACGTCTCGACCACGGCGGTCAATTCACCCTCGCTGTTACAACTAGGGTGTTCGGCTTGGGTCGGGTCCAAGCCGACGTCTTATGACCGAGGCGAGCTCATTCTCGGCGGGGCCGGCGCGTTCTCCGCATGGGGCTATTTCAACGTCAACAAGGCGCCGAGCCTGATCCTCTACAAGGTCAAGGTCGAAGACCTGGCGCTGTGCAAGCGGTCGAACGGCGGGGCGGGTGGCACCCTTGCCGAAGAGTACGCCGCGGCCTATGCCGCCGATCTCGCCGACTTCACGGCGGCGTTCGCGGCCGGTGGCAAGTTCTACAACGACACGTGGACCGCCGCCGCCACGCTCTGTCCGTGAGGCGGGGGCCGGGCGCGGTCGGCGCCCGGTCGCGGGATCGATTTCCAGGCGCTCCCGCGAGACGACGATCGCCTCAACGTCCACCCCGCCCGCCGTCGACGGCACCGCGAGGGGACACGAGTCGGAGGGCCTCCGCAATGGAGACCATTCGGTGCGGCGGATGCGCCGCACTGCTCTTTAAGGCGACGCCGGGGGCGATCGCCGGATCCATCGAGATCAAGTGCCGCCGGTGCGGCCGGATCAATCACCTGAGGCCGATCGAGCCCTCACGAGAGCGCCCAGAGCGTCGAGACGGAGACGCTTCATGTCGCGCTTCCGCGTCGAGCACATCGGCTCGGCCACCCTCTACCGGGGCGACGCCCTCGAAATCCTCCTGATGCTCGCCGAAGAGGGGCGGCGCTTCGGCGCCGTCCTCGGAGACCCACCCTACTCGTCGGGTGGCAACGTCCGCGACAAGGCCGCTCCGACCAGCCGGAAGTACCTCGGTCACGACAGCCGGCGGGCCTATCCGGAGTTCCAGGGCGACGGCCGAGACCAGCGGTCGTATCTCGCCTGGTCGACGCTGTGGATGGGGCGAGCCCGCGACCTGGTCGCCTCGGGAGGGCTCCTCGGGGCCTTCTCCGACTGGCGACAGGTCCCCGTCACTACCGACGCCCTGCAGTGCGGCGGCTGGATCTGGCGGGGCATCGTCCCGTGGGACAAGACCGAGAGCGCCCGCCCTCAGCGGGGGCGGTATCGCAATCAGGCGGAGTTCGTGGTCTGGGGCAGCAACGGCCCTCGACCCCTTGGCGGGCCGGTAACGCCGGGGGGTGTTTCGCCAGCCGGTACCTCACGTGAAGCATCACATCGCCGGCAAGCCGGTAGAGTTGATGAAGGGGCTTCTTCAGCCGATGGAGGGGCCTGTGTTGGACCCGTTCATGGGGTCCGGGACGATCGGCGTCGCTTGCGCGGAGATGGGTCTGGAGTACGTCGGAATCGAGGTCGACGAGGCCTATTTCGAGGTGGCGTCGAAGAGGCTTCGAGAAGCGCTCTAGACCGGGCTCTCACGGCTCGATCTTGCTGCCATCCGATCTTGCGCGCTCTGCCATCCGATTTTGCGCGCTACAGCGAGGCCGGGGATGACGGCCGTGGGAGGCGTTTCGCCCTTCCGCCCCTTCGCCT
>ERZ1645187.522-NODE-522-length-38089-cov-37.430483_pt1 | contig 38089 bp, 35 predicted proteins | sample MGYA00575352_ERZ1645187 | MGnify/ENA primary metagenome ERZ1645187 (study PRJEB40837, sample SAMN11349314) | freshwater sediment metagenome | isolation source: river sediment | host: Sediment | place: India: Wazaribad , New Delhi | collected 2017-02-21 ... | reverse complement strand
TCGGCGAAGCCGCGCGCGGCGGCGGCGGCCTGGACCGCGACCGCCTCGGGGTCGCTGGAGGCCGCCCGCGATCCGATGGTCGGGTCGGCCGCGCCCAGGGTCACATCGGCCACCGGGGCAAACACCGTGGTGAAGCCCAGGCCGCGCAGCTCGGCCCCGCTGGCTGCCGCGGCGGCCCGGGTCAGGGCCGGGGTGCGGGCGGCGCCGGCGGTCATGAACGCCGGGAACCGGGTGGCGCTGCCGCGCACCCGCTCGACCAGGCCGCCCTCTTGGTCGACGCCGATCAGCAGCGGCCAGGGCCGGTCGCGACGCCGCTGCAGGGCGGCGTTCACCCGGCGTACCTGGTCGGTGGTGGCGATGTTCTCGGAGAACCAGATCACCCCGCCCAGGTGCAGCTCGTCGACCAGTGCGGTGGGCGCGCGGGTGCCGCTCCAGTCGGCCACGATGACCTGGCCCGCCAGGTCGGGCAGCCGCAGCTCGTGCACCCAGGCGGCGGCCTGCTCCAGCTCGTCGGCCGACGGGCCCCAGCCCGTGGTCAGGCCCAGCCGGGCGGCGGCCGTGGTGGGCGCCGGGTCGCCCGGTCCAGAGGAGCCTGGTGAGTCAGGGGAGCCCTCGGCGGGCGACTCGGCGGCATCCTGGGACCGCGCGGCCGCCCGCTCCTGCTCGGCGCTGCTGCGCATCTCCGCCTCGGTGGAGCAGGCCGAGGCCAGCCCAACCACCAGCGCCAAGGCCAGCAGCAGCGCCAGCGCGGGCACGACGGTGCCGGCCCCCCGCAGTTGCATGGGGCCGGAGTCTACGGGTCACCGGAGACGACGATCGGCCCACCCGGAGTACCGGGTGGGCCGATCGAGGGGGGGTACTTCAGGGGCGGGCGTGCCTCAGACGGCGGCGCCGTCGGACTGAGCCACGGCCTTGGCGTGCCGCAGGCCCAGGACGCCCAGGATCAGGAACACCACGGCGCCGATGAAGGCGAGCACGGCGGCGATCCCGGCGATGGTGCCGATCGTGGCGAACGCGAAGCCGTACAGCAGCAGACCGCGCAGGGTGTTGCCCATGAAGAGCGACTCGCGCAGGTCCATCCAGGCGGCGGCCTCGTCGATCTGCTCCTGCGTGGCGTCCGGGTTCTCCGCGACGGCGGCGCTGAGCTCGCGGCCCTTGGCGCTGGCCTCCTCGTAGGTCACCGGCTCGCCGGCCAGGGCCTTACCCGAGGCGTTCATGTGGGCCAGGATGTAGTGGTCGGCGTACGCGCGGGCGGCGGGGCCGTTGTCCAGCGACTCGCCGGCGAACTCCTCGAGCTCGTCGGCGTCGTCCTCGGTGAGCGTGCCGGAGGCGACCTGCGCGTCGATGGCCTCTTCGGTCGGCATGGTGATGTCTTGGATGGCGAACTGGTTCTCAACCTCGTTGCCGATGAACACGTAGGCCCAGGTCAGCAGGGATCCGGCGATCAGCAGGCAGACGGCCAGAATGAGGCCGGTTCAGGAGATCAGCTTGTCGAGCGTCGAACGCATGAAGGACTCCTTTGTCCATCGAGTGAGGCCGGTGCTTCGCCGGCCAGCGGTCTACTACGCAACGTAGTAGAAAATCGAACGAACGACTAATCCTCTGGATCGGTATGCGCGAGCAGTGCTCGCTCATCGCCGATCGTGGTGTCGGGCCCGTGCCCGGTGTGCACCACCGTATGGTCCCGCAACGGCCAGAGCTTGGCCCGGATCGAGGCCTCCAGCGTGTCGCGGTCGCTGAAGCTGCGGCCGGTTGCGCCGGGCCCGCCCTGGAACAGGGTGTCGCCGGTGAACACGCACTCCAGGTCGGGCACGTGGAAGCAGACCCCACCGGGCGCGTGGCCCGGGGTGTGCAGCGTGACCACCCTGGTGCCCGCCACCTCGATCACCTGCCCGTCCGCCAGATCCGCGTCCCACAGCACGTCGGGGTGCGTGAGCTGCCACAGCGGCGCGTCGTCGGGGTGCAGCAGGATCGGCGCCTGCACCCGCTCCCGCAGCTGCGGCGCCACCCGGACGTGGTCGTCATGGGCGTGCGTGCACAGGATCGCGCGCACCGTACGGTCGCCGACCAGGGCCAGGATCGCCTCGACGTCGTGCGGTGCGTCGATCACCACGCACTCGCGGTCGTCGCCCAGCACCCAGAGGTTGTTGTCGACCTCGAAGATCTCACCGTCCAGGGAGAAGGTGCCGCTGGCCACGCCGAGCGCGACCCGCGCCTCGCTCACCAGACCACCACCGAGCGCAGCACGTCTCCCCCGTGCATCTTGGCGAACGCCGCCTCGACCTGGTCCAGAGCGATCTCCTCGGTGACGAACGCGTCCAGGTCCAGGCGTCCCTGCCGGTACAACTCGACCAGCATCGGGAAGTCCCGCGAGGGCAGGCAGTCGCCGTACCAGCTGGACTTCAGCGCGCCGCCGCGGCCGAAGAAGTCCAGCAGCGGCAGCCGCGGCACCTCCATGTCCGGGGTGGGTACGCCGACCAGCACCACCGTCCCGGCCAGGTCCCGGGCGTAGAACGCCTGCTCCCAGGTCTCGGGGCGACCCACGGCGTCGATCACCACGTCGGCGCCGAACCCGCCGGTGAGGCGCCGGATCTCCTCGACCGGGTCGGCGCTGGAGGCGTCGACCAGGTCGGTGGCCCCCTGACCGCGGGCGTGGTCGAGCTTGCGGGCGTCCACGTCGACGGCGATCACCCGGCCGGCGCCGGCCAGCACCGCGCCGGCCACCGCGGCGACCCCGACGCCGCCGCACCCGATCACCGCCACGGACTGACCGCGGCGCACGTTGCCGGTGTTCAGCGCCGCTCCGAGCCCGGCCATCACCCCGCACCCGAGCAGGCCGACGGCCGCGGCCCGCGCCTGCGGGTCGACCTTCGTGCACTGCCCGGCGGCGACCAGGGTCTTCTCGGCGAACGCCCCGACGCCCAGGGCCGGGGCCAGCTCGGTGCCGGCGTCCGGGCCCTCGGCCAACGTCATCTTCTGGGTCGCGTTGTGGGTGGCGAAGCAGTACCACGGCTCGCCCCGGTCACACGCCCGGCAGGCGCCGCAGACCGCGCGCCAGTTCAGGACCACGAAGTCCCCGGGCGCCACCTCGGTCACCCCCGGCCCGACCTGCTCGACCACCCCGGCCGCCTCGTGCCCGAGGAGGAAGGGGAAGTCGTCGTTGATCCCGCCCTCGCGGTAGTGCAGGTCGGTGTGGCACACCCCGCACGCCTGAACCCGGACCACGGCCTCGCCGGGGCCGGGGTCGGGGACGTTGATCGTCTCCAGGGTGACCGGAGCCCCCTTGGACCTGGCCACCACTGCCTTGACCTGCTGCATCTGCCCTCCACGGAGTTGGTCGTCCCGAGCTGGTCTGTGCCGAGCTGGTTGTCCAGCGTCGAGAGCCTGACACGGATCGCCGACTCCCGACAGACCCCGAGGCCCGCTGGCCTCAGGTCCCGTCGTCGTCCTGCCAGACCACTCCGGCCAGCAGCGAGTCGACCAGGTCCTCGCGCGTGGCCGGGTCCAGATCGCGGTCGAAGGTGAAGTTCAGCGACACGAGCCGGTTCTCGTGCACGGCACGTAGGTGCAGCCGGCTGGTGGTCGCGGTGGACCGGGGCCGCCGTACCTGCAGCATCTCCACGCCCTGGACCACCCGGGGCTCGAGCACCTTCATCGGCCCGCCGACGGCTGCGTCGACCTCCCGGTAGGTGACCAGCAGCTCGTCCAGGCTCCGGGTGACCTCGACCGCGCCGTCGCCGTCGAACATCGGCGCCGCGACCACGCCGAAGGTGATCGCCTGGTCGGGCCGGTACGTCGCCCGCTCGTACTCCATCATCTGGTCGGTGAGTCGCCAGCCGCGCGGCGCGGTGAATGCGATCACCCCCAGATCCACCTGGCGCCCCTCGGGGGGCTGTACGGACTCAGCCGGCTCAGTCGGCTCAGTCGACTCAGTGGCCTCTGATGTCGCCGAGGCGGCCGACCGCTCGGCGGTTGCTGCGGGTCCGTCCGAGGCCGCGTCCGAGCCGCACCCGGCGCTGCCCGCCATCAGCACGCTGGCGAGCAGGGCCACCATCCGACGTTGCACCGAGACCAACCTCCCAAGACGTGAGCCGCACATTCTGCCAACTGGCCGGCAGGTTTGGGATCCGCCTCGGGTGGGCATGCCCGCACTCGGACGACGACTCAGGAGGACCACGGACATGTTCGCCCTAGACGGCGTGCTCGGTGCGCTCAACGTGCCCGAGCTGGAGGTCGCGAAGCTGCGCTCCCTCCTGGAGGGGTACGCCGACGACCTCGGCACCGACGACCTCGTGCGCCCCGTGCCGGGCAGCACCTTCGGCGGCTCGTCCGCCGGCGGCAACCTGGGTCACCACACCCAGCTGGCCCAGCAGGTCTTGGCCGGCGCGCTCAAGGACATGGTCACCGGGCTGCGGGGCCAGTCCGAGAGCCTGCGCGAGTTCACCTACGACGTGGGGCTGCGCGACGAGGAGACGACCGCCGACATGACGGCGTTGGCCACGGCGACCGCCTGCATCTCCGCGCCCTCGGCCGCCGACAGCGCCTGCGCGCTGCCGCCCAGCGCGACCAGTCAGGGCAGCCAGGGCGGAGGCGAGGACTGATGCCCAGCACCTTCCACCGCGACCGGCTCGCCACGGCCCTGGCCAACGCGAACGAGGACCAGGTGGTCGCCGCGGCCACCAACTGGCAGCAGAGCGCCGACCTCCTGCTGGGGGTCGCCGCCTCGATCCGCAACGCCTCGCCCGAGGCCAAGCAGCTGATCGGCGGGCAGACCGGCCCGGCGGTGGACGCGGCGTTCACCCAGACGGCCGAGGCGATGGAGCTGCGGGCCCAAGAGATGGCCAAGGGCGGGGAGGCCCTCGTGGCCGCCTCCGAGGCGCTGCGCAGCGGCATGACCGTGCACAGCGGCTTCAGCCAGCCCCAGAGCCCCGGCGCCCAGCCGCAGCTGCCGGCCAACGGGACCGCGGAGGAGCTGGAGGCCTACGGCAAGGACGTCTCGGCCTGGAGCAACCGCAACGCGGCGTACGAGGCCGCACACGCGCAGCAGGAGGAGGCGGCGCGCCGGGTGCTGCAGCAGATGGAGGAGGCCTTCGCCGGCTCCACGGGCACCATGAAGGAGATCCACCAGATCCCGGACCCCGAGCCGAGCGGGCCGGGCGTCGGGACCCCGGGGGCCAGCGGGGGCGGCGCCGGCGTCGCGGGTGTGCCCGCCGCGCCCGGTCAGGCCGGCGGCGGGTCCGGCGGGGCCGGCTGGGCCCCACTCAGCCCGACGAACACCGACCCGGGGCACCCGAGCGTGCCCGAGGTCACCTCGCCCAATCCGGATCAGGGCGGCTCGGGTGGCGAGCCTCCCGCACCGGGATCGACCGGGGCCGTGGTCGGCAACGCGCCGCCGCTGACCAGCACCGGCCTGCTCGGCGAGACCAGCTCGGGGGTCACCCCGGGTGGCACGACCTCCGGCAGCGTGGGATCGCCGTCCGCGCCGACCGGCGGGCCGACCTCCGGAACCGGCGGCACGGGTGGCACCGCCGGGGTGGTCGGAGGCGCGCTGGCCGGCGGAATGTTCGGCGCGGGTGCCGTCAAGGGCGCCCTCTTCGGGACGAGCCCGAGTGGCGCCACCGCGGCCAAGCCGATCGGCTCCGGCGCGAAGCCCGCCGGCGGCGGCACCCTGGGTAAGGGCACCGCGGGCACTGGCACGGCGGGCAAGGGCACCATCGGCAAGGGCGTCGTCGGCACCAGCAGCACCGTGGGCAAGGGCACCCCCGGAAGCAAGGGCACGGGCAGCGCCGGCAAGGGCACGACGTCCGGCAAGGGCACGACGTCCGGCAGGAGCGCGACGGTGGGCAAGAGCGCCGGCGCAGGCAGCACTGGGAGCACAGGCAAGGGCAGCGCCGGGGGCCGACCCGGGACCCCGGGTACGGGCGCCGCACGGGGGACGGCGCCGGGTCAGCGTGGGTCAGCGGGCGCGCGCGCCGGCGCGGCGGGAGCCACGTCCGCCGGCACCGGGCGCGGCCGCGGCCGTGACGACGACGCCCAGCACCGCGACCACCTGGTGTTCGAGCAGGACTGGCTCGACGACGAGGGCACCGGGCCCGGCGTTCTGGACTGAGCCTGCTGGACCTTGCGTTCTTGGACTGAGCGTTCTGGACTGAGCGTTCTGGACTGAGGCCGCGCCCTCAGGCGACCACGGTGGTGATCGGCTGAGACGAGTCGGCCCGCAGGTCCAGGCGCGACGGCGTACGCCCGCGGGTCACCAGCTCGGCGCCCAACGCCGCGACCATGGCGCCGTTGTCGGTGCACAGCCCGGGCCGGGGCACGCGCACCCGGATCCCGCGAGCGGTGGCCCGCTCCACGGCCATCGCCCGCAGCCGGCTGTTGGCCGCCACCCCGCCGCCGATCAGGATGTCTTCGATGCCCTCGCTCACCGCGGCGTCCAGCGCCTTGCGGGTGAGCACGTCGCAGACCGCCTCCTGGAACGAGGCCGCCACATCCGGTACGTCGATGGTGGCGCCCGCCCGCTGCTGGGCCTCGACCCAGCGCGCCACCGCGGTCTTGAGCCCGGAGAAGGAGAAGTCGAACCGGTGCCGCTCCAGGTCCCGCCGTGAGGTGAGCCCGCGCGGGAAGTCGATCGCCACGCTGCTGCCACTGGCCGCCGCCCGGTCGATGTGCGGCCCGCCGGGGAACGGCAGACCGAGCAGCCGGGCGACCTTGTCGAAGGCCTCCCCCGCCGCGTCGTCGATGGTGGCGCCCATCGGGTCCACGCCAACGGTGACGTCCTCGACCCGCAGCAGGCTGGAGTGCCCCCCGGAGACCAGCAGCGCCAGGCACGGCTCGGGCAACGGCCCGTGCTCCAGTTGGTCCACCGCCACGTGGGCGGCCAGGTGGTTGACGCCGTAGATCGGCTTGCCCAGGCCCAGCGCCAGCGACTTGGCGGCGGCCACACCGACCAGCAGCGCGCCGGCCAGGCCGGGGCCGCTGGTCACCGCGATCGCGTCCACGTCGTGCAGCCGCACCCCCGCGGTCTCGCAGGCGCGCTCGATGGTGGGCACCATCGCCTCCAGGTGCGCGCGGCTGGCCACCTCGGGCACCACGCCGCCGAACCGGGCGTGCTCCTCCACGCTGCTGGCCACGGCGTCTGCAAGCAGCTGATGCCCCCGCACGATCCCGACCCCGGTCTCGTCGCACGAGGTCTCGATGCCCAGCACCAACGGTCCCTCGCTCATCGGCCCATCCTCTCCGGGGCGTCGAGCCGGCCGTTCGACAGACCCGCCAGCGACGCCTCCAGGACCAGGGCGTCGGTGCCGTCGCGGTAGTAGCGGCGGCGTACGTCGATCCGGTCGAACCCGGCGGCCCGGTACAGGGGCAGCGCGGCCTCGTTGTCGGCCGCGACCTCCAGCAGCATCCGCTCGGCCCCGGCGGCAGCCGCGGCGTCCACGGCGGTCCCCAGCAGGTCCCTGGCCAGCCCTTGACGGCGCGCGGCGGGCCGTACGCCGAGCCGCAGCAGCTCGGCGACCTCACCCGAGCGGCCGATGAGCGCGTACCCCGAGACCGCGCAAACCGACTCCGGGGCTTCATCCGTGGCGACCCACCAGTCACGCCCGGCGTGGGAGACCAGCTCGGCCAGGGCCGACTCGGACCAGGGGTCGCCGGCGAAGATCTCCGCCTCCAGGTCGGCGACGGCGGGCAGGTCGGCCGGCGTACCGCGTCGGATCAAGGGGCGGATCACGGGACCCGCCCCGCTTCCGTCGCGGGCTGGGACACAGGCTGGGCCGCGGCTCGGGCCACGGCGTCGGGCCGGCGGAGGTACAGCGGCTCGGGGTCGAGCAGCTCGGCGCGCTCCTCGGCGACCACCCGGGCCAGCCACCCCGCGCTGGGGCGCGACGGGCCCACCGGGTGCGGAAACGCCTCGGGATAGAGCACCGCACCCTCGCCGACCACCGGCAGGTCGCTGGCCGCGGCGGCCGGCTTGAGCACCTGCGGCCCGTGCGTCCGTACGCCGTCGCGGTAGCCGGCCAGGTAGACCTCCTTGCGCCGGGCGTCGGTGGCCACCAGGTAGTCCCCGTCGTTCGCACCGTCGACCGCACCCGTGTCGAACGCCTCGACGGCCAGCACGTCCAGGGTGCACACCGCGTAGACCGGGATCTCCAGCACGAAGCCCAGGGTCCGGGCGGTGACCAGCCCGACCCGAAGGCCGGTGTACGGCCCGGGCCCGGCGCCGACGGCGATGGCGGTCAGGTCGTGGCGCACCACGCCCGCCTCGGCCAGCACAGCCTCGATCAGCGGGGCGAGCTGCTCGCCGTGCTGCATCGTCTGCTCCGAGCACCGTTCGGCCACCACGTCGAGGCCGTCATGCAGGGCAACGGTGACCTGGGGGGTCGCGGTGTCGAAGGCGAGCAGCACGGGCTCGAGGCTACTGCCGGGCGCCCACTCGACGGGCACGGCCCGCTTACGAGGTGGCCGGCGAGACCCAGCGCAGCTCGACCACCCGGGGATCCAGCTCCTCGCCCGGCTCCCCGCCCTGGCCATCGGCGGGCTCCCCGCCCACGGCCCGGCTGATCCGCACCTCCAGGCGCCGCTGGCTCAGGCCCTCGGCGATCCCCTCGCCCCACTCCACGACGGTGACCGCCTCGTCCAGCGCGGCGTCCAGGTCCAGGTCGTCGAGCTCGTCGATGCCGCCCAACCGGTAGGCGTCGACGTGCACCAGGTCCGGGCCGGCTACCAGCGAGGGGTGCACCCGGGCGATCACGAACGTCGGCGAGGTGACCTGGCCGCGCACCCCCAGGCCCGCGCCCAGGCCCTGGGTGAAGGTGGTCTTGCCCGCGCCCAGCTCACCGCTCAGGATCACCAGGTCGCCGGCCGCCAGCAGCAGCCCGACCCGGTGCCCCAGGTCCCGCATCGCCTCGGCATCGGGGACGGCGTGCCGGGTCTCCAGCTCCCGGCGCAGCTCCAGGAACGGCGCGTGCTCGGCGGTCCCGACGAACTCCTGGGACTCCCAGAACGCCACGGTGGCGGGCAGCTCGGGCCGGGCCAGCACGGTGAGGAACTCGTGGGCGGGCGCCGCGGCCACCGCCTCGGCCAGCAGCCGGCCCGCCAGCCCTTGCCCCTGGGCCTTCGGCAGCACCGAGAAGCGGCGCAGGAACAGGGTGCGGTCCCGCGGGTCCAGCAGCAGCGCGCCCACGGGCTCGCCGTCGAGCCGGGCCAGGATGCCGCGGCCGCGGCCCAGGCTCACCGCCAGCGAGGCCGGGGTCTCGGCCAGAGCGTCGGCGGGCGGGTCCAGAGCGGGCCGGGCCCCGAAGGCGGCCTGCACCACGGCGTACACCGACTCGGCGGCCTCGGCCCCGACTCGCTCCAGGGTCAGGCCGGCCGGCGGTCGGCTCACGCGCTGCGCTCCGTCACCACGCCGCTGGCGCGGTTCATCAGCTCCTCGAGCTCGGCGTTGACGTCGTCGTGCCGCTCCAGCAGCACCATGTGCCCGGCGCCGACCGCCTCGTACAGGTCCGAGCCGTGGATCCGCGAGTGCAGCTTGCGGCTGTGCCCGATGCGGGTCATCTTGTCCTCGGTGCCGCAGATGATGGTGCACGGCGCCTGGGCCAGGGCGTCCAAGTGGCCGAAGTGGTCCAGGGAGGCGAACGCGGGATAGAAGTCGGCCACCACCTCGAACGGCGTGCTGTCGATCATCTTGAAGACGAAGTCGTTGTAGCTGCGGGGCACCCCGTCGCCGAACGAGTACTGGTCGGTGACGACCTGGGCGAGCCGGTGGCCGGCCGCGCGGGCCCGGTCCACCACCCGGTGGCCGCGGTCCAGCATCCGCACCGCCCGGTTGACCGCCGTGGCGCCCAGGCCGAGCGGGACCATCGGGAAGATGATCCGGCCGGGGTCCAGGCCGCCGGCGGTGGTGGAGATCAGCGCGCTGCCGACCACCTTGTCGCCGAACAACTCCGGGAACTGCTGGGCCATCGAGATGACGCTCATCCCGCCCATCGAGTGGCCCACCACCACGACCGGGCCGGGGGCGGTGGTCTCCACCACCCGCTTCAGGTCCTGGCCGAGCTGCGCGATCGTACAGTTCTGTCCCGCCGAGCGGGCCGACCGGCCATGCGAGCGCTGGTCGTAGTAGACGGTGCGGACCAGGCCGCGGAAGGCCGCCCGCTGGAAGTGCCAGCAGTCCAGGTTCAGCGTGTAGCCGTGCACGAAGACCACGGTCAGCTCGGTGTTCTCGGCCTGCGGGGCCTCGTCGACCTCGGCGTGCAGGTCGATTCCGTCGTCGGTGACGATCTTCAGCGTGGGCGCGCGCAGGTCGCCGAACGGCGTACCGTCGCCGGCGCCGCGCCGGGCGATGATCTTGTGCTGTTGGACCACGTGTGCCGCGGTACCCGCTGCGGCCATTCCCAGCGCCCCGGCGGCCACGCTCCACTTGCTGGGCCCGTCGTTCATGCCTGCCCCTCCCCCACGTGGCGCCGGTGCAGCCGGCCGCCGAGGCGGGTCACGATCTCGTAGTTGATGGTGCCACTGGCCCGGGCCCAGTCCTGGGCGGTGGGTTCGCCGTCGCGACCCGGGCCCAACAATACGAATTCAACACCCGCCGCCGGCTGGTCGCCGTCCAGGTCGACCATCACCTGGTCCATGCACACCCGGCCGCGCACCGGGCGCCGCCGTCCTGCCACCCAGACCTCGGCCCCTGGGGAGGCCGCGCGCGGGATGCCCTCGGCGTACCCGAGCGGCAGCAACGCCAGCGTGGTGTCGCGCTCGGCTACCCAGGTGTGGCCGTAGGAGACGCCGTCTCCGGCCGCGATCGGCTTGACCAGCGCGACCGTGCCGCGCACCGTCATCGCCGGCTCCAGCCCCAGGCCGAGCTGCTCGGTGTGGCCCGGCGCCGGGTCCAGCCCGTAGAGCGCGATGCCGCAGCGCACCAGGTCGAACCGGGCCGAGGGCCGCAGGATGGCGCCCGCGGAGTTGGCCAGGTGGCGCACCTCGGGGTCGAGGCCGGCGGCCTGGGCCACCCGCAGCGCGTCGACGAACCGCTGCTCCTGATGGTCGTTGACCGGGTCCTCGGGCTGGTCGGCGCTGGCGAAGTGCGACCACACCCCGATCACCCGGATCCGGCCCTCCTGCTGCAATCGGGCCGCGTGGTCGACCAGCACCGGCCAGTCCGCCGCGGTGCAGCCGCCGCGGGAGAGGCCGGTGTCGATCTTGAGGTGCACCCGCGCCGCGCAGCCGACCCGCGCCGCGGCCTCGGCGATCTCGTCCAGCTCGGTGTCCGAGTACGCCGTGATGTCGACCTCGGTGTCCACCGCGTCGTCGTAGGACTCACCGGGCACGGTCAGCCAGCACAGCAGCCGGCCGGTGTCCCCGCCGGCGCGCAGCTCGCGCGCCTCGTCGAGGGTCGCCACTCCCAGCCACTGGGCGCCGCCGCGCCGCGCGGCCCGGGCCACCGGCAGCATGCCGTGGCCGTAGCCGTCGGCCTTGACCACCGCCATCATCGCCGCCGGGGCCACCAGATCGCGCAGGATCGTGGCGTTTCGGCTGATCACGTCGAGGTCGACCACGATCTCGGCACGAGCCGTCGTGGTCGCCTCACTCATGCCGTGATTCTCCCACTTCACCCAGCTGGTCGCGTGCGATGAGCACAACACCGTGGGCCAGGTCACGAGCCCGCACCGGCCCGCCCCGACCCACCAGCCGGGCCGCCGCACCGTGCAGCCAGGCACCTACGGAGGCGGCGTCGAACGGCTCGAGGCCCGCGGCGAGCAGCGCCGCGATCAGCCCGGTGAGCACGTCGCCGGCGCCGGCGGTGGCCAGCCACGGCGTACCGCTCGTGTTGACCCGGACCCGCCCGGACGGCTCGGCCACCAGGGTGCGGCGGCCCTTGAGTAGCAGGGTCGCGCCGTACCGCTCTGCGCCCCGGCGGGCGTGGGCCAGGGGCGCGGCCTCCACCTCGGCGCGCGCCACCCCCAGCAGCCGGGCCAACTCACCGGCGTGCGGGGTGAGCACGGCCCGACTCAGATCGGCCCCAGTCAGGTCGAGCTGCTGGTCGCCCAGGTGCGCGAGCGCGTCCGCGTCGACCACCACGGGCACCTGGTCGAGGAGGCTGGCGGCCAGCGCCGCGGCGGCCCCCTCCGCCCCGCCCGAGCCGACGGCCCAGGCCTGGACCTGGCCGGGCCCGACCACCTCGGGGAAGGCCGCCCGCACCCGGTCGGCGACGGCGTCCGGGCCGACGTACCGCACCATGCCGGCGAAGCCGGTGGCGGCGCCGGCCACGCACAGCAGCGCGGCGCCGGGATAGGTGGCCGAGCCGGCCCGGACGCCGACCACCCCGCGGGTGTACTTGTGGGCCTCCGACGCCGGCCGGGGCAGCAGGGCGGCGACGTCCTCGTCCTGCAGCGACTCGATCTCGGCAGGCGGCAGGTCGAGCCCGAGGTCGACCAGGTGTACGACGCCGCTGGCCGCGGCCGCCGGGTCGACCAGGTGGGCCACCTTGTGGGTGCCGAAGGTGACGGTGAGGTCGGCCCGCACGTGCGGCCCCGCCAGCTCGCCGGTGTCCACCCCCACCCCCGACGGCACGTCGACGGCCACCACGGGTACGCCGGCCAGGGCCGCGACCGCGGCCGCGGCGGCCGGCCGCAGGCCTGGGACGCCGCCGATCCCGACGACCCCGTCGATGACGACGTCCGGCCCCAGCGCGACCACCTCGGCCAGGTCTGCCACCCGACCGCCGGCGCCCAGCAGCGCGGCGGTTCCGCCCCGATGGATCTGCTCGGCCAACGGCAACGCCAAGACCCGGGCGCCGCGGCGGGCCAGCATCGCGCCGGCGTGCAGCGCGTCGCCGCCGTTGTCGCCGGGGCCGACCAGCAGCACCACCCGGCGCCCGTAGGCCCCGCCCAGGAAGTCGGCCACCGCGGCCGCCAGCCCGGCCGAGGCACGCTGCATCAGCGACCCCTCGGGCACCCGGGCCAGCACCTCGCCCTCGGCCGCTCGGACCTGCGCCACCGTGTGCGCCCAGCGCATCGCTCAGCCCTCCAGGACCACGACCGCCGAGGCGATCCCGGCGTCGTGCGACAGCGAGAGGTGCACCTGCTCGATGCCCAGCTCGGCGGCCCGGGCCGCGACCGAGCCGCGCAGCTCGAAGCGCGGGCGGCCGGTCTCCTCGTTGAGCACCTCGGCGTCGTGCCAGGCCAGGCCGGCGGGGGCGCCCAGGGCCTTGGCCAACGCCTCCTTCGCGGCGAACCGGGCCGCCAACGAGGCCGGGGGCCGCTGCGCCTCGCGGGGGGTGAACAGCCGGTCCCGTAGGCCGGGGGTGCGCTCCAGCGAGGCGGCGAACCGGGCCACGTCGGCCACGTCGATGCCCACTCCCTTGACCGCCACCGCCGGTGCGCCTACTCGACCGTGACGGACTTGGCCAGGTTGCGCGGCTGGTCCACGTCGTGGCCCAGCGCGGTGGCCAGCTCGCAGGCGAACAGCTGCAGCGGCACCACGGCCACGAGCGGCTGCAGCAGCACCGGCACCGTGGGCAGGGAGAGCAGCGCGTCGGCGTACGGGGCGATCGCGGTGTCGTTCTCCTCGGCCAGGCAGATGGTCCGGGCCCCGCGGGCGCGCACCTCCTGGATGCCGCTGAGCATCTTCTCGTGCAGCTGGTCGCGGCCGCGGGGCGGCACGATGCACAGCACCGGCAGCCCCTCCTCGACCAACGCGATCGGCCCGTGCTTGAGCTCGCCGGCCGCGAAGCCCTCGGCGTGCAGGTAGGCCAGCTCCTTGAGCTTCAGCGCGCCCTCCAGCGCCACCGGGTAGCCGGCGTGCCGGCCCAGGAACAGCACCGAGCGGGTGCCGACGTGCTCGCGGGCCAGCGCGTAGACCTGCTCGTCGTTGTCCAGCACGGTCTGGATGTGGGCCGGCATCTCCTCCAGCCGGTCGATCCACTCGGAGATCTCGTCGCCGTACCGGGTGCCCTTGACCTGGGCCAGGTAGAGCGCCAGCAGGTAGCAGGCCACCAGCTGGGTCAGGAACCCCTTGGTGGACGCGACGCCGATCTCGGGGCCGGCGTGGGTGTAGATCACCCCGTCGGACTCCCGCGGGATCGTGGAGCCGTTGGTGTTGCAGATGGCCAGCACCTTGGAGCGCTGCATCCGGGCGTGCCTGATCGCCTGCAGGGTGTCGGCGGTCTCCCCGGACTGGCTGATCGCCACCACCAGGGTCGAGTGGGTGAGGATCGGGTCGCGGTAGCGGAACTCGCTGGCCAGCTCCACCTCCACCGAGATCCGGGTCCAGTGCTCGATCGCGTACTTGGCGACCATGCCGGCGTAGAACGAGGTGCCCGCCGCGATGATGATGATCTTGTCGATGCCGCGCAGCTCGCTGTCGTCGAGGCGCATCTCGTCCAGCTGCAGGTCGCCGGTGGCGGTACGCCGCCCCAGCAGCGAGTCGGCCACCGCCCGCGGCTGCTCGTAGATCTCCTTGCGCATGAACCAGTCGTAGCCGTCCTTCTCGGCGGCCGTCAGGTCCCAGTCGACGTGGTAGGGGCGGCCCTCCGCGGGGCGGCCGTCGAAGCCGGTGACCTCGACCCCCTCGGCGGTGATCGTCACCACCTGGTCCTGGCCCAGCTCCAACGCGTCGCGGGTGTGCTCGATGAACGCCGCCACGTCCGAGCCGAGGAAGTTCTCCCCCTCGCCCAGCCCCACGACCAGCGGGGAGTTGCGGCGCGCGGCGACCACCCGCGACGGGTCCTCGGCGTCCAGGGCGACCAGGGTGAAGGCGCCCTCCAGACGCCGGCACACGCGCTGCATCGCCTCGGTCAGGTCGTGCCCGGCGACCACCTCGTCCTCCAGCAAGTGGGCGGCGATCTCGGTGTCGGTCTCCGAGAGCATCTCGTGGCCGGCCGCCTCGAGCTCGACGCGCAGCACGGCGAAGTTCTCGATGATGCCGTTGTGCACCACCGCGAGCCGCTTGCGCTGGCCCAGGTGCGGGTGGGCGTTGACGTCGTTGGGGGCGCCGTGGGTGGCCCAGCGGGTGTGCCCGATGCCGGTGGTGGAGGCGGGCAGCGGGGACTCCTCGATGGCCTTCTCCAGGTTGGCCAGCTTGCCCGCGCACTTGTCGGCCGCCACGGTGCCGTCGTGGGCCAGCGCGATGCCGGCGGAGTCGTAGCCGCGGTACTCCAACCGACGCAGCCCCTCGATCACGACGGTCTGCGCCTGCTTGGACCCGACGTACCCCACGATTCCGCACATGGTGGCTGAGTCTACGCGCGACGCCGGTGCAAGAATGCCCGCCATGTCCTTCCCCGGCGGCGATTCCTCGCCGTACGTCGAGCTCGACCGGAGCGCCTGGGCCGCCCTGGCGGCGGCCGACGACAGCCCCTTCACGACCGAGGAGATCCACGAGCTGCGGGGTCTCGGGGACGTCCTGGACCTGCGTGAGGTGGAGCAGGTCTACCTGCCGCTGTCGCGGCTGCTCAGCATGTACGTCGAGAACGCCGGCCTGCTGCACCGGCAGCAGGACGCGTTCCTGCACCGCCGCCACCCCCCGCGCACGCCCTTCGTGATCGGGATCGCCGGGTCGGTCGCGGTCGGCAAGTCGACCACCGCCCGGGTTCTGCAGCAGGTGCTGGCGCACTGGCCCGAGCACCCCAACGTCGCGCTGGTCACCACCGACGGCTTCCTGCTGCCCAACGCCGAACTGCAGCGGCGCGGGATCCTGCACCGCAAGGGCTTCCCGGAGTCCTACGACCGGCGGGCCCTGACGAAGTTCGTGATCGACATCAAGTCGGGTCGCGACGAGGTCGAGGCGCCGACGTACTCGCACCTGGTCTACGACGTCGTGGCCGAGGAGAAGCTGCTGATCAACCGCCCCGACATCGTGATCGTCGAGGGCCTGAACGTGCTGCAGCCGGCCCGGATGCGCGAGGACGGGCGGCCCGGCCTGGCGGTAAGCGACTTCTTCGACTTCTCCATCTACGTCGACGCGGCCACCTCCGACATCCGCCGCTGGTACGTCGAGCGCTTCCTGCGGCTGCGGGAGACGGCGTTCCGGGACCCGAGCTCCTACTTCGCCAAGTACGCCCAGCTGTCGCCGGAGGAGGCGGTGGTCGAGGCGGAGCGGCTCTGGGACACCATCAACGGCCCCAACCTGGACCAGAACGTGCTGCCCACCCGCAGCCGCGCCCGGCTGGTGCTGCGCAAGGACCACGACCACTCGGTGCGCTACGTGCGGCTCCGCAAACTCTGAGCACCTCTGTGAGCACCGCTGTGAACACTCCTGGCGGCGATCCGGTCCGACGCGTCCCGGACGCCGAGCGCCGCGACCGCCTGGTGCTGCGGCAGGCGCTGCACCCGGCCAACCGGGCCGACGACGCGGTCGCCGCGGCCAGGGCCATGACCGTGCTGCACGCCACCGAGGCGGCCTCGGTGCACCTGGCCGTCGCGGCCCGGACCGACGGCCCGGGGCCCGACGAGGTGGACCGGGCGCTCTACGAGGACCGCACGCTGGTCAAGCAGCTGGCGATGCGGCGCACGCTGTTCGCCTTCCCCCGCGACCTGCTCCCGGCGGCGCTGGGCAGCGCCGCGGCCCGGGTCGCTGCCGAGCAGCGGCGGCTGATCGCCCGGGACGCCCGGGCCCACGGCCTGGCATCCGACGGCGAGGCCTGGCTGGCGGCGGCCCGTCGGGCCGTGCTCGAGCGGCTCGCGGGGTCGGAGCCGATGTCGGCCCAGCAGCTGCGCGAGGAGCTGCCCGAGCTGGCGGGCCGGGTGGTGACCAGCCCGGGCAAGAGCTACGGCGGCTCGTTCCCGATCGCGCCCCGGGTGCTGACGCTGCTGGGTGCCGAAGGCCTGCTGGTCCGCGGCCCGAACGCCGGCCCTTGGCAGGTTGGTCGCCCCACCTGGACCCTGATGAGCAGCTGGCTCGGCGAGCAGCCCGAGCCGCTGGCCCCGGCCGACGGGTACGCCGAGCTGGTGCGGCGCTGGCTGTTCACCTTCGGCCCCGGCACGGTCGAGGACGTGCAGTGGTGGCTGGGCTCGACCAAGACCGCGGTGCGCGAGGCGCTGGCCGCGCTGGCCGCCGTACCGGTCGGCCTGGACACCGGGGACGTCGGCTGGCTGCTGCCCGACGACCTGGAGCCGGTCGAGCGCCTCGAGCCGGCCGCCGCCCTGCTCCCCACGCTGGACCCCACCACGATGGGCTGGAAGGGCCGGTCGTTCTACCTCGACCCGGCACACGTCTCGCTGCTGTTCGACACCAACGGCAACGCCGGCAACACGGCCTGGTGGGGTGGGCGGATCGTCGGGACCTGGGTGCAGGACGAGGACGCGGTGGTGCGCGTCGTGCCGGCCCCCGGGGCGCGCCTGCCGCGGGCCGCCCGGGCCGCCTTGGACCGGGAGGCCCGCCGGCTCACCACCTGGGTGGACGGCGTACGCGTGAGCAACGTGTACGCCTCACGGCTGATGCGCGGCGTACCGCTCCCTTAGCGGGCCAGAAGTCCTAGAGTCTCGACCGAGATCCTCGGCCGAAGGAGAGTCACGCCGCCATGTTCGGATCCCGTAAGCGCCGCGACGCCGGGCGCGCGACAGCCGGCGTGGACCTCCAGCTCGTGTGGGAGTACGCGAACGACGAGGTGGTCGAAGCCGTCGAGGAGCAGATCGGGGCCGGCCCCGAAGCCTCACCGGTGATGGCGGTGTACGACGTGGCCCGCGAGGCGCTGCGAGCCGGCGACCTGGGGGCCACGCGGCTCGTCTTCACCGGCGACTTCGTCCGGTCCGTGATCGAGCGGGAGAGCCGCGTCGGCCAGGGGTTCACGCTGCAGCGGGGCTCGGGGATCGTCGCGGCGAAGACGATGCCGCCGACTGCGGACGGCGTCGTCGACATCCTCGTGCCCCTCTACCTGGTCCTCACCGGCGAGGCCGGCGACCAGCGCTTCTCACTCGACGTCGTACGACACACGGCGGCTCACGAGGCGGTGCACGCGACGATCCACCACCTCGGATCCAAGCCGTTCGCCGTCCACCTGCGGCATCGCCTGGCGTACGCCGAGGAGCAGTTCGCGCAGATGGCGGCCGAGCAGGTCGAGGAGCACCTGGCCGAGTACCAGGCCGATCTCGTCGTCCCTCGGGCCCACTCCACTCCCGGCGACCTCGAGGCCGTGACCGAGGCCTGGCTGCACACCATCGGCGCCGAGCTCCCCGGGCTGGACCAGTCGGACCCGGGGTACGTCGACCAGAGCATGCGCGTGTGCCTGGGTGCCCTGCACGTACTGTGGAAGGCGCTCGCCTGCTTCGCCGCCGAGCTTCGCCGCGGTGACGTCTTCGACGCGCCGGCCGCCGAGATCGTCGCCTCGCCCGGCTGGCAGCGAGACGTCGCACCCTGGTGGGACGAGTACCTGCGCCTCCTCGGCCAGGTACCGATGACCTACGACGTGGACATTCCCCGCACCGACGCGGTGGTGAAGTCGATGGGCGTGCACCTGCAGACCTGGGCGTACGGCCTCGGGTTCGACTTCCACGACACCGAGCAGGGTGGCCGGTTCCGGATCACGCTGTGGGACTGAAAGGCGTGGGACTGACCAGCGTCAGAGCGCCAAGCGGCGCTTCACCACGTCGGCCAGGCGCGCCGCGATGGCCTCGGCGTCCTCGGCGGTCGGGGCCTCGACCATCACCCGCACGAGCGGCTCGGTGCCCGAGGGCCGCAGCAGGATCCGGCCCTGGTCCCCCAGGCTCGCCTCCTCCTGCTCGACCGCGGCGGCCACCTCGGCGTCGGCGTCGGCGCGGGCCTTGTCCACGTCGGGCACGTTGACCAGCACCTGCGGCAGCCGAGTCATCACACCAGCCAGGTCCTTCAGACTCCGGCCGGTGGCCGCCATCCGCTCCAGCAGGTGCAGCGCGGTGAGGATGCCGTCCCCGGTGGTGGCGTGCTGGCTCAGGATCACGTGCCCGGACTGCTCGCCGCCCAGGGTGAAACCGTGCTCCTTCATCTCCTCGAGCACGTACCGGTCCCCGACCTTGGTCTGCCGTACGACGACCTCGTGCGCGCGCATCGCGTGCACGAACCCCAGGTTGCTCATCACCGTGGCGACGACGGTCTCGCTCGCCAGCCGGCCCTGCTCGCGCATCGACAGCGCCAGGATCGCCAGGATCTGGTCCCCGTCGACGACGTTGCCCTCGTGGTCGACCGCCAGGCACCGGTCCGCGTCACCGTCGAGGCCGAAGCCGACGTCCGCGCCGTGCGCCAGGACGGCGGCCCGCAGCGACTCCAGGTGGGTGGACCCACACTGGTCGTTGATGTTGGTGCCGTCGGGGTTGGCGTGGATCGCGATCACCGAGGCGCCGGCCTCGCTCATCGCCTGCGGGGCGGCCTCGAAGGCGGCCCCCTCGGCGCAGTCGACCACGACGGTGAGCCCCGCCAGGGGCCGGTCGATCGTGGAGACCAGGTGCGCGGCGTACTCGGCCACCGCGGTGGGGTGCGTCCGGACCCGGCCGACATCGGCGCCGGTGGGCCGGTCCCAGGGCTCGCACATCCGCGCCTCGATGGCGACCTCGACCGCGTCGTCGAGCTTGTGCCCGCCCCGGGCCAGGAACTTGATCCCGTTGTCGGGCATCGCGTTGTGCGAGGCGGACAGCATCACGCCCAGGTCCGCACCCAACGTGCCGGTCAGGTAGGCCACACCCGGGGTGGGCAGCACCCCGACCAGCAGCACGTCGACCCCGGCAGAGGCCAGCCCGGCCACCACCGCGGCCTCCAGGAACTGACCCGAGATCCGGGTGTCCCGACCGACCACGGCCAAGGGCCGGTGCCCGGCGAACTCGCCCCGGTCGGCCAACACGTGGGCAGCGGAGACCGACAGGTCCAGGGCCAGCTCCGCGGTCAGATGACCGTTGGCCAGACCCCGAACCCCGTCGGTACCGAAGAGTCGCGTCATGGACGCAGACGCCCGAGGATCAGCGCTTGCTGAACTGCGGCGCCTTGCGGGCCTTCTTCAGACCGGCCTTCTTGCGCTCGATGACGCGGGCGTCACGAGTGAGCAGACCGGCCTTCTTCAGCGCGGGCCGGTTGGCCTCCTCGTCGACCGCGTTCAGCGCGCGGGCCACGCCCAGGCGCAGCGCGCCGGCCTGGCCGGTGATGCCGCCGCCGTGGATCCGGGCGATGACGTCGAAGCGGCCCTCGAGCTGGGTGGTCACGAAGGGCTCGTTGACGACCTGCTGGTGCAGCTTGTTGGGGAAGTAGGAGTCCAGGGTGCGACCGTTGACGGTCCACTCGCCGGTGCCGGGCACGATGCGGACCCGGGCCACCGCCTCCTTGCGCCGGCCGGTGGCCGCCGCCGGGGCGACGGTCGCGGGACGCAGCGGGGCGTCGGCCGACGGGGCGGACTCGGAGCTGTAGGCGACGCCCTGCTCGTCGGCCTGGTAGGTCTCCTCGACCTCGGTCTGGGTGTTCTCGGTGGTCTCAGCCACGGTGTTTCCTCACTCGTCCTGGGAAGTTACTGGGAGACCTGGGAGATCTCGAAGGGCTTGGCCTGCTGTGCGGCGTGCGGGTGGTTGGGGCCGGCGTACACCTTGAGCTTCTTGATCATCTGGCGGCCCAGCTTGTTCTTGGGGAGCATGCCCCACACGGCCTTCTCGACGGCCTTGCGAGCGTCCTTCTCCAGCAGCTCGCCGAACGGGGTGGCGGTCAGGCCGCCGGGGTAGCCGGAGTGGCGGTAGGCCATCTTGGTGACCCGCTTGTTGCCCGAGAGGGCGATCTTGTCGGCGTTGACGATGATGACGAAGTCACCGGTGTCGACGTGCGGGGCGAAGATGGGCTTGTGCTTGCCTCGCAGCAGGTTCGCGGTCTGGACGGCGAGGCGTCCCAGGACCACGTCGGTGGCGTCGATGACGTACCACTCGCGCTGAATGTCAGCGGGCTTGGGGCTGTACGTGCGCACGGCAGTGAACCTTCTCGTTCGTTGGGCCCGGTCAGGGGTGCCTGTCCGGGTGGTGGTGCTGCGGCTTCTGACGAACACGGCCCGGCTTGCCCTCCGGCGGCGTGTGCCGCCGGCGAGGTGTCCGGATCTGCACCCTGGCCCAGGACCAGGATGCGGCAGGAGTCGCGACCGGCGAGTCTACGCTCGCGGCTCGCGATGCCACAAATCCGCTGCGGCGGCGGCACCGCTTGGGTGCCGAGGGGGGTTCGCCCTCCGGACCCCGCCTGCCGTGGCGACCGCATCCGGACTAGGTTTGTCGAACCGATGACGTGCATCCAAACGTATAAGGAGCCGACGTGACCGACGTACCGGCCACCGATGCCTCGGCCACCGCTGAGGAGTCCAGCCAGACCCTGACCGTCCGAGACAACCGCACCGGCAAGGAGTACGAGGTCCCGATCACCGAGGGCACGATCCGGGCCGCGGACCTCGGCGCCATCCGCACCGGCGAGGACCAGCCCGGCCTGGCCGTCTACGACCCGGGTTTCCTCAACACCGCCTCCTGCCGCAGCGCGATCACCTACATCGACGGCGACAAGGGCATCTTGGAGTACCGCGGCTACCCGATCGAGCAGCTGGCGGAGAAGTCCACCTTCCTGGAGGTGGCCTACCTGCTGATCCACGGCGAGCTGCCCACCAAGGAGCAGTACGACACCTGGGTGCACCACATCACCTACCACACGTTCGTGCACGAGAACGTGAAGTCCTTCATGGAGGGCTTCCGGTACGACGCGCACCCCATGGGCATGCTGATGGCCTCCGTGGGGGCGCTGTCCACGTTCTACCCCGACGCGCGCACCATCGAGGACCCGCGCTCGCGGGAGATCCAGATCATCCGGATGATCGCCAAGATGCCGACGCTGGGCGCCTGGTCGTTCCGGCACGCCCAGGGCAAGCCGTTCGTCTACCCCGACAACGACCTGTCCTACACGGCCAACTTCCTCTCGATGCTGTTCCGCATGAGCGAGCACACCTTCGAGGCCGACGAGCGGCTGGTGCGCGCCCTGGACGTGCTGTTCATCCTGCACGCCGACCACGAGCAGAACGCCTCCACCAACGCGGTGCGCTCGGTGGGCTCCACCCAGGTCGACCCCTACTCCGCGGTGTCCGCCGGGGTGGGCGCGCTGTTCGGCCCGCTGCACGGCGGCGCCAACGAGGCGGTGCTGCGGATGCTGCGCCGGATCGGCAGCAAGGAGAACATCCCGGCGTTCATCGACGGCGTCAAGCACCACGACGAGAAGCTGATGGGCTTCGGCCACCGGGTCTACAAGAACTACGACCCGCGCGCCAAGATCATCAAGAAGGCCGCCGACGACGTGTTCGAGGTGACCGGCGTGAACCCGCTCCTGGAGATCGCCATGGAGCTGGAGAAGATCGCGCTGGAGGACGAGTACTTCGTCAGCCGGCGCCTCTACCCCAACGTGGACTTCTACTCCGGCCTGATCTACGAGGCCCTGCAGTTCCCGCCGGAGATGTTCACCGTGCTGTTCGCGATCGGCCGCACTCCGGGCTGGCTGGCCCAGTGGCTGGAGCTCGTGCAGGACAAGGAGCAGAAGATCGCCCGGCCCAAGCAGATCTACACCGGACCGCGCACCCTGGACTTCGTCCCGGCCTCCGAACGCTGGGCCTGACCCTCGATGTCGGGTCCGGCGGGGGCGCTGCCGGTCTCGGCGCGCACCCGTGCCGAGCTGGAGTCGGAGCTCGCCCACCTGCGGGCCGCGCCGGCCGAGGTCGGCACGCTGACCCTGCTCGTACGCCGGCCCGAGCGGTTCGCCCGTGAGGTGCTGGCCGAGGGGGTGCTCGACCTCGAGGCCGGCCTGGTCGGGGACAACTGGCTCGAGCGGGCCACCCGCGCCGCCATCGAGTCGGGCCGGCACCTGGACGCCCAGCTGAACGTGATGGGCTCGCGGATGATCGGGCTGCTGGCCGACAGCGACCCCGACCGCGCGGCGGCCGGCGACCAGCTCTTCCTGGACCTGGACCTGTCCGAGGCGAACCTGCCGGTGGGCGCCCGGCTGGCGATCGGCGACTCGGCCGTGATCGAGGTGACCAGCAAGCCGCACCGCGGGTGCGCCAAGTTCGTCACCCGGTACGGCGCGGACGCCGCCGAGTTCGTCAACTCCGAGCTAGGTCGTGAGTTGCGGCTGCGCGGACTCAACGCCCGGGTGGTCGCGGGGGGCGTCGTGCGGCCCGGGGACCAGGTGCGCCGGGTTTTCGTCGGCACCTAGCGGAGTCTCAGTGGGCTCACAGACTCCGTTGGCAGAATCCGCCCCATGAGTCAGACCCCGCCCCCGGGCTTCGGCGACGAGGACCCCACCCGCCCGCAGCCGACGTACCAGCCCGAGTACCCCTCGCCGTACCAGAGCCCGCAGGCCCAGCAGCCCCCGTACAGCCAGCCCGAGTACACCCAGCCCCTGCAGACCCAGGCCCCGACCCAGCCCTCGCGCGGCCGGGGTAGCGGGCTGGTCGCGACCGCGCTGGCCGGGTCGCTGCTGCTCGGTGGTGCGGCCGGGCTGGGCGGCGCGGCGGCGTACGACCGCCTGTTCTCCGACGACAACACCAGCGCGGCGGCCAGCGACGAGCGGACCACCTCACCGGTGATCGACCAGGGCGCCTCCCCCGGCGGCGAGGGCTCGGTGGAGGCCGTGGCCGAGACCGTGCTGCCCTCGGTCGTGCGCATCGACGTGTCCACCGCCCAGGGGTCGGGCTCGGGCAGCGGCATCATCCTGAGCTCGGATGGCCAGATCCTGACCAACAACCACGTGATCGACGGAGCCACGGACGGCCAGATCACCGTCTCCTTCGACGACGGCACCCGCGCCAGCGCCCGGGTGCTGGGCGCGGACCCGCTCACCGACACCGCGGTGATCCAGGCCGACGGTGTCTCCGGGCTGACCCCGGCCACCATCGGTCAGTCGAGCAACCTGCGCGTGGGCCAGTCCGTGGTCGCGATCGGCTCGCCGTTCGGCCTGGACGCCACGGTGACCAGCGGCATCGTCAGCGCGCTCCGCCGTCCGGTCAACGTGGGCACGGCCGACGACCAGGGCAACAGCACGACGTACCCGGCGATCCAGACCGACGCCGCCATCAACCCGGGCAACTCCGGCGGCCCGCTGGTCGACCTGACCGGCAGCGTGGTGGGCATCAACTCCTCGATCCGCACCACCTCCTCCTCCAGCAGCGAGCAGTCCGGCTCGATCGGACTGGGGTTCGCCATCCCGATCGACGAGATCATGCCGATCGTGGAGCAGATGGCGGCCGGCCAAACCCCGACCCACGCCCGGTTGGGCATCTCGGTCTCCGACGCCGCGGGCAGCGACGCGCTGGGCGCGGAGGTTCAAGAGGTGTCCGCCGGCTCGACCGCGGAGCAGGCCGGGCTGCGCGCCGGCGACGTGATCACCGCGGTCGACGGCTCGCTGATCGACGGCTCGGACGACCTGGTCGCGACCGTGCGCAGCTTCCGGCCCGGGGACGAGGTGGAGATCCGGTTCAGCCGCGACGGCGGGGAGCAGTCCGTCACCCTGACCCTGGACGGCGACGCCGAGGAGTAGACCACCTCTCCCCCACCACCCCGGATACGTCATACGCGCGGAGCCGTCTAGGGCTCCGCGCGTATGACGTATCCGGGGTGTACGGCGCGGCGGGGGCGGGTGGGCTAGGTGAGGTGCTTCTGGAACTCGCCCAGCATCTCGACCGGCCGGAAACCCATCAGCTCGTTGACGGCGACCATGTGCGCATTGATCTGCGCGTTGTAGGTGGTCAGCCGCAGGATGTCGGGACGCTCGGCCTGCAGCAGCCGCAGGTTGGCGACCTTCACCGCGATCCCCAACCGGTGGCCGCGGTCAGCCTGCCGAACCAGGGTGCCCCACTGGTACGCGCGGCCGGGCTCGTGGATGGTGGTGGCCAGGTCGGTGTAGGCCACCGTCTCGCCGCTCTCGTTCAGCGCGACGGTGTTGTACTTCACCCGGCCCTGCCGAGCCTGCAGCGCCTCGCGCTCCCGATGCACCTCCACGCTGGCCGTCTCCGGCTCCAGCGCCAGGTCGCCCAACGGCGCCTCCGTCGTCAGGCTGGAGGACAGCTCCGCCCACCCCTGCAGCAGCCCATCGGGCACCGGGCCGACCCAGGACTTCAACGTGTACGCCGCGTGGTGCGGCGCCGCCTCGGCCGCCAGCTCGTCCAGCCTGGCCTCGGCGACCGGCAGCCTCACCTCCCGCTGGACGTCGGTCAGGGCCAGCTCGTAGCCCCGGGCCCGGGCGAACTCCGGCCCGGGCACGCCGGCCCCCTCGCTGGCCAAAACCGAGTCGTACGGCCAGGCCACCTCCGCCCCCAGGATCGTGCGCCCCCGGGCCGCCGCCTCGCGCTCGACCCGCGCCAGCATCTGGCTGCCCAGCCCGCGGCGGCGGTACTCAGGGAGCACGTGCACCGACAGGTTGGCGCGCTCGACGTTGTCCAACAGGGTGATGACCATCCAGCCGGCGGCGACGGTGCGCCCGTCCAGTAACCCGGACCACCCGAAGTGCCGGTCGTGGCTGCCGACGTGCTGGAGCAACGTGCGCACCTCCTCCAACTGCCACAGGTCGGCGGTCTCCTCGCGGCCGAAGCGCTCGGCCTCGTCGTACACCGCGTGCCAGGCGTCGAAGGCGGCGTCGTCGAACGGGTCCAGCTCGACGATCCGCATCGCCTGCCCGGTCTCGCTCATCGGGCCCGTACCACTCGCGTCTCGTCCCACACCGGCTCTATCGACTCATATACCGACCCGTCCGAGCCGTACACGAGAAACCGGTCGAAGCCGCGGGCGAACCAGCGGTCGTGGGTCACCGCGACCACCGTGCCCTCGAACGACTCCAAGCCCGCCTCCAGCGCCTCGGCCGAGGCCACGTCGAGGTTGTCGGTCGGCTCGTCCAGCAGCAGCAGGGTGGCACCAGACAGTTCCAACAGCAGGATCTGCAGCCGCGCCTGCTGCCCGCCCGAGAGCGTCTCGAACCGCTGCTCGGCGGCCCCGGCCAGCTCGTAGCGGTCCAGCACCCGGCTGGCCTGTTCGCGCCCCATGCCCTGGCGGCCGCGGCCGTCGGGCTGCGCGTCGCCGCGGTGCAGGATCTCCAGCAGCGTGCGGCCCAGCAGCTCGGGGTGGTCGTGGGTCTGGACGAACCAGCCGGGTCGCACCCGGGCGCCCAGCTTCGCCGAGCCGCGGTGCAGCACCGGCTCGATCGCCACGTCCTCGACCGGCTGGTGCTCGATGTCGGGGTCGCTGCCGCCGGCGGCCAGCAGCCGCAGGAAGTGCGACTTGCCCGACCCGTTGCTGCCCAGCACGGCGACCCGCTCGCCGTACCAGACCTCGAGGTCGAAGGGCTGCATCAGCCCGCTCAGCTCCAGGTTGCGGCACACGATCGCGCGCTTGCCGGTGCGGCCCCCCTTGAGGCGCATGACCACCTGCTGCTCGCGCGGCTGCTCCGTGGGCGGCCCGGCCTCCTCGAACTTTCGCAGCCGGGTCTGGGCGGACTGGTACCGGCTCGCCATGTCGGAGTTGTACGCCGCCTTCTGCTTGTACATCAGCATCTGCGCGCGGAGCTTGGCGTGCTCCTCGTCCCAGCGCTTGCGGAGCTCCTCGAAGCGGGCGAAGCGGTCCCGCCGCGCCTCGTGGTACGACGCGAACCCGCCCGGGTGCGTCCAGACCCGGTTGCCGCCCCCGCTCTCGGACTGGGCGCCCAGTTCCACCGTCACGATCCGGGTGGCGGTGTTGGCCAGCAGCTCGCGGTCGTGGCTGATGAACAGGATCGTCTTGGGCGAGCTGGAGATCCGCTCCTCGAGCCAGATCTTGCCGGGCACGTCGAGGTAGTTGTCCGGCTCGTCGAGCAGCAGCACCTGGTCGGGCCCGGCCAGCAGGTACTCCAGCACCAGCCGCTTCTGCTCCCCGCCGGACAGGGTGCTCAGCAGCCGGTACCTGGCCCGGTCGAAGGGCACCCCCAGCGCCTTGATCGTGCATACGTCCCAGGTGACCTCGAGGTCGTAGCCGCCGACGTCGGCGTACTCGGCCAGCGCCGTGGCGTAGCGCAGCTGGACGGCCTCCTCGTCGCGGTCCATCAGCAGCCGCTCGCAGGCCTCCACCTCGGCCGCCGCGGCGCGAACGGGCGCCGGCGCCACCGAGAGCAGCAGGTCGGCCACCGTCTCGTCGCTGCCGCCGTGCCCGACGAACTGGCGCATCACGCCCAGCCCGCCGCTGCGGGTCACCACGCCGGCGTGCGGGGCCAGCTCGCCGGTGACGATGCGCAGCAGCGTGGTCTTGCCCGCCCCGTTGGCCCCGACCAACGCGACCTTCGCGCCCTCGCCCACCCGGAAGGAGACGTCGTCCAGCAGCACCCGCCCGTCGGGCAGCTCGTAGCGAACCCCGGCGACCTCGACATGACCCACCCGGTGATTGTCCGCCATCGGGGTCGGGTCGGCATCCGGTTATTCGGCCGATCTGTGTCCCTCGTCGGCGGCAGCCGCCATGATGGGCGCTTGACTCAGGGTCCTTTGGGTCGGGCCGAGACGAACAGAGCGAGAGGGGCAGCAGGATGCGGCTGGAGCTGTCAGAGCAGGACGCGGCGTTCCGCGAGGAGATGCGCGCGTTCTTCACCACGAGCGTGTCGCCGGAGATCCGGGACGCCGTCGCGCAGGGGCGGGAGTTGACCCGCGAACAGTTCGTGGAGAGCCAACGCACCCTGAACGCCGCGGGGCTGGCGGTGCCGCACTGGCCGGTGGAGTGGGGCGGGCGCGACTGGACCGAGCTGCAGCGCCACATCTGGCACGAGGAGATGCAGCGGGCCTGCGTCCCGGCGCCGCTGGCGTTCAACGCCTCGATGATCGGCCCGGTGCTGGCCCAGTTCGCCTCGCAGGAGATGAAGCAGCGCTTCCTGCCGCCGACCGCGAGCCTGGACATCTGGTGGTCGCAGGGCTTCTCCGAGCCCGACGCCGGCTCGGACCTGGCGGGGCTGCGCACCACCGCCGTGCTCGACGGCGACCACTGGGTGGTCAACGGCCAGAAGACCTGGACCACACTGGGCCAGTACGGCGACTGGATCTTCACCCTGGTCCGCACCGACCCCGAGGCCAAGAAGCAGGCCGGCATCTCGATGCTGCTCATCGACATGACCTCGCCCGGCCTGGAGGTCCGGCCGATCGAGCTGATCGACGGCGGCCACGAGGTCAACGAGGTGTGGTTCACCGACGTCCGGGTGCCGCGGGACCTGCTGGTCGGCGAGGTCAACCAGGGCTGGACCATGGCCAAGTTCCTGCTCGGCAACGAGCGGGTCGGGGTCGCGCCGGTCGGCTCGGTCAAGCGGGTGCTCGCCCGCGCCAAGAAGCTGGCCGGGCCGCGGCTGGCCGAGCCGCTGACCCGGGCCCGGGTCGCGGAGCTGGAGAACGAGCTGCTGGCCCTGGAGCTGACCGCCCTGCGGGTGGTCGCCCACTCCGAGCACGGCGCGCCGCACCCGGCCAGCTCCGTGCTGAAGCTGCGCGGCACCGAGCTGCAGCAGGCGGTCAGCGAGCTGGTGCTCGACCTCGCGGGACCGGGCTCCCTGGGCGCTCGAGAGGCGACCGACTCCGACCTGCCGGACTGGGCGCGCCGCTCCGCGCCGACGTACCTGAACCTGCGCAAGGCCTCGATCTACGGCGGCTCGAACGAGATCCAGCGCCAGATCATCGCCCGCACGATTCTCGGACTCTGAGGGGACTGACATGGACTTCAGCTACAACGACGAGCAGACCGCCCTGGCCGAGGCGGTGCACGGCCTCCTCAGCAGGGCGTACGGCGACTTCGAGCAGCGCCGCCGCCGGGTCGCCGACGACCCGGGGTTCGACGAGGCGCTCTGGGGCCAGCTGGCCGAGATGGGCGTCCTCGGGCTGCCGTTCGACGAGGCCGATGGCGGCATGGGTGCGGGCCTGGCGGAGGTCGGGATCGTGGCCGGCGAGCTGGGCCGGGTGCTGGCGCCGGAGCCGTTCCTGGCCTCGGTGGTGCTCGCCGGTGGCGCGGTGGCCGCCTGCGGCAGCGACGAGCAGCGCGCCGAGCTCCTCGGCGCGCTGTCGGCCGGCGAGCTGGTGCCGGCGTGGGCGCACGACGAGCCGGGTGCCCGCTGGTCGGACCGCGCCGTGGAGGTGACCGCGCGGCAGCACGACGAGGGGTGGCTGCTCAGCGGCGTCAAGGAGCCGGTGCTGCACGGGGCCCGCGCCGACCTGCTGGTGGTCAGCGCCGCCCTGCCCGAGGGCTCCGGCACCGGGCTGTTCCTGGTCGACCCGGCCCAGGTGGACGAGGCCCAGCTCGAGCGGGCCGGCTACCGCACCTACGACGGCGGCCGCGCCGCCCGGGTGCGCTTCGTCGACACCCCCGCCGTGCCGCTCGGCGAGCCGGGGGTGGACCGCACCGCCGAGATCGCCGCGGTGCTGGACCGGGCGCGGGTCGTGGCCTGCCACGAGGCGCTGGGCGGGATGGAGGTCGCCCTGGCCACCACCACGGCGTACCTGAAGAGCCGCAAGCAGTTCGGGGTGCCGCTCAACACCTTCCAGGCGCTCAACTTCCGGGCCGCGGACATGTACGTCTCCCTGGAGCTGACCCGCAGCATCGTGCTCTGGGCGACCATGGTGCTGGCCGACGCCGAGTCCCCCTACGCCAGGGAGGCCGCGGCCCGGGCCGCGCTGCAGACCTCGCGCGCCGCCCGGCACGTGGGCCAGGAGGCCATCCAGCTGCACGGCGGCATCGGGATGACCGCGGAGTACCTGGTCGGCAACATCACCGCGCACCTGACGGCGCTGGACCACCTGCTGGGCGACGGCGACCACCACCTGGCCCGGCTGGGCGCCGGGGTGGACCGCTATGAGGGGCTGGACCCGTTGGACCCGACCATGCGCAGCGCCAGCTCGGCGTAGTGGCCGGCGATCGCCTCGGGGCTCCAGCCCCCGGCCTCGTCGTACCACCGGGCGACGTCGATCCCCAGTGACAGCAGTGCGGCGCCGGTCATGGCCGGCTCCGGGGTCGTGAACCGGCCCGACGCTGCGCCCCGGTGCACCAGGTCGCGGACCAGGGCGTCCATCCGATGCCGGAGTGCGTCAATCTCCGCGCGGTGCTCGGCGGAGAGCGCGGCGAGCTCGTAGTTCACGATCCGGGCGATGGTGTGGTGCACCGCGTGGTGCCGCACGAAGTCGCGCACCAGGTCGACCAGCTGCCGCTCGGGGTCCGAGCTCGCGGCGATCGCGTCCTCGCACAGCGCGAGCGCCCGCTGGTGGCCGGCGAGCGAGATCTCGTAGAGCAGCTCCTCCTTGGAGCGGTGGTGCACGTACAGCGCGGCGGGGCTCATCCCGGCCGCGCCGGCGATGTCGCGGGTGGTCGTGCCGTGGAACCCCTTGGCGGCGAAGGCCTCGACGGCGGCCTCCAGCAACCGGGTCCGGGCATTGACGGCGTCGACCATGAGCGCCATAGTAAGCAAGCGCTTAGTCAGTGGCAATGCCTTCCACGCACGGCCACCGGAAACAGGATCGAGGAGAGCACGTTGCGAGGACTGCAGGGCAAGGTCGCCATCGTCACCGGAGCCAGCCGCGGCATCGGCCTGGGCATCGCCCAGCGACTGGTCGAGGAGGGGGTCCGGGTCTGCGTCACCGCGCGCAAGCCCGAGGCGCTGGCCGAGGCGGTGCAGACCCTCGGCGGCCCCGAGTGGGCGCTGGGGGTGGCCGGCAGCGCCGGCGACGCCGCTCACCGCGCCGACGCGGTGGCCCGCACCCTGGAGACCTTCGGCAGCGTGGACCTGCTGGTCAACAACACCGGCATCAACCCGGTCTACGGCCCCCTGGTCGAGATCGACCTGGACGCCGCCCGCAAGATCGTGGACACCAACACCATCGCCGCCCTGGCCTGGGTGCAGGAGGCCCACCGCGCCTGGATGGGCGAGCACGGCGGCGCCGTGGTCAACGTCTCCTCGGTGGCCGGGGTCAAGCCCGCGCCCGGCATCGCGCTGTACGGCGCCAGCAAGGCGATGCTGACCTCGATCACCGAGTCGCTGGCAGTGGAGCTCGGGCCCAAGATCCGGGTCAACGGAGTGGCGCCCGCGGTGGTCAAGACCAAGTTCGCCAGCGCCCTGTACGAGGGCCGCGAGGAGCAGGTGGCCGCGGCGTACCCGGCCAAGCGGCTCGGCGTGCCCGAGGACATCGCCGGCGTGGTGGCGTTCCTGCTGTCCGCCGACGCCGACTGGCTGACCGGCCAGACCCTGGTCGTCGACGGCGGGCTGACCCTGACCGGCGGCGTGTGATGGAGGCCCTGGCGGGCCGCGGCGCGGTGGTCACCGGCGCCGGCCACGGCATCGGCCGGGCCCTCGCGCGCCGGTTGGCCGCCGAGGGCGCCCGGGTCGTGGTCAACGACCTGGACGCCGAGGCCGCCGCCCGGGTCGCGGCCGAGATCGGGGGCACCGCCGCGCCCGGCGACTGCGCCAGCGAGGCCGGCGTCGAGTCGCTGATCGCCACCGCCACCGAGGCGCTGGGCCGGATCGACCTGTACCTGGCCAACGCCGGCATCGACGCCGCCCACGAGACCGGCACCGACAGCCTGCAGGCCCCCGAGCAGGTCTGGGACCGGATGCTGGAGACCAACGTGCTGGCCCACGTCCGCGCCGCGCGGCTGCTGGTGCCGCGCTGGCTGGAGACCGGGGGCGGGCGGTTCGTGGTCACCGCCTCGGCGGCCGGGCTGCTCACGATGCTGGGCAGCGCGCCGTACTCGACCACCAAGCACGCCGCGGTCGGCTTCGCCGAGTGGCTCTCGGCCACCTACGGCCACCGCGGCATCGTGGTGCAGGCGATCTGCCCCCAGGGTGTGCAGACCCGGATGCTGGAGCAGTCCGGGCCGCTCAAGGACCTGCTCAGCGCCGACGAGGCGCTCAGCCCCGAGGCGGTCGCCGACGCCTGGGTGGAGTCGCTGGTCGACGACCGCTTCCTGGTGCTGCCGCACCGCCAGGTCGCCCGCTACTACGCCGCCCGGGCCGGCGACACCGACCGCTGGCTGGCCGGGATGCGCCGGATCCAGGCGGCCCTGGACGCCACGCTGGCCGGCGGGCTGGATGCCGGCCGGGCCGGCGACGGGGAGCCCGGCCGGTGAGCCGCGAGACCTCGATCCCGGGCCTCGACCTGGACGCCTTCGCCGCCTGGTACGCCGCGCAGCGCCCCGACCAACTGCCGGACGCGACCCCCGGCTCGCTCAGCGGGCGCCTCATCGCCGGCGGCAAGTCCAACCTCACCTACGAGGTGACCGACGGATACTCCTGGTGGATCGTCCGCCGCCCTCCCCTGGGCCACGTGCAGGCCACCGCCCACGACATGGGCCGGGAGTACACGGTGATGACGGCCCTGGCCGACACGCCCGTGCCGGTGCCGCGCACCTTCGCGCACTGCACCGAGGCCTCGGTGCTGGGCGCGGAGTTCTACGTGATGGAGCGGGTGACCGGCACGCCGTACCGCAGCGCCGCCCAACTCACCGCGATCGGGCCCGAGAGCACCACCGCCCTGGCCCGCGCGATGGTCGAGACCCTGGCCGCCCTGCACTCCGTGGACCCGGCCTCGGTGGGGCTCGCGGAGTTCGGCCGACCGGCCGGCTTCCTGGCCCGGCAGGTCCGGCGCTGGGGCCAGCAGCTGGAGGGCTCGCGCACCCGCGACCTCCCCGACGCCGACCGGCTGCTCGCCCACCTGGCCGACCACGTGCCGGCCGACGACGGCGCGGCCGGGATCGTGCACGGTGACTACCGGCTCGACAACCTGCTGGCCGTCGCGGAGGACCCCGCCCCGATCAAGGCCGTGGTGGACTGGGAGATGGCCACCCTGGGCGACCCGCTCACCGACCTGGCGCTACTGCTGGTCTACGACGGCCTGGCCGACCTGGTCGGCGGCAACCTGGTCGCCGACGTCAGCAAGGCGCCCGGCTACCCCAGCACCGGCCAACAGCTCGAGTGGTACGCCGCGGCCAGCGGCCGCGACCCCGCCTCCCTGGACGGCCGGATGCACTTCCACCTCGGGTTGGCGCACTTCAAGCTCGCGGTGATCCTCGAGGGGATCCACCGCCGGTTCCAACAGGGCCAGACCGTCGGGTCCGGCTTCGACGACATCGGCGCGGCCGTGGGGCCGCTCCTGGCGGCCGGTCTGGCCGCCGCCACCGGAAAGGACTGACATGGACTTCACCTTCGACGAGCGCACCCAAGAGCTGCAGGCCGAGCTGCTGGGCTTCATGGACTCCCACGTCCACCCCGCCGAGTCCCGCTTCCACGCCGAGCTGGCGGCGCTGCCCAACCCGTTCGCCTGGACCCAGGCGCCGGTCATCTCCGAGCTGCGCGCCGAGGCCCGCTCCCGCGGGCTGTGGAACCTCTTCCTGCCCGGCACCGAGCACGGCGCCGGCCTGACCAACCTGCAGTACGCCCCGCTGGCCGAGATCAGCGGCCGCAGCGGCCACCTGGCGCCGGCGGCGATGAACTGCGCCGCCCCCGACACCGGCAACATGGAGGTGCTGCACCAGTTCGGCAGCCCCGAGCAGCAGGAGCGCTGGCTCGAGCCGCTGCTGGACGGCCGCACCCGCTCGGCGTTCGCGATGACCGAGCCGGACGTCGCCTCCTCCGACGCCACCAACATCGAGACCTCGATCGTGCGCGACGGCGATGACTACGTGATCAACGGCCGCAAGTGGTGGATCACCGGGGCGATGGCGCCCGAGTGCGAGATCTTCATCGTGATGGGCAAGACCGACCCCGAGGCGTCCCGGCACCGCCAGCAGTCGATGGTGCTGGTGCCGCGCGACACCCCCGGGCTGGAGGTGGTCCGGGCCATGGAGGTCTTCGGGTACGACGACCACGAGCACGGCGGGCACGCCGAGATGCGCTTCACCGACGTACGCGTGCCGGCCAGCAACCTGATCGGCGAGCAGGGCGCCGGGTTCGCGATCGCCCAGGCCCGCCTGGGCCCGGGCCGGATCCACCACTGCATGCGCGCGATCGGGATCGCCGAGCGGGCGATCGAGGCGATGTGCGCTCGGGCGACCGACCGCGTCGCCTTCGGCCGGCCGCTGGCCCGCCAGGGTGTGATCCGGGAGTGGATCGCGGAGTCACGGGTCGAGGTCGAGCAGCTGCGGCTGCTGGTGCTCAAGACCGCGTGGCTGATGGACACCGTCGGCAACCGCGGGGCGCACAGCGAGATCCAGGCGATCAAGATCGCGACCCCCAAGGTGGTGCAGGGGATCCTGGACCGGGCCATCCAGGTGCACGGCGCGGGCGGGCTCTCCCAGGACTTCTCGCTGGCGCAGTCGTTCGCCGGGGTCCGCACGCTGCGGTTCGCCGACGGCCCGGACGAGGTGCACAAGAGCTCGCTGGCCAAGGTGGAGCTGTACCGAGCCGAGCTCAAGCGGGCGGGCGGCGCGTCGGTACAGTCCTGACCCATGGACCTGTCGCTGAATGCGGACCAGCAGGCCTTCCAGGGCCTGGCCCGGGAGTTCCTGGAGCGCGAGGCGGTGCCGCACCGCACCCGGTGGGACCGCGAGGAGTCGGTGGACACCGCGATCATCCCGAAGATGGGCGAGCTCGGTTTCTTCGGGCTCACCATCCCCGAGGAGTACGGCGGCCTGGGCGGCGACTACCTGACCTACGTGCTGGCGATGGAGGAGCTGGGCCGCGCCGACTCCGCGCTGCGCGGCATCGTCTCGGTCTCCAACGGGCTGGTCGGCAAGTCCATCCTGGGCTTCGGCACCGAGGAGCAGAAGCAGGAGTACCTGCCCGGCATCGCCGCCGGCACCCTGCTGGGCTGCTTCGGGCTCACCGAGCCCGAGACCGGGTCGGACGCCGGCAACCTGTCCTCCCGGGCCCGCCGCGACGGTGACGACTGGGTGCTCGACGGACGCAAGCTGTTCATCACCAACGGCACCTGGGCCGACGTGGCGCTGGTCTTCGCCCGCACCGGCGGCCCCGGGCCCAAGGGCATCAGCGCCTTCCTGGTGCCGACCGGAACGCCTGGCTTCGAGGCCCGCGAGATCAAGGGCAAGCTCGGGCTGCGTGGCCAGGCGACCGCCGAGCTGTACCTGGACGGCGTACGGGTGCCCGCCTCGGCGCTGCTGGGCCAGGAGGGGCAGGGCTTCACCATCGCGATGACCACCCTGGACAAGGGGCGGGTGTCGGTGGCGGCCGGCTGCGTGGGGATCGTGCAGGGCTGCCTGGAGGCCTCGGTCTCCTACGCCACCACCCGCACCCAGTTCGGCCGGCCGATCGCGGGCTTCCAGCTGGTGCAGGACATGATCGCCGACATCTCCCTGGACGCCGACGCCGCGCGGCTGCTGGTGTGGCGCGCCGCCGACCTGATCGACCGGGGCGAGGACTTCCGGATCGCGGCCTCGAAGGCCAAGCTCTTCGCCTCCGAGGCGGCGGTGCGGGCGGCGAACCTGGCCATCCAGGTGCACGGCGGGTCGGGGTACGTCGACGACTTCCCGGCCCAGAAGTACCTGCGCGATGCCCGGGTGATGACCCTGTACGAGGGCACCAGCCAGGTGCAGAAGCTGCTGATCGGCCGCGCCGAGACCGGCATCAGCGCGTTCGTCTGACCGACTCACCACGCAACCGCTGCCAAACCCCTCGAACAGGAGTGACCCGTGACCGATCTCGACCCCGCCCTGGACCCTCAGATCGCGGCGCTGCTGGCCATGATCGAGGCCGCCGGCAGCAAGGGCATGCACGAGGGCACCCCGGATGAGGCGCGGGAGATGTTCCGGGTGATGACGGTCCACCTGCGTGACCCCGCGGCCGTCCCGGACGTCGACTCGGTGGTGGACACGGTGGTGCCCGGCGGCGTCGGCGAGGTCGGGGCCCGGATCTACCGGCCGCGCCCCGATGCCGGCCCCCTGCCGACGGTGATCTTCTTCCACGGCGGCGGCTGGGTGATCGGCGACCTGGACACCCACGACCTGACCTGCCGCACGCTGGCCACGATCTCGGACGCGGTCGTGGTCTCGGTCGACTACCGGCTGGCGCCCGAGCACCCGTTCCCGGCCGCCCTGGACGACGCGCTGGCCGCGACCCGGTGGGCCGCCGAACACCTGGCCGAGCTGGGCGGCAACGACGTGCTCGCGGTCGCGGGCGACAGCGCCGGCGGCAACCTGGCCGCGGTGGTGGCCCAGGTGCTGCGCGACGAGGGCTACGGGCTGGGTGGGCAGCTGCTGATCTACCCGGGCACCGACATGCTGGCCGACCTGCCCTCGCGCACCGAGAACGCGGAGGGCTACTTCCTGGACCTGCCGACCATGGTCTGGTTCGCCGCGCACTACCTGGGCGACCACGACGACCTCACCGACCCGCGGCACTCCCCGATGCGCGGCGAGGTGGCGGGGGTGGCCCCGGCCGTGGTCGTGGTGGCCCAGTTCGACCCGCTGCGCGACGAGGGGACGGCGTACGCCGAGGCGCTGGCCGGGGCCGGCGTACCGGTGCTGATCGAGGAGTTCGGCGGGATGATCCACGGGTTCATCGACATGGGCCGCCACTCGGCCGCCGCGCAGGCGGCGGTGGAGCGGACTTTCGAGCTGTTCCGGTCGGTCCTGCACCCGGCCCCGAATCCGGGCTGATCCCGACGCCTGAGAAACGCTCTTGGCCGCCTCCCGGCTGGTCAAGGCCGCGCGTGCCTCACCCCCAGGCGGCTGCGGGGACTACCTCGGCAGGACCTTGATCCGGGTCTTGCCCAGGCGGTCGGGCAGGGAGCCGATAGCCTTGATGGTGATCTTCTTGGCCTTCTTGACCCGTGGTGCCTTGAGACGCAGGGTGGCGGTGCCCGCCGTGCTGGCCGTGCGGGTGACCTTGGTCCGGCCCACCCGCACGGTGGAGGTTTCGCTCGGGGCGAGGCCGCTGATCCGCACGGTGTACTTCCGGGTAGCGAGCACACTCCTGTTGGTGGTCGTCACCTTCAGCGTCGTCGGAGGCAGTGCCACGTCGACGGTAACCGCGGCAGTAGTGGTCCCGTTGGCGTTGGTCGCGGTGAGGGTGTACGTCGCGGCGCCGGTCGAGGCCGGCGTGACGCTCGCCGTGCCCACCCCGGCCAGCGGCGCGGTGGTCCAGGTGCCGGTGATGCTGCTCGCGCGGGTGGTGGTCCAGGTGAGCTGGACTGCCTGGCCGAGCCGGAGGGCGTTGGCGCTGGCGGTGAGGGTGATGCCAGGTGCCTTGCGGGTGGCCACGACGGCGGTCGTGGCGGACGCGGTGGCGTCGGCGCACCCCGGGCGGCTCAGGGTGGCGGTGACGGTGAGGGCGTGGTCCTCGTCGTCGTCGGTCAGTGTGTAGGCGGCGTTGGTGCCCACGACGGTGTCGCCGCCCTTCCACCGCCAGGTGACGGCCGTGGCGGCGGGGGTGGAGGTCGCGATAGCGGTCAGCGTCTCGCCGGCCTTGGCCGTGCCAGTAATGCTCACGCTCGCGTTGTCCAACGTGGCGGGAGTGACGGTGACCGGGGCGGAGGTGTGCACGGCGGGTGAGTGCGCGAGCAGGGTGGTCGTGGTGGTCACGGTGATCGCCTTGCCGACGAGCGCGGGGTCGCCGAGCAGGAACGTGTGGGTGCTCGCGCCGCCGATCGGAGTGCCGTCGGCGTGCCACTGGTAGGAGGTGGCGGCGCCCGGGGGTGTGTCGGGGCCGGGTGCGGCGGTCAGCGTGGACAGGTAGCGGCCGGTCCCCTGCAGCGTCGGCGTCAGATCGAGGTCCAGGCTGGTGCTTGGTGTCGCGATGGCGAGGGAGTGGAGCCCGAAAGCTGCGATGGCGGTGAATCTCGCGCCGGCCGGGAGAGTGGGGACAGTCGTCTGCCCGTAGTCGTTCCAGCCCCAGGCGACGATGGTGCCGGCGTCGGTGAGGGCTAGGGAGTGAGCGGCACCAGCGGCCACGGCGATGAACTTCTGCCCGGCGGGCCGCGAGGGTACGGTCGTCTGACCCGAGGAGTCGTGGCCCCAGGCCAAAATGGTGCCGGCATCGGTGAGGGCCAGGCAGTGAGCGCCGCCAGCGGCAATCGCGGTCACCTTCTGCCCAGCCGGGGTGCCGAGAACGGCCGTCTGCCCGAAGCTGTTGTTGCCCCAGGCGAGGACGGTGCCGGCGTCGGTGAGGGCCAGCGAGTGGTTAGACCCGGCGGCGATCGCGGTGACCTGCTCACCGG
>ERZ1645187.520-NODE-520-length-38156-cov-110.266004_pt1 | contig 38156 bp, 41 predicted proteins | sample MGYA00575352_ERZ1645187 | MGnify/ENA primary metagenome ERZ1645187 (study PRJEB40837, sample SAMN11349314) | freshwater sediment metagenome | isolation source: river sediment | host: Sediment | place: India: Wazaribad , New Delhi | collected 2017-02-21 ... | reverse complement strand
CTTCGAGAACGCGGATCGCGTCTTCGAGGGCTTGCCCACCCGGCGCGAGGCCGGTCTCTTCATAGGAGCGAGCGGACAACCATCGCCGGAATGCCTTCGACGACAGAGGCCAGTTCTCGCGGTGACCGTTGACCGGGAAGGAGGCGAAGCAATCGCCGGCTTCGTCATGCCATAGGTCCACAAAGGTGCAGAGGCTCATGAGCTGGTCGCGCTGCGGCGGCCGGCGCCGACCACCGCCGGCCGATCCGTCGTCTGAACCACCGCCGTTGCGCCTCTTGGCGGTGGTGCTGGTCGGCTTCGCCGATCCCGGCGCTGGCTTCGCGGTAGCGACGAGCGCCTCGGCGCGGGCGCGGTCCCACCCTTCGGCCTCGGCGTCGGCCGCGTCCCACCCCTCGGAGGCGCCCTCCGGGGGGGCCAGGATGGCGACGAACGTAGAGCCGGCCTCGCGCACCAGCCCGGCGACAGCCTCAGCATAGACGGCGCCCGGTGCGTCGGCGTCAGGCCAGATGACCACCCGTCGACCGGCAAGCGCCGACCAATCGGCCTTGGCGGCGGACTTCGACCCGTTCGGCGAGGTGATCGCGACATGATCCGGAAGGAGCCGGCCGGCGGCATCCGCGGCCTTCTCACCTTCGGTGACGATCACCACCGCCTTCGGCCGCTCGGCGAGCCGGTCGAGACTGTAGAGCGGGCGCGGCGATGGCCACGCTTCCCAGCGCCAGGCGGCGCGTCCGCCGGTAACAGGGCGCCAGAGGGTGAGCGGCCGGAACTGCTTCCCGTCCGGACCGTCGAAGCGACAAGCGAAACCGAGAAGGGCGCCGGCCGCGTCGGCATAAGCCCACCGCCCCGAGGGTTTTCGGAGGCTCGGGTGTGCGTCCGGCGGCGGTGGTGCGTCGTCCGGAACTGGGGCGACGGATACCCAGGCCGAACCGGTCTTCTTGGGCGTTGGCGAGGCACCACCGCCGAGAGGTGCGAAGGGGTCAGACATGGGGGGCGACCCCCACCATTTCGGCGACGCGACGCGCGGCCTCGCCCATCTCGAGGTGGAAGAGGAAAGCGGCGAGGGCGATCAGATCGCCGCCCTTGTCGCCGGTAGAGAAATCGCCCCACCGCCCGGTTCGCAGGTTCACCTTGAAGGAACCGGGGCGGTGGTCGGCGCGGGTCGGGTTCTTCGCCACCCATTCGGTGCCCTCGCGGTGCCCGTCGGGCAACCACCGCCCCACGATCTCAGGGGCGCGGGCGAGGGCGGCGTCGGCGATGCCGCGGAAGTCGATCCGCCGGGGGGCGGTGGTGTGGGTCATGAGAACCTCGATCAGTTGCCGGCGACGCCGCCGGCGCGGTCGCACGGCCCGCCGAGCACGTGCTGAACCTCGCCGAGGAATTCGCGCGTGCGGATCTCGAACACGGCGCGAGCCTCGGCTGTCTCGCCGCACATCGTGGACAAGAACGTCAGCACCCGCGCCTTGGCCCCGAGATCCGCGAGCTTGACGCATGGCGCATCGAGAAGATGGCGATCGACCGCCAGAAGCTCGTCGACCAACCGGTCGACCTCATCCTTCGGCCGTTCGCCGACGGCGGCGGCGACCTCGTCGAAGAGGGCGGCGTGCTCCTCGTAGAGGCGGGCGATCGGGGTGGAGCCCGGTGCCAGAGCGGCGCCGGGGCGAAACCCGCGCGGGACCGGCCCGCGCTTCTTCGGGGCGGTGGTCATCACGGCGCCCCCGTGAAGTCGCCGCCCTTGAAGGAGCGGCCGGTGTCGAGCGCCGCGCGGGCCGGATCGACTCTCGTGCGAATGGTCAGAGGATTGGCGTCGAGGTCGGCCTGGAGCCGGGCGCGAAGCCGCTTCACTTCGCTCGCGGCCTCGGCGTCGTCGATGCGGGTGGTGAGATCGAGCGGCCGGGGCGTCGGCATCACGCCGAAACTGCCCGGCCCCAGGCGCGCTCGTTGGCGGTGGATCTCCGAGGCGGCATCGGCCGCCTCGCGATCGGGCGCATAGACGTCGGAGAGCGCCGGGAAGCGTTGCCCCAGATCGCGAGGCGCATCGATCACCCGCCGAGCGGCGTCATACTGCGCCTGAAGGACCGGCGGCAACGGCTGCGAGCCGTAGTGCTTACGGATCTTGTCGAGGCGGGCGACCTCGTCGCGGGCCTTGGCGAGCCGACGTGCATCGGCGATCGACCCTGCGCTCTCACTCGCGACGAAGCGATCGAGCGGCGACTTCGGGTCGATGTAGAAGGCGCCGATCTTGGCCAAAGCGTCGAGGTAACCGAGGCGATCACCGAAGGCGGCGTCGGCCGCCTCGCGCGGCTTGCCGCTCTTTAGCCACGAGGTGATCCGATCGAGCTTGTCGGAGTCGAGGTCCGCGAGCTTGGCGAAGGATTCGAGCGCCGTCGACGCGCCCATGGTGTCGAGCAGTTTGCCGACCGACGCTGCGGCGTGGGACGCGGAATTCGAGAGCCGATCGACCGCGGCCTGAGCATCGCCGACCTTCTTCGCGTGGTCGGCCGCGACGGTCCCCGGGGCATTCTTCGCGTCGGCGACGAGCTTCTTGTACTCGTCACGATACATCATCAGAGCGGTGAGGCCGCGCCGGGCCTCCTTGTCGCCGAAGATCCGATTGATCTTCTCGAAGTCACCCTTGATTGCCAACTCGACGATGTCGAGGAAGGCGTCGAAGGTGTTCCGCCCTTCCTTGCGCGCCTTGGTGAGAGCCTTCGGCAGATCGACGCCGAACTCCTTCTTCATGCGCTTGATCGTCTCGTCCGCGTCGAGCTTTCCCAGGACGTCGGAGATCGAGGCAGCCGCCTCCTCGGCGGTGCCGGCGTTCTTGCGGATCACCTGCGAAGCGGCGCCGACGCGCGCCAGACCCTCGAGCCCCAGGAGACCACGGGTCGCCGCGAGGGGGGCGATCGACGGCAGATAGCGCGCTTGGTCCTTCAGCTCGAATTTGCCTTTTTTGCCGAGGTAATCGGCGATGTCGAAACCTTTCTCCATGTCACCGGCCGCGATCTTGAAACTCTCGTTCATAGCGTCGGCGGACTTGGCGATGTCCGCGACTTCGGCGCTCGCGGCCCCCGCGGTGCGCACCACCGCCGGTAAGAGTGCCATGGCGTCGGGAAGGGCGCGGCCGGCGGCGACGAGAGAATCGAGCCCCTCGACCGTCTGGTCGAGCGCCATCGCCGAGGCTTGGGAGATCTCGCGGACGGCCCTCGCCGCGCCCGAGATCTGGTCCTTCGTTGCATCGGCTGTGACCCCGATGTCTGTCATTTTTCGGTCGAAGGCGGCGAAGGTCTTGAACGACGCCGACGCGCCGAGCCCTCCCACGACCGGCGCGAGGTAACCGCTCACGGCGCCGATCGCACCCGCGACCTGTGCCTTGTGGTAGGCGGCGTTCAAGGCCGCCGCCTTGGCGTCGATCCGCGTCATCATCGCGCGGGCATTGGAAGCGCGGTTCATGGCCGCGACGGCGAGGTCCATCCGCTTCATCCTGTCCGACACTGACTTGAAGGCGCCGTCCGTACGGTCGACAGCGGTGAGCTTGAGGCGGGCTTCGATTTCTCGGGTCATGCGGGAACCTCTCGGGGCTTGGGGGCGGCGTCGATCACCTCGGCGATCGAGCGGGCGAGGGCGACGGGCAAGCGCCAACCGAAGACGGTCTCGACGAGGCGGACGGCGAAGACGCCGTCGCCGACGGCACCGAGCGCGGCAGCGAAGCCGCGAAGCGACGAACCGCGACGGGCGCCCTCGTCGTCGGCGATCTCCCACTCTCCGGTTTCGGGGTCGGCACTCACCTCGAAGCGGTCGATCCGGGCGCGGATCACGCCGCGATCGTCGACCACACCACCGATCAGAGCTGAAACCACCGCCGCCCGGATCGAAGGAGACGCGCCGACGAGCGAGGCCGCGAGGTCGGGGCGGTGGTGCCAGACGCCGAGCTGCACGAACGGCGCCGCCGCGAGCGCGGGAAGCGCCAGATGGTCGCCGCGCGACGCCACGAGCGCCGGATCCTCGGCGCGGCGCCTCGTTGCCACTACGACGGGCAAGAGCATCTCGCCGACGAGGTGCGACCGGGTCGCCCCGCCGCGGCGCTCGATGACGTGATCGCCGGCAAGCCGAAACGACGCGTCATCGGTGGCACCCTCGAAGGTAAGCACGTCTTCCGCCCACTGATCCCAGATGCGGAGGGCGATGGTGCGGCCTTCGCCGTCCTCGATCGCCAGCGCCGGAACGGGGCGCGGCATGGAAGTGCCGATCATCGCGCATCCTCCGAGGTGTGGCGACGAGCGCCGGCGTCGACGAAGGCGGAGAGGTCGGTGGGGCGGTAGCGCACCAGCCGGCCGACCTTGGAATAGCGGGGGCCACCGCCACGCAAGCGCCAGCTCTGAAGCGTTCGGATCGAACAGCCAAGATGCAACGCGGCTTCAGTTTCGGAGAGGAGGCGGTCGCCCGCCGTGCTGGTTATCGTACTGGTTGCCGTAGTCATCGGCTCATCTCCACGCGGATTGCGGAGATCGGACCGGAACACAGAATGCGGCGGAGTTCTTCGAAGACAAATCGTCCTCGCCAACGTATTGAAAATATGAGGATCGGCCACCCGTGTCACGGGTCCGATACACGCAATGCACGGGTGGCGACCGCGTCGGGCGCGTCAACGGGTGCAGGTGCGAGCTGCGCTCACTTCAAGATCCGCTAGACGCCTCACGTCGGCCTCGAGGGCTGCGAGGAAGAGCAGTTCGCGGCAATCACTGAAGAGGGCGCCGGCACCGTCAAACAGCTCATGGAAGATCCGGAATTTGGTCGAGATCCAATCGAACGAAGGTGTCGGCGTGAGCATGAGGTCCCGTATAGCCTCTGCCTCCTCTGCGATGGCCGCGCTGCAATCCGCCTCGCCGGTCGTCTCAAGTGCATGAAGCCGCGCGACTGCCGCGGTGTACCGGGCCACTGCAACGGACCACCGCCCCATCAACCCGGGATCTACCAACGGAACACCACCGACCGGCGAAGGGCAGTGGTCGTTGTTCACCTGCGTGGCGCCTTGTTCGCGGGATGAGATTGCATCGGTCATTGTCGATCTCCCTATGGGGTGATGGTGCAAGGCTCGATCATGCGACGAGCCGGTCGAGTGTCGCCTCGATCTCGGCGCGACGGAAAGCGGCGTGACGCCAGTCGTCGAGGTACTGAAGCGAGGCGCGCTCGGCGAGGAGGGCGCGGCCAATCTCGGTCGACTCGGCGGCGTTGCGGCGGGCCTTGGTCGCGGCCCATTCCGCACGCGAAGCGGCGAGCCGGCGAGCGCTCTCGCGCTGGTCGCGGGCGTCTGCCCAGATCGCACGCAGGGCCGCCGGGAACATGCCGGCGAAGTGCGCCGGGTTGTTGCCCCAGTTCCACCGACGATAGAGCACCCAGGCTTCACGCAGGATCCCAGCACGATCGAAGGCGCCGGTATCGGTGGTCAGGCGGGCGGTGGTGCGGGCGAGGTGCATGGGGCTTCCCCTTGTTCAAATAACTATTTTAGTATAACCTTTCTCTTGAATGGTCAACTCTAAAATGGTGAGCTTGCTCTAATAATGTCGATCTCAGACAGCCAGTGCCGGGCCGCTCGCGCCTTACTTGCGTGGACGCAAGACGACCTTTCCGCCCGAGCCTCGGTGGCGAAGAAGACGATCGCCGACTTCGAGACCGGGAAGCGCCGCCCCTATGACCGCACCCTCGCGGACATCCGCGCCGCTCTCGAAACCGGCGGCGTCGCCTTCGTCGATCAGAACGGCATGGGACCGGGCGTCCGCCTTCGCGACCGCTCGGCCGAGGCTTGAGGACATGGGCGCCGGAGGGCCTGAAAGTGGCTTCCGGCGGCTACCCGCATTCCGCCGTGCTCTTCTCGTCGCCGATGTAGCGCGCCTGTGCGGCGATTGGCCGGCCACGTGGACACCACCGCCCGAAGGCTTCGACGAACCCCAGATCGTCATAGGCGTTCGTCATCACCTCGAGGCTATCGACGCCGTCGCCCGACGCCTGACGTCCCGTGCCGCGAGCTGCTCCTTTCTCGACGACGCACCTTCCGAGGTGCATTTCCTCCTCGCCACCGATGTCGACGAGATGCCGGCGCGGCTAAGGGCGATCATCGCGCGCGCCTATGCCCGCGCCGATGCCGTCGCTTGGGGGCTAGAACAGAGCTTCGCGGATGCACGCGAGCGAGGCTGGAAGGGGCGCCCGGTGGGGAGGCCGGCAGCGACGATCGCCCGAACGTGGTTCATCATGCGGCTGGCGGTGGTTTGGTCTTTGATGACGGGCGAAAGTCCGGCCTTCGAAGGCGGCGACGAGCGCCGCCCCCGGCCGGACCCGGCGGGGCCGCGAAAGCGCGGCTCGGCATGGCATGACCTGGTCAACGCCTCTCTCAGGATCACCCAGGCATACGGTGCAGCCTCGACGGACAGCGTGCTACGGGCGGTGACGGACCTCAACCGACCCGGAACGCGGCGGAAGACGAGCAAACTACAGCCCGACAATCTCCTCGAGGAGCAGCGGAGGGCGTTCGACCGACTACCCGACAACTTCTTCGGTGAGCAGATTCGCGAACTCGCGGCCGCAGCGAACGGGCGCCGGCATGAACCATGGGCGCGCTACATTCCAGATCGGCCACTTTCCTGCTACGGCGACCTGCCGGAAGTCGGGATCGAGATCGATGCATGTCTTGGAGACGCGCCGATAAACCGCGAAGAGGCATATCGGCCATCATCGACCCAATATGAGGGGCTTTCCGACTGAGGCTCACGCCTCGCCGGTGCCTCGCTTGGCGATCTTCGCCACAGTCGCCCGGCTGCACCCGGTCGCCGCCTGGATGGTCGACCACGAGGCGCCGGAGCGCAGCATGGCGGCGATGCCGTCGTTGCGGGCGGTGTTCTCGGCGCGGCCCTTGTACTTCCCCTCGGCCTTCGCCTTCGCCTGTCCCTGCGCCTGCCGGCGGCGGCGATCCTCGTAGTCCTTGCGGGCGACGGCGGCGAGGACGTCGAGCATCATCGAATTGACCGCAGCGAACATGCGGGCGGTGAAGTCGTCGCCCGGCGCGGTCAGCATCCACGAGGTGGGGAGATCGAGGGCGACGACGCGGACCTGTCGGGCGTCGAGCTCGGAGCGCAGCCGTTGCCAATCGGCGGTGGTGAGGCGCGACAGGCGGTCGACCTGCTCGATCAGCAGCACGTCGCCGGGGCGACTGTCGGCGAGGAGCCGGAACAGCTCGGGGCGGGCGAGCTTGGCGCCGCTCTCGTTCTCGACATAGGTCCCGGCGATCACCAGCCCATGTTCGGCGGCGAAGCGCTCCACCTGGTCGCGAGCGCGGGTCGCGTCCTGCTCGTCGGTCGAAGCGCGGAGATAGGAGCGGGCCAACATCGGAAACCATCCATCGGTTCACTTAGGATGGTTTTATCCTATCAGTTCATTTTGAATGGTCAAGAGTGTCTTTTTGAACCATGTCGGCGGTGGTTTCGTTGGGGTATACCCGAAACATACCGGCGCTCGCCGTGCGATCAGCCCGACACGTCATCCCCGCGTCGGTGCGCGGCGATCGAAACGACATCGGCCTTCCGAGCCGTCAGCGCCGCCGTGATCGTGTTCCCCACCGCCTCGGCGAGGGCGCGTTGCGGGTCGAGATCGGCGTTCACGTAACGGGCCGTCATGGTGATGTTGGCGTGCCGCAGTGAATCGCGGATCTGAAATGCGTTCGCACCCGAACGCGAGGCGGTGGTGCCGAAGGTGTGTCGAAGGTCGTGAAGCCTCACGCCGTCGAGATCGGCGAACCGGCGGATGCGCGACCACCCGCTTTCCACCACCTCACGGGAGATGCATCGGGACGGATCGCCCCGGCGCGGGAACACCCAGGGCGAGCCTTCGACCCGAGGTCGGCGCGAGACGAGATCCATCGCCGCACCGGCGACGACGTGAGGGCGCCGGCCTCGCCCCTTCTGGTAGGGCAGCGCGAGGGTGCCTGTCGCGAAGTCGACGTGAGACCACTGAAGCTCGGTAACCTCGGACAGACGCGCCCCGGTCAACAGGAGGAGACGCACCACCGCAACAATGGTCGGATCGAGTGGCGAGACCCGGTTCTCCGGACGGGCGAGGTGCTTCGCCTTGGGCTTGGTTTCATCCACCACCCAGGGCAGCCCGACGGCTTCCGCATGGATCAGCGCCGCGCCGAGACGCCCCAGCTCGTCGACCGAGAGGAACCGATCGCGGGAATGCTGAGCGTACTTCTTGACCCTCGCGCACGGGTTCAAACCGTCCGGCCGCATACCCCATTCCATCGCCAGCGACAACGCCTTCGAGAGCACGCCGAGGACGCGGTTCGCCTGCCCCGGTGTGGCGCGCAACGCATAGTGGACGCGCCGGGCGTCCTGATTGGTGAAGCCTTCCACCTTCAGAGCGCCGACCATCGGGCGAAGGTGCTTCTCGACCACGCGGCGATATTCCGCGACCGTCCTCGGGGTGCAGTGAACGACGGCATGCTCTTCGAGGAAGCGGTCGAACAGTTCGGACATTGCGGCGCCCCGCCGCTTCTCGCGCCGATCCCCGAGCGGGTCGCCGCCCCTGCCGACGGTGACGAGGATCTCTCGGGCCTGGTCCCGCGCCTGGTCGGGCGTGATCACCCCATGCCGCCCGATCGTCGGCCGCCGGTCGCGACCTTCCAGGGTGCGATATCGAACGACGTAGGACTTCACCCCCGAGGGCAACACGACGAGACCGAATCCGGGGAGATCGTCGTCCCAAGCGATCCACCTTTCGGCGCGCGGCGCGGCGGTGTCGACGAAACGCTTCGTGATCTTCGGCATGAAGGCCCCAGCCTGGACGGCACCCGCGAAACGATGGACGGCGCCATGGCCGATGCCGTCCACTCTAGCCCTTTGATTTCATGTCGCTTGGACGACAATGGACGCATGGACGGCAACCACCGCCCTATATCCGGCCTTTCACGGGACCGATGGGGCGGACTGAAAAACCGTTCCAAGCCTCGGCGGCAGGGTATCACGAACTCAATCCGTGTCACCAATGGGTCACCAGAAGAAGGAGAAGGCAACAGTAGCCCAGCGCAGAGCAGCGAATACGACATACCCCATAACCATCTATTCCGACGTAACTTTTCGCAACAGATCGAAGAGCCCGGTAGACTACAGAAATCGCCGGTTTCGCGTTCCTAAACCGTAGGTCAGGGGTTCGAATCCCTTCCGGGAGACCAGCACCTCGGTTCTTCGGACCGATGGTCCGCTCCTCCTCGGCCGGCAGACCGCCGCGCTCCCGGTGCGGAGGACCCGCGGTTCGCCCGCCGCCGGCGAGGGCTTCGCCCGAAGTCGGAAGGGACCTCGCGACCCCCTCTTTCGTTTTCGCCCCACCTGTCGGAAAGTCGGGGCCGACGAACCCGACGGAGAGCCGCCCCCATGATCCTGCCGCACGTCGCCCGCGGTCCCGAGGGACGCCCGCCGATCGTCTTCCTGCACGGTTTCGCCGGCGATCACGAGACCTGGATCGGCCAGATGATCGGCCTCGAGACCCGCCGCCGGGTGATCGCCTTCGACCTCCCCGGTCACGGCGCCGCGCTCGATTGGCCGAAGATCGGTCATGCCGGCATCGCCGCCGAGGCGGTGATCGCCTCGCTCGCCGGCTTGCGGATCGACCGCTTCCACCTCGTCGGCCATTCGATGGGCGGCGCCACCGCCGCGATCGTCGCCTTCAAGCTCGCCGAGGCACGCCGCCTCGCCAGCCTCACCCTGGTCGCCCCCGGCGGCTTCGGCCCGGAGATCAACGCCCGTCTGCTGCGCCGCTTCGCCGCCGCCGTCGACGAACACGAGATCCATTCGTTGCTGGAGCAGTTCTTCGGCTTCGAGAAGCCGGTCCCTCTCGCCGCCGCCCGCCAGATCGCCGACAAGCGCCGCGACCCGCATGTCGTCGGCACGCTGGTCCGCGTCGCCGAGGCGATCCTCGACGGCGAGCGCCAGAAGAGCTTCGACCTCGCCCGCCTCGCCGACCTGCCCCACCCGGTCCGTCTGATCTGGGGCGATCAGGACCGCGTCCTGCCCCTCGGCCAGACCCGCAGCGTGCCGGGCACGGTGGCCGTCCACATCTTCCCCGGCGTCGGCCACATGCCGCATCTCGAGGTCGCTCGCGACGTCACCCGTCTCGTCGCCGAGAGCGCCGCCGCCGAGTGAGGTCGCCCCTCGCCCGACCTCACCCGCGGCGCGCCGTTCGCTCCGCGGAAATCGGCGGATTCCCACAAATTTTCGGCAGTCGCCCGGCGATCCCGCGTAGGCGCCCGGGCCGGGTCGTGCTACCGATTCGAATCGGAGCTGGCGTCTTCGCATCCTTGGGCGGAGGAAGCATGATCGTCTGGGCGTTGGGAGGCATCGCGGTCGGCCTGGTGGCATCGACCCGTCTGCGTGTCGATCGGTTGGTGGCGGTTCTCGTCGCCTCGATCGCGTTGCCGGCCGCCGCGGTTCTGCTGACGCGCCGCTTCGATCCGGACCTTCTCACCGACTATCTGGTGTTCTGGCTGGCGGTGCAGGGCGCCTACCTCGCCGGCAATCTTCTCGCCGAGCGACGCGCCGCCGCCGAGAAGCCGCGGGAGACGCGCCCCCTCGGCGAGGCGTGATCCCTCTCACGGACAGGGATTGGGGAACCGCAGGTGGATCGCCTCGATCCGCGCGGCGATCTCCGGCGTGATGGCGAAGTCGAAGGCGGCGATGTCCTCCTCGAGCTGCGCCATGCTGGTCGCCCCGATGATCGTCGAGGCGACGAACGAACGCGATCCGACGTAGGCGATGGCGAGCGTCGCCGGCGATACCCCGAGTTCCGCGGCCAGATCGCAATAGGCCTCGACCGCCTCCGCCGCATTCGGCCGCTCGTAGCGTTGCAACCGGTCGAAGAGCTGCTTGCGCGACCCCGTCGGCAGTGCTCCGCCGCGATACTTGCCGGTGAGGAACCCCTGGCCGAGCGGCGAATAGGCGAGCAGCGACACCTCCTCGCGGAGCACCGCCTCGGCGAGATTCACCTCGAAGGTGCGGTTGAGGAGGTTGTAGGCGTTCTGGATCGACTGCACCCGAGGCCCGCCGGTCACCTCGGCCGCCCTGAGCCAACGCATCAGCCCCCAGGTCGATTCGTTCGAGAGCCCGATGTGGCGGATGTGCCCGGCCTTCACGTGCGCGGCCAGCGTGTCGAGCGTCTCCTCGATCGCCACCTCGTCGTCGGCCCGTGGCGGATCGTTCCAGATCGTCGAGTTCGATCCGAAGCTCGGCACCCGCCGATCCGGCCAGTGCACCTGATAGAGATCGATGGTGTCGATGCCGAGCCGCTTCAGGCTCTTGAACACCGCCTCGTCGACCTGAGCCCGCGTCAGCCGGCAGGCCGAGCCGTCGTCGCGGAACCAGTCCATGTCCGAGCGGCCGCACACCTTGGTGGCGATCGTCACCCGGTCGCGGTTGCCGCGCGCCTTCACCCAGGAGCCGATGATCTCCTCGGTCCGCCCCTGCGTCTCCGGCTTCGGCGGGATCGAATAGAATTCGGCCGTGTCGAAGAAGTCGATGCCGAGATCGAGGGCCCGGTCGAGCTGGCCGTGGCCCTCGGCCTCGGTGTTCTGCTCGCCGAAGGTCATGGTGCCGAGGCAGACGGCGGGGATGGTGAGATCGGTGCGGCCGAGTCGGATGCGTCGCATGGAACCTCGCGGAAGAGCGGATGTCAGGGAGCCTTGGCGCCGGCGCGCACGAGGAGATCGCGCACGCTCGGCAGAATGCGGGCGACGATGACCTCGACGCCCTCGGCGCTGGGATGGAGCCCATCGGGCAGGACGAGACGGGGGTCGAGCGCCACCCCGTCGAGGAAGAAGGGATAGAGGAGCGCCCCGTGCGCCTTCGCCACCTCGGCGAAGATCGGATCGAAGGCCTCGACGTAGGGCGCGCCGAGATTGCGCGGCGCCAGCATTCCCGCGACCAGCACCTTCTGCCCCCGCCGCGTCAGCCGGCCGACGATCTCGTCGAGGTTCCGACGCGCCTCTGCCGGCGGAAGCCCGCGCAGCGCGTCGTTGGCGCCGAGTTCGACGATGACCGCCTGGGCATCCGCCGGCACCGACCAGTCGAGACGGGCGAGCCCCATGTCGGTGGTGTCGCCCGAAACCCCCGCGTCGATCACTTCGACGTGAAACCCCGCCGCCTTCAGGGCCGCCTCGAGGCGCGGCGCGAAGCCCTTGCCCTTGGGCAGGGCATAGCCGGCGGTGAGGCTGTCGCCGAGCGCCACCAGCCGAATCGGCCTGGCTTCGGCCGCCGAAACCTCCGATCGCCCGGCGGTACCGCCGACGATCGCAACCGCGAGGGCGGCCCCGATGCCGAGCACGGCACGGCGGCGGCTGCGAGAAGGAACACACGGGGAGGAGGTCGACATGGCGGCGGGTCCGGTCGGAGGGGTCGGCGGAGGGAGGCTTTATTGCGCCCCTTTCGTCACCATATGACGTCGGAGCCGCCGATTGCGAGAGCCCTCGCCACCCCTCGCCCGCATGGCTCCCCCTCGCCTGCCCGAAAGGCCCGCCCTTGTCCGATCTCGCCATCCGCCTCGACGACGTCCATCTCACCCTCGGCCGCGGCACGGCGGCGGTCGAAGTGCTGCGCGGCCTCTCCTTCGCCATCGCCAAGGGCGAGCGCGTCGGCGTCGTCGGTGCCTCGGGCTCCGGCAAGTCGACGGCGCTGATGGTCACGACCGGGCTCGAGAAGGCCGATCGCGGCCGGATCGAGGTCGCCGGCACCGACCTCGGCCGCCTCGACGAGGACGGCCTCGCCCTCTTCCGCGGCGCGAACGTCGGCATCGTCTTCCAGTCGTTCCACCTCGTCTCCGACATGACGGCGATCGAGAACGTCGCCACTCCGCTCGAGCTGCGCGGCGAGCGCGACGCCTTCGCCCGGGCCCGCGCCGAATTGGAGGCGGTCGGCCTCGGCGCCCGACTCGACCACTATCCGGTGCAGCTCTCCGGCGGCGAGCAACAGCGCGTCGCCATCGCCCGTGCCCTGGTCCACCGCCCGGCGATCGTCGTCGCCGACGAGCCCACCGGCAATCTCGACGAGGCGACCGGCGCCGCGATCGCCGACCTCCTGTTCTCGCGCGTCGCCGACGTCGCCGCGACGCTGATGCTGGTCACCCACGACCCCGAACTGGCGGCGCGCTGCGATCGGGTGATCCACGTCCGTTCCGGCCGCGTCGTCGACGAGGTTCAGGCATGACCGGTCCCTCGCCGCTCGATCTCGCCGCCGCCCTGCGCTTCGCCGGCCGCTCGCTGCGCGGCACGGCGCGACGTGCCTTCCGCGGCTTCGGCATCTTCGTCGCCTGTCTGGCGCTCGGCGTCGCGGCGATCGCCGGCGTCGCCGCCCTCGGCCGTTCCTTCGACGCCTCGCTCGCCGCCCAGGGCGACCTCATCCTCGGCGGCGACGTCGCCTTCTCGGTCCACCACCGCCCCCTCGGCGACGCCGAACGCTCCTTCCTCGCCGCCCGCGGGTCGACCTCCGAGATCGCCACCCTGCGCGCCATGGCCCGCCGCGACGACGGCACCGCCGTGCTGGTCGAGGCCAAGGCGGTCGACGCCGCCTATCCGCTCAAAGGTCGCCTCCTCGCCCGCACCGCCCTCGACGCCACGCCCATCGACGGCCGCTCCCTCCTCGCGGCGACCGGCGAGGGCGAAGCCCGCCTCTTCGGCGCCCTGGTCGAGGACACCGCCCTCGCCCGCCTGAACGCGAAGCTCGGCGACACCGTCACCCTCGGGACCCAGCGCTTCCGCCTCACCGGGATCATCGCCGACGAGCCCGACCGCCTGTCGAGCGGCATCGGCTTCGGCCCCCGGCTGATGTTGTCGCGCGAGGCGCTGGAGGTCTCGGGACTCCTCGCCCCCGGCAGTCTGGTGCGCTGGCACACCCGCCTCGCGCTCGCCCCCGGCGGCGATGCCGTCGCCACCATCGCCGCCGCCAAGGCGGCCTTCCCCGCCGCCGGCTGGGAGATCCGCTCCCGCTCCGAGGCCGCACCCGGCCTCAAGGCGACCATCGACCGTTTCGTCCAGTTCCTCACCCTGGTCGGCCTCACCACCCTGGTGATCGGCGGCCTCGGCGTCGCCCACGCCGTCACCGGCCACCTGGAGCGCCGACGCGAGCCGATCGCCGTGTGGAAGGCGCTCGGTGCCACCCGCGGCTTCGTCTTCGCCGTCCATGCGATCGAGATCGGCGTCCTTGCGCTGGTCGGCATCGCTCTCGGCATCGCCGCCGGCGCGGCGGTGCCCCACCTCCTCGCCGGTCCGCTGGGCCGCGCCCTCGGCCTGGAGCTGCTGCCTGTCACCGCCCCCGGCGCACTCGCCCTCGCCGGCCTCGAAGGCGCCCTCACCGCCGCCCTCTTCGTCGTGCTGCCGCTCGGCATGGCGGTCGACGCCCGCCCGGCGGCGCTCTTCCGCGGCGAGATCGAGACCGGCGCCCGCCCCCGCCTCGTCCGCATCGTCCCGGCGATCCTCTTCGCCGTCGCACTGCTGGCGCTGGTCGTCGGCCTGTCGCCGGAGCGACGCATCACGCTGCCCTATCTCGGCACCCTGGTGGTCGCCTGGGCCGTGCTGCGCCTCGTCGCCGCCGGCCTCGTCGCCCTCGCCCGCCGCCTGCCCCGCCCCGGGATCTTCGAGATCCGCACCGCCGTCGCCGCCATCGCCCGCCCCGGCGCCCCGACCGTGTCGATCGTCCTCTCCCTCGGCCTCGGCGCGACGCTGCTGGCGGCTCTGGCCCAGGTCGAGAGCGGCCTCTCCCGGGCGCTCTCCTCGACCCTGCCGGGTCAGGCGCCGAGTTTCTTCTTCCTCGACGTCCCCTCGCGTGACGCCGACGCCTTCCGCATCTTCCTCACCGAACGCGCCGAGGGCGGCACCGTCGCCGACGTGCCGATGCTGCGCGGCCGCATCACCGCGCTGAAGGGCGTTCCGGCCGAACAGGCGAAGGTCGCCGAGGAGAGCCGCTTCGTGCTCGAGGGCGACCGCGGCATCACCTTCTCTGCCGAACCGCCGGCGAATTCGACGGTCGTCGCGGGCGAATGGTGGCGGCGCGATCACGCCGGCCCGCCGCAGGTCTCCTTCGACGCCGAAACCGCCAAGGGGCTCGGCCTCGCCGTCGGCGATCGCATCACCGTCAACGTCCTCGGCCGCGACGTCGAGGCGACGGTGGCGAGCCTGCGCCGCATCGAATGGGATCGGCTGTCGATCAACTTCTTCATGGTGTTCTCGCCCGACGCCTTCCGCGGCGCTCCGGCGACCCGCCTCGTCACCGTCTCCTTCCCCGACGGCGGCCGCACCGATCGGGAACTGGCGCTCCTCGCCGAAACGGTGAAGCGCTTCCCCGTCGTCTCGGCGATCCGCGTCAAGGACGCGCTGACCCGCGCCGAGGACCTGATGCGCCGCGCCGCCACCGGCGTTTCCGCGGTCGCCGGCTTCGCCGTGATCGCCGCCATCCTGGTGCTCGCCGGCGGCCTCACCGCCCGTCAGGAGGCCCGCATCCGCGACAGCGCCGTGCTCGCCGCCCTCGGCGCCACTCGTCGCCGCCTCATCGGCGCCCTGGCGCTGGAGTTCGCGCTGACCTCGCTCGCCGCTTCCGTCTTCGCCGCCGTCGTCGGCACCGCCGCCGCCTGGTGGGTGTTGACGAAGGTCATGCGCCTGCCCTTCGTCGCCGATCCGGTCGCCGTCCTGGCGGTGATCGCCGCGACCCTGGTGCTGGCGACCGGCCTCGGCCTCCTCTCCACCCGCGCCGCGCTGCGCCGCCGCCCCGCCGAGGTGCTGCGCGCCACCTGAGCGCTCGTCGAGACGGCCGGCGACGAATCGGAAACCATGACCGAAATTCCCTGCAATCGATTCGCACCGGTGTGGTCGCCGTCTTGCAGCCGTCGGAATCTCACCCCATATTCGATCCAGTGCCGGGCGTGCGAGAGCCGCCGGCGACCACGAGAGGATTTTGACTGATGTCGAACTTCGGCAACGACTACGCCCGGTTCGGTTCGACCCTGGCGCGACCGGACGCCCAGGCGATCGACCGCGGCCTTCGCTCCTACATGACGTCGATCTACAACTACATGGCCGTCGGCGTGCTGATCACCGGCATCGCCGCGCTGATCGTCTACTCGATGTCGGTGACCGCGGTCGGCTCGCCCGATGCGGTGGCCAAGATCTCCAAGACGCTGGCGCTGACCTCCTTCGGTCACACGCTGTTCGTCAGCCCGCTGAAGTGGGTGGTGATGCTCGCCCCGATCGGCCTCGTCTTCCTGCTCGGCTTCCGGGTCGACCGCATGCAGCCCTCGACGGCGCAGGGCGTGTTCTTCCTCTATGCCGCGCTGGTCGGCGTCTCGATCTCGACCATCCTGATGGTCTTCACCCACACTTCGGTGGCCCAGGTGTTCTTCATCTCGGCCGCGGCCTTCGGTGGTCTGTCGCTCTACGGCTACACCACGCAGCGCTCGCTCTCCGGCATGGGTTCGTTCCTGATGATGGGCCTGATCGGCATCCTGATCGCCGGTCTCGTGAACATCTTCCTGGCCTCGAGCGCCCTGCAGTTCGCCATCTCGGTGATCGGCGTGCTGGTCTTCGCCGGCCTGACCGCCTACGACACCCAGAAGCTCAAGGAGCAGTACATCTATGGCCTCGACGGCGCCGACGGTGCCACCATCGGCCGCTCCGCGATCATGGGCGCGCTCACCCTCTACCTCGACTTCATCAACCTCTTCATGATGATGATGCAGCTCTTCGGTCAGCGCGAGGAGTGATCCGACCCGCCGGACGACGGACCCGTGAGGTTCCGTCTGGCGCCGGATGCGGCGATCTGAAACGATGCGAGGCGCGGAACCCGACCGGTTCCGCGCCTCTCTCGTTTCTCTCGACCATGGATTCCGCCCTTGACGCAGCGCCCGCTCTTCGTCGCCGTCGCGCCGCTGCTCTTCGTGCTGATCTGGTCGACCGGCTGGATCGTCGCCAAGTTCGCCTCCTTCGACGCCGATCCGATCACCTTCCTGGTCGTCCGCTACCTCGGCGCCATCGTCGCGCTGCTGCCGATCACCCTCCTCGGCGGCGGCCTCTGGCCGCGCGGCCGGACGGCGATCGGCCATGCGCTCGCCTCGGGCGTCCTCCTCCACGGTCTCTATCTCGGTGGCGTCTGGTGGGCGATCGCCCACGGCGTGCCGGCGGGCCTCTCCGCCGTCATCGCAGCACTGCAGCCGTTGATGACCGCGGCGCTCGCCCCCCTCCTCTCCCACGAGCGCATCGGTTGGAACCGCATGGCCGGCTTCGCCGTCGGCTTCCTCGGCATCGTCGTGGTGGTGTCGCCGAAACTCGTCGGCCTCGACCCCGCGACGCTCGCCACCGCCCTGGTGCCGCTCGCGGTCAACGTCGCCGCCATGCTCTCGGTCACCGTCGGCACCTTCTGGCAGAAGCGCTTCGTCCAGACCGGCGGCCTGATGCAGATCGCTGTGCTGCAATACGTCGGTGCCCTGCTCGTCTCGATCCCCGGAGCCCTCCTCCTCGAAGACCTCCATTTCGTCGTCACCACCTCGTCGATGCTGACGCTCGCCTGGTCGGTGCTCGGCCTGTCGATCGGCGCGATCGGCCTCCTCCTCCACCTCATCCGCTGCGGCGAGGTGTCGCGCGCCGCGTCGCTGATCTACCTCGTCCCCCCGACGGCCGCCGTCGAAGCGTGGTTCTTCTTCGGTGAGACGCTTGGAATGGTGCAAGTTCTCGGCATGATCGTCACGGCTTGCGGCGTTGCGCTCGCCAACCGGCGCTGAACCGGCATCGAGGCGAAAAATACCGTCTTTCGAGGCATTGCATCGCCGCGGCGGATTCCTATTCTTTCGCACCGCAACAACAACCGATCGCCGGCGGCCCCATGTGAGCCGGCAGGAGACCATGGTCATGAGTGCTGCCGCTTCCGCCACTCGAATCGATTTGGACCTGATCGCGCTCGGTCGCGAGGCGGTCGCTGCGCTCGACGGGCTCTATGCGACCGCCAAGGCCGCCGTCCGCGCCAAGGTGGAGAAGGACGGCAAGGTGTCCGCCGCCCTGGTCGACAAGGAGCAGCGCGCCACCCACGGCCTCGCCTGGCTCGCCACCTACGTCGAGTCGCTGCGCGAGATGGTCGACTATTCCGAGCGCCTGACCGCCGAGGGCCGGTTCGGCGAGATCGAGCGCGACATCGTCTCGATCGCCTTCGGCGAGTATCTCGCCCAGGTCTTCGGCGGCATCCCGATGAACCAGGGCGAACTGGTCCGCCTCTCCGACCTCGGCGTCCCGGCCGAGGCCCCCGCCGCCGCCCGCGTGCCGGCGGTCGAGACGCTGATCGCCCACGGCAACACCCCGGAGGTCCGCGCCGCCCTGGTCGCCGCCATGACCCGGCTCGAAGGCGCCGGCTCCTTCGGCGAGCTCGGCCTCGACGAGACGCTCAACCAGTTCCGCGACGAGATGCGCAAGCTCGCCGTCGACGCGGTGCTGCCGCACTGCCACGAGTGGCACCTCAAGAACGAGTACATCCCGATGGAGCTCATCGGCCAGATGGCCGAGATGGGCGTCTTCGGCCTGACCATCCCCGAGGAATACGGCGGTCTCGGCCTCGGCAAGGAGTCGATGTGCGTCGTCTCCGAGGAACTGTCGCGCGCCTACATCGGCGTCGGCTCGCTCGGCACCCGCTCCGAGATCGCCGCCGAGCTGATCCTGTGCGGCGGCACCGAGGAGCAGAAGCAGGAGTGGCTGCCCAAGATCGCCTCGGGCGAGGTGCTGCCCACCGCCGTCTTCACCGAGCCCAACACCGGCTCCGACCTCGGCTCGCTCCGCACCCGCGCGGTGAAGCAGGGTGACCAGTACGTCGTCAACGGCAACAAGACCTGGATCACCCATCCGGTCCGCGCCGACCTGATGACCCTGCTCGTCCGCACCAATCCGGACGAGGCGGGCTGGAAGGGCCTCTCGATGCTGCTCGCGCCCAAGCCGCGCGGCAACGATGCGAACCCCTTCCCGGCCGAGGGCATGTCGGGCGGCGAGATCGAGGTGCTCGGCTATCGCGGCATGAAGGAATACGAGATCGCCTTCGACGGCTTCACCGTCCCGGCGGCGAACCTGCTCGGCGGCGTCGAGGGCCAGGGCTTCAAGCAGCTGATGCAGACCTTCGAGTCGGCCCGCATCCAGACCGCGGCGCGCGCCATCGGCGTCGCCCAGTCGGCGCTCGACCTCGGCCTGCGCTACGCCCAGGAGCGCATCCAGTTCGGCAAGGCGCTGATCGCCTTCCCGCGCGTCGCCGACAAGCTCGCCATGATGGCGGTGGAGATCATGGTGGCGCGTCAGCTCACCTATTTCGCCGCCCGCCAGAAGGACCACGACAAGCGCTGCGACCTCGAGGCCGGCATGGCCAAGCTGCTCGGCGCCCGCGTCGCCTGGGCCGCGGCCGACAACGCCCTGCAGATCCACGGCGGCAACGGCTTCGCGCTGGAGTACCCGATCAGCCGTGTCCTCTGCGACGCGCGCATCCTCAACATCTTCGAGGGCGCCGGCGAAATCCAGGCCCAAGTGATCGCCCGCCGCCTGCTCGACGGCAACGGTTGAGTGTTTTCCCTGAGTCCTTTTCCCCTGGATTTCCAGGGATTGGCGTTCCGCGCCGAACTGTCATGATGTCGATGCGGAAAGGGCTCAGGGGATTCCTTTTCGTGAACTGATATTATTGCCGGTCGAACTCGTTTCGACCGGCATTTTTCTTTTCCCCCCGACTCGGAAAGCGCGTCCACGAAACCGGTTCATGACCGTTAACGTTCACCGCCCGCCGGTGTTAACCCTTTCCTAGGTTTCCGATTGCTTTCGCCCGTCGGACATGAGACCAGATGGTCACACGGTCATCGCAAGCTCATCGAAACCGGTCGGCGGAAACGCCGGCCGGTTTTCGATTCCACCGGGCTCTTGCCGTCGACGCCCCGTCCTCCGACAGTGGCCGACGCGAATCCCCGGCCCCTCGGCCCGGGGCGAGGACCGAGCCTTGCCGACCGCCTCTCACGACCGCTCCATCCTGGTGACCGGCGCCTCGACCGGCATCGGCCGCGCCGCCGCCGAGCGTCTCGCCGCCGAGGGTTGGCGCGTCTTCGCCACCGCCCGACGCCCCGAGGACCTCGCCGCTCTGGCGGCGATCGCCGGCGTCGAGGCGATCTTCCTCGACTACACCGCCCCTGCCTCGATCGCCGCCTGCGCCGACCGCGTCCTCGCCGCGACCGACGGCCGCCTCTACGCCCTCTTCAACAATGGCGCCTACGGCCAGCCCGGGGCCGTCGAGGATCTCGCGACCGACGTGCTCAGGGCCCAGTTCGAGGCCAACTTCTTCGGCTGGCACGACCTCACCTGCCGACTGATCCCGGCGATGCGTGCGGCGGGGCGCGGCCGCATCGTCCAGTGCTCCTCGGTGCTCGGCATCGCCGCCCTGAAGTATCGCGGCGCCTACATCGCCTCGAAATTCGCCCTCGAGGGCCTCACCGACACCCTCCGCCTCGAACTCGCCGGCACCGGCATCGCGGTCGTCTCGATCCGCCCCGGGCCGATCGCCACGAACTTCGTCCAGAACGCCATGGTCCGTTTCCGGGCGAACATCGACATCGAGGCCTCCGCTCACGCCGAGGTCTATCGCCGCCGCCTCGCCCGCATGGGCCGCGGCGGCGCGACACGTTTCAAGTTGCCCCCCGAGGCGGTGGTCGACAGACTGTGCCACGCATTGGAATCGCCACGACCGCGCCCCACCTATCGGGTGACGACCGCGACGCTGATCCTCGACGTCGCCCGCCGCCTCTTGCCCTCGCGAGCGATGGTGTGGCTGGCGCGGCGGATCTCCGATCGCGAATGACCGGCGGTCGAACCGCCGCCCAGGAGAGGAAGCATCGATGACCGAAACCTTCGATGTCGCGTTGGTGCTGGTGATGGCCGGCGTCGTCGCCATCCTCGGCCTCGGCGTGCTCAACATGGCGCGCAGCGGCACGCCGCAACGCTCGCAGAACCTGATGCGCTGGCGAGTTGCCCTACAGGCACTGGCGCTGATCATCGTGGTCGCCATCCTGTGGATGGGACGCTGACCGCGGACGAGGAATCGAGGATCGACGACATGGTCGTGCTCAATCGCATCTACACCCGCAAGGGCGACGACGGATCGACGGCGCTGGTCACCGGCGAGCGTCTGCCCAAATCCTCGCCCCGCGTCGCCGCCTACGGCACCGTCGACGAGACCAACGCCGTCGTCGGCATGGTCCGCCTCCACACCGCCGAGCACACCGCCCTGGACGCCATGCTGGCTCGCATCCAGAACGACCTCTTCGATCTCGGCGCCGACCTCGCCACGCCCCCCGCCGCCGAACTCAAGTGGGAACCGTTGCGCGTCGTCCAGGCCCAGGTCGATCGGCTGGAGAGCGAGATCGATGTCCTCAACGCCGATCTCGAGCCGTTGAAGTCCTTCGTGCTGCCCGGCGGCACGCCCGCCGCCGCCCATCTCCACCTCGCCCGCACCGTGTCGCGCCGGGCCGAGCGCCTGATCGTCGAGATGGTCGTCACCGAGCCCGGCGCCGTCTCCGACGCGGCGCTCGCCTACGTCAACCGCCTCTCCGACTTCTTCTTCGTCGCCGCCCGCTGGGTCAACGATCAGGGCCGCAGCGACGTCCTCTGGGTCCCCGGCGCCAATCGTTGATCGCGACGCGACGGAGCGCCGAATGCCGCCCCCCGCCGCGGCCCCGGCTGCCATTGGTCGCAACGCACCGCCCGAGACCGATCGGGGTCGCTGCAAGACGATGGAATCGCGGCGGTTTTCCGCCCTCGCACCAAACGTCAATTTCTTGTCGGTTTCGTACACACGGCGAATTGACATCGCCGGGCGACGCCGGTAGCGTCCGGCCCGCCTTTTCCTGTCGTTTTCGAGCGAGACGACGGAGCATTTCTCCTTCAGATCGATGGAGACGAGGTTCGTTCCAGCCGGCACCGCCGGCATGACCGGAGACCCTACCCCATGAAGATCCTGGTGCCCGTGAAGCGGGTGGTCGACTACAACGTGAAGATCCGGGTGAAGCCGGACGGCTCGGGCGTCGACCTCGCCAACGTCAAGATGTCGATGAACCCCTTCGACGAGATCGCCGTCGAAGAGGCGATCCGTCTGAAGGAGAAGGGCGTCGCCACCGAGATCGTCGTCGTCTCCATCGGCCCGGCGCAGGCCTCCGAGACCCTGCGCACCGGCCTCGCCATGGGCGCCGATCGCGGCATCCTGGTCAAGGTCGACGGTCCCGTCGAGCCGCTGGCCGTCGCCAAGATCCTGAAGGGCATCGTCGCAGCGGAAGCCCCGGGCCTGGTGGTCCTCGGCAAGCAGGCGATCGACGACGACATGAACGCCACCGGCCAGATGCTGGCGGCGCTGACCGGCCTCGCCCAGGGCACCTTCGCCTCCAAGGTCGAGGTCGCCGGCGACGCGGTCGCGGTCACCCGCGAGGTCGACGGCGGCCTGCAGACGGTGTCGTTGAAGATGCCGGCGATCGTCACCACCGATCTCCGCCTCAACGAGCCGCGCTACGCCTCGCTCCCCAACATCATGAAGGCGAAGAAGAAGCCGATCGACGAGAAGACCCCGGCCGACTACGGCGTCGACGTCGCCCCGCGCCTCGAGGTGCTCGAGACCCGCGAGCCGGCGTCCCGCAAGGCCGGCGTCAAGGTCGGCTCGGTCGCCGAACTGATCGACAAGCTGAAGAACGAAGCCGGCGTGATCTGAAGGAGCGAGCCATCATGACCATTCTTCTGATCGCCGAACACGACGGCGCCGCCCTCAAGGACGCCACCCTCAAGGCGCTGACCGCTGCCGGCCAGATGGGCGGCGACGTCCATGTGCTCGTCGCCGGCAGCGGCGTCTCCGCCGCCGCGGCCGAGGCCGCGACGCTCTCCGGCGTCGCCAAGGTTCTCGCCGCCGACGACGCCTCGCTCGCCCATCAGCTCGCCGAGCCGATGGGCGCGTTGATCGTCGGCCTCGCCGGCGCCTACGACGCCGTCGTCGCGCCCGCCACCTCGATGGCCAAGAACGTCCTGCCGCGCGTCGCCGCCCTGCTCGACGTGATGCAGATCTCCGAGATCACCAAGGTGGTCGCCGCCGACACCTTCGAGCGCCCGATCTACGCCGGCAACGCCATCCAGGTGGTGAAGTCGAAGGACGCCAAGAAGGTCGTCACCGTCCGTACCGCCTCCTTCCAGGCGGCGACGAAGGGCGGCTCGGCCGCGGTCGAGGCAGTCTCGGCGGGTGCGAACCCGGCACTCTCGACCTTCGTCGGCGAGGAGCTGTCGAAGTCGGACCGTCCGGAGCTGACCTCGGCCAAGATCATCGTCTCGGGCGGTCGCGCCATCGCCAACCGCGAGAACTTCGCGACCTACATCGAGCCGGTGGCCGACAAGCTCGGCGCCGCGATCGGTGCGTCGCGCGCCGCGGTCGATGCCGGCTATGCGCCGAACGACTGGCAGGTCGGCCAGACCGGCAAGGTGGTCGCCCCCGAGCTCTACGTCGCCTGCGGCATCTCCGGCGCGATCCAGCATCTCGCCGGCATGAAGGACAGCAAGGTGATCGTGGCGATCAACAAGGACGAGGAGGCGCCGATCTTCCAGGTCGCCGACTACGGCCTCGTCGCCGACATCTTCACCGCGCTCCCGGAAATGGCCGGCGAGCTGGCGAAGATCGGCAAGTGAGCCGAGGCGGCACGTCGCGACTTCAGACCATGGGATGAAGCCGCGTGACTTGCCGTCTCCCACCAGGGCTCTAAGATCGGGCGCCCGCTCTCGACCCGAGGGTGGGCGCCGTTCGTTCGGGGAGCGCCCGAATCGCTCCATGAAAGAACGACCGGCGTTGCAAGCGATTGCCATACCAGTTACCAGGGGCGAGCCCGCGCGGCTCGCGCCGCGACCGACGCGACGCCCGGGCGCGCGTCATCAGGAACCGAGGCCGCCATGGGGTTCGAAATCAAGCGTGTCGGCGTGATCGGCGCCGGCCAGATGGGCAACGGCATCGCGCATGTCTGCGCCCTCGCCGGCTACGACGTGTCGCTCAACGACATGTCGACCGAGCGGATCCAGCTGGGTCTTGCGACGATCAACGGCAACATGACCCGCCAGGTCAACAAGGGCCTGATCACCGAGGCCCAGAAGACCGCCGCGCTCTCCCACATCGGCCCGGCCGAGAACCTCGATGCGCTCGCCGATTGTGACCTGGTGGTCGAGGCGGCGACCGAGAACGAGCAGGTCAAGCGCAAGATCTTCCAGCAGCTCTGCCCGGTCCTCAAGCCGGAGACGCTGCTCGCCACCAACACCTCGTCGATCTCGATCACCCGGCTCGCCGCCTCGACCGATCGTCCCGAGAAGTTCGTCGGCGTCCACTTCATGAACCCGGTGCCGGTGATGCAGCTCGTCGAGCTGGTCCGCGGCATCGCCACCGACGACGTCACCTTCGACCTGTGCAAGGGCTTCGTCGCCCGCCTCGGCAAGATCCCGACGGTGGCCGAGGACTTCCCGGCCTTCATCGTCAACCGCATCCTGCTGCCGATGATCAACGAGGCGATCTACACCCTCTACGAGGGCGTCGGCTCGGTCGACAGCATCGACACCGCCATGCGGCTCGGCGCCAATCATCCGATGGGCCCGCTGCAGCTCGCCGACTTCATCGGCCTCGACACCTGCCTGTCGATCATGCAGGTCCTCTACGAGGGTCTGGCGGATTCGAAGTACCGTCCCTGCCCGCTCCTGGTGAAATACGTCGAGGCCGGCTGGCTCGGTCGCAAGACCCAGCGCGGCTTCTACGACTACCGCGGCGAGAAGCCCGTCCCGACCCGCTGATCCGGCGATCTCGGGCAGGATTCAGGGCGCCTCCGAGATCCCCTCGGTGGCGCCCTTCTCGTTTCCGAGCCCGGAGATCGACGCCCCATGACGCCGCGCACCCTCGCCACGCTGACCGGCCTGACCGCCGTTCTGATGTGGGCCGCCCTCGGGCTGATGACCGCCGCCTCCGGCCGCGTCCCCGCCTTCCAGATGAACGCCATGGCCTTCGGCATCTCCGGCGTGACCGCGAGCGTCTGGCTCGCCCTGACCGGCCGCCTCGCCGTTCTGCGCCAGCCGCTGCCAGTCTGGGCGCTGGGGGTGGGCGGTCTCTTCGGCTTCCACGCCCTCTATTTCACCTCGCTGCGCCTCGCCCCGCCGGTCGAGGCCAATCTGGTCAACTACACCTGGCCGCTGCTCATCGTCGTCTTCTCCGGCCTGCTGCCGGGCGAGCGCCTGCGCCCGCACCACGTGATCGGTGCCCTCCTCGGCCTCGTCGGCGCCGCCGCGATCGTCACCAGGGGCGAGGGGCTGAACATCGACCCGGCGCACACCGGCGGCTATCTCGCCGCCTGCGCCTCGGCACTGACCTGGGCCGGCTATTCGATCCTGTCGCGGCGCATGGGTGCGGTACCGACCGCCACCGTCGCCGGCTTCTGCCTGATGACCGCCCTTCTCTCGGTGCCCTGTCACCTCGCCTTCGAGACGACGGTCTGGCCCGAGAGCGCGACCCAATGGGCGGCGGTGATCGGCCTCGGCCTCTTCCCCGTCGGCCTCGCCTTCTTCGTCTGGGATCACGGGGTGAAGCGCGGCGACATCCAGGTGCTCGGCGCCGCGAGCTATCTCTCGCCGCTCCTCTCCACCCTGCTGCTGATCCTCGCCGGCTGGGGCGCCTTCACCGCGCCGGTCGCCTTCGCCGCGGTCGCCATCACCCTCGGCGCGGTGATCGCCTCCAAGGACCTGCTCGTCCGCCGCCGACCCTCAGCCGAGACGTGACGCCCTGGGGCTCGGGCGCCAGTCGACCGGCGCCATCTCGAAGCCGTCGAAGTCGAAGCCCGGCGCTACGGTGCAGCCGACGAGAGTCCAGCGCCCGAGGCTGACGGCGCTCTGCCACGCCCGCGTCGGCACCACCACCTGCGGCCGCTGACCGGCGGCGAGATCCGACCCGAGATGCCGGCTCCACAGATCGTGGCCGTTTTCCGACACGGTGAGTGCCAGCGGCGCCCCGGCGTACCAGTGCCAGGTCTCCACCGCGTCGATCCGATGCCAGTGCGACATCTCGTCGGCCGCCAGTAGGAAATAGATCGCGGTGGACCGCGCCCGCCCGTCCGGTCCGGCGACGTCGCGGAAGGTCTCGCGGAAGTGCCCGCCCTCGGGATGCGGCGCGAGGTCGAGGAGGCGGATCACCTCCGTCGCGGTGAGGTCGGCAGGGAAGGTCATCGGCGGCCTCACGCGATCAGAACCGATTCTTGCGCTCGCGAATCTCGGCGAACACCGCTTCGTCGGAAGCGTCGAGCATCCCCAGCGCCACCTTCACCGAAGTCACGTCGGCGCGCAGGAACGGATTGGTGGCGATCTCGTCGGCGAGCTTCGCCGGCACCGTCGGCAGCCCCTCGTCGCGCAACGCGTCGACCTCCCGCGCCCGCCGCTTCAGGTTCGAGTTGTCGGTCTCGATGGTCAGGGCGAAGCGGGCGTTCGACTGGGTGTATTCGTGGCCGCAGTAGACCATGGTCTCGCCCGGCAGCGCCCTGAGCTTCTTCAACGACGCCCACATCTGACCCGCCGTCCCCTCGAACAGCCGCCCGCAGCCGAGCGAGAACAGCGTGTCGCCGGCGAAGAGGGCGTGCGCCGAGGGGATGTGATAGGCGACGTGGCCGAGCGTGTGGCCGGGCACGGCGACGACGTCGATGCGGGTCTGGCCGAGGAACAGGTGTTCGCCGTCGCCGACCGACCGGTCGACCGCCGGCACCCGGCCGCGCTCGGTGTCGTAGGCGGACGCGATCACCTGGACCCCGAACCGTTCCTTCAGCGCCGTCACCGCTTCGACGTGGTCGTAGTGGTGATGGGTGACCAGGATATGCGAGAGACGCCAGCCGGTCTCCTCCAGCGCGTCGAGGATGGCCTCCTCGTCCGGCGCGTCGATCGAGGCGGTGGCACCCGAGACGGTGTCGTGGACGAGAACGCCGTAGTTGTCGTCGCGGGCGGGGAATTGGCGGATCTCGATCATCGCGAGCGGCGCTCCTTCGTGGGTCGTGACGGCCGAGGCTCGCCCGGCCGTCCACCTTCGACTAACATTCTCGTGCGACGATGGCGAAGGATCAACCCGATCGGCCGCCCCGTCCCGGACCGTGCACGCATGTATGTCGACGTCGTCGATCTGAGGAACTTCTACGGCGGCCCGCTCGGCGGGCTCGTCCGGCGGCATCTGCGTGCCCGTCTCGTCGAGATGTGGCCCAAGGTCTCCGGCGACCGCATCCTCGGCCTCGGCTATGCGACGCCCTTCCTGCGCCCCTTCCTCGGCCGAGCCGAGCGCGTCCTCGGCTTCATGCCGGCGCGTCAGGGCGTGGTGAATTGGCCGGCGGAGGGGCCCTCCGCCACCGCCCTGGTCGACGAATGCGCTCTGCCGCTGCCCGATTCGGCGATCGACCGGCTGCTGATGGTCCACACCCTCGAGACCGCCGACGACCCCGACGCGGTGCTGCGCGAGGCCTGGCGGGTGCTGGCGCCGGGCGGACGGCTGATCGCCGTGGTACCCAACCGCATCGGCCTGTGGGCGCGGCTGGAGAGCACCCCCTTCGGCTTCGGCCGGCCCTTCACGCAAGGCCAGCTCGACACCGCGCTGAAGGACGCGCTGTTCTCGCCGATCGACTGGCGCGGCGCTCTCTACATGCTGCCCTCGACCGGCCGGCTGGCGCTGCGTTCCGCCGCCACGCTCGAGCGTCTCGGCTCCAAGTCCTGGCCGACCTTCGCCGGCGTCCTGGTGGTCGAGGCGACCAAGCAGCTCTATCAGGGCATCCCGCAGCGGGTCGGTGGCCGCCTGCGCATGGCCCCGGTCTTCCGCCCGGCGCTGGCCCGCGGCGAGGCCCCCCGCGGCGGCCTGGAGGCCTCCTGAGCCCCCCGTACCGAACCACCGACGTCTCGACCTGTTCGAGACATCGTCGGCGAAGGCGAGCCCAAACGGGCGTCGGCCGGTCGGGGCGTTACGGTCCCGAGATTCGGACGCGCCCCGAGTTCAGGAGCCCGATATCACACGCCCTTGCGCTTCAGGACGAACACCGCCTGCTCGCCGAACAGGTTCCAGAACCACCACGGCGCGTTGAACGACAGCTTGCGCCCGGCGGCGTCGAGCGCCACCGCCTTCTCGATCTCGACGTCGATCTCGCGCGTCAGCTCGACGAAGTCGCGCAGCGTGCAGAAGTGGATGTTGGGCGTGTCGTACCAGGAATAGGGCAGGTCCTCGGTGACCGGCATCCGCCCCCAGACGAAGAACTGCCAGCGGATCCGCCAATGGCCGAAGTTGGGGATCGACACCACCGCCCGATGCCCGATGCGCAGGAGCTGTTCCAGCACCCGGCGCGGATGATTGGTCGCCTGCAGCGTCTGGGAGAGCACCACGTAGTCGAAGGCGTCGTCGGGATAGGTGACGAGGTCGGTGTCGGCGTCTCCCTGGATCACCGGCAGGCCGCGCGCCACCGCGTCGTTGACGCCCCGCTGCGACAGCTCCACGCCCCTCCCGTCCACCCCCTTGGTGGCCCCGAGATACTCCAACAGCGATCCGTCGCCACAGCCGACGTCGAGGAGCCTGACGCCCGCCGGCACCAGCTCGGCGATCACCGCGAAGTCGACGCGCGCCTCCGGCACCGTCGGGATCCTCGTCGAACCGTTGCCGTCGGCCATGGCTTGCCTCGTCAGATGCCGCGAGCGCGGGCGGCCGCGTCGATGAAGCCGGTGAGGATGGCGTGCATCTCCGGCTCGTCGAGCAGGAAGGCGTCGTGGCCGCGGTCGGTGACGATCTCGGCGAAGGACACCGGCGCACCGGCCGCCGCCAGCGCATGGACGATCGCCCGGCTGTCGCGCGTCGGGAACGCCCAGTCGGTGGTGAAGGACATGACGCAGAACCGCGTCTTCGTGCCCTTGAAGGCGTTGGCCAGCACCCCGTCGTGATCGCTCGCCAGATCGAAATAGTCCATGGCGCGCGACACGTAGAGATAGGAGTTGGCGTCGAAGCGATCGACGAAGCTCGCCCCCTGGTGGCGCAGGTAGCTCTCGATCTGGAAGTCGCCGTCGAAGCCGAAGCCGAGCGTCTCGCGGTTCTGCAGCTTGCGCCCGAACTTCTGATGCAGCGACACCTCCGACATGTAGGTGATGTGCGCCGCCATGCGGGCGACCGCCAGCCCCTTCTTCGGCGCCGTGTCGAAGTCGAGATAACGCCCCTCGCGCCAGTCCGGATCCGCCATCACCGCCTGACGCCCGACCTCATAGAAGGCGATGTTCTGCGCCGAGTGATAGGCCGACGTGGCGATCGGCACCGCCGCGAACACCCGGTCGGGATGGGCCGAGGCCCATTGCAGCACCTGCATGCCGCCCATCGAGCCGCCGGCCACCAGGAACAGATCCGGGATGCCGAGATGGTCGATCAGCGCCACCTGCGACCGCACCATGTCGGCGACGGTGACCACCGGCAGATCGAGCCCCCACGCCCTGCCGGTCGCCGGATTGGTCGAGGCCGGCCCGGTCGTCCCCATACAGCCGCCGAGCACGTTGGCGCAGATGACGAAGAACCGGTCGGTGTCGATCGGCCGACCCGGTCCGACCACCAGCTCCCACCAGCCCGGCTTGCCCGTCACCGGATGCTCGTTGGCGACATGCTGGTCGCCGGTCAGCGCGTGGCAGACCAGCACCGCATTCGACTTGGCGGCGTTGAGCGTGCCGTAGGTCTGATAGGCGATCTGCCACGGCGCGATGGTCACGCCCGCGTCGAGCGCCAGCGGCCGATCGGCGCCGAACCGTGCCACCGGGCTCGACGGATCGTCGGCCTGACGGCGATGGGTCGGGGTCTCGGCGAGGGCGGGATCGGACGGCGGCATCTTCTTCGCGGTTCCACGATGGGGCAACAGGGATGCGTCCCGACGGACATTCTGTCAATGTCATCCTGTCGCCCGCCCGACGTCGTCTTTGATTTCGCCTCGCCGATCGCTTATGAACGGGCGCAATCGAGAAGACATGCGGATGGCACGGCCATGACCGAGACGATCGATCCGGCCCAGCGCCTCGCCGGGCTCCGACGCGAAATCGATACGATCGACGAGGAGATCCACCGTCTCCTGGTGGCGCGGTCGGCCATCATCGACGAGCTCATCAAGGTCAAGGGCACCGCCGTCTCCGGCGCCGCCTTCCGCCCGGCCCGCGAGGCCGACATGATGCGCCGCCTCGTCGAGCGCCATCGCGGCATCCTGCCGATCGCCACGGTGGAACACATCTGGCGCGAGATCGTCTCGACCTTCACCTTCCTGCAGGCCCACTACGAGGTCTACATGGACGGCGGCCGCGATCCCGTCGCCATGCGCGATCTCGCCCGCTTCTATTTCGGCTTCACCGTGCCGGCCCATCTCGTCGCCGGTCCGGACGAGGTGATCGACGCCGTCGCCCGCTCCGTTTCCGATCTCGGCATCGTCCGCCAGTCGCAGCCCTCCTGGGTCGGCGCATGGTGGAACCGTCTCGGCGGCGACGGGCCGCGCATCATCGCCCGCCTGCCCTACATCCTGTTCGAGGGCCGCGTCGCCGACCTGCCGGCGCTGGTGGTCTCCAACCCGATTTCCGAGGCCGTCGGCCCCGAGGTGCTGATCCACGCCTTCGTCGGCGTCGGCGACCGGGACCCGTCGGAGGCGCTCGAGGCCGCCGGCTTCGAGCTGCTGGCCCGCTACGACCAGGAACCGCGCACCGAGTATCTGGTGGCGAGCCCGGCCGAGACGCCGCTCGATGTCGTCGCCGCCGCCTTCGCCGCGGCCGGGGTCGAAGTGCGCGAGCCGCGCCACGTCGGCGGCTATCCGGCGCCGATCCGACATAGCGGGCCGGGGGCCGTCGCCCCGGTCGCCTGACGCCCGGTCGCCCCGCCCTCGGCAGCCCGCCTCGAACCCCACGCCTTTCCTCTCGACGAGAGACCGATCATGACTTCCGAGATCCCTTCGCGCCCCGCGCGCCCGATCCCGCGCGCCGGCGTGCTCGACATTCCCGCCTACGTCCCCGGCCGTTCCAAGGCCACCGGCGGCGCCCGCGTCTACAAGCTCTCCTCCAACGAGACCCCGCTCGGGGCCAGCCCGAAGGCGATCGCCGCCTATCGCGCCGCCGCCGAGAAGCTGGAGCTCTACCCGGAGGACACCGCCCCGTCGCTGCGCGCCGCCATCGGCCGCGTCATCGGCCTCGCCCCCGAGCGACTGGTCTGCGGCACCGGTTCCGACGAGATGCTGAACCTCCTCGCCCACGCCTATGTCGGCCCCGGCGACGAGGGCATCTACTCCGAGCACGGCTTCCTGGTCTATCCGATCGCCATCACCGCCGCCGGCGGCGTGCCCGTGAAGGTGCCGGAGAAGAACCTCGTCGCCGACGTCGACGCCATCCTCGCGGCAGTGACCGAACGGACCAAGATCGTCTTCCTGGCCAACCCCAACAACCCGACGGGGACCTACCTGCCCTTCGACGAGGTCAAGCGTCTGGCGGCCGGCCTGCCGAAGGACGTGGTGCTGGTGCTCGACGCGGCCTATGCCGAATACGTCCGCCGCAACGACTACGAGGCCGGCATCGAGCTCGTCTCGACGTCGGAGAACGTCGTCATGACTCGGACCTTCTCCAAGATCTACGGCCTCGCCGCCGCGCGCCTCGGCTGGCTCTACGGCCCGCCGGAGATCGTCGACGCCGTCAACCGTATCCGCCCCCCCTTCAACGTCTCTGCCGCGGCGATCGTCGCCGGCATCGCGGCGATCGAGGATCGCGACCACACCGCCGCCGCCGCCGAGCACAACGAGGTCTGGCTGACGAAGGTCACCGAGGCACTGACCGCGCTCGGCCTCACCGTGACGCCGTCGGTCGCCAACTTCGTCCTCGTCCACTTCCCCGACGTCGACGGCCGGCGCGCCGCGGACGCCGACGACTTCCTCTCCGAGCGCGGCGTCATCGTTCGCCGGGTGACCGCCTACGGCTTCCCCGACGCGCTCCGCATCACCATCGGCTCGGCCGAGGCCAACCAAGCCATGATCGCGGCGCTGGCCGCCTTCGTGGGGAAATGAGGTTCGACATGACCGTCGACACGAAAGCCCCGATGTTCGAGCGCGTCGCGCTCGTCGGCATCGGCCTGATCGGCTCCTCTCTCGCCCGGGTGATCCGCCGCGAGGGCCTCGCTCGCGAGATCGTCGTCTCCACTCGCCGCGCCGAGACGCTCGCCCGCGCCCGCGAGCTCGGCCTCGGCGACGCCTACGTGCAGGACGCCGGCGAGGCGGTCGAAGGCGCCGATCTGGTGATCGTCTCGGTGCCGGTCGGGTCCTCCGGCGACGTGGCGGCGGCGATCGGCCCGCATCTCGCCCCCGGCGCCATCATCTCCGACGTCGGCTCGGTCAAGGCCGACGTGGTCCGGCAGATGGGGGCCCATCTCCCGCCGACCGTCCATTTCGTCCCCGCCCACCCGGTCGCCGGCACCGAGCATTCCGGCCCCGACGCCGGGTTCGCCGAACTCTTCGAGAACCGCTGGTGCATCGTCACCCCGCCGGCCGGTGCCGACGAGGGCGCGGTGGAGAAGCTCGTCGCCTTCTGGCGCGCCTGCGGCTCCAAGGTCGAGACGATGACCCCCGAGCACCACGACATGGTGCTCGCCATCACCTCCCACATCCCGCATCTGATCGCCTACAACATCGTCGGCACCGCCGCCGATCTGGAGACGGTGACGGCCTCGGAGGTGATCAAGTTCTCCGCTGGCGGCTTCCGCGACTTCACCCGCATCGCCGCCTCCGACCCGACCATGTGGCGCGACGTCTTCCTCCACAACAAGGACGCGGTGCTGGAGATGCTCGGCCGCTTCATCGAGGATCTCTTCGTCCTCCAGCGGGCGATCCGCTTCGGCGACGGCGACACGCTGTTCCAGCACTTCACCGAGACCCGCGCCATCCGCCGCGGCATCCTCGACATCGGCCAGGACACGGCGGCGCCGGACTTCGGCCGCGGACCGAAGAAGAGCTGATCGCAGAGGGGGCTCGCCGAGGGGCGCGGCGGCGGCCTCAGCCGCGGTTCGCGTCGTTGCGGCCGGCTTCCTCGTAGCGGCGGCGCAGCTCGGTCGCCGCCCAGTCGGCGCGGGCCTGCTCGACCGGCGGGACGCCGCGGGCCTGACAGTAGAACAGGAAGGACGGCAGGTCGAAGCGGATGCGGACGACCTTGCCGCCCTGGGCGGCGACGTCCGCCTCGATCTTCTTCGCCGCCTTGAGCCATTCGGCGTAGGTGTCGAAGAGCGCCTCCGGGTCCGCCATCGCCGCACGCGCCTCGTCGTAGTCGTCGCGCAAGAACCAGCAGAAGCCGTAGATGCGCAGAGTGTCGGCGGTCTTGGTCATCGGCGGTCTCGGGATGGGCGTCGGCGCCCCGACGGCGTTGCGGTGGAGAGGGCGAGATACGCCCTTCCGGCTCGAGACGCAACGTCCCTGTTCCCGGCGCGCGCCATCGGCACCGGCACGACGCCGCTCGCGGCGGCACCCGGGGCCTCACCCCAGCTCCCGCGCCTCCGACGGCAGCATGATCGGGATTCCGTCGCGGATCGGATAGGCGAGCCGGGCGGCCCGCGAGATCAGCTCCTGCGCCTCGCCGTCGTAGTGAAGCGGCGCGCGCATCAGCGGACAGACCAGCAACTCCAGCAGCCGTGGATCGAGCCGCCCGCGGCGACGGTCGTCGGCGAGCACCGGATCATCGTCCGCCATCGTTCCCTCCTCACTGCAGTGGTCTGGGGCCGCCGCTCGGGTCGGCGGCGAGCGAACGCTCGGTGATCGCCACCAACAGCGCGGCGCGGCTGGCGAGATCCTGCGCCTCGAGCAACGCCTGCTTCTCCCGCGCGCCGCACGGCGACATCATCGCCAAACCGTCGACCAACGCCTCGTTCGGCGCCGCCTCGAACTGCGCCCATTCGACCGCCAGGGCATTGTGGTCGAGATAGGCCCGCAACGTCGTCATCAACGCCGCCCGATCGACCGCCGCTTCCCCCAGTCCGGGGCGGAAGTCGTCGGCGAATCGCTCGACGTCGTAGCGCACCTGACGATACGGCGTGGTGGTCGCCAGTTCCTCGGTGACGGCGAAGCGGCAGACCCCGACCAGGGTGATGATCAGTCGTCCGTCACCGGTCTCGACATACTGGGTGATGCGGCCGAGCCCACCGATCCGCTCCAGCGGCGGCCGGCTGGCCCGCTCCGCCCCCGGCAGGTCGACCGCCGGTTGGATCATGCCGATCAACCGCTCCCCCGCCAACGCCGCGTCGACCATCGCCAGATAGCGCGGCTCGAAGATGTTGAGCGGCAGCGCCCGCCGCGGCAGCAGCAGCGTGCCGACGAGCGGGAACACCGGGATCACCGCCGGCAGATCGTCGGGACCGTCGTAGGTCTGGTTGCCGGCGCGCGTCATGATCACCTCAGGAGAACAGCACGGAGGATAGCCGCCGCCGGCCGTAGAGCGTCGCCGGATCCTTCGGCCCCCAGGCCTCGAAGAAGGTGAGGAGCTGCTTGCGCGCCCCCTCGTCGTTCCACGGTCGATCGCGCCGGATGATCTCGATCAGGCTGTCGACCGCCGCCTGTTGATGGCCGCTGGCGGCGAGGATCAGAGCGAGGTCGAACCGCGCCTGATGGTCGTTCGCATCGTGCGCCAACCGCGCCTCGAGCGCCACCGGATCGCCCAGCGCCGCGGTCGTCTCGGCGAGCGCGATGCGGGCCTGGACGGCGGCGACGCGCGGGTCCTTGGCCTGCGCCGCCGGCACCGTGAGGAGGAGCTTCTTCGCCGTGTCGAGATCCCGGGTGGCGACATGGACGTCGGCGAGACCGAGGAGGGCGTCGAGGTTCTCCGGCTCGGCCTGATGCGCCTCGGCGAAGCACTCGACCGCCGTCTGGACGTCACCGGCGGCGAGCGCCGCCTGCCCCTCGGCGACCAGCGTCTCGGCGCTCGACGGCTGGGCCGGGCCGCAGACCTTGTCGATGAACGTCTGGATCTGGCTCTCCGGCACCGCGCCCATGAAGCCGTCGACCGGCTGGCCGCCCTTGAAGGCGATGACCGCCGGGATCGAGCGGATGCCCATCTGGCCGGCCACTTCCGGGTGATGGTCGATGTTCATCTTGACGAGCTTCACCCGCCCCTTGGCGGCGCGCACCACCTTCTCGATCGCCGGAGCGAGCTGCTTGCACGGCCCGCACCACTCCGCCCAGAAGTCGACCAGCACCGGCACCTGCATCGAGGCGTCGATCACGTCCTTCATGAAGGTCGCGGTGGTCGTCTCCTTGACGAGGTCATCACCGCCGGCGGCGGGCGCCGCGGTGGCCTTCATCGTGGGATAGGGCGAGCCGTAGGTGAAGCTGGGGCCGGTCATGGGTCCTTCCGAAGGTCCTGTGGGGCGCGGGGCGGCGGTCGAGGCCGCCGGGACGCGCCGGTGTCCGAGTGTCGGCTGCAAAGATGGGGTGAAAGGCGACGATCCGCAATCACCCGCGAGCACGAGGGCGATCGGCCGCGGCCGAGGGCCGCCTCAGCCCGCCTCGCTCTCCGCCACCTTGCCGTCCGAGACCTTCACGATCAGCGGCGGATGGCCGGTTGCGGTGAGGAAGCGGACGAGATCGTCACGATGGATCGAGGTCGTGGCGGTGTTCTCGAGCGGATGGAAGTTGACGATCTCGTGATCGAGCAACGGCGCGTCGATCACCATGGTGACCACCCGCTCGACGTCGTTGACCACCCCGAACGGCGTCACCGCACCCGGAATGACCCCGAGCAGGTCCATCAACAGATCCGCCTTGCCGAAGGTGACGCGCCCGTTGCCGCCGATCTTCTCGGAGATCGTCTTGAGGTCGATCGCCGCGTCGGCCTCGGCCGTGACCAGGAACACCCGGCCCTTCTTGTCCTTGAGCAGCAGGTTCTTGGAATGGCCGCCGGGGATCGCGTGCTTGATCTCGCGGCTCTCGGCCACGGTGAAGACGGCCGGATGATCGAAGGTCTTCGTCTCGATCCCGAGTTCGGCGAAGCGGGCGAGAAGGTCGGCGCGGGTGAGCGGCATGGGCTGGATCTCGACGGGCGGCGGAGCCGCGACTGGGAGGGAGCGACGATCGGCGGTGCGGCGACCTCGGGGTCCGGACACCGCCGGTCGCGACCGAACGGCGGACGCCTCCCGCGGGCGGGCGGCCTTCCCTCCCTCCTCTAGACATGTTGCGACCGGTTTGGAACTCCCCGCCGAAGAGAACCCGATCGCGAATCGGACCGGACCCGAGCCGCCCGCTCGACACTCCCCGCCCGGCCGTCGGACCACACGTCGAGCCGTTTCCGCCCGGACCACCCGGAGCATTCGGCCCGCCGTCGCCGCCTTCCCCGCTCGAATGCCGGTCACGACCGGTTCGATCTGCCAGAATGGCGGTCGAAGGCAAGGTTCCTTCGCCGTCTCCCCACCCGCCGGGCCGCTCCGAAGCCCGCCACGCGCCCGTCAGCCCCTCTCCGGCGGTCTCGTCCGATCGCGCGAAGTGGCTGATTTCCTGGGCTTTTCGGAGGTTCGACGACGAGATTTTCCCGTCGCGACATTTTCCGACGAAAACGGGCTTGCATCCCTCTCCGGGGTGTTGCTATAGAAGCGCCCGTCCGGCGGCGACGCCGGGCGGTACCCAGGAAGCGGGTGTAGCTCAGGGGTAGAGCACAACCTTGCCAAGGTTGGGGTCGAGGGTTCAAATCCCTTCGCCCGCTCCATTCTTCTAGTCTCGTTGGACAGAAATGTCTGGACTCTGGTCATATTGGCTGGACTCCGGGTCGTCCAAGAGAAGATTCCCAACCACGAAATCGTTGCCAAAATTTTGGGCATGGACTGTTCTATTGGTGGTTGCATGTTGCTTCCGCCGTTTTTGGTGTGCCCAATTAGACATCTTCAAGTTGTGTCACTCAGAAGCGGTGGTAGCGTCGGCTGCCGCCGATTTTCGCATTTCGAGGTGATGGTGTCGCCGAATCGACAATCGCAAGTTGGCAACTCATCGTCCGATGTGAAAAGCTGCGGTGGTCTCAATTTCGAATCGTAATGCGCCTCCATGCACATCGATCTGTCACCTCATTCCATCGACGCGTTGGCACAGGTGATCTCAGGTGGGTCTCAGAACGACCCTACGCCGTCGATCGGTCTATATCGATCGGGACCGAAGATCGAAAGCTTCATGAGAACGTGCAATGTGTCGATGCAGATCGGCGGTGGCTCCCGAGTCCCGACCCTGATCGACGCACTCATTGCCGTGAATGGGCAGGGTGATCAGAAGAAGCTCAGGACCATCATCGAGCGCGCCGCCGATCCACGGGACTTCATCGGCGACGAAGACCGCCTCGAAGCCGTCATCAAATATCTCAATGCCCGCTTCGAGTTCGACGGTTTGCAGATCACCCGCCAAGGGAAAGAGGTGCGGCTCGCCGAACTCGGGGCTCCCGTGCGTGTCGTGTCCGACTTGTCGGCAACTGCCGCGTCGATCGATTTCGACACCGTCAACCGCGATCTGGAACGAGCGCTGGCGAGCGTGAAGACCGATCCCGAAGATGCGGTGACGTCGGCATGCTCCGTCGTCGAAAGCGTCTGCCGCTCCATCCTCATCGAACTTGGAATGCCTTTGCCTTCGAAGAAGGACATTCAAGGGCTCTACCAAGCGGTCCGCGAGCCGTTGGGTCTCGCGCCCGACAAGAGCGGTATCGACGAACAGATCGTCACAGACGTCCGATCGATCCTCGGGGGGCTCAATACCGTCGTTAATGGGATCGGAGCCCTGAGAACCCATGGCGGGGATGCGCACGGGCGAGAGCGGGGCTATCGAAGGATCGATCCCCGTATCGCTCGCCTTGCCATCCATTCAGCCAGTTCGATCACCCTGTTTCTCGTCGAGACGTGGCAGGCGAAATATCCCGGACGCCAACTTCCCAACAAATAGAACATCAAAAGCGCCCATAGGGTATGCTCGCAATAACTGTGGTACAGTGCGATACTCGCACCGATTCCATCGCGCCGCAGTCGACAATGACGTTGCCCCTCGGGCCTAATCCAGTTTGAAGTTCGCTCTGGCCCAACGCG
>ERZ1645187.519-NODE-519-length-38161-cov-27.096022_pt1 | contig 38161 bp, 35 predicted proteins | sample MGYA00575352_ERZ1645187 | MGnify/ENA primary metagenome ERZ1645187 (study PRJEB40837, sample SAMN11349314) | freshwater sediment metagenome | isolation source: river sediment | host: Sediment | place: India: Wazaribad , New Delhi | collected 2017-02-21 ... | reverse complement strand
GCTGGGATTCGAACCCAGGACCCATACATTAAAAGTGTATTGCTCTACCAGCTGAGCTACGGAATCCTGCTTTATAAATGTTATCTGCTGTTTCCGGCAGATGCTTCATTTTAAAAGCGAATGCAAAGATACGGTTTTTTTAATAAATGGCAACAGAATTTTATTTTTTTTCTTCTGTTAACGCTTATTTAAACATCATGCCTTTCACGGAAATGGCTATTTTCTGTTCGGAAGTGCTGTCCTGCTTTGCATCTGCCAGCACAATCACGGTCTTGCCGGGACTGTTGGTAGGTACTTTGAATTGCTCGTCTGCAATATCCAGCACAATCGCATTGCCTTTTTCATCTTTAATAGAAAACCAGCAACCGATACTCATGCAGCTTTTTTCTACAACACCTTCAATCTGTATGTTTTTCAGTTCAGGCTGCTGCGCCAACTGCGCGGCAACGGCATCAATGGTCATGGGCTGCTGCGGCGTGAATGTCTCGCCGAGGTTCTTTGAAGTGTTCTGACATGCTACAATGGTAGCCGCCAGTAATAAGATGCTCAATAATTTTTTCATGTGTTTTAATTTGCTGATTTATCAATCTGACGACCTTTTTCATACGTTACTGTTCTGCTGAGTTGTCCGGTAGAGTCATAGATCTGCACGATGCCGTCATAGACATCGAATCCATCGGAAACTTCGATTTTATTGCCTTCTGCCATCAACTTGCCATTCGGATAATATTCCTTGGAAGGACCGTTGATAATATTGTCTTTAAAGGTAACCTCCTGCTTGAGTACATTTTTCGGATCTTTGTAATAAAGTTTCCAGAGGCCGTTGCGGGCATTATCCTTAAATATGCCTTCCGTTTCCAGGCTTCCGTCTTCAAGATAAGAAGTATATGGCCCTTCATACAGGCCGTCCTTGTAATTTTCCTTCACCATAATCTGGCCGCTTTCATAATAGAGCGTGCGAATACCATCGAGTTTGCCATCCTTGAAATGACTGATTTCCATCACTTTTCCGGTGCTGTAATAGCCGGTGAACTGTCCGATTTTCTTGTCGGGATTTTTCTTGTCGACATAATATTCTTGCTCCACTTGTCCCTGATTGTTTTTTACAACCACCTTTTTCTTATTGCTGCAAGCGGCAAAAGTTATTAACAACATGGTAATCACCAGCCATTGGATACGCACATTTAATTTATCTTTAACCTCGTTCATTTTTTTAAATATCTATTTTTGACACCAAAATACAAAATTCGATGGAAGCTTTACAACAATTAATAGAAAAAGCGTGGGATGACAGAACTCTTTTGCACCAGGCAGATGTTCAGACCGCAATCCGCAAAGTGGTAGCACTGCTTGATTCCGGTCAACTCAGAGTGGCGGAACCCGTGACAGACGAACAAGGAAATAACTCCTGGAAAGTAAATGATTGGGTGAAAAAAGCGGTGATTTTGTATTTTCCTATTCAGAAAATGGAAACAATAGAGGCGGGGCCTTTTGAGTTTTATGATAAAATTCCATTGAAAAAACATTTTGAACAATTGGGTGTCCGTGTAGTTCCACACGCTATCGCGCGTCATGGTGCATTCATCCAGAAAGGTGTGGTACTGATGCCATCCTACGTGAACATTGGTGCGTATGTGGACAGCGGCACGATGGTGGATACCTGGGCTACGGTGGGCAGCTGCGCGCAGATCGGTAAAAATGTACACCTCAGCGGTGGCGTTGGTATCGGCGGTGTGCTGGAGCCTGTGCAGGCAGCACCGGTAATCATTGAAGACAACTGTTTCATCGGTTCCCGTTGTATTGTGGTAGAAGGTGTGCGCGTGGAAAAAGAAGCGGTACTCGGTGCCAATGTGGTATTGACGATGTCCACTAAAATCATTGATGTATCCGGACCGGAACCAATAGAATACAGAGGTGTGGTGCCGGCCAGAAGTGTGGTGATTCCGGGCACTATGCCAAAGCAATTCCCTGCCGGAACTTATCAGGTGCCATGCGCTCTGATTATCGGGAAGCGAAAAGAAAGCACCGATACCAAGACATCTCTGAACGATGCCCTGAGGGATTTTAATGTTGCAGTATAATAAAACAAATCAGGTGATTGTAACATGCAACAGCGATAAAGATTGTCATTTTCGTCCTGCATCTTGTTGCTCACCGCTCATACCTAAAGGTCTTTTATGATAATCGGATTTGACGGCAAGCGATTGTATGATAATAAAACAGGGTTGGGAAATTATTCCCGTACCCTGATGCATCGTTTGCTGAATTTCTATCCGGAAAATGAATACAAAATTTTTGTACATCAGAAGTATTTTGAGGATTCTCCTTACAAGTACACTGACTTTGTGGAAAGAACAGTGATTTCCGAGGCGTTTAGTGCCGATTTGTGGCGTTTCCGCGGTGTTGAAGATGATATCATCAGACAGGGCGTGCAGGTGTATCACGGATTGAGCAATGAAGTGCCCGAATTGCCGGCAACGGTGAAGAAGGTAGTGACTATTCATGATGTCATCTTTCACAAACTGCCGAAAACATTTCCGTTCATAGACCGGCAGATGTATGCCTATAAAACAAAGAAAGCCTGTCATATTGCAGATGCCATCATCGCAGTGAGTGAGCAGACGAAACAGGATCTGATAGAACTGACCAAAACGCCGGAAGAGAAAATTCATGTGGTGTATCCTACCTGGAACAAGGAGTATGAACATGAATGTAATTATGTCCTGAAAGAAGAGTATTTCAATCGCTACGGGTTGCCCCGCGATTTCGTCCTGTTTGTAGGGGCTGTCAGCAAGCGCAAGAATTTCCTGCGATTGTTGGAGGCGATGGCGTTGCCCGAGAATAAAGACAAAAATCTGGTCGCTGTTTCCAATGGTGGCGATGAATATGATGAAGCGGAAAGACTCATTTATGAAAAAGGGCTGGAAGGCAATGTCTTTTTTCTTAAAGATCTGCCGTGGTATGAATTGCCTATCATCTATCATATGTCACAGGGTTTGGTGTATCCGAGTATTTACGAAGGATTCGGACTGCCGATACTGGAAGCACTGCGCTGCGGCAAACCTGTCATCACCAGCAATGTGTCATCCATGCCGGAAGTGGGTGGCGATGCCTGTATTTTTATAGATCCGGCGAATGTGGAAGAGATTTCCGCCGCGATTAACTTCATCTACTACAATCTTGAGCTGGCAGCAGAAATCAGAGAAAAGGCCATGCACCAGGTACAAAAATTCGCACCGGAAAAAATGACTGCACAAATGATGCAGGTATATCAGTCTTTATAATGAAACCAACCATCAATAAATATATAGAACTCTGTGCGGCTCATCTGGCATTAGGACATACCCTGCTGTATCCTACCGATACGGTTTGGGGGATTGGCTGTGATGCTACCAATGCGGAGGCGGTAGAACAGGTGTTTGCCATCAAGCAGCGGCCCGCTGAAAAAAGTCTGATAGTGCTGGTGGATTCCATTGAGATGCTTATGCAATATGTGGATGTAACGCCGGAGATAGAGAATATGCTGTTTTCCTTCACCGAACCAACAACAGTCATTTATCCCAATCCTGTCCGGTTGGCGAAAAATGTCATCAGTGAGGATAATACCGTAGCCATCCGTTATGTGAAACATCCCTTTTGTCAGCAGTTGATTCGTTCCTTCGGAAAGCCCATCGTAAGCACCTCCGCGAATATTTCCGGAGAAAAGACACCGCAGCTCTTCGAGCAGATAGCCCCGGAAATCATAGAAGGAGTGGACGTTGTAGTGTCCCGCAAATACGATACTTCTACCTATAAAAAGCCATCCCGCCTGATCAGAATTCATGCGGATAAGTCCATAGAATATTTGAGGTAATAAATTTCAATCCCGTTACCGACTCCTGATTAGTAATCTTATATTTGCAACTATGCAAATCCACTTTACGGAAAGAGAAACCGAATTACTTCGGATAGTAGCAAAGTGCGCACAGTCGATGGGGATTCAGGCATTCGCTATCGGCGGCTTTGTACGCGACAAGTTGCTGCAACGCGAATGTAAGGATATTGATATCGTCTGTACGGGAAGTGGCATAGAGCTTGCGCATCAGGTGGCCGCCGGCATACAACCTCATCCGCATGTGGCATATTTCAAAAATTTCGGAACGGCGCAAATCAAACTCGATGATATCGAAATCGAATTCGTCGGTGCGCGCAAAGAATCGTACCGCCGCGATTCCAGAAAACCAATAGTGGAAGACGGCACGCTGGAAGACGATCAGCAGCGCCGCGATTTTACCATCAATGCGCTCGCGATACAATTGAATGAAGCAGAATTTGGTCAGGTGACAGACCCGTTCAACGGATTGGAAGACCTGAAAAACGGGATTATCCGAACACCGCTCGATCCGCATATCACCTTCGATGATGATCCGCTGCGCATGTTGCGCGCAGTGCGGTTTGCCTCGCAACTGAATTTCAGGATAGAAGATAAAACCTACAAGGCAATAGAGCCACTCGCATCGCGACTCAAAATTATATCTCAGGAAAGAATCACGGATGAATTGAATAAAATCATCCTGTCACCGGTGCCGTCCGTCGGTTTTCGCTTGTTGTTTAATACCACTTTGTTGCATCAGTTTTTTCCTGAAATGGTGAAGCTGCACGGTGTGTCTATGGTGGAAAATTATGGACATAAAGACAATTTCTACCATACATTGAAAGTGCTGGATAATCTGTCGGAGAACACGGATAATCTCTGGTTGCGGTGGGCTGCCATCCTGCACGATATCGCCAAGCCTGCGACCCAACGTTTTGAAGAAGGACATGGATGGACTTTCCACGGCCACGAAGTGGTGGGCGCGCGCTGGACGCCCAAGATTTTCGCGCGGTTTAAACTGCCGTTGGATGAAAAGATGAAGTTTGTGCAGAAAATGGTGGCATTGCATCTGCGTCCAATCTCATTGACCAAAGATAATATCACAGATTCCGCCATCCGCCGTTTGTTGTTTGATGCCGGCGAAGATCTGGAAAGCCTGCTGCTGTTGTGTGAGGCGGACATCACCTCCAAGAATGAACAGAAAGTAGAACGCTACAAGGCCAACCTGAAACTCGTTCAGCAAAAGATAAAAGAAGTCGAGGAGCGCGATCATATCCGCAACTGGCAGCCGCCAATTGACGGAGAATTGATTATGAAAACATTCAATATCCGCCCGTCCCGCGAAGTCGGTATCATCAAAGAAGCCATCAAAGATGCAATTCTGGATGGTGTCATTCCCAATGATTATGATGCGGCATACCGGTTAATGCTGGAGAAAGGCAAGACATTGAATCTGAAAAGTATGTAATGAGTAAATGAATCTCATGTCTCCTGTCTCGTCTCCCAAATATCTCATTATTATTGCCGGTCCCACAGCGGTGGGCAAAACTGCTGTAGCTATTGAAGTGGCAAAATATTTCCATACCGACATCGTCTCCGCGGATTCCAGGCAGCTGTTCAAAGAACTGAGTATTGGGGTCGCACGTCCGTCGGAAGCGGAACTGGCCGAAGTGAAACATCATTTTATCGCGAATAAAAGCATAGATGAATATATTTCCGCTGGTGAATACCAGCGGGAAGTCATGGATTTGCTGCATGAATTGTATGCAACAAAAGATGTTGTGGTGTTGTGCGGTGGCACCGGATTTTACATCAATGCATTGCTGTACGGATTGGATAAAATTCCGGATATCGATCCCGCTGTCCGTGCGCTGCTGAACCGCGAGTGCGAATTGCACGGACTGGTGCCTTTGCAGCAACGGTTGAAAGAGTTGGATGAAACAACGTATCACAGTATCGATGTGCAAAATACACAGCGCGTTATTCGTGCACTCGAAGTTTGTATCGGCACAGGAATGCCATTCTCCGCTTTCAAAACAAGACAAGCCGTGTCGCCATTGGAAGCCGCCGGTATCATTCCGGTGAAAATTGCATTGAATATGCCGAAAGAACAACTGCATCAGCGCATCAATGAACGAGTCGATACCATGATGGAAGCCGGTTTCCTGGAAGAGGCAAAAAGTGTGCATGCATATAAATCGCACAATGCCCTGCAGACGGTAGGATACAAGGAGCTTTTTGATTTTTTAGAGGGGAAATGCACGCTGGAAGAAGCTGTGTCGCTCATTAAATTACATACCCGGCAATACGCCAAAAGGCAACTCACTTTTTTTAATAAAAACGACGATTACCACTGGTTCCATCCGTCGGAGATTCCTCAGTTGTTGCAGTTTCTGAAAGAAACTATCCGCTAATTCACACGGATCTCGCAATGTTGCATACCTTTGCATGCAGTATGTTTGCGAATGCTGTCCGTTTTTATTTTAATTCCTACAAAGGATTGAACAGAGATATATGGCTGCTGGCTGTTGTCAATCTGATTAACCGTTGTGGCACTATGGTCATTCCGTTTCTGATGCTGTATCTGACTTCGCAGCTCGGCGTTTCTCTCAGCAAGGCGGGGGTAGTGATGAGCCTCTGGGGTGTCGGGGCATTTATCGGTAGTTATATCGGCGGCAAGCTTACAGACCGCATCGGTTTTCATAAAATACAATTATTCAGTCTCTTTGCCGGCGGTGTCGGATTCATCATTCTGGGACAACTGAAGAGTTATTATGCCATCTGTGTGTTTACCTTCATTCTGGCCATGATTAATGAGGCTTTTCGTCCGGCCAACTCCGCCGCGATGGGTAAGTACAGCAACGAAGAAAACCGGATGCGTTCTTTTACACTGATGCGGCTTTCCTTTAATCTGGGCTGGGCGTTGGGCGCAGGTCTGGGTGGGTTTGTAGCGCATCAATCCTACCAACTGCTGTTCTGGATTGATGGTATCACCAATATACTTGCCGCGATAATGCTGTGGTGGCTGCTGCCGGATAAATACAGTGCGGAGCAGGCGGCTAAGCACAAAGAAATACCGGTAAAAGTTTCCGTGTGGTCGGATAAGGTATTCGTTCGTTTTATACTCATCTCCGTGATTTATCTGGGATGCTTTGTGCAGTTGTTCACCAACCTTCCGGTGTATTTCAAGAATGAATTGCAATTGGATGAAAATTATATCGGCTATCTGTCTTCCTGGAATGGCATCCTGATTGTGATAGCGGAAATGGCGTTGATTTATTGGATGGAGCGCAACTGGTCGCAGCAGCGCGCCATTGTGGTGGGTGTTTTGTTTCATGTGCTGGCTTATCTGATGCTGGTGTTGTTCAAGCTGTCTTTTGTCGGTGCTGTGGTAATGATCACATTCATCACCCTGAGTGAGATGTTCTCATTTTCCGTGCTTGTCAACTTCTGGATGAAACGAACGGATGATACCAATCGCGGACAGTATGCCGCCATCTGGACGATGGTATGGGCCACCTCGCAAACGGCAGGTCCATTCCTGGGTTCGCTGGTAGCAGAATACGGCGGATTCACCCTGTTGTGGTCGCTGGTGGCCGCGCTCAGCCTGCTGTCGACCATCTTGTACGCGCGACTGATACGCAATTGAGTTAATACCTGCTTTGCCGTCCTCTGAAAAATAAGTAGCTTCGGATAAAATCTATGACCCGTATTGGAATAATATCAGACACCCACGGATACCTCGATGAGCAGGTGTTCACTTTTTTTAAAGAAGTGGATGTTATATGGCATGCCGGCGACATCGGCACGGCGGAGGTGACAGACAGACTCAGGGCGTTTAAGCCATTGATAGCGGTGTATGGGAATATTGATGGACAGGAGTTGCGCGCCGATTATCCCGAGGTGCAGTTGTTTAAAGTGGAGGGCTGCAAAGTCCTGCTCACACACATCGCCGGCGCGCCCGGAAAGTATAATGCGCGGGTGAATGCGATTATTCAAAAAGAAAAACCGGACATTTTAGTCTGCGGACATTCTCATATAGTGAAAGTCATGAAAGACCCGAGGTTCGGATTCCTGCATGTCAATCCCGGTGCGGCAGGTGTACACGGTTTTCATAAAGTCAAAACCATTATCCGCTTTGAAATTGATAACGGAAAACCGCAGAAAATGGAACTGATAGAGTTGGGCGCACGCGGAAGCCTGGCAGAACCGGAAAAAACAGCTGACAATAAATAAAACCACCTAATTATGGCAAAGAAAAAGACCTGGCATGAAGAACATATAGAGATGTCAACTTTGGGGCAGCGGCTCGCCGACATAGTAGCCAATGGAATGGGTTCCTGCAAGTTTATTATTATCCAGACGATCTTTGTGATTACCTGGATGGGAATGAATCTGGTCGGATATTTGCAACATTGGGATCCATATCCTTTTATCTTGCTTAATCTGCTGTTTTCCACCCAGGCAGCTTATGCCGCGCCCATCATCATGATGTCGCAAAACAGACAGAGTGACCGCGACCGCGCGCAGGCGCAGGCCGATTATATTACCAATCTGGAAGCCAAGGAAGAGATAGAATCGCTGCAGCGGCAGTTGAATAAAATTGAAGTGGATAAATTGGATAAGATTATTCGTATGCTGGAAGAAATAAGGCAACAGCAAAGCAGCACGCCGGGGAAATAACTTTTGTGCAGTGTAAAATACAAATCGCCGAACCTTTAGGTTCGGCGATTCTGCTTTCGTAACAATAAGCTGTGAAGGTAGGACTCGAACCTACACAAGGCGATTAGGAACAGGACAAAAAGTTGGTGGTCAACCCCTGCACATTGAAGTGCTCTACCCTGTCTTTATTTCGAACTCCTCACCCCCGAGACAAGAGGGCATGGCTGCCAAATTTCATCACCTCACAATGTGATTCTCTATAAGAACTTTGATACTGCAAATTTAATAAAACAACGCTATTTGTGCAAATAATACAATAAATTAAAGTAATTTTTGTGTAATTTTTATTGAAAATGATATTTTGTTGACTTTTATTCAATTTTGAATGCAAAAGAAAGTTGTTTTTTGAGAATTTTTCAACTCAAAATATCGGGAATTGTGCCTGTATGGCCGGCCATTCACTTTTCAGGATGCTGTAATACACCGTATTTCTCCGGAAGCCGTCGGGCAATACCATGTGACTGCGCAAAATACCTTCCTGTGTGGCGCCCAATCGCTCAACTGCTTTTCGTGAAGCTGCATTGCGTTCGTCGATTTTAAATTCCACCCGCTCAAAGGCAAGCTGTTCGAATACGTAGGAGAGCAGCAGTAACTTCGTGAAGCGATTCAGTCCGCTGCGCTGATAGGAGCGGCCATACCACGTGTAGCCGATTTCCAGTCGGCGGTCGTGATTGGATACGCCGTAAAAACTGGTGCTGCCGGCATAGGATTGCGAGGTCTTATCAAAAACAATAAAAGGATAGCGCATTTCTTTCTCGCGGTTGCTCAGCGCGTCGGCAATGTAAACTTCGAGTAATTCCGGCGTGTGGATATGTCTGGAGCCATAGCGTAGCAGCGACTCATCTTCGCAGGCTACAGACAGCAGCAATGCGTGATCCTCCGCACGGAGCGGACGCAGCAGCACCCGCTCATTCTCGAGCGTGAGCGACGACAGAAAGTCAAAATCAGGCATGGTATTATTCGAAGTCAGTCACCGCCCAGGCCAGCATGCCGCCTTTCAGGTTGTACAGTTTGCCGAAGCCTTGTGTCGCCATGTATCGGCAGGCCTGTCCGCTGCGGTTGCCGCTTCTGCAGTAAATAAAATAGGTTTTATCTTTCGCCAGTTGCGCCACTTTTTCCGTGAAGCCCGGCTGCATGATATCGATGGCAATATGACCTTCAATGTTGTCTTCCGCGATTTCCGGGGCCGTGCGTACATCCAGTAAAACGGCATTATCACTCGCCTTGTAGGCCGCTAAAAATTCTTTGGGTGCTAAATCTTCGTACATGTTTAGATAAATTATAGATAGAACAAAGGTACGTGTAATTTATGAAAATACGATAGGTGTTGTGCTTTCTCACTATCAGCGCGATATGTCGCTATCATTCCGTATTTTTCCACTCCTAATTCTGTCTTATGCGCGCAATTATTCAGAGAGTAAAACACGCCTCCGTCACCATCGGCGGTGTTCGTAAAAGTGAGATACAGCAGGGGCTGCTCGTGCTGCTGGGCATCGAAGCCGGCGACACGGCTGCCGACCTCGACTGGATGACCAAAAAGATAGTGCAAATGCGCATTTTTTCGGATAGTGAAGGAAAAATGAACTTGTCTTTGCAGGATGTCAACGGTGATCTGATGGTGGTGTCGCAGTTCACACTCTACGCTTCTACCCAAAAAGGAAACAGGCCGAGTTTTCTGCGCTCCGCCAGGCCGGAACATGCCATTCCCATCTACGAGCAGTTGGTCGCACAGATGGAAAGTATTACCGGAAAAAAGGTAGCCACCGGAGAATTCGGCGCCGATATGCAGGTCGAACTGCTCAATGACGGGCCAGTGACCATATTTATTGACTCTCAACTCCGCGAATAATTTTTCAACTTTTTTTTTCGCATTTTATTCACGTTTCCAACACCCTGTTGTTGATACTTTTTCACGTCTTTCACATTTAATACAAAATACTGATAATCAATTGAATTAACATTGAGTATTGCACTCATGTGGAAAAGTTGAAATTGTTTAAACAAATGGTTTGGAGTAGCTTTAAGATGTCGAAAGGAGAAACATAGAAATCCTTATTTCAAGGTAACTTTTTTTACTTACTAAATTATTTGTAGAATGGACACATTAATGGCTACTGAAAAAATTTTGCAGGAAAGTGACAATCGCTTCGTCCTTTTTCCCATCAAACACGACAAAGTATGGTCGATGTATAAAACCGCCTTACGCAGTTTCTGGGTAACAGAGGAAGTGGATTTGAGCCAGGATGTGGTGGATTGGGAAAAGAAACTGACAGACAACGAACGCCATTTTATCAAACATGTATTGGCATTTTTCGCGGCCAGCGATGGTATCGTTAATGAGAATCTCGTGGTGAACTTCATGCAGGATGTGACTATTCCGGAAGTGCGTTGTTTCTACGGGTTTCAGGTGGCTATTGAAAATGTACACTCAGAAATGTACTCGCTGCTGATCGATACATTTATCAAAGATCCGTCAGAAAAAGATAAGATGTTCAATGCCATCGAAACACTCGACTGTGTACAGATGAAAGCCAAATGGGCGCTGAAATGGATTGACAGTGCACCTTCTTTTGCGCACCGTCTCGTGGCATTCGCCGCCGTGGAAGGCATCTTCTTCAGTGGCAGCTTCTGCTCCATTTTCTGGCTCACCGACAGAGGTATGATGAAAGGTCTGGGTAAGTCCAACGAGTTCATCAGTCGCGATGAAGGCATGCACTGCGATTTCGCGTGCTTGCTGTATTCTATGCTGGAAAATAAACTCAGCAAAGAGGAAATCTACCAGATTATCTGCGATGCCGTGGAGTGTGAAAAAATATTTGTGAAAGACTCATTGCCGGTATCCATCATCGGTATGAATGCCAGCCTGATGTGCGAATACATCGAGTTCGTGGCCGACCGACTGCTCGTGGCTTTAGGGTATCCGAAAGTGTACAACGCGACCAATCCGTTTCCGTTCATGGAGAAAATCTCTACGCAGGGGAAAACCAATTTCTTTGAAGAGCGCCCAACCGAATACGGAAAAGCGGGAATGGAAGCAGGAGAGAAAAAAGTGGTGATTGATTTTGATGATGATTTTTAATAAAAAACCAAAAAACTATAAGATATGTTCGTAATTAAACGTGATGGCAGAAAGGAGCCTGTCCACTTCGATAAGATTACAGCGCGCATCAGCAAACTTTCCTTCGGACTGAATGCCACTTTTGTGGTGCCGCATAGAGTGGCACAGGCAGTGATTCAGGGTTTGTATGATGGGGTGACCACCACTGAGCTGGATGAACTGGCGGCACGCACGAGTGCCAATATGACTGTCGCACACCCGGATTATGCCGTGTTGGCGGCACGTATTGCGGTGTCCAATCTTCATAAAAATACCAAGAAGAATTTTTCCCGTATCATCGAGGAATTATATACTTATGTTGATCCGAAAACCAATAAACTCGCGCCGCTGATTGCGGATGATGTATATGAAATCATCATGGCGAACAGAGACCGCCTCGATGCGGCTATCGTTCATCACCGCGATTACAATTATGATTTCTTCGGCTTCAAAACACTTGAAAAATCCTATCTGTTGCGTATGCACGGAAAGGTGGTGGAGCGTCCGCAGCATATGCTGATGCGTGTGGCCGTTGGTATTCACAAAGAAAATATTGACGCTGCCATCCAGACCTACGATCTGATGTCGGAAAAATGGTTTACACACGCGACCCCTACATTATATAATGCAGGTACGCCGAAAGCGCAGTTGTCTTCCTGTTTCCTGTTGACGATGAAAGACGACAGCATCAAAGGTATCTACGATACCCTGAGAAACTGTGCGGAAATTTCCCAGTCGGCCGGTGGTATCGGACTCAGCATTCACAATATCCGAGCAAAAGGAAGCTATATCAAAGGTACCGGTGGCGAAAGCAACGGACTCGTGCCGATGTTGCAGGTATTCAATTCCACCGCGCGCTATGTGGATCAGGGCGGTGGCAAGCGCAAAGGTGCCTTTGCCATCTATCTGGAGCCGTGGCATGCAGATATCTTCGATTTCCTGGAGTTAAGAAGACCACACGGAAAAGAAGAAATGAAAGCCCGCGATTTGTTCTTCGCGCTCTGGATTCCGGATTTATTCATGAAACGCGTGCGTGACAATGGCTCATGGGCGCTGATGTGTCCGAACGAATGTCCGGGACTAGCAGATACCTACGGCGATGAATTCGAAGCATTGTACCTGAAATACGAAGCGGAAGGAAAATACCGAAAAGTTATCAATGCGCAGGATTTGTGGTTCCACATCCTGGATAGCCAGACAGAAACGGGAACACCGTACATGTTGTACAAAGACCATGTCAACAGGAAATCCAACCAGAAAAATCTGGGCGTTATCCGTTCCAGTAACCTGTGTACGGAAATCGTGGAGTATACATCACCGGATGAAATCGCGGTATGTAATCTCGCATCCATCAACCTGAGCCGCTTTGTAGAAAACAACACGTTCAATTTCGAAAAATTGTACGAAATCACGTATATCGTTACCAAGAACCTGAACCGTGTAATCGATATCAACTTCTATCCGGTGGAAGAGGCCAGAAACAGTAATATGCGCCATCGTCCTGTTGGATTAGGTGTGCAGGGACTCGCAGATGCTTTTATGATGTTGCGCCATCCGTTCGACAGCGAAGAAGCGCGTATCCTTAATAAAAATATTTTCGAAACGATCTATTACGCCGCATTGTGCGCGTCAAAAGATATGGCGAAAGTCGAAGGTCCTTACGAGACTTTCCAGGGTTCTCCGATTTCACAAGGTATCTTCCAGTTCGATATGTGGAATGTAACACCTTCCGACAGATGGGATTGGGAAACACTGCGCAAGGAAATTATGGAACACGGTGTGCGCAATAGTTTGCTCGTAGCGCCAATGCCAACGGCATCTACTTCTCAGATTCTCGGAAACAATGAATGTTTTGAACCGTATACTTCCAATATCTATACCCGTCGTGTATTGAGTGGTCAGTTTATGGTCGTGAACAAACACTTGCTGAAAGACCTGATTGACCAGGGATTGTGGAGCGAAGAGATGAAAAATGCCATCATCGCCAACAATGGTTCTATTCAATCTATCGAAGGCATCCCGCAAGAGACCAAAGACCTTTACAAAACAGCGTGGGAAATCAAACAGCGCGCTATCATTGATATGGCTGCCGACCGTGGCGCTTTTATCGACCAAAGCCAGAGTTTGAACCTCTTCATGGAGAGTCCGAATTATAAAAAACTGACTTCCGCTCATTTCTATGCATGGGAAAAAGGATTGAAAACGGGTATGTATTACCTGCGTTCCCGTCCTGCCGTCGACCCAATCAAATTCACCGTGGATATGTCGAAAGCGAAACAGGTGAAAGTGGAAGGCGAAGTGGAGAAACCGGTGGAAAAACAGGCAGCAGTAGCGCCTATCTACGAACAGGTTGCCGGTGCGCAACAGGAAATTTTTGCAGAACCTGTTGTTGCCATTAAAGAAAAAACAATCGAAGAAAGAGCTGCAGAATTTGGTATGACCGTAGATGAGTTTCTGCAGGCACAGAAAGTATGCAGTCTGGAAAATCCGGGCGAATGCGAAATGTGCGGCAGCTAATATAAAACAAGTTTTTACTGACAAAATCCCGGACTCGTTCCGGGATTTTTTATGTCGGTAGTGTATAAAATGTGTCAGTCAGCTGTGTGCAGTGTGTCTTTTTCCTACTTGTTTTTAGTTACTGTGTTTCTGTGATTTTGCATTTATTTGTTAAGTTACAATAATTAAATCATCAGCTTAAATTGTTAATTGATTGACTTTCAATTGTTTGGTTTGTTAATCTGAAATATACAGGGAGCAAAATTTTCAAAAATACCGTAATTTTGCTCCACAAAAACAATAGGGTATTATGAATAATGAAGAAAGCGCAGTACAACGGGTAAGGAACCGTAAAAGAACCAACATACTGCATAAGCCCGAATTCGCTGTTATTGAATTTTTTTGTCGCATATTGCCACCTTTTTTCACACCAAACGTCCTGACAGCTATTGGTTTCATGGGTAGTTTGCTGACTTGTGTGGCCATTTTGCTGGCCGTACAAAATAAATACTATATGATACTGGCCTGCGTGGGGCTTGCCATTCAGTGGTGGGGCGACTCACTCGATGGGCGCATGGCCTACTATCGCAATCAGCCGAGAAAATGGTATGGCTGGATTTTGGATATGAACCTCGACTGGATTTCTACCGGTCTGATGGCGTTATCCATTCACTTCTACCTGCCGGATAGTCAATATGCCGCTTTCTTGTTCATGGCCACATACGGACATGCCTACATTTTGGCGTTGATGCGTTACAAAATCACTGACATTTATCTGATTGATGCGGATGGACCACTCGGACCAACAGAAACGCGCATTCTCTTAGGGATGTCATTGTTCCTCGAAATATTTATCACGGATTTCCTGTTCTGGTTCGGTATCGTTGGTTCAGCATTGCTGATAATTATCAATACGGTCGATTCCCTGAAAGTACTGAAACTGGCCGACCAGAAAGATATTGAAGAACGAAAACTGAAACAATAAGCTAATTTGTTTTGAAAAAGCATCTTACCACAGCAGCTAAAGCCCAGCTTTCCGCATTCATCGGCGGTATGGTCGATTATGGTGTGATGATTCTGCTCACAGAACTAGGGTTGTTTCATTATTCTTTTTCTATTGTTGTCAGTGGATTTATTGGCGCAATCGTCAATTTTACCATCAACCGACATTGGACATTCGAGGCTTCCGCAGAATCCAAATCCAAACAGATTCCGAGATTTGCCGTCATGGTGCTGGGTAGTGTATTGCTCAAAAGTATAGGAACAACCGTCGTGACGGAGTTTTACGGGATGGACTATAAAATCAGCCGACTACTCGTAGATGCGGTAGTGTCTGTCGGGTTTAATTTCATGCTGCAGCGATTCTGGGTGTTCCGGATTAAAAAGAACGCCTGATCCATTATCTTTGTTTGGAAATGTATATCCCGAAATCGCTGAAAATCCTGTTCTTATTTGTATGGTGTGTATTTGCTCAATATACATTTGCGCAGTCAGATACGATAACTGTGCAGAATACCGTTGCACCTGCAATCATAAAAAATAAAAAATGGCAATGGTATCCGGCTTACCGTGATACGATGACCAACCAATTGTGGCTGCGAAATGAGCAAGCCTGTTTCGGTAGAAAATTCCTCCGGGCGGAAGGCATGGTGCTCGGTATTCAGAGCACAACACTCGGGTTACTGTTTGTATTGCCCGGAAAAATCAGCAACTGGGAAAAATCCGATATCAGAAATTACAGAGACAATTACAAATCGACTTTCACCAAAAGACCTGTGCTGGACGATGACCACTGGTATATCAATTATCTCGGGCATCCTTATCAGGGTGCATATTATTACAATGCGCTTCGTTCGCAGGGCGCGCCGTTCTGGCAGGCCGGGTTGTTCAGTTTCGGACAAAGTATGGTGTGGGAATATCTGCTCGAAGGAGGCATCGAACAGCCAAGTATACAAGATATGATGGTGACGCCGATACTGGGTTCACTGCTCGGTGAGTTATTCCATTTTTCAAGTGTGAAGATGGCCAACAACGGTTATACCTGGTATGAGAAGGCTTTTGTGGCTGTCTTCAATCCGATGTTTGCCATCAATAACGGATTCCGTTTTGCGAAACAACCGAATCCGAATCTGGTGACGGCTGCGCCGTAAAATATTATCCGACAATCTGCAGTTTCGCAAATTTCAGCATAATCTTTTTGTTGCCGATGCCTTCAAAGAAGATGGTGGCAATCTTGTTTTCACCGGCACCTTCGATTTGCATCACTTTTCCCTGATTGAATTTCTCGTGTACCACGTGCATGCCCACCTGCAGATCTTTCAGGTCGGAATGGATGCTGGCACTCTGACTCGCTGCGTTGCGTATATTGGTCAGGTTGGCCGGTGGCGGTGTCTTCGCCTGTTGCGGCGGCGGTGCGGCTGCAGGCTTGGTGGGTCGGGAGAATTCTTTCTTCTGAAAAGTCTTGCTCAGATACCACTTGCTGTTGTCTTCGTCGCGTGGCGGCACTGCCGGCTTCGGCTTTTCCTTTGGTCCGTAGAAAATGGTATTCTTTTCGTCTATCTCTTCAATAAAACGACTCGGATCCTGATAATTCAACTGTCCGAATTTATAGCGCGTCAGCGCATAAGATAATGTCAGAAATTTCTTGGAACGCGTGACCGCTACATAAAATAAACGGCGTTCTTCTTCCAGTTCTTCCCGCGTATTCATCGACATCATCGACGGAAACAGATTTTCTTCGAGTCCCACCACAAACACACTCTCAAACTCCAGTCCTTTTGCTGCATGGATAGTCATCAGTTTCACCTTCTCCTTGTTGTCGTCTTTCTCGTCGTCGATGTCCGTGAGCAGGGAAATCTGCTGCAGGTAGGCCGCCAGGTCGTTTTCCGGTTTTACTTCATCTTCCGCATATTCAATCGGCTCCGCAACGGTGTATTCCTTGATACCGTTCAGCAACTCCTGTACGTTCTCGTAGCGTGCGATGCCCTCAGCGGTTTTGTCTTTAAACAATTCATCTATCAGACCTGTCTGCTTGCCGATGTAAGCTGCAATTTCGTAGGCATTTTTTGTTCCCAGCATAGCACGGAAACTTTTAATCATAATGCTGAAATTCTTGATGGAAGTCTTGGCACGTGTCTGCGTGTCTTCCATGATTTCAGGATGTTCCACCACGTGCCACAACGGCAGGTTGTGGTCGTTTGCCGCCACCACCAGCCGGTCGATGCTGGTGCTGCCGATGCCGCGCACGGGATAGTTGATGATGCGTTTCAGGGCTTCTTCGTCATTTGGATTCACTACCACCCGCAGGTAGGCGATAAAATCCTTGACTTCCTTGCGCTGATAGAAAGACAGGCCGCCATAGATTTTATATGGAATATTCAGTTTGCGCAGAGCTTCCTCAAACGAACGCGATTGCGCATTGGTGCGGTACAGAATGGCGAACTCAGAGTGTGGCAGGTGATGGCGCATCTTTTGCTCGAAAATGGCATCCGCCACCATCCGCGCTTCATCGGTGTCGCTGGCGGTTTTGTATATCCTGATTTTTTCGCCGCCCGTATTTTCTGTCCAGATGACTTTCGGCAACTGTCCGCGGTTGTGTTTGATAATCGCATTGGCCGCACTGACAATATGCTCGGTGGAACGGTAGTTTTGTTCCAGTTTGAATACTTTCAAATCCGGATAGTCGCGTTCAAAATTCAGGATATTTTCGATGGTGGCGCCGCGGAACGCGTAAATACTTTGTGCGTCGTCGCCCACCACACACACATTTTCATGTTGTGCTGCCAGCATTTTCACAATCTCATATTGCGCGTAGTTGGTATCCTGAAACTCATCAATCAGCAGATGGGAAAAGCGTTGCTGGTATTTGTATAAAACATCCGGAAAGCGGATGAGCAGTTCATACATTTTCAGCAGTAAATCATCGAAGTCCATCGCGCCTGCCTTGAAACAGCGCTCCTGATATTTGGCATACAGATCCGCGATTTTCGGCCGCTGACTGGCCTCATCGTCCGCCATCATTTCCGCATTTTCGCGGTATTTTTTAGCGTCCAAAAGCGCATTTTTTGCGGAGCTGATTCTGTAATAAACAATATTCGGTTTGTAGATTTTGTCGTTGAGTCCTTCTTCTTTGATAATCGTTTTCAGCAAACTCTTCGCGTCGTCCGGGTCGTAGATGGTGAAGTTGTTGGGATAGCCCATGCGATGGGCTTCTGCCCGCAGGATGCGTGCGAACACAGAGTGGAAAGTACCCATGTAGAGATTCTTCGCTTCACTGCCAACAATATGGGCAATACGTTCCCGCATTTCCGCCGAGGCTTTGTTGGTAAAGGTCAGCGCCATGATGCGAAACGGATCAATATCGTTCCTGATCAGATAGGCGATTCGGTAAGTCAGTACGCGCGTTTTTCCCGAGCCGGGACCGGCAATAATCATGACCGGGCCGCGGATATTGGTAACGGCATCAAACTGCGCTTCATTAAGTTCGGATAGCTCTCGCATGGGAGCACAAAGATACGTCAGACCGTATGATTTTTGTGGGGAAGTTATCGACAAATTGCAGATTGGAAAGCAGGAAAAGAGAGGCGTCAGAATATATCGCAGCCATTTCTTATCTTTAACCAAATTTTTGCAGAATGGCGAGTGCGCACGATTCCCCTTTACGAAAAACCTGGAAACGACTGAAAAAGAACAAACCGGCTATCGTCAGCTTGTTTGTCATTATTATAGCGGTATTGCTGGCCATTCTCGGGCCGAGTATTGCTCCCGATAAAACACCGGATGCCGACGATCAGGTACTGGAACTCGCGAATGTGAATCCTGGATTCACGACTCAAATGCTGCTGGTTCGCAAGAACCGCGACGAACGCAGTCCTTCTTTCCTGAGTAAAGTATTCTTCGGACAGGATAACCCATATCAACTGATTCCCATCAACAGTTACAAGATGGATGGACAGGGAAATATGGTGGTACAGGCTTTCAAAGGCGAAGGTCGTACGCCGCAGGAAATGACATTTTCGCTGGCGGACGTGGTATATGCACTGTCTGCTGAAGAGCCGGAAGTACAGCTAATCGGACAACAACTTTCCTTTGTGACGTTCTCGGGTGATAAAAAAACGGCGGATATCGCGGCACTCCAGAAACAAATTACGGCGGAAAATCTGGTGACCAAAAAATACAGACTCGGTACGGATGGCTACGGCCGGGATATCCTGAGCCGCTTGTTGTTTGGGGTGAGGGTTTCCCTGTCGGTTGGTTTGGTGGCGGTGCTTATTTCCCTCACCATCGGTATTTTTCTGGGTAGCATTGCCGGTTTCTTCCGCGGATGGGTGGATGATGTCATCATGTGGCTGATTAATGTGATCTGGGCGGTGCCGACCATCTTGCTGGCAATGGCCATCCGTTTCGCCATCGGAGATAAAATCAATTCTTTCCTCGCTATTTTCATTGCGGTCGGCTTGTCGATGTGGGTGGAGGTTGCCCGCATTGTACGCGGACAGGTATTGATGGTGCGCGAAATGGAATATGTGCAGGCGGCGCGCGGACTGGGATTCGCAAACCCGCGGATTATCCTGAAACACATCCTGCCGAATATCATCGGCCCGATTATGGTGATTGCAGCAGCGGATTTTGCGTCCGCCATCCTGATTGAGGCCGGTTTGAGTTTTGTGGGCATTGGCGTGAAACCACCGACACCGAGCTGGGGAACGATGCTCAACGACCACAGAACTTATTTGCTGACCCCAGATAAAGCATTTCTGGCTTTGGCACCGGGTATTTGTATTATGGTCATGGTATTGGCTTTCAATCTGTTAGGAAACGGACTTCGGGATGCCTTTGATGTAAAGGGTAAAACAGTTTAGGTTTAACAGCTTGAATTTCATTGGTTTGTGAATTTTCTGTGTTAAATATCCCTGAAACGTGTTCAATTTATCATTTAAGTTAACAAATTATTGAACGAAGGTTGTAATTTTAATGTTGTATTGGTGTTTACCACTTATTATGCTTATTTTTGAGGCCGACTTATTTCCCGGTCTTTTGTAATGGAAGAAAAATGGGATTAAGTAAAAAATAAACAGTATGAAGCGTCATTATATTCATAAAGAAGGTTGGAAAATTGTTTTAGGAACATTTTTCGCCGTCTTAGCGATTAACCTGATCACTAATTTTATTTTTAATGCAGGCAAAACCGTAAGCTGGTTCATTTTTGCCGTTACTTTTTCCATTTTTGCCTTTGTTACCTATTTCTTTAGAAACCCAAAGCGCAATATCATCACGGATGATGACAAAATCATCTGCCCGGCTGACGGAAAAGTGGTGGTAATAGAAGAAGTCTATGAACCGGAATATTTTGAAGATAAACGCTTACAGGTTTCTGTATTTATGAGTCCGGCAAACGTACATGTAAATCGCGCGCCTATCGCAGGGGAAGTAAAATATTCCAAATACCACGACGGAAAATATCTGGTGGCATGGCATCCGAAGTCATCTACAGAGAATGAGCGAACTTCTCTGGTCATTGACAATGGTAGTGTGGATGTGCTGGTGCGTCAGATTGCCGGAAAGGTAGCCCGCCGTATCGTCTATTACCTGAATGAAGGTGATACTATCGAGCAGGGTGCTGACTTTGGTTTCATTAAGTTCGGATCACGTGTAGATATGTTCCTCCCATTAGATACCAAAATCAATGTGCAGCTCGGACAGAAAGTAAAAGGAGGCATCACCATCATCGGTGAATTGCCAAAATAATCCATTCACAACATCTTATTTGGTGCGGTACAGATAGATACCGTTGTAATTTCCTTTGTATTCCTTCAGATAAGGTTGCCATTGCGCGATTGCTGTTGTATCGCTGCAAACGACAAAGTCAATCTGCTGCTGTTGCAGTAAACTATCCACGAAATTGAAGTTGGTGTATCCTTTCCGTTGCAACTGAGATAAGGTGATATTGGGAGATGCATCCGGTATGCTGAGGATGTGCTTGTCCGAGGTCGCGCCATGTCGAACCATAAAATCCTGCATGCCTTTGTCGGCGAGCACCGGATGAATGCGCGTGGATTGCAGTTTCTCGGCAGTATAGGAACGGCAGTAAAATACATTCGCCAGAATGAAAAGAAACATAAACGCGTGTGTAAATACATTCTCTGCATGAAACCGGTTGTACACTTTGATAATGCCAATCATTATAAATAAGATGGCCGTAAAGAAAAATACGGTGTAATATTCGTGCCCGATAATTTTCTGATAGAATGCCAGAATGTAAAATAGGGTCACCACTATGCTTCCGGTAATGAGCGTTCGCAGTCTGCTATCCAGGTTTTTCCAGTTGCGAATCAGATAAAAACAGGAAAGCAGCAACACAATGGAAGTTGGTCGCCAGAAATAATTCTTGCTGAAAGAAATGACCATCCGCCAGATGCCGAGTCCCATTTCGTACAAGGATAATTTCCAGATAGGAGCCACACTCAGGAAATAGTAGCTGTCGCGATGCGTCTGATTGTATTCTCTGGCAAAGATATACCAACTGCCCACTAGCAGGAAGCCGCCCGTCATCAGCACCAGTGCTGCCCGTGCGCGCTGAGTGCCGATATGCAGCAGGAGCGCTGCGAGGATGACCAATTGAAGCGTCTGACTTGCCTTCAGCAAAGCACCCAATGTAAAAAAGAGCAGCGCGCTGAACACCAGCAACGGCTTTTCCCGTTGTATGCCCGGCAGAAACAACGCCCAGCCTATCCACACGGCGGAGAGTGCGGGTACATCCGTCAGGAAATTATTGCCGTAAAAAACCAATAGAGGCGAAGTGAATACGATGATACTGCAGAACAGCGACAAGAGTCTTCTTTGCAGAAAATGAAAGGCGATAAAATATACGGCAATGATCCCGCCGAATAGCAGCAATGTATGCATGACTCGCAGTGCCATCAAAGGTTTATCAAATTGCGCCGCGATGAAATAAAAGACCGGAAACTCACCGGCTACACGGCCACCATCCGATTGCAGATTATAACAGGCCGGCTCCAGAAAGGGCAGATCGAACTGATGGTAGTTCAGGGTCATTGCCACGCAGTCGGATTGCCGCCATACATGCGCGCCCTGCGCAGGCAGCGTCCAGATATCCGGATAGTTATACAGAAAACTAATGCAGACGAGCGCAATCAGCAATAAAATAATGGAAGAAAGGTGTGTTTTCATTGTAAAGAGCAACAGCCAAAAACTTGTTGCAGGATAAAAGTAGTTAATCTTTGAGAATTTCTACATCCTTTTCTCTGTTGGCGATAATTTGCGGAGTGCCTTTGAATTGTCCGACTTTCCCTTTTACACAAACGGTTTTTCCGACCAGATAAGTCTCGGGTTCGTAAGAGAAATTTTTGCGGGCACTGCCGTAGATAATCAGCGTGAATACCTGATCGGGAAATCTCTTGTCGAGATTGATATAAGTGGGGTTGCTGCTGCCATTCTGATGGTATTTTGTGCTGACCACTTTGCCGCATACACAGGCTTCTTTCTCGATGTAATCTTTAGCCTGAAAGGAATTGATTTTACCTTTCCCGAAAGATTTCGCCTTCAATTCCTCATCGGAAATTTCTTCTTTATAGTCAGGCTCCCAGTCTTGCAGCGCATGTTGCTGTTCCAGTACCTGCTCCAGACTGTCTTCCAGTTGCGGGAAAAAGTCGATACCGGTCAGTTGTTCAATGCTGTCAATGCTGACAACATGCTGCGGTAAGCGCAGTGGTACGGGGGCATTCGGATACAGAAAGGCAATCGCTTTATAGTCCGGCGGATAATAGTCGAGCGCAATCTTGAAAAACTGAGCAGGAACAGATAATTGCTTCGAGCCCTGCGGTATTTTGGGAAGGCTGTCATGTAGCACCGGACCGGTGACGATGATGATTTCCTGATTCTGTATCGCCCATTCGCGCGTCAGCATTTCCAGCTTGCTCCAGGCGCCCTGGTTGAATGCAGGATGCTGCGGAGAAATATTGCTGTACAGATAGGATTCGCTGAGGGCTTTTTTGCTCCACTTAAAATCGGCGGAAGGCGCGAGGTGCCCTCTGTCGTAACCACTCATCCAGTAATCAGCGGAGTCGGCAGCAGGTATTTTCAGCAGCGGATCGGGCCGGAAGTCATTGCTGCGTGTGAAATTGCCGAACAGTATGTCTTTGGGCAGTATATGCACCACATAGTTGGCCTGTCGGTGCTGTGGGTTGTAGCTGACGGTGATAGCGCTGTGTTTCAGCATCACCTCGCCCTGAACGGGAGCAGCGATTCCCACAGAGTCAATCAGTTTCTGGATGCGGCGTAGTTTTCCGTTTTCAATAATACGCAGCAAGTCGTTATACTGCTGATAGGAAATGGAATCTCCGGTTTGCGCGGATACATTCGGAAGCCAGTTCCAAAGCAAAAATAACAGGATTAGTACGCGGGTTGCTTTCATGGTCTTTTATGCAAAACAAAAAACGAGCCAATTATGGCTCGTTAAAAATAGTTTATTTTCTTATCTTAATGAAATCAATCGTTATAAATTGATTCAATTTCTTTTGTATAACGCTCGTTGATGACTTTGCGTTTCAGTTTCATGGTTGGGGTCAATTCGCCGCTTTCCGGTGTCCACTCGTTAGTCAGCAATTTAAACTTCTTGATTTGCTCGATATGGCTGAAGTTAGGATTCAGTTCATCCACAATGCTTTGGTATTTGGCCAGCACTTTCGGATGAGCAATCAGGTCGTTGCGATAAGTGAATGCAATGCCGTTTTCGTTGGCAAACTGCTCCAGTACCGGATAGGCCGGAACAATCAGTGCGGATACGAATTTCTTGCTTTCGCCAATCACCATGATTTGTTCAATGAAGAAGTTTTCTCTGAACTTGCTTTCAATCGGAGCCGGTGCCACATATTTGCCGCCGGATGTTTTCAGTAATTCTTTCTTGCGGTCTGTGATTTTCAGGAATTTATTGCCTGCATTGTTCGTTACAAAGGTACCCACGTCACCGGTGCTGAACCAACCGTCTTCCGTTAATACTTCTCTGGTTTTTTCCGGTTCTTTGTAGTAACCCATCATAATATTTGGGCCTTTTGCCAGAATCTCGCCATCTTCCGCAATTTTGATTTCGACATCTTTGATGGGCATACCTACGGTGCCCAGCATCGCGCCGCCTTCTACAAAGCGGTTGAAGGTGAGTACCGGCGATGTTTCCGTCAGGCCGTATCCTTCACGGATTGGAATGCCGGCAGCAGAGAATACGCGCGCCATTTTCAGCGGACATGCCGCTGAACCTGTTACGATACCCATGATTCTGCCACCCAGACCTTCTCTCCATTTGGAGAAAATCAGCTTGTCTGCAATCTTGAAGAGGAAACTTGGTTTCTGGTCGTAATCGTATTTGTCCGCCATTTCCAGTGCCCAGAAGAAGAGTTTCTTCTTAATGCCTGTGAGCGCAAGCCCTTTGTTCACGATACCTTCGTATACTTTCTCGAGCAGACGCGGAACCGTAGTGAAGAAGTGCGGACGTACTGTGCCCAATTTATCTTTCAATGTGTCAATGTCGGAATAATAGATGTTTGCACCCGCATACAGGTAAGTGTAAATTACCATGCGCTCAAAGATATGGCACAAAGGCAGGAAGCTCAGTGCAGTATGTCCCGCCGTGATAGGCAGTTCCGCTCTCACCGTCAGTACGTTGGAAACGATGTTGTGGTGAGAAAGCATAACGCCTTTAGGTGTGCCGGTGGTACCGGATGTGTAAATCAGCGTAGCCAGTGAGTTAGGGTCGATGGTGTCTGAGATGGCTTTGATTTGTGCCACATCGCCGCCTTCGCCCAACTGCATGATTTCCTCGTAGTTTTTCGCGCCTTCCACCTGGTCGAAAGTATATACTTCCTGCAGGGTGGCTACTCTTGTTTTCAGGTTTTTAACCTTGTCGTATAATTTGCTGTCCGAAACAATACAGATTTTTGCTTCCGCATGGTTCAGGATATATTCATAGTCTGCTTCGGAAATGGTTGGATATAATGGAACGTTGATAGCGCCAATCTGACCGATACCCTGATCGCAGATATTCCATTCTGTACGGTTGGCGGAAGTTACGACCGCTACCTTATCACCTTTCTGTATGCCCAGTTTCAGTAAACCAAGGCTGAGTTTATTGGAGAAATTAATGAGTTCATCCGTGCTCACTTTCCACCAGTTGCCATCTTTGATGCTCGCAATGGCAACTGCCTGCGGATGTGTCTGCTGCTGATAATGTAATACGTCAAATAGTCTTTTAACTTGCATACTTACAGATTTTTAGAGTAAAATTTGTCAATAATGTTTTGATATTTTTCCTTAATTGCTTTTCTCTTGAGCTTCATAGTGGCTGTCAGGAGGCCGTTTTCAGGGGTCCATTCATCCGTAATTAACTCAAATTGTTTGATTTGCTCAACTTTTCCAAAGTTAACATTAAAATTGGTAATTATATCTTTGTAGAGTTGTTTTACTTCAGGAAGTTGTGTTAAGATAGTTTTATCAGTTGCGTCGAGTTTTCGTTGTTCCGCCCAACCGGTCAGGTTGTCGAAATTGGGTAGGATGAGCGCCGAGATATATTTCTCATTATCGCCGACCAATGCCACCTGCTCAATATAGTTGGATTCCTTGAGTTTGTTTTCAATCGGTGACGGAGCGACATATTTCCCGCCCGAGGTTTTGAATAATTCCTTTTTTCTGTCTGTGATTTTCAGAAAGCCGTCTGCCGTAAATTCGCCGATGTCGCCGCTCAGCAGCCATCCGTCGCTGTTGAAGGATTTCGCGGTTTCTTCCGGATTTTTATAATAGCCCATCATCACGTTAGGCCCCTTTATCAGCAATTCGCCGTCAGCGGCAATCTGCACCTGAACGCTGTGCAGTACTTTTCCTACACATCCGGCCCTGAAATCCTGTTTGCGGAATGGTACCACACTCACCACCGGTGAGCATTCCGTCAGTCCATAGCCTTCCAGAATCGGAATGCCGGCATTTGTGAAAATGGTCGCCAGCCTTTCCTGCAGCGGAGCCGAACCGCAGATGATGGCCTTGATGCGGCCGCCCAGCGCTTCCCGCCATTTACTGTAAATAAATTTATCCGCAACAAGCAGGTTGGAATGTTCGGTGAAAGTGCGCTCTCTGCCCAACGGGTTGATTTTAGCCTGTTTCACTGCCCAGAAAAAGAGTTCTTTCTTGATACCCGTCAGCTGCTTACCTTTTTTAATCAGTTTTTCATATACCCGCTCCAGCAGTCGCGGTACAGTGGCAAAATAGTGCGGCCTGATATCCTGCAGATGGTCGGAAATGCTTTCCAGGCCGTCCGCGAAATAAACCGAAGCGCCACCTGCAAAATAGGTATAGTTGAGCGTGCGCTCAAAGACGTGGCTCAGTGGCAGAAAACTCAGAATGATATCTGCCTGTCCGACCGGTACCGCCAGCAGACAATCTTTGACATTCGAAACAATATTGTGGTGGGATAGCATCACGCCTTTGGGTGTGCCGGTTGTTCCCGATGTATAAATGATAGTGGCCAGATCATCCGGCTGAATGCTGTTTTTGATGGCATTGATTTCCACATCTCTTTCCGTATTGTCCGATAAGAGGGTTTTCCAGTGGGTGACATAATCGTTTTCATCAAAACAAAATACGCCCTGCACGCTGGGTACGTTCGGCAGAATGCTTTCTATCTTGCGATACAGCACTTTATCCGACAGGAAAATAAACTTTATTTCCGCATGGTTAAAGATGAACTCGTATTCTTTGCTGCTGATAGTCGGATAAATAGGCACATCGATGGCGCCGATTTGCAGGCAGGCAAGATCCGTAAAATGCCATTCCGGCCGGTTCGTGGTGGAGATGATGGCAATCTTGTCACCGCGCTCAACGCCTTTGTCCAGCAGTCCGCGACTTAACCTCAGCGCTGTGTCTGTGATTTCATGAGTAGAATAGGTCTTCCATGTTTTCTTATCTTCTCTTCGGGCAAGGCAAACCTCGAGAGGATATGCTTCTGCCTGATGTTCAATAATATCAAAAATTCTGCTGTATGCCACTTCTGAATAAATGAGAATTCCAAATGTATAAAAATAATTCTGTTGAATAAAGTGCTTTGGGATAATTTCGTGTACATGTGCAGTATTTTTTGGCCGGCCTATCTGATTATAATGTGTATTTTAGTGCTGTCATGAAAGGAGCTGAACTGGTTATTTATAAAGCGTCCGCCGGATCGGGAAAAACCTACGCACTGGCGAAGGAATACCTGAAAATTGTCCTGCTGCATCCGCATGATTATAAATCCATCCTGGCCGTCACCTTTACCAGAAAGGCCACTCAGGAAATGAAATCCCGGATTGTTGAATACCTGGGGGCACTGCAACAGCAGACACCGGGTATTGCAACACTGCAAAATACCATCATTGAAGAGATAAAGGCGGAAAAAGGCGTGGATATTTCTGCTTATCTGCGGCAAAACGCGGAGAAAGCACTGCAGCTGATATTGCACGATTATTCCAATTTTCAGATTTCCACCATCGACAGCTTTTTCCAGAGTATCATCCGCTCTTTTGCCAAGGAGCTCGATTTGCCGATTGGAATGGAAGTTGAACTGAACACGGACGCTGTGCTTGAAGAAGGTGTGCTCAATATGCTCCGCGATTATCATCCGGGAAAAGACGCGTTTTCGGAGTGGATAGAAACCTATGTATATCATCAGATTGAAGAAGACAAAAGCTGGAAAATAGAACGCAATATCAGCGGATTTGCAAGACAGTTGTTTAAGGAAGAATACCAGCGGCTCGTGCAGGAAGGCGAGCAGGTATTTGATATTGAATCATACAAGGAAGTGCTGCTGGAACTGCAGCGCATCCGCAAAAACTACCGCGACACGTTGACGAAGCTGACCGCAGCCGTAGAACAGCGTATTGCCGCGGAGCAACTGGATATCACCAAATATTTTCAGGGCGCCAGAAGTGTTCAATCGTTTATCCGAAAAACCGCCGCCTTTGCGCCGGAAGCGAATGTCTATATACAGAAGATGCTGGATACCGGAGAGCTGTTGTCGGCTGCCACCAAAAAAGACAAGGCGCTATCCCAGCAACTGGAAGCAGCGTGGCACGACATTCTGGCACCTTACATCCGGGAGGTACTCGCTTTCCGTGAGGCGCATCAGCAAGCTTATGTGTCGGCAGATATTGTGCTGAAAAATATTTACGCGCTGGCGCTTCTAGAAGTCATTAATGCCAAAATAAAAGAATACAAGGCCGCCCAGAATCTGATTCTTATTTCGGATACCAACCATATTGTCAGCCTCATTGCACAGCAGGAAGAAATGCCGTTTATCTTTGAAAAGTCGGCGACTTTCCTGAAGTATGTGATGATCGATGAATTTCAGGATACCTCGGCCATGCAGTGGAAAGGCGTGCTGCCGTTGTTGCTCGAAATATTGCAGCAGGTGGGTGGACTGGTACTGCTCGTCGGTGATCCGAAGCAGAGTATTTACCGCTGGCGGGGTGGCAAAATGGAACTGATGGTGGATGGTGTCAGTGAGGATTTGCAATTTCACTGGAAAGAGCGCCGGGAAGTGCCTTTGTCGGCGAACTACCGGAGTGCACAGCATATCGTCGATTTTAATAACGCCTTTTTCAGCAAGCTGCGCGAAACGATTGCTTTGCGCAATCCGCTTTTTTCGCAGGTGCTTTCTGATGTTAAACAAGCGGCTACCCGATCGGAATTGCCCGGGTATGTGGAATTTAAATATCTGGAGAAATCCGAGCGCTCGGATGATGTACATCTCGACGAAGTGGTGAAAGCCATCCGTGAATTATCCGGTGTGTACAGCTACAGCGATATAGCCGTTCTTACTCGAGATAACCTGAATGGTGCCAGAGTAGCACAACGACTCAAAGAAGAGCAGATACCCGTCGTCTCTGCGGAGTCACTTTTGTTGAGCGAACAGCTCAATGTGCAGTTGTGTATCGCGGCTATGCAGGCTATCCGCCACACTTCCGACAGATTTTATCTGGTAAAGCTGAATTTTCTGCTGGCCAGATATCATCAATTGCCCTCTCCGGAGTCTTATCTGACGGCCAAAGAGGAAGCCCATCTGTTGGTTGCACGTTATTTTCCGGAATGCCTTGATGCTTCGGTGGCGCTGCGGATGGCCACGATGTCTGCGGATGAATTGCTTTCGCATATTCTGCATGCGCTTACACTGGATGAAAAAATGGATAGCTACTTGTGGCGTCTGCAGGATGTAGTGTTGGAACACAGTCAGCGCTACTCCGCGTCTCTTTCCGATTTTCTGGAATACTGGGAAGAGCAAAACAGCAATCTTTCCATCGTATCACCGGAAGGCATCAATGCCGTAAAATTGTACACCATACACAAGTCGAAAGGGTTGCAGTTTCCGGTGGTGATACTGCCGTATGCCAATTGGAGCATGAAACCTAAGTCGGGAAATTTCATCTGGCTAAAAAGCGAGCAGCCGCCGTTTGATAAGCTGAGAGCCTTTCCGGTGGAGACCCAGTCTGCCCTGAAAGACAGCTATTTTCATGAAGCATATGAAGCCGAACTGGAAGCATCATACATAGATAATGTCAATCTGCTCTATGTTGCTTTTACGCGTGCGGAAGAACAATTGTATGTCTTTTCCGATGTTAAACCCAAAAATACCAAGAGTGATTTGCCTGATTCTGTTAAAGTGCTATTGCCTTTTGTACTCGACAATATTACTGAAATTGAAACTCAGCAGACAGATGAAGGCTGCGTCTTTGGGGTGAAAAGAAAAGAAAAAAAATCCACTAAGAATGCGCAGGATGTCAGCATTTTCAGTGCTTTGCCATATCGCAATTTCAGAAAAGAGCTGCGTTTGAGAAAACGAAGTGATTACAATGCTGCGCAGGAATCCGGCAGCAAGGTGCACGAAGTATTGTCGCGCATGAACCGACCGGAAGATCGACAGAAGGCACTGCGCGAGGTGGCTGAAACACCGGAAGAAGCTGCCCTGCTGACACCGCATGTGGAGCAGATAATGGCATTTTTTGAGCAACAAAACTGGTGGGACGATAGCTGGCTGCAACTGAGCGAACGCAGTCTGTGGTACGGCAAAGAGCAGTTGCGCGCCGACCGGGTACTACGTCGCGGCGATGAGTGTGTGGTGATAGATTATAAGACGGGTTCGCCCAAAAAACAGGACGAGGAACAATTAAAAAAATACATGCAGGCGTACACACATATCTGGCAGGTGCCTGTCAAAGGCTTCCTGCTGTACACCGATCAGCTGTTTTTAAAAGAAATCAAGTAATGGGAAATCTGGTGCAACAATATTCGGAAGACAACACGGAAGTCGTGGTGTTGCAAAATGAACAAATGACCGCGCGTATTGCTGTTACATTGGGTAATACCTTGTTTTCGCTGACTGCAAATGACCGCGAATATCTTTATTTTCCATACACGTTGCAGGAATACCGGGAAAGCCCGAAACTGGCAGGCAATCCTTTTATGCATCCGTGGGCGAACCGCCTCGCTGATGATTCTATTCAAGTCAGCGGAACGAGGCATCTTTTTCCGGAATCATCAAAACAATTGATATACAGAGACGGCAACGGATTGCCGCTGCACGGCCTTTTGCTCAAATCGGATGCGTGGAAGACGACGGCATTGTATGCCAATGAAAATGAAAGTTGCCATGAAGCAGAACTATTGTTCGACCGTGCGGAATGGCACGCTGTTTTTCCGTTTGCACACGTTATCCGTATGTGCCATCGCCTGCAGGGAAACGCGCTTCATGTGGAGGTGACGATAGACAATAAATCAGGCCAGTCAATGCCGGTGAGTTTCGGATTTCATCCGTATTTTTTCAAAAACAAAGAAGATATGCAACTCTCATTGCCGGCGGAGGAAGTGTTGCTGACCGATGAAAAGCAGATTCCGGACGGACAAAAATCGCCCAAGGAAAATTACTGGCCATTTGAAAATCATCGTATCTCTTTGTCATCCGCAGTGTTTGATCATGGGTTTACAGGTTTGCCGTTTGCGACGCAAAAGATAGTCACTTATCACCTCGATGATGTTGCGTTGGAAGTGGATGCGCAGTATCCCTTTGTGCAGGTGTACGCGCCCGCAGGTCCCGGAAAACCTTATGTTTGTATTGAACCGATGACAGCCGCTACGAATGCGCTGCAGCTTGCGGGCGAGTGCCCTGCGGTGCCCGCCGAAGCGATATTCTCAGCCACTTTTACCATCAGGATAAACGCATGATGTCTTTCGTGGAAGGTTGAATAAATCCGAAACATTTCATCCGGAAATACTCATCAAATGCGGAGCGGAGCGTGATGTTGTTTTTGCGCAGAAAGTCTACATCGGAAATGGCATTGAAGAACATGCGGTCGCTCATCACCAGAATGGAAGTGTGTATATCGCGGAAAACACCGGCTTTTTTTCCATCATTGTAGAAGTTGGTCAGCACCTGATGTACATAGTCGATAAACAACTGCACCTGCTGCCACAATTGCGGATACTCATCCTGTAAATCGCCCAGAAATAAGTTGGAGATATCGCTGAATGTCTCGGAGAACAACTGCAGCATCTTGTAGAATCGGTCTTCGAATGAAATAGTGTCGTCCTTGGAGATGCTTTCAAAATCTCCCAGCTGCCCAATGACACGCATCAGGCAAATTTCTACCATCTCATCTTTGGAGCTGAAATAATGATATAATGTCGCCTTGCTGATCTTTAATTCGGTAGCAAGGTTGTCCATGCTGTACTTCTTCAATCCATTCTTTTTAAAGGAAGCCGTCAGTTTCTCCATATATAATTCCCGCTTCTTCGGATTCGAATTTCTTTCTTTGCTAACGGCATTTCTTCCCATGCGACACTAAACTTATGTTAATTAAACATCACTTTCGGGCATAAAATTAAACTAAAAAAATCAAAATAGTTTGATTTTATAAAATTTTATGACTAAATTTCCATTACAAAAATAAAAAACAATATGAGTACAGTACAGATGAATCGTGAAAATGTGGTTTCCGCAAGCGGAATGTCACTGCTTCACAAAAAATGGAGAAGATATAAATACTTCCTGCCGCTGATAGTCATTCCGGGACTGATGTATATTTCCTTTCACTACTTAGGGTATTGGTCTTTCTTTGCATTTGGTTTTGTGTACGGATTTATTCCGGTGGCGGAATTTATTTTTACCGGCACAACGGAAAACTTTACGCAGGAAGAAGAAGCGGAGGAGCGCAGCGACAGATACTATGACATCCTGATTTATACCATGGTGCCATTGCAGTATTTTATTCTCGGTTATTATCTGTACACGATATATACTGTGCCACTGCAGTGGTATGAGTTCCTGGGGATTACCCTGGGCATGGGTTTGTCCTGTGGTGCATTAGGTATCAATGTGGCGCACGAACTGGGTCACCGAACCAAAAAATATGAGCAGATCATGGCAAAAATGCTGTTGCTGACATCATTATATATGCACTTCTTCATTGAGCACAACAGAGGACACCATAAAAACGTATCCACTCCATTGGATCCGGCCACTTCGCGATTGAATGAAAGTTTCTACGCTTTCCTGCCGCGCACGGTCATCGGCTCGTGGATGGATGCCTGGAAACTGGAACGCCACCGGCTAACTAAAATGAAGCAAAATTTCTGGAATCCGTTACATAACGAGATGCTGCGGTTTCAGATGATTCAGTTGGCGTTCGTGGCTGCCATCTATGTCATCTGCGGACTGAAATGTATGCTCGGATTTATCGCTGCCGCCACCATCGGTTTTGTGTTGCTGGAAATAGTGAATTACATCGAACACTATGGCATGGAAAGAAAGTTGCTGCCGAATGGTGCTTATGAAAAAGTGAAACCGCATCACTCCTGGAACTCGGAACACGAACTGGGCAGAATATTATTGTTTGAGTTAACCCGACACAGCGACCACCATTTTAATGCCGGCAGAAAATATCAGATCTTGCGCCACTTCGACCATGCGCCGCAGATGCCATCCGGCTATCTGGCTATGATTCCGTTGGCGCTGGTGCCACCACTTTGGTTCAAAATTATGAATCCGTTGGTGGAAAAACACAAAGCCACGCTCGATGAGAGCTACGTGAAAAATCTTGAAACACCGGTGGAAGCCGCCTGATACAGAATAGTACATACAGAAGCGGATGCTGAGTATCAGCATCCGCTTTTTTAATAAATGTTAATCCGGATTTCAGGCACAGATTTTGTCTATCTTTGTTGGCTAATCAAACGATATGAACAAGATTCTTTTTTCCTTGCTGATGCTGACCATCGGGATATTCACGGCCAGTGCGCAGATGCCGGCAGTAGGCCAGAAAGCCATCGAGCTGAACTACAAAGATCCGGAAGGTAAACTCATTTCCCTTTCCTCCCTCAAGGGCAATATCGTACTGCTCGATTTTTGGGCGTCGTGGTGTGGTCCTTGCCGTCGCAGCAATCCCGCTTTGGTGGCATTGTACACCAAATATCAGAACAAAAAGTGGCAGAAAGGCGTGAAAGGATTTACCGTCTACAGCGTATCGCTCGATCAGAAAGCGGATGCCTGGAAAGCCGCCATCAAACAGGACGGACTGGTTTGGAAAAATCACGTTTCCGACCTTAAAGGCTGGTCATCTGAGCCAGGTGCAAAATATGGCATCAATTCCATTCCGCAAACCGTACTGATTGATGAAACCGGATATGTGATTGCCATCAATCCGAACCACAGCCTGATAGAATCATTGTTGAAGAAAAAGTTGGCCAAATAAGCCGGATTTCCAGCATTAAAATATAAAATGTCATTTTGTCGCCTGCCATCCTTTGGCAGGCATTTTGTTTATAAAACTGTAAAATACGCATCATGGTAGAAGAAATGGAGCAAAACGAGCAACAGACACCCGTTGAGGAAGCCACCGCAACGTCGGAAAATAAGACAGAGCGTCAGGAAGAAGTCACCGCGGACACGCCGCCAACCGACGAAATGACCGAATTGAAAAACGAACTGGCCGCTCAAAAGGATAAGTATGTTCGCCTCTTTGCCGAATTTGATAACTTCAAACGCAGAAGCGCGAAAGAGCGTCTGGAGCTGATTAAAGTGGCCGGACAGGAAATCGTGCGCGAGTTGCTGCCGGTGCTGGATGATATTCAGCGTGCGGAAAAAGCGTACGCGCAGGATCAGAATGCGGAAAATTTCGCCAGTGGCGCCCGACTCATCCTGGAAAAACTCCAGAAAAGTTTACAGTCGAAAGGATTGAAACCGCTCGAGAGCATCGGCAAGGAATTCAACATCGAATTCCACGAAGCGATTGCCGAAGTGCCTGCCGCCAGCGAAGAACAAAAAGGAAAAATTATAGACGAAGTAGAGTCCGGTTATATGCTGAATGATACTATTATCCGATATGCAAAAGTAGTAGTAGGAAAATAACATTAATGATAGCGTGGAAGGTGCCGACGCGAAAACGTCCGGCATCCGGAAATGCCGCAATACAATATAGCAAATGGCAAAAAGAGATTATTACGAAGTACTGGGAATCAGCAAATCTGCTACGGCGGATGAGATTAAGAAAGCATACCGAAAGCTGGCATTGCAATATCACCCCGACAGAAATCCGGGAGATAAAGCCGCAGAGGAAAAGTTCAAGGAAGCTGCGGAAGCCTATGACGTATTGAGTAATGAAGAGAAAAAAGCACGCTATGACCGTTTCGGCCATCAGGGCGCTGCCGGCGGATTCGGTGGCGGCGGCTATGGCGGTGGCGGCATGAATATGGACGATATCTTCTCGCAGTTCGGAGATATTTTCGGCGACGGCAGCCCGTTCGAATCTTTCTTCGGTGGCGGTGGTGGTCGCGGACGCAGTGAGCGTGGCCGCGGACAGCGAGGTAGCAATCTCCGTGTGAAAGTGAAGCTCAATCTCGAAGAGATTGCCAACGGCGCACAAAAGAAAATTAAAGTCAAAAAACATATCACCTGCGACGCCTGTACCGGTATCGGGGCGAAAGACAGCAGTTCCTATCAGACCTGTAATACCTGTAACGGAAGCGGGGTTGTCAGAAAAGTGACGCAAACGTTCCTCGGACAGATGGCCACTACCTCACCGTGTCCAACCTGCGAAGGCGAAGGAAAAGTAATCACCAATAAATGTACGAAATGCCGCGGCGAAGGCCGTGTCTATGGAGAGGAAGTAGTCACTATCGATATTCCGGCCGGTGTGAGCGAAGGCATACAGCTATCTATGAATGGCAAAGGAAATGCCGGCGTGCGCGGCGGATATCCGGGCGACCTGCTCATCAATATTGAAGAGGTGCCACATCCGGAACTCAAACGCGAAGACAATAATGTCGTGTACACCCTGTATCTCAATTTCGCGGAAGTGGCCTTGGGAACACAGGTGGAAGTGCCTACCATCGGCGGAAGCGCTAAAATCAAGATTCCGAAAGGCACACAGAGCGGCAAGCTGTTCCGACTGCAAGGCAAAGGTATTCCGAGTCTGCAGGGCTACGGAAAAGGCGATCAGATTGTAGAAGTACAGGTGTTTACGCCGCAGGATCTGACGGCTGAGGAAACCGCTTTGCTGGAAAAACTGAAGAACGCTAAGAATTTCAGTCCACAGGCGCAGAAAGAAAAAAACAAAGGATTTTTCGATAAGTTTTTCCATTAATCCATACTGATACGCGTGTTGCGGCCGCCCGAAGGGCGGCCGCAACCATTTTATTTCCTTTCATATTTTTTAGTACATTTGCTGGCTACTATGTTGCTGCTGGATATACAACACATTCACAAAAGTTTTCAGGACACTTTCGCCCTGCAGGATGTGAGTCTGCAGATGGAGTCCGGAAAAATATACGGCCTGCTCGGACCGAACGGTGCCGGGAAAACCACATTGATCCGCAATATCACACAGATATTTTTTCCTGACAGCGGGACCATCCTTTTCAAAGGGGAGAAATTATCCGAAAAACATCAGAATCAGATCGGCTACATGCCCGAGGAGCGCGGCCTGTACAAGAAAATGAAAGTCGGCGAACAGCTCGAATATTTCGCGCAACTCCGCAACTTCAGCAAGCAGGAAGCCCGCCGGAAAATTGACTACTGGCTGCAAAAAATGGATATTGAAAGCTGGCGCCACAAAACCGTGGAAGAGCTGTCCAAAGGCATGCAGCAAAAGGTGCAGTTTGTAGCTACCGTGCTCCACGACCCGTCGCTGCTGATTCTTGATGAGCCTTTTTCCGGACTAGATCCGCTGAATGCCGAGATTATCAAAAATGAGATTTTTGAATTGCACGCCAAAGGCACCAATATCATCTTCTCTACGCACCGCATGGAAAATGTGGAGGAAATCTGCGAAGATATTTTCCTGATTAATAAAGGCCGCATCATTCTTGAAGGCAATGTGCAAGCCATCAAACAACAATATAAGAAACACCTGATTCGCATTGAACTGAGCCGTCCGGTGGAATGGAACGACGCGCTGGAAAAAGACATACAATTGGTGAGCAATGAACCGCATCAGCTGATTGTAAAGCTCAAAGAACCACAATCCACTAATGATTTGCTGCGATTGCTGCTGCAACATCAGGTGGAGATTGCGGGCGTGGCGGAAATCTTGCCGACCATCCACGAAATATTTATCCAGTCCGTGCAGGAGCATCTCCCTGTAAATACCACCGCATCATGAAAAAAATCGGATACATACTGCTGCGCGAATACCTGACGCGGGTGAGAAAAAAATCCTTTCTCCTGCTGACGCTGTTGCTGCCCGTGCTGATCGGCTTATTCATGGTGGCGATGATTGTGATTGCCACACAAGCGCAGGAAGAACTCCGCATCGCGGTGAAAGATGAAAGCGGCCTGTTTGAAGATAAATTCAGGGGTCTCGATCAGGGCGAAAAACTTAGGTTTGAATACCTTACCAATAATCCGCAGCCGCTCGATACGATCCTGCAGCATTATGAGTCGGCGGGCTACGACGGCGTGTTGTACATTCCGGCAATAGACCTCGACCGGCCGCTCGGTTTCACGTATTACGCCAGTTCTGAAATAGGACTGGTGACGGAGGAACGCATCGAAAAGGCCATCTCGGAAGAAATCAGAAAACGCGTGCTGGAGCGCGAAAATTACAATACCGATATCATCGATAAGCTGGATAAAAACATCGACATCACGAAAGTGATTAACAATGAAAAACAGGACGGCAGCGCCGAACTGGCCGCCGGTTTTGGTTATGCCTGTGGTTTGCTGATTTATCTGTTTCTGATTGTGTACGGAGCAATGGTGATGAAAAGTGTGACGGAAGAAAAAACGAACCGCATCGTAGAGGTACTTGTTACCACGGTGAAACCATACGAACTGATGATTGGTAAAATCCTGGGCATCGGGGCGGTCGGACTCACACAGTTTGTGTTGTGGGGCGCGTTGACGATGGCGGTACAGACATTTATCGGCATTCTGCTCGGCGATCAGCTGGCCGCGGTGCAGACCATGCAGGCCGGCAACGGCATGGCGGATGCTTCGAAGAGCACACAGATCATCGCGGATATCAGTACGGCCTTTCAGGCGTTGGATTTGCCGCGCATTCTCTTCAGTTTCGTGTTTTATTTCATTTTCGGCTATATCTTTTACGCGTCGCAGTTTGCCGCTATCGGCGCCGCCATGACCGACGACAGCGACGCGCAGTCCTTCACCTTTCCCATCACCATTCCGATTATCATTTCGATGGTGCTGATGTCGGTGACGCTGGAACAGCCGTTCTCTGCGGCGGCCTACTGGGGCTCCATGCTGCCGTTCTCATCGCCCATCATCATGATTACGCGCATTCCGTTTCAGGTGCCGTGGTGGGAGCAAATCGTGTCCATGCTGATATTGCTGGTGTCGGCGCTGGCGATGGTATATGTAGCCGCGAAAATCTACAGAGTCGGCATCCTGGTGCAAGGCAAAAAAATCACCTTCAAAGAAATCACCAAGTGGATTTTTTATAAGTGATGGTGTG
>ERZ1645187.518-NODE-518-length-38199-cov-240.785917_pt1 | contig 38199 bp, 27 predicted proteins | sample MGYA00575352_ERZ1645187 | MGnify/ENA primary metagenome ERZ1645187 (study PRJEB40837, sample SAMN11349314) | freshwater sediment metagenome | isolation source: river sediment | host: Sediment | place: India: Wazaribad , New Delhi | collected 2017-02-21 ... | reverse complement strand
GGATATCCGGATTGAGCCGGCGTGTCTGGTATGAAGGCTATCGGTAATCACCTAACGCCTTGGGACTCCTACCTCCTTAATAGGCTAGGGGTACATCCGAACGCCCCCCGCCTCTTGGTGAAAGGTAGATAAGTAGCTGGCGCGAACGGGGTGAGGGGAGATGATTGCAAATCCCTTGGCGGTGGGCTAGGCTTGAGCCCGTAACGGTTGATTGCGAGGTCGGGACGTGGCTCACCAGCAATCACCCTGGATAGGGGCGACGCCCCGCCCCTACTCCCGCCTTCTATGCCGCAACTGGCCGGCGATGATTTCCCGGTTACGTTTACGCTCAACGTATCCCACTTGCGTGGTCGCGTAATTCGTCCTGCCCAGCCAGTAGCCCTCAGCGCCTTGTTCCCGCCCAAAGACGGCGATGCAGGACAAGAGACCCCGGCGTGATACCTCAAACCGGCTGAAGTAATAGAGCTTGTCCTGCCCGCCGCGACGGCCGGGCTCAAACCAGATTTCATCGGGTTGACGGATGTTGGTTGCCGTGTAGAGCAGCCAGGCCGCGCGCTCACCCTTTTGGATTTTCCAGGTGCCTTTCAGATCAAGGAACAGGTGGCGGTCGATGATCAGGGGGTTGCCAACCAGGTCCGTGAAATCAACCCGCTCCTCGGCGGCGAACTCCCGCATAAACCGCCGGAACAGTCCCTCTTGGTCGAGGGTGGGGGGCAACAGCCCCATTCCCGGCAGGCGCCGGGGTGGCGGCAGGGGTTGATGGGTATCGAGCACGGTTTCCAGCACATCTCACTCAAGATTCAGGGGGCTCTGGCCCCAAAGTTTACGCCGGTCGCCACATCGCTGGTGACGCGATACGGGGATAAAAAATCCCGGTGGATGGCTGGCTGGGAGTGCGTCTCGGCCAGCTTAGGGCGGTTTGGCCTCATGGCGCGCCGGTGAACCAGAATAGGGGGAGATTGATTACACGCGACCTGGCGACTACGGGGCGGCGATGATCGCGACCGTGGGCCTTGAGGTCCGGGGGGGAGGGGTGCGGTAGAGCGAGGTTGCTTGGTGAGCGGAGAAGTCGATCGTCCGGGCGGAGGGGCGGACGGCGGTGCTGGGGTGCTCGACTTCGTTGGTGGCGGGCGGGCATTGATGGTGGCGCGGGGCTGGCCGACTTCATTGGTCACCACGAAGTTCATGTCCATCAGCGCCCCTGACGCCCTGGGACTCCTACCTCCTTGAGTGGCCAGAGGTACATCCGAAACCCCCCCCCCGCCTTTTGGTGGATGGTATATGAGTAGCTGGCGCGAACAGGGTGAGGGGGTACGGGGGTGACTGCGGGGCGAGCAATCAGGGCTGGTCGTTGATGGGGCATGCCTTTGGCTGACTGAATCCGCTACACTTTGGGCTGGATAACGTCGGCGTTGGAGTAATGCTCGCGGTTAACCTAGTCGCGCAGCGGCGGAACAACCAGGCAAGAACAGAAGGAACCTAGCCGACGGATGGGAACAGGTGTCCGATGGGGATGGGGTCATTGGCTGTCCGGAGCGGCGTTATGCGGGAGTCGCCTTAGTGTTATCAACGGTTGAACAGAAAAGGCTGCAACTTTCCCGGTCCACCGCGGCGAGCAAAAAGGCCCAGTTCGGTCAGTTTCTGACCCCGGCAAGCACGGCGGCCTTCATGGCGGGTCTGTTCGCGGATGGCACGGGACCTTGCCGCCTGCTGGACGCGGGCGCCGGGATCGGTTCGCTGTCGGCGGCCTTTCTGGAGCGCTGGCGAGCGGGTGGCTTGCACTTCTCACGGGTGGCCGTGGATGCCTTTGAACTGGATCAGGCGTTGATCGGCCACTTGGCGCAGACCTTGGCGCGATACGATCACCGGGGCGATTTCGTCAGCAAGGTCGTTGCGGAAGATTTTATCCATGCGGCGGTGGAGTCGCTGTCCGGCAATCTGTTTGCGCCACCGCTGACACCCTATACCCACGCGATCCTCAATCCGCCCTACAAGAAAATCAACAGCCAGTCCGCCCATCGGCTGGCCCTGCGCCGGATCGGGATCGAAACGGTCAATCTGTATTCCGCCTTCGTCGCCCTGGCCGTGGCCCTGGCCGCGCCGGGGGGACAGATCGTGGCGATCATCCCGCGCAGTTTCTGTAACGGCCCCTACTATCGCCCGTTCCGTGATTTCATCCTGGAGCGGGCGGCGATCCGCCACCTGCATCTGTTCACCTCACGCTGCAAGGCGTTCAAGGATGATGAGGTGCTCCAGGAGAACATCATCATTCGCCTGGAACGGGGGGGGCAGCCGGGGCCGGTGCGGGTGTCGACCTCCACCGACGACACCTTCACCGACCTGGCCACCCATGAGCATCCGTTCGCGCGGATTGTGTTCCCGGACGACCGCGAGCGCATTATCTTCATCCCCACCGCGCCGGAGATCAGCCTCACTGAGCAGTTTCCAGCGATCCGCGCCACCCTGGCGGACCTGGGGCTTCAGGTCTCCACCGGGCCGGTGGTGGATTTTCGTCTGAAGGCGCATCTCCGTGCCCTGCCAGGGCCAGGCACCGTGCCCTTGCTCTACCCTGGCCATTTCGTGGGGCAACGCACCCTCTGGCCCAACCCGGCCCTGAAGAAACCCCAGGCCATCGAGCACCACGCCACGACCGAAAAGTGGTTGTATCCGCTGGGCTGTTATTGCGTCGTCCGGCGCTTCTCCTCCAAGGAAGAGAAACGCCGCCTGGTGGCCAGCGTGGTCGAACCGGCCACCTTCGGTGCCGTGCCCTGGCTGGGCTTTGAAAACCACCTCAACGTCTTTCATGCGCACAAGCAGGGCCTGCCGGAGCCCTTGGCCCGGGGGCTGGCGCTGTTTCTGAACAGCACCGCGGTCGATGAGCATTTCCGGCGCTTCAATGGCCATACCCAGGTCAACGCCACCGACCTCAAGCGGATGAAATACCCTAGCCGGGAGGTCCTGCTCGACCTGGGCGGTTGGGCGATGCGACAAAGCGCGCTCAGCCAGGACCAGATCGACGCCAAGATCGGGACCCTGGCCGGATGACCGATCAGCACGCCCCACCATCGAGGCCGCGCGGGAGATCATTCTGGCCTTGGGTCTGCCACGCGGTCAGCGGAACGAGCGGACCGCCCTCTGCTCGCTGGCCCTGCTGAACCTCACCCCTGGCAAGGCATGGGACGCGGCAGAGAATCCGCTGATTGGCATCACCCCGATCATGGACTGGGTTCGGGAACACTACGGCAAAGACTACGCGCCGAACACCCGCGAGACCTTCCGCCGCTACTCCATGCACCAGTTACGGGATGCGGGCGTGGTGCGGTACAACCCGGACCAGCCTGACCGCCCGGTGAACAGTCCCAAGGCGGTCTATCAGATCGAACCCGCCGCCCTGGCGCTGCTGCGCACCTTCAACACCCCCGCCTGGGATGACCACCTGGCCGCCTATCTGGCCCAGCGGGAAACCCTGGTGGCCCGCTATGCCCGGGAACGGCAGCGGGTGCGCATCCCGGTGGCGGTGGCACTCGGGCAGCGCATCAGCCTCAGCCCCGGCGAGCATAGTCGGCTGATCCGGGCCATCATCGAGGACTTTGCCCCGCGCTTCGCGCCGGGGAGCGTGCTGGTGTATGCCGGCGACACTGGCGACAAGTGGGGCTTTTTTGACGCCGACCTGCTGGCCAGGCTCGGGGTCGTGGTGGATGCCCACGGCAAAATGCCCGATGTGGTGCTGCACTGGGCGGCGAAAAACTGGTTGCTGCTGGTGGAGGCGGTGACCAGTCATGGGCCGGTGGATGGCAAGCGTCATGGCGAGTTGGCCACCCTGTTTGCCGGTTGTAACGCGGGTTTGGTCTATGTGACCGCATTCCCCAATCGCACGGTGATGGCGCGCTACCTGGTGGACATCGCCTGGGAAACGGAGGTGTGGGTAGCCGATGCGCCGTCACATCTGATTCATTTCAATGGGGAGCGGTTTTTGGGGCCTTACCAGGTGTCTTGATGCGGCGGTGGCGGCAGCCAATGGCTGGGAGGACTATAGGCCGGAAATGCCCGATGAGGTGATTCTCTCGTGGTTGCTAGCGCTGAATCTAAAGAGGTGGGGTAAAGCCTCACCAAACGAGTTTCAGCTTAGGCTAAGAGCGCTGCCGATGGTAAGCGATGAAGTCGACGACCAAGGCGATGAAAGAGACGTCGGCGCTGGGATGTTTGACTGCGGTGGTGGTAGTGGGTGTGGTGGCCATTATGTTGCCAAATGCTAAAGCCGAGTTCTTGTGAAATGAACCATGAACAGAATGAGTTGGAAGAACCTGGTCATAAAACCTCGCTCCCGTATCCATGGGGGAAAGTTTTTCTGTGGTTTGTTGGGTTAGTTGTCGTCGGCATCATTGTGGTTGAACCACCACCCGGCATCACAGGCGATTTTGGGACTCTATATAAAGTATTCGTCGGCGGCTTGACGGGTGTTTTTTGGGGCCTGATCTATGCAATTTACAAGTCTTTCAGGAGATAACAATACTATGGAAGAAACAACTTGGGGAGAAATAGGGCTTGCTTCACGGCCCCCGAGGCGCCCGGTTCAGGCGCGCGGTGCTAGCCACCCGGGGCGGTGTGGGGAAGCTGATGGTCACGCCCAGCCCCGGCGAACCTGACGCGCCCCGCAGGCCATCGCCCAGTTCCAGCCGGGCCCCATGCAAGTCGGCGATACGGGCGACGATGGAGAGGCCAAGGCCGCTACCCGCGATTTCCTGGCCCGCCAGGCGGTGGAAACGCTTCAGGGCCAGGGCGCGCTGGTCAGGCGGGATGCCCGGGCCGCTGTCGCTGACGATCAGTTTGATCCGATCGCGGTCCTGGTCGATGGCGACCAACACCTGACCGCCGGGCGGGGTGTAGCGCAGGGCGTTGTCCACCAGGTTGCGCAGCAGGGTGCGCAGCAGCTCGGTGTTGCCCGCCACCACCTGGTCGCTCCCGTCCTCGAGCTCCAGACGGATGTCCCTGGCCAGGGCGGTGCCGGCCTGGTCGGCGCAGACCTCGGCGGCGAGCGCGTCCAGATGGACCGGCGCGGTGGTCAAGGGGGCGGTCGGATCGAGCCGGGCCAGGATCAGCAACTGCTCGACCAGGTGGCCGGCCCGACGACTGCTGGCGGTGATCAGGGCCAGGGCATGGTCCCGCTCGGCGGCGTCGCGGGCGCGGGTCGCCACCTGGGCTTGGATCGCCAGGGCGGCCAGGGGGGTGCGCAGTTCGTGCGCGGCATCGGCGGTGAAGCGCCGTTCATTGTCCAGGGCCTGCTCGATGCGTCCCAGCAACTGATTGAGGGACACCAGCAGGGGCCGCAACTCCGTGGGCGCCGCGCTGGGGGTGATGGGTAGCAGATTCTGCGGCTCCCGCTGGGCTACCTGGGCGGCGATGGCGGCGACGGGGGCCAGCCCCTGGCGGATGGCGAACCAGATCCAGCCCGCCAGGAGGGGTAGCCCAAGGAGGGCGGGGCCCAGGAGCCGGCGGGCGATGTCGCCAGCGAGCTCCTGGCGTACCTCGTGGTCCTCCGCCACCACCGCCCGCAGGTCTTGTTCCTCGTCCCACTGGCTGAAATAGCGCCAGCGTCGGCCTTCCCGGTCCTGGCTCTCGGAGAAGCCCGTCTGGTTGGTCAGCGGGTCCCGGGGGGCATGGCGGGAGCGCAGCAGCAGATAGCCATCCTCGTTCCAGAGCTGGAAGAGGACCTTCTTCTGATACTTATGGAAATCCCCCGGCAGGTGGGCGATATCGTCGTCATCGTCGTACTCGCTGGCCAGGGCCAGCAGCAGTTGCGCCACCTGTACCAGGTTGGCGTCGAAGATCTCGTCGATCTCGTGATGAGCATCCTGGTAAGAGAGCGCCAGGGCCGCGGCCCAGCCCAGGGTGACGCCGGTCAACAGCAGGCCTAGCAGCCGTCGTCGCAGGGAGAACCAGCGGGTGCCAGGGGCATGAAAGTCACGGCCAGGTCTCTCCTGATCGGAGGCGTGGCGCGATCCCTCGGGAGGGTTAGCGGGCTCGCCAGCGGTGGCAGCGCTGGGGGAAGCACCTGTGGCGGCATTGCCGGCAGAAGCACCCGTGGCGGAAGCGCCGGGGGGAGCCCCAGCGGGTTCCTGGGGGGAAGCGGCACCCCTCCTCATGGCTTGGGCATCAGATAGCCGATGCCGCGCAGGGTGCGGATGCGCTCGGCGCCGAGCTTGCGGCGGAGGTGGTGGACATGGACCTCGATGGCGTTACTCTCCGGTTCATCCTGCCAGCCATAGAGGGCCGCCTCGAGTTGGGCGCGGGTCTGGGCCCGACCGGCATGTTCCGCCAGGGTCAGGAGCAGGGAAAATTCCCGACCGGAGAGTTCCACCGGCTCCCCGCCTAGGCGGGCCAGCCGCGCCGCCGGGTCGATCTCCAGGTCGCCCAGGCGGAGGAGGGGGCTGGCATGGCCAGCGGAGCGCCGGGCCAGGGCCCGGGCGCGGGCCGCCAACTCGTCGATGTCGATGGGCTTCACCAGGTAGTCGTCGGCGCCGGCATCCAGGCCCTGCACCTTGTCATCGGTGGCGTCCCGGGCGGTGAGGATCAGGACCGGCAGGGTCTGACCGCGGCGGCGCAAGCGCCGCAGCACCTCCATGCCCGTCAGGCGCGGCAGGCCCAGATCGAGCACCAGCAGGTCGAAGTCCTCGGTCTTGAGGGCCAGATCCGCCGCCTCGCCGTCCCGTACCCAGTCCACCGTATGTCCGGCCTGGCGCAGGCCGACGCCGAGCCCGTCGCCCAGGTGGGGATCGTCTTCAGCCAGCAGGATACGCATAGGATTGTTCCCCATCACCAAATCAATCTTCTACCTGACCGGGCCGCGACCACGCGGCCGGGTCCCCTAATGCCTCAGCGTCCTCGTTCAGACCCCACACGCCCCACAGGCCCCAAACGCCCCAGGAGGGCTTCGTTGGCATAACTTGCTGATTATCTTTCTCCCTCCCCCCGGCGTGGGAGGGTTGGGGAGAGGGGGGCTAAACGATGACGCCTCAGCGGGTGACCAGCCAGGCGCAGAACCCGCTCCAGGCCAGTACCAGGGGGACTAACAGCCCATAAGTTCTGGTGATCGCCTCCTCGGTGCGACCCCGCTTGTAGCCGGTGAACATGGCCGCGATCAGGTTCTCGCCATGCGCCAAGCTGCTGACCAGGACGCCCAGGATATGGATGATGACGATCCAGAGCATGGTCGTGGCCAGGAACTCATGGACCTCCCCAAAGAGTTCCCAGTTCTCGCCCTGATAGGCGATCCAGCCGCTACCGGCGGTCAGGAGCCCCAGGGTCAGCATGGCAAGGATAGCCCAGCCCGCGGCGGCATTGTGACCCGCGTCGTCCTCCACCTTGCGGCCAAAGGGCGCGGACAGCAACCCCTGGACGTAAGCGAACACCGCCTGGCGACCGCGGACGAAACTGCTGAAGCGGGCATGATGGCTGCCCATGAAGCCCCAGAGCAGGCGAAAGAGGACCAGTCCCAGCAGGGCCCCGCCCAGGGTGGCATGGACCAGACGCCACTCCTCGCTATCACCGGTCAGCCAGGCCAGGGTGAAGAGCACCGCCAGCGCCCAGTGGCCAATGCGCACCGGCCAGTCCCAGATCAGGACCCGCGCGGGCTGCGCCGGGTCCTGAATCCGCCGCCCCGCCTCACTCCCGGGTGGCGGAGCGGGGGGCGCGGGCGAGTGAGCCTTGGGCGGGGCTAGGGGGAAGGCCGGCTGGGCCCCGTTCGCCGCGGCCAGTCGGGGTTGCGCAAGCGGGCGCGGGTGCTCAATCATCGTCTTCCTCCTCCCAGGGGCGGCCATTGGGCATGACGATCTCCCGCTCGCGATAGCTGCCCTCGGCGGCGCGGGTATGACAGGCGCCACAGTTGGCGGGGCTCTTGACCATGGCGTCCTGCCAATCGCTGGCCGGGACCTCGTGGTGCTTGCGCTTGAACCAGGGGGTGGCGGTCAGCCGCGGCGGTTCGCCACCGGGGGTGACGGGGGCATGAACCTTGTCGCCACCGGCATGCTTGACCAGAAAGCCCTCGATGCTCCGGCGCGTCGGCTCGTCGAGGCTGGCGTTGTCCCCGTAATGCCGATCCAGCCGGGCCATGACCGCGCGCCAGCCCTGCGCGTCGAGCAGGGCGGGGGGAAAGGCCAGGTGGCAGGCACCGCACTCCGCCGCGAAGGCGGGCGGCGCCCCGGCGGGGATCACCAGCTTGTCGGCCTGGGCGGCCAGGGGTAGGGCCAGCAGGGATGCAAGGAGATTAGGGGCTTTCATCTCAGCGTCCTCCGGTCAGGAAGGCGATCAGGTCGGCCTTTTCCGCGGCGCTACAGTCCCGTCCCATGACTTCCTTGCAGTTGCGGCCAAACCATTTGTCTACCTTGGCCCGGTCGGTGAATCGCTCGGGATTGGCGCCCGGGGCCAGGGGTTTGATGGGCTTGCCGGTGACGCTATGCTGCCCGGCCTGAGTCGGGTCGTCCCGATGACAACTGGAACAGGATGGCAGCTTGGCCGAGATCCCAAAGTCGCGCTGGTACAAGGCCGCGCCCCGTTGCGCCGAAGGGGTGAAGCCGCCCTGCTGACGGCTGGCCTCGGTCGCGTAGTCCTTCATCAAATTCGTGGGGGTGGCGGCCTGCACGCTGGCCGTGACCAGGACCGGGAGCAGGAAGAGGAGGGGTTTCATTGGGGCAATCTCCGGGCGTGATGAAATGAGTCATGCTCAGGGTTCACGGTGGCTAGTTTGATTGCCCAAGCTTAAGGTTCCCTTAGCGGACCGCTAACCCTCCTGAAAGGGCCGGCCACGCCCCGGAAGAGGGCAGTCTCCGCTGAGGTGTTTTAGGCGAGGGCGCGCTAAAATGTCTGAAAAAGATCAACCTTAAAGGAGGCTGAATCCCATGCACCCCCGCCCGCTCCCTTGTCGCGCGCCCACCTGGCGCCCCCTCGCTGGACTCATTCTGGCCGTGCTGATCGGCCTTCTCAGCACCCAGTTGCTGGCGGATCAGGACGATGATGACGACGATGACCGGTCGAAAGAGTCCGTCAATGCGGATTGGATCGAAGACCTGCGCGAGGGCAAGATCAGTCTCGCCGGTGATGACGCCGCGGTCGACATGCTGATCCTGCAACGCCACATCCCCATCCCCTATGACTACATCGCCACCCTGATGCGCACCCCGAACGCCTTTGGCCAGGGCGTGGCCTGCATCATCTGCCACTCCTCCAACGACCCGGCCAAGAGCTACCGCGGCCTGGATCTTTCCACCTGCGACGGGATCAGGAAGGGTTCCACCGAGACCCCGGCCCGGCCCCTGTTCGAGCCCGGCAAGCCGGCCAAGACCAGCATCCTCGGCCGGCGCATGCGCAACAACCGCATGCCGCTGGGCGTGCATTTCAGCACCCACGCCAAGCCTGAGAGCGTGACCGCCGTCCTCAACTGGATCGCGGCGGGGGCGAAAAACGATGCCCAATTCCAGGACCAGGTCCTGCCCTTGTTCAGGACGGACGGCGCCTTCGCCCCGGGATCACCCGCCTGCACCCAGTGCCACATGTCCAACCAGGAGCCGCCCAGCTTTCACGAACTCGACATGACCAGCCACGAGGGCATCATGCTGGGGGCGGACTCCGTGGCCAAGGGCGTGGACAAGGCCACCAAGATCGTCATCCCCGGCAAGCCCGAGGACAGTAGCCTTTATCAGCACCTGGTGGAGGACCGCATGCCGCCGGGCATACCGCCCACCGCGGATCGGGATCACCCCAACACCCTCATCCTGTTGCGCTGGATCGAGCAGGGCGCCAATTGCCGGTGAACCCCAGCCGTCGGCGCCTGCTGCAAGCCCTGGGCTTGGGGCTGGCGGGTAGCGCCGGGTGGCTGCCCCGGTCCGGCCGGGCGGAGACGCCCCGCCCGCCCCAACTGGGTGAGGCGCGCCTGCTGCGGCGCTGGGTGACCGGTAATAGCCGGCTGGCGCCAGTCACCCTGATACCTGCTCCCGACCGGGACGGCAATCGCGATCATTCTCCGGTCCCCAGCCCTGGCAGGAATTTTGCCATAAGTCCCGAAGGTCCCCGGTACGCCAGTCCCGCCAGCAGTGCCGACGCCGCCCCGACGGTAAGCGACGTCGGGAGCTACCCTAGCAGTCCCGCTGCCCTGGCCGCCGCCCGGTTACTGTTTGCCGGCGAGACCACCCTGGGTCTGGTCGACCCGACGGTGGCGGAGGCGCTCTGGCAGCGACCCCACCACCTGCCCGGTGGGGCCGTCTTCCGCCCCCGGGCGACGGCCGACACCCTCCTCGGCGCCGGGCGGGGCGCGCTGGGCGTCTGGGGGCTGGCGAACGGGGAACCCCGGTGGCGGCGGGAGGCCCAGCGGCAGTTCGGCGTCCCCGCCCTGACGGCGGAGGCGATCTTCGTCGGCGATGGTCATGAACTCCTGGCCCTCGATCTGGCCAGCGGCGTTCCGCGCTGGCGGTTCGCCGCCGTCGCGGACACCCAGATCAGTTACGCCCCGGCGGTGACCCGGGACAAGGTCCTGGTGGGTCCCGGGGATGGCCGCCTCTACGCCCTGGACCGTCATAGCGGCCAGCTCCTCTGGGAACGGCATCGCGCCGAGGACTGGAAGTATCTGCGCCAGCTCCACCTCGCCAGCGAGGACCTCCTCGTCGCCGGAGGCTATACCGAAAAGCTCTACGGCATCGACCTGCGCGGCGGTGAACTGCGCTGGACCTTCAATGCCGGGAATTTCATCAATTCCCACCACCTGAGTGGCGACGGCGCCTTCCTCTGGTCCCCGACGGGTTGGATCTATGCCCTGGATGTTTACTCTGGCGAGGTGCGCTGGCGCCACCGCACCACCGCTTATCGGGGGGAAGCCCAGGAATGGGCGCCGCTGATGGCGGAACTGGCAAGCGCGGATGGGCGGCTGTTCGCCCTCGACATGAACTCCGTCCTTCATGTTTTGGACTTGGAGAACGGCGAGGAGTTGGCCCGCTTTCCCCTGGCCCCGGTCCAACCTTTCGTGACCCCCCTCAGCGGTCAGGAAATCGCCGTGGGTAGCAGGGAGGGCGAACTCTGGTTGCTCGCCTTGGAGGGGCCGGCCAGCGCGTCGCTAGGCTGATCGGCTAGTTGACCATTCCGCCAATCCGATTTTAGCCAAGGCGGAAATTGACACTTATAAACAGTGCCTTGTAATAAAGGCATTCGTAAAGGTGGTGGTGAAACTGACTACTAGCGATAAACCGGCGGGGGGGAGGGGTCTGGCGAAGGGAGCCGGATGACGAAAGCCCCGTCTGATGCGGGGCTTCCGGTAATTTGCCGACTGGGCCGTTGGCTTGCTCGCTGACAGGTTATATCAGTTGTAGCCTTTCAGCCCCCCTCTCCCCAGCCCTCCCCCGCCAGGGGGGAGGGAGCAAGAGAGTCCTTGTCAGGACTCAAACCCGATCAAAGCGATTGGCCTTCAAGACTCAAACCAGACAAAGCCATCGGCATTCAAGGCTCAAACCAGACAAAGCGATCGGCATTTATGACTCAGACCAGATCGAAGCGATCGGCATTCAAGACTCAAACCAGACAAAGCGATCGGCAATCATGACTCAGACCAGATCGAAGCGGTCCGCATTCATGACCTTGGTCCAGGCGGCCACGAAGTCTTGGACGAACTTCTCCCGGTTGTCATCCTGGGCATAGACTTCGGCATAGGCGCGCAGGATGGAGTTGGAGCCAAACACCAGATCGACCCGGGTCGCCGTCCACTTGACCGCGCCGGTCTGGCGGTCGCGGATCTCGTAGCGGTTGCTGCCGGTCGGTACCCAGGTGTAGGCCATGTCCGTCAGGTTGACGAAAAAGTCGTTGGTCAGGGCGCCGACGCGGTCGGTGAAGACGCCATGCTGGGTGCCGCCGTGGTTGGTGCCCAGCACCCGCATACCGCCGATGAGGGCGGTCATCTCCGGGGCGGTCAGGCCCATGAGTTGGGCGCGGTCGAGCAGCATCTCCTCGGGCTGCACGACATAGTCCTGCTTCTGCCAGTTGCGGAAGCCATCGTGCAGGGGCTCCAGGACCTCGAAGGACTCGACATCCGTGAGCGCCTGGGTGGCATCCCCCCGCCCAGGGACGAAGGGCACGTTGATGTCGAAGCCCGCGGCCTTGGCCGCCTGCTCGACGCCGACGTTACCCGCCAGCACGATCACATCCGCCACGCTGGCGCCGGTCTCGGCGGCGATCCCCTCCAGCACCTTCAGCACCTTGGCCAGGCGCGCCGGCTCGTTGCCTTCCCAATCCTTCTGCGGGGCGAGGCGGATGCGGGCGCCATTGGCGCCACCGCGCTTGTCCGAGCCGCGGAAGGTGCGGGCACTGTCCCAGGCGGTGCTGACCATCTCGCTGACGCTGAGCCCGCTGGCGGCGATCCTGGCCTTGACCGCGGCGACGTCGTAGTCAGCGCGACCGGCGGGGATCGGGTCCTGCCAGATCAGGTCCTCGGCGGGCACGTAGGGGCCGAAGTAGCGCGTCTTGGGGCCCAGGTCGCGGTGGGTCAGTTTGAACCAGGCGCGGGCGAAGACCTCGGAGAAGTAGGCCGGGTCCTGATGGAAGCGCTCGGCGATCTTGCGATAGGCCGGGTCCATCTTCATCGCCATGTCGGCGTCGGTCATGATCGGGTTGTAGCGGATCGACGGGTCCTCGACGTCCACCGGCTTGTCCTCTTCCTTGATGCTGACCGGTTCCCACTGCCAGGCACCGGCCGGACTCTTCTTCAATTCCCACTCGTGGTTGAGCAGCATGTCGAAATAGCCGTTGTCCCACTGGATGGGGTGGGTGGTCCAGGCCCCCTCGATGCCACTGGTGACGGTGTCGCGGCCGACGCCGCGGGTCTGGTGGTTGTTCCAGCCCAGGCCCTGCTCCTCCAGGTCAGCCCCCTCCGGCGCGGGGCCCAGGTTGGCGGCGTTGCCGTTGCCGTGGGCCTTGCCCACGGTGTGACCACCGGCAGTCAGGGCGACGGTCTCCTCATCATTCATCGCCATGCGGGCGAAGGTGACGCGCACGTCGTGGGCGGTCTTGAGCGGATCGGGCTTGCCGTCCACGCCCTCCGGGTTAACGTAGATCAGACCCATCATCACCGCCGCCAGGGGGTTTTCCAGATCCCGCTCGCCGGAGTAACGGGAGCCCTCGCTGCCGCTGGGGGCAAGCCATTCCCGCTCGGAACCCCAGTAGATGTCCTTTTCCGGATGCCAGATGTCCTCGCGACCGAAGGCGAAACCGTAGGTCTTGAGACCCATGGACTCATAGGCCACGGTGCCGGCGAACAGGATCAGATCAGCCCAGCTCACCTGGTTGCCGTACTTTTTCTTGATCGGCCACAGCAGGCGCCGCGCCTTGTCCAGGTTGGCGTTGTCGGGCCAACTGTTGATGGGGGCAAAACGCTGATTGCCCCGGCCGCCACCCCCCCGGCCGTCGGCGATGCGGTAGGTGCCCGCGGAGTGCCAAGCCATGCGGATCATCAGGCCGCCATAGTGACCCCAGTCGGCGGGCCACCAGTCCTGGCTGTTGGTCATCAGCTCGGTCAGGTCCCGCTTGAGCGCGGCAACGTCGAGTTGCTTCAACGCCTCACGGTAGTTGAAGTCGGGCCCCATCGGGTTGGTCTTGCTGTCGTGCTGATGCAGGATGTCGAGATTCAGCGTCTTTGGCCACCAAGCCATGTTCGCGTTGCCCACGGCCGTGTTACCGCCGTGCATCACCGGGCATTTGCCGGAAGTCGTCGTAGTGGAAGTCATGGCTGTCTCCGATCGTGGTTGCGTTGACTGACGGACGAGGTGCGCGGAGGCTTGGGCAGTTCGCGGTCACCTCTTGGCTGTGAATTGATACTAGGTTCAATCCACGCCCGCGGCTAATCGTTTCGCCGTATCTCGCTGATCGGGGCTGCCTATTGATTTTCGTCAAGCTGGGGAGGTGACGGGCAAACGCCGCTGACCCGATTGCGCCCCCCGGTCTTGGCGGCATAGAGCGCCTGATCGGCCCGGGCGTAGAGGACATCCAGCGTCGGGATGGCGGGCGTCAGGGTGGCGACGCCAATGCTGACCGTGACGGCCAGTTCCCGGCTCGGCCCCGGTGTCAGGTCGCTAGCTTGAGTGATGGCTGGTTCGCTGACAGGGCTGGTCCAGCGCTGGGACTGCAAGCCCAGCCGGAGACGCTCGGCCAGTTGGCAAGCCGACTCCTGGCCGGTTTCCGGCAGCAGGATGGCGAATTCCTCGCCGCCCATGCGGCCGATGAGGTCGGAGGTCCGGATCGCCTGGCGGCAATGCTCCGCCACGCCGCGCAGGACGGCATCGCCGGCCTGATGGCCATGGGTGTCGTTGACATCCTTGAAGTGGTCGATGTCGAGGATCAGCAGGGACAGCGGCTCGCGGTAGCGTTGCGCCTGGGCCAGGTGGGTGGCGGCGGTGGCGTAGAAATGACCGCGATTGGCCAGTCCCGTGAGGTCGTCGGTCGTCGCGCGGCGCTCCAGTTCCTCCCGCAGAAAGTGCAACTCGGTGATGTCGGTGGCCAGTCCGATCAGCCGGTCCGGCTGTCCGGACTCCCGCAGGGGGACCTTGACCGTCCAGAAGTAATAGGTCTTGCCATCACGGCCGACCAGGCGTTCTTCGCGACTCTGGGATTGCCCGCTGGTGAAGACCGCCTCGTCGAGCTCACGGAGGTGGGCGACGGCCTCCGGCGGCAGCACCTCGGTTTGCAGGCTGCCGACCAAGGCCGAGATGGGGTGCCCCAGAAAGTTGGCCACCGCCTGGTTGACATAGAGAAAGCGCCCGGCGCGATCCTTCATGAAGACATGGGCATCCAGGTTGCCCAGAACGGTGTTGAGCAGCAGGTTCTGGTGGTGGAGTTCGTCCTCCAGGCGCCGGCGCTCGCTGATGTCATGGACGATGGCGACCAGCACCGGCCCTTCCGCCATATGAAGGGGGGTGCAATAGACCTCGACGCACCGGCGTTCGCCGTTGGCCAGGACCTGGTCATAGACCAGATAGTCGCGGGCGCCCGCGACGGCCCGTTGCAGATCCTCCAGGACATCGTCCGCCGGGGATTGGCAGATGTCCTGAAAACGCTGGTCCAGAAAGGCGGCCCGCGACCAGCCATAGAAGCGGCAGGCCGCGGCGTTGGCATCGCGGATCGCCCCGGTCCGGGGCTCGAGTTCCAGGATGACCGAATTGTTGTCATGGATCAGCCGGCGCAGGCGGGCTTCACTGCCGCGCAAGGCCTGCTCGGTCCGGTCACGGCGGCGCTGGGCGCGGATCAGCAGGACGAACACGGTCGCCAGCACGGCGACGAAGAGCAGCGCTACCAGCAGCAGGCGCAGGGAATCCTGCCCCCAGTCCAGGAGGTAGTCCTCGCTGGCGATGCCGACGGCCACCAAGAACGGGAAGTCACTGATCTGGCGATAGCCATAGAGGCGCTGGGAGCCGTCGACCGGCGAGATGATCTCGATATGGCCGGCCGGTCCCTGGTTCAGCACCGCCAGGCGCGTGGGGATATTGGGCTCGGGTCGGTTGTCGACCTCGATCGGCCCGGGAAAGCGCACCACGGCGGCCCCATCGTCCAGCCGCCGCAAGACCACCACACCCTTCTCCCCGAGGGCGATGTGACTGAATTGTTCATGCAGGACCGCGAGTTGGACGGCTACGACCGCGGCGCCGAGAAATTGCCCCCCGGGGTCCCGGATGGCCCGCGCCACCCACATCGTCGGCAGCCCCGAGATGCGGCCGATCGCCACCCGGGAGAAGACGATATCGGCGGCGGGATCATCACGAACTTGCTGGAAAAAAGGCCGATCCGCGATCGAGAACGGTATCTCCTGGCCCAGACTGCAATAGAGCCCCTGGCCTTGCGCGTCAAAGATCCGTAGCGCAGTGGCAATGGGGTGGCCGGCGGCATGGGCTTTCAGCCAGGCATTGATCTGGTCCGCGTAGCGCTCCGATTGCCCCGGCACCAGGGCCTCCGGCGTGAGCGTGTCGGAAACCACCTGGACCGTGCGGGCCGCGGCGTCGAACTCGGCATTGATCTGGGATTCCAGCACCAGGGCCAGGTTGTTGACATCGGTAATGGCCGCCGCCTGGGCCGCCGAGCGCGTGACCAGGACCTGATAACCGATCAGGGCGGCAAACAGGAGGAGGATGACGGAAAAGACCAGTCCCTGCTTGAGCTCGCGGGGCGAAAACGGCTGCGGACCCAGGTTGCTGAAGGTGTTCACGGAGGCGAAAGCGAAGCGGGGGAGGGGAGGGTTGGCGTCTGGTAAGACCACAATAGCCCATCGCCGGCGGGCGGGCATACCTTTTTATGCCCCCCGGGCCTGGAGTACCGTGGCTAAATGACCCCATGGCCTCGTTCGCCCCTTGGAGCGGGTGGGTCCGTTTCGCGAAGCCCGTACCGGCTTTAGGCGGGTGGTGGGACTAGAATGGGCGGCATGGTCGCCACCGTCACCCTCGTCTTCATCGTCGTCTACCTGGGCATGATCCTGGGCGGTCTCCCCTTTCTGCAACTGGACCGCACCGGGGTGGCCCTGCTGGGGGCCATCGCCCTGGTGGGGCTGGGCGCGGTCAGTACCGAGGCGGCGGTGCAGTCGCTCCACCTGCCGACCCTCATCCTGCTCTTCGCCTTCATGGTGCTGTCGGCGCAGCTGCGGCTGGGGGGCTTCTATGCCTGGGTCACCCTCAAGCTGGCGGCGCTGCCGCTGCGCCCCACGCTGTTGCTGGGCGCCCTGGTCGTGGTGGTCGGGGCACTCGCGGCGGTCTTCAGCAACGACGTCGTCTGTCTGGCGGTGGCGCCGGTCCTGATCGACGCCTGCCGGCGGCGCCAACTGGATCCCATGCCCTTCCTGCTGGGGCTGGCCTGCGCGGCCAACGTCGGCTCCGCCGCCACCCTGATCGGCAACCCGCAGAACATGCTGATCGGCGCCACCCTGGGATTGTCCTTTGGCGGCTACGTCGCCGAGGTGATTGTCCCGGTCCTGCTGGGCCTGCTGGCGACCTGGGCCATCCTGGCCTGGCAGACGCGGGGACGCTGGCACGCCCGGGGGGAGGTCGCGCCGCTCCATTCGCCGGACGCGGACGAGGAGGCGCCGGTCTTCGACGCCTGGCAGACCACCAAGGGCCTGCTGGTGGCGGGAGCACTGCTCGGGGTGTTTCTGCTGACCTCCTGGCCCCGCGAGGCGGCGGCCCTGATCGGTGCCGGGGTCCTACTCACCAGCCGCCGCCTGCATTCCCGCCAGATGCTGGGGCTGGTGGACTGGGAACTGCTGGTCCTGTTCGTCGGCCTTTTCGTGGTCAACCACGCCCTCCAGGACAGCGGCCTGGTGGCCCAGGGGGTAGCGGCCCTGGCGGCAATGGGGGTGCCGCTGGAACAACCGGGGATACTCTTCGGCGCCTCGGTACTGCTGAGCAACCTGGTCTCCAACGTGCCGGCGGTGATGTTGCTCCTGCCGGTGGCGACCGATCCCCTGGCCGGCCCCATCCTGGCCCTGGCCAGCACCCTCGCTGGCAACCTCCTGCTGGTGGGCAGCATCGCCAACCTGATCGTCGCCGATGCCGCGGCACGGCGCGGGCTGACCCTCGACTGGCGCACCCACGCCCGCGCCGGGGTGCCCGTCACCCTGGTGACCCTGGCCATCGCCGCCGCCTGGCTGGCCTGGCGCGCGGGCGGGAGCCCGGTTTAGTCGCTACTCATCCGTTGGCTTTCGCGGCTGGACAAGGGGGAATGAACGGCTACTTTAAGAGGTAGATGCTTCCGCCAGCGGCAGGGCATGACCAAGGCCGCATGGCATCTACCCCAACCATCATGGAGGTCGCTTTCCCACTCGACCGAGGACGGAAAGCGGTGGTTCGCTGTTGACCCTGCGTCGGAGGTTTAAGACATGTCCCTGATTTCACGTGCTCTAGCCGAGATGGCTTCATTCCAGATCGGGAGCCGGATTTCAGGAAGGTTGCACCCGCCTGGCGGTATGGAGCGAACTTGGCCTTCAGATCTCAGCGGCTAGGCGCAGGGTGGCCTTTCGGGTTCGATCGCTCAAACGAAAGCCGAGTTGCTGAAGATCGTCGATCAATGGCTTGACTGCTGCCACCAGCCCCCGGCGTTTGGCGTCCAATAAGACGCCGAGCGTGCCGGTCAACCTGAGCCCCAGAACCTCCGCATAGCGCCGCGCAAGGGCATCGTCCAGGATGACGACGGCATCGGTTGACTCCAGGGCCATCAGCAGAACACTGGTCTCGCCGTGGCCTAGATCAGGAACCAGGCGTGTCAGTTTCTTGACCACCGGGTCGCGCAGATCGACCCAGGGCAGGTTTTCGGGGGTTGGTAGATCGAGCCCGCGGCGTCTGCCCTCGGCCAACTCCTCCGCTACGGCGGTCGGCACAACGACCCTGGCCACGAGGCGTGGCAATAGCTCCAGGTGCCCGATCTGGTGCAAGTATTGCAGCGGCGAGGTGTTGCAGATGACCTCAGACAAGGGACGTCTGCCGCTCCAGCTCGTCCGCCGTTAGGCGGAAGGTATCGACGCCATAATCGACCAGTCTGGTCAGAAACAGTGTCCGTGGTATGCCGGCCAGACGAGCTGCTGCCCCTGAGGAAAGCCTTTCCAGTTCAAAGAGTTTGACCGCGGCAGCCAGCCGGATCTCCGCGGCCGCTTCTTCATTAGAAAGCTTGAGCGACAACAGCGACTCGTCGGGGATATTCAATATTAATTGGCTCATAGTGTGACACTATCTGAAATAACCGTTGAGCCCCTTTTCCTCTCGATGTCCTTCAAGATACAGGTAGACCCAGGAGGGGATCCGGAGTTGCCAGTATCTCCCTCTTTCATCTGCGCGGGCAACAGCCGGCGGGTTGGCTTGGCTGTTCCAGGGTTTTCCTTCAATTCCCGCTCCATGAAGGGGCTATAGGGTTCGGGTAATTCATACTTGCCCAAGCTGATCTTGATCGCGATCTCCCACGGGGTCGCCGGTTTGATCTCGACCTGGTTAGCGCCGTCAGCAATGGCCCTACGAGCCAGGCGCGGTAGCTGCGGATCATCGAGCAAAAGGTTATGGCCACGACGGCCTGGGCTTCTCTCGACATCGAATTCAAGGCGATGATGACACAACCGGGGGGTGGCTGCCTCAGATGGCGGGGGATACCGCCATCGATGGGGGGCGACGGGCGAACCTACTTGGGAAGCGGCGTATTGGCGACACTCTTGCCGTTCAGGTCGATGCTCTTGAAGTCTAGGGTCATGACGTCCGGGCTCTCGAACGAACGGAGGCTATAGGTCTTGTTCTTGAGGTCGGCAACTACGGTCCACTCGGTGTATTCATAGGCATTCGCGCCGCCGCCGTAGCCGCTCGAAGCATCCAGATAGATCGCGCCGTAGGGGATGTCGAAGTTGTTCAGGATGTGCCAGGCGCGGCTGCGCTGGACGTCCGTCGATGCATTGTCAGGCGTGTTGAGCACGAACAGGGCCGCCCGGACGAAGCGATCCGAGCTGAGCATGCTGCCAGGAAGGCCATGCAGTCCGTTGCCGGAACTGGCTGGCGGGAAGACCTTGCCCTTCACCTCCAGCGGCTTCTTATCCAAGCCGCTGAGGTTCACATAGTTGCCGATGTTGGCCAGGTGCCAGGCTAAGGGCGGGTCGTTGGTCATCACGCCGATCACATTGTCGGTGATCGCCAGGCGCCCCTCGAGATACTCGACGACAATGCTGCCACCCTGGGCATCGTGCAAGGTCATGTGTGCCTTCGGCGTGCCGCCCCACTCCTTCATGGGTGCGTTGCTCACGTACAGGTTCGCGAGGGCCTTGCGCACTTCCTCGACCGTCGCGAAATTGGTGAGCGCATAGGTCAGCAACTGCTGAGGGGCGATGCTGTTTGATGCCTGGTGGGCCGGTACGTCCTGGTAGTGGGCGCTATTCGGGGCATTCAGCAGCCCACCGGCAAGACCGGCCTCGTTTATACCGTCGACGTAAAAGGGCAGGCCGAAGACGTTGGTCGGCGCGGTGTTTATTCGTTGATCCATAAGCGGGCGAATCCGCATCGACGATCCCCCTGAATCCGCCATCACCGCATCACGCACACCCGATTGCGCCCCGCCTCCTTGGCGGCGTAAAGCGCCTGGTCGGCTAGCTCGAACAGTTCCTGGCTGATCTGGAATCCGGACGAGCTGAGGTTATCTGGCTTTCCAACGTCGCCCGGTTCACCTGACCCGCCTAACTGACCCGTTCCGGCCGACTCATACGCTCCGCCCAACTCAACGGCCCTGCCTGGGGGGGTGGACCCCGCCCCGCCGCCCGGCTGCACACTGGCAACGCCAATGCTCACGCTGACCCAGTCGCTGGCGCTGGAGCGGGCATGGGGGATGGCCAGGGCCTGCACCGCCGCGCGCACCTTCTCCGCCAGAGCCAGGGCCTCCTCCGGGCCGCTGCCCGCCAGCAGGGCGGCGAATTCCTCCCCGCCGTAACGCGCCACCAGGTCCTCGGCGCGGCCGATGGTCTGGCTCAGGGCATCGGCCACCCGCTCCAGACAGGCATCCCCGGCGATGTGGCCATAGTGGTCGTTGTAAGCCTTGAAGTGATCGACATCCAACATGAGCAGGGACAAGGGGAACCGATGGCGCGCCGCCCGCCGCCATTCCACGGCCAGCCGCTCCTCCAGGGCGCGGCGGTTGGCGACGCCGGTGAGGGGGTCGCGGTGGCTCAGGTTACGCAGCAGATCGCTCTGGGCCTTGAACCGGAGGTGCATGGTCACCCGGGCGCGCACCACCGGCGGGTTGAGGGGCTTGGTGATGAAATCGCTGGCCCCGGCCTCCAGGGCGCGGATCTCGCTCTTGGGGTCGTGAGCCGCGGTCACGAACACCACGGGGATGTCGGGATAGTCCCGCTGGAGGGCGACGCAGGTGTCATAGCCATCCAGGTCGGGCATGCGGGCGTCGAGCAGGATGAGATCCACTGGTGCTTCGGCCATCATCGCTAGGGCCTGCATGCCGCTGGTGGCATAACTGACATCGCCCAGGTCTTCGATGGCATTGCACAGCACCTCGATGGCTAACCGTTCGTCGTCCACCACCAGGATTTTGGGATTGGTCATCAACGTGCGTTCTCCTTCCCGGGCCGCCTCTTGGGTCTGGTCATCATCGCCTATCCTCCTCAGGGGCCGCTGGGGCCGGCGGTATAAAGCTCATTTCCGCCAACAATGCCATGGCTGCGTCAAGGATGAAGCGCTTCATATCGGAGCAAGGCATGATAGAGCCCCAGGCGTGTAAGATGCACTCGTGCAACCTTTTCTTCTAACCCTAGCCCAATCTCTACACCACGGGAGCCCGTGATGCCTGCTCCGCTGAAGAAGATGGGGGAGAAAACTTATCACCGCGCGGTCGGGGCGTGAAAATGCGACGCGCTCCAGCGGGGCCGCGACCCTCGGGGACCCAGCGCGGCTACGCCATGGAGGTGCCCCTGATCATGGCGGTGGTCGGAGTCGCGGTCGCCGTGTTGCTACCCATGCTGCCGGACTGGCTCGGTAAGCTGGTGCTAGTGATCGGCGCGCTGGTCTGGCTTTGGGGTTTGCACTACATGCTTCTGACACCCGGCTGGCTGCCGGGCGCAACTCCTGGACCTGGCCGAATTGTCCGTTTGACGGTTTTCCTGGTCTTGGCCACGCTGATCTGCCTCGGGGTCGCGACCTACATCCTCAACGATGGGGTACAGGGACCCCCTGACGCCAAACTGGTCCCTGGCCAGCCGGTAGCAGGGCCTTGGCGTGAAATTCACCACCCGGGCCGCGGGCTTGTCAACCCATCGACGCCGCGGGCCAGCTAGGCCGTGGCGCGCCGCTGATGGCGCATGGCGAGGTAGTAGATCACCGGCACGGCCATGCGTGACAACAGCAGGGAGGCGATCTCGCCGGCCATGAGGGACAGGGCCAGGCCCTGGAAGATGGGGTCGTAGAGGATCACGCTGCCGCCGACCACCACCGCCAGGGCGGTGAGCAGCATGGGGCGGAAGCGGACGGCGCCGGCGTCCACCACCGCCTCGGCCAGGGGCATGCCCTCCTTGACCCGCAGCTTGATGAAATCCACCAGGATGATGGAGTTACGCACCACGATGCCGGCCCCGGCGATGAAGCCGATCATGGAGGTGGCGCTGAAGAAGGCCCCCAGGGCCCAGTGGGCCGGCAGGATGCCCACCAGGGAGAAGGGGATGGCCGCCATGATGATGAAGGGGGTGCGGAAGGAGCGGAACCAGCCCACCACCAGGGCGTAGATGAGCACCAGGACCACGGCGAAGGCCGCCCCCAGGTCGCGGAAGACCTCGTAGCTAATGTGCCATTCGCCATCCCACTTCATGGCCGGTTCGGCGGTGGAGAAGGGCTGGCGGATGTTGAGGATCTCCAGGGGCGCGGCGCGGCCCGCGGGCACGTAGGCGGCGAGCTGTTCCTTGAGGGCGAGGATGGCGTAGAGGGGGCTCTCCTCCGCCCCGGCTACGTCCGCGGTGACATAGACCACCGGCAACTGGTTCTTGCGATGGATGCTTTTCTCCCCGACCCCCTGTTCGAGGCGCACGACCTCGCCCAGGGGCACGCAGCGCTGGTCGCCGCAGATCGGCAGGGGCCGCAACTCGCCCGGCCGGGCGCGCTGGTCGAGGGGCAGGCGCAGGCGGATGAGGACGTCCTCGGGTTCGTCCACCCCATGAAGCAGGCCGGCATCGGCGCCGGCCTGGGCGATGCGCAGGGCCTCCGCCACCTGGTCGGCGTTGATACCCAGCAGGGCGGCCTTCTCCTGGTCGAAGTGGAAGCGCACCTGGGGCTGGTCCGCCTCCACGTACCAGTCCACGTCCACCACCCCGGGGGTGGCTTCGAAGAGGTCGCGGATATGGGCGGCGATGCGGATCTGTTCCCCATAGTCAGGCCCATAGACCTCCGCGACCAGGGTCTGGAGCACCGGCGGCCCCGGCGGGACCTCGGCGACCTTGACGCGGGCGCCGTGCTCCCGGGCGATGTCCTGGATGCGCTCACGGATGCGCTTGGCGATGGCATGGCTTTGCAGTTCCCGCTCCTCGCCATGCACCAGGTTGACCTGGATGTCGGCGACGTGGGGGCCCCGGCGCAGGAAATAGTGCCGGACCAGGCCGTTGAAGTTGTAGGGGGCGGCGGTCCCAGCGTAGATCTGGTAGTTGAGGATCTCCGGCTCCGCGCTGAGGCGAGCGGCGATCTGCCGAGCGACGTTGGCGGTGTGCTCCAGGGAGGTGCCCTCGTCCATGTCGACGATGATCTGGAACTCGCTCTTGTTGTCGAAGGGCAGCATCTTCACCTTGACCGCCCCGTTCACGACCAGGGCGATCGAGCCCACCAGGAGCAGGGTGATGCCGGCGAGAAAGGCGATGCCCAGCCAGGGGCGGCGGATCATGGGGGTCATGACCCGGCGATAGGCGCGGGTCGTCAGGTCCTCCCGGTCATGGACCTGGGCCCCCTGGCGGGCATGCCAGCGCAGCATGCGGTAGGCCGCCCAGGGGGTGATCATGAAGGCGACGGCCATAGAGAAGACCATGGCCGCGGTGGCCCCCACCGGGATGGGGCGCATGTAGGGGCCCATCAGACCCTGGACGAAGGCCATGGGCAGGACGGCGGCGATGACGGTGAGGGTGGCGAGGATCAGGGGGCTGCGGACCTCGTTGACCGCCTCCACCGTCAGCTCCTTGAGGGGCCGGTCGCGGTTCTGGGGCAGGCGGAAGTGGCGCACCACGTTCTCCACGTCCACGATGGGGTCGTCGACCAGGATGCCGATGGAGAAGATGAGGGCGAAGAGGGTGACGCGGTTGAGGGTGAAGCCGAGCAGATAGAAGGTCGCCAGGGTCAGGGCCAGGGTCACCGGGATGGCGATGGCCACCACCCCGGCCTCCCGCCAGCCCAGGACCAGGGCGATCAGCAGGCTGACGCCGGCTACCGCCAGGCCCATGTGGAACAGCAGTTCGTTGGATTTCTCCCGAGCCGTCTGGCCATAGTCGCGGGTCACGGTCACCTCGACGTCCGCCGGGATGACCCGGCCGCGCAGGGTCTCGACCTTGCGCAGCACCTCGGCGACCACCTGGACGGCGTTGGTCCCGGCGCGCTTGGCCACCGCCAGGGTCACCGCCGCCTCCTCCAGTGGTGGGCCAGCGCTGAACTGGCCTGCTCCAGCCGGGTTAGCGTCAGTCGAGCCAGCCCCAGAGGGGTCAACGCCAGTCGGGCTAGCGCCAGCCTGATTAGCGCTGGTTGGGCCGGGGCCGGTCAGGCCAGCGCCAGCCGCGCCGGGGCCAGCCTGGCCAACGCTCGTCGGGTTCGGGCGGCCGAAGAGGACATAGTCCTCGATCTCCTCCGCCCCGTCCTGGATGCGGGCGATGTCGCGCAGATAGACCATCTGCCCGGCATGGACCCCGACCACCACCCCGCCCACGGCGGCGGCGCTGTCCAGGAAGCCGCCGAACTCGGTCAGGACCTCCCGCTCCCCGGCGGGAAAGCTGCCGGTACGCCGCTGACGGTTGGCCAACTCCACCAGTTCCAGGACCCGGGTCGGGTCCATGGCATAGGCGGTGAGAAGGCTCGCGTCCAGTTCCACCCGCACCTGACGTCGCTGGCCGCCGATCAGGGTGGTCTCCGAGACCTCGGGGATCTCCTTGACGGCGTCATCCACCAGGGCGGCGACGCGCCGCAGGGCGAGGTGGTCCTGGCCGCCGCCATGGAAGGTCAGGGCGAGGATGGGCACGTCGTCGATGCGCCGGGGCTTGAGCAGGGGCGGGGAGGCGCCGGGGGGGATCCGGTCCAGGTTGGCGTAGAGCTTCTGGTAGAGCTGAACGATGGCCTCCTCCTCGTCCCAGCCCACCAGGAAGCGGACGATGACCAGGGCCTGGCCGGGGCTGGAGGTGGAGTAGACGTATTCCACCCCGGGGAGCTCACGGGTGAGTTTCTCCAGGGGCCGGGTGACCCGCTGGGCCACCTCCTCGGCGCTGGCGCCGGGCATGGCGACGAAGACGTCGACCATGGGCACGACGATCTGTGGTTCCTCCTCCCGGGGCAGGAGGTACACCGCCAGGGCGCCGAGCAGGATGGCCGCCCCGGCGATCAGGGGCGTCAGGGGCGAATCGACGAAAAAGGTCAGGATGCGGGCGATGAGCCCGAAGCGGCGGACCCGATAGGTGCGCTTGGCCTTCATGACGCTCTCCCCTTCGCGTGGAAAATGGTTGCCGCTTGACCTGACCGCCGCTCAAGCTGACCGCCTCTGGCCATGACCGCGACGGAACCCCCTTGCCCCTCAAGCTGAGCCAAGCTTAAGCGTTCACCCCGCTCCCTGGGCTGGTATCAGTAGCGCAAGCCATTGATCCTGCTGCTCCCTCCCCCCTGGTGGGGGAGGGTTGGGGAGAGGGGGTCCGCATGATTACCCCGGGGTGGTCGGATCAGAGAGTCGGGCTATGTTAGAAGTTCTGATAATGCTAATTTTCTACAGTTCAGTATAGGCCCCGAGCCGGGTTTCGCCAGTGTCCGACCCCGTCCAGGTGGGTGCCGACCGATGGCCCCGGTGGACGTGAAAGACGCCCGCCGTGCCGCCGTCCAGACCTTCCCCTCCGGAGCCTAGCCCCTGAGGCTGGCCCTTCAGTCCACCACCAGGACCTTGGCCCCCCGCACCGGTCCGCGTTTCAGTTCCAGGAGGGCCCGATTGGCCTCGGCCAGGGGGTAGGTCTCCACCGCGGGCCGCAGGGGGATGGCCCCGGCGATGGGCAGGAATTCCGCGAGGTCCCGGTGGGTGACGTTGGCCACCGACTTGATCTCCTTCTCAAGCCAGAGGTGGGTGGCGTAGTTCAGCCGCAGCAGCTCCGCCTTGTCGCCCTCTTCCTTGCGGATGGCGTTGATCACCAGCCGGCCGCCGGGCCTGAGGTTGGCCAGGGCCTCCACTACTGGCCTCCAGGCCGGGGTGGTGTCGATGATGGCGTCCAGCGGCCGGGGGGCGCGCTCCGCCGTGTCCCCGGCCCAGACCGCGCCCAGCTCCCGGGCGAAGGCCTGGGCCGCGGCATCCCGGGCGAAGACGTGGACCGCGGTGTGGGGATAGAGGTGGCGGGCGAGTTGCAGGACCAGGTGGGCCGAGCCGCCGAAGCCGGTCAGCCCCAGGGCCTGGCCATCGCCGATGCCGGTCAACCGCAGGGAGCGGTAGCCGACCCCGCCGGCGCAGAGCAGGGGCGCCGCTTCGGCGTCGCCGAAGACCGGGGGGATGGGGTAGGCATAGGCCTGCGGAACGGTCAGGTACTCGGCGTAACCGCCATTCACGTCCCGGCCGGTGGCGCGGAAGCGGGGGCTGAGGTTTTCGTCGTCGGCGCCGCTGGAGGAGTGGATCCAGCCGACCCCGACCCGGGCGCCCAGCTCGAAGCGGGTCGCCCCCGCCCCCCGCGCGTCCACCCGCCCGATCACCTGGTGACCCGGCACCACCGGCAGGCGGGGTGGGGCGGTGCGGCCCTCGATCTCATCCAGTTCGGTATGACAGACCCCGCAGGCCGTCACCCGCAGGCGGATCTCGCCGGGCGCGGGGACCGGGATGGGTAAGTCCACCGCCCGCAGAGGGGCCGGGTCCCCGTCCGCCAGGGACAGGATCCGGTCGATGACCATGGCTCTCACGCGCTTATCCTCCTCACCAGGCTGATCCGTGTTGCCGAAAGCATTCATCCCCTCGGTTCAGCCTCGGGGGGGATGAGTCATGCCCCCCGAGGCGCTTCGGATTAGTGAACCGCCACGGACCCGGAAAAGCAGCGGCCGGGGAACACCGCGCATGGCACGGTAATGACTATAGGTTTAGACCCCGGCGCTGATAGGTGCCAGTCGGACAGATCCCTCATCTCCCTGCGGACATCGCCTAGCAGGCTGTTATCATGAAACCCCCTGAAGGATGGCCCCCCGCGCCCACGCTTGGCCTGGCGCCGGGATTAGCGTGAAACTCACGACAAAATCATTCATTTTCAGTGATGTGGCGCACCCCCTCATGACAGTTAGCCGGGCAGGTTCCACCCCTTCAGGACGCCAAGAACATTTTCCGGGCAGGTTGCGTCCCGTCAGGACGCCAAAATCGGTTGCAGATAACCCCACGGCCCATGCGTCGCGGTTTACACCCCCGAGACGTCACCCGACCCGCCCTCTTTCCCGCCACGCGCAAGCCAAGCCCAACACCGATTCATTCAGCCGATGCGTATCACCAGTCAGAGCCGAGCGCCCTTTGTTGACCTGATTCAGGGGCTGATGCTGATCGGGTTGCTGGGCCTGGTGGTGGGGGTGGCATTCTGGTTGTGGCCGGACGCGGCCCGCGAACAGCCTGATCCATCCAAGGACCCCGCGCGGGCCGATGACCTGACGATGGCCGCCGGCCCCGCGCGGGGCCAAGGGCAGCCAGCCTGGTCAGGGGCGGACCAGGAGGCGCCGCCGGGGACGGAAACCAACGGCCCCCCCGGTCCCGAAAGCAACCCACCGGAAACCGCGGCGCAGCGTGAGGAGCGCAGGCTCCTGAACCGCCTGCGCCAACAAGGGGTGCCAGCCGAGGCCAGGGGGCAACTGCGGCGCCAGGAGGTCGTTCTGGCGCCGGAGCTGATGAGTCATCTCACCGATTCTTCCAACTGGATGCCGGAGCTGATGAAGGCCAGCAGTTCCGTCCAGTCCCGCCGGGATGGCGAGCCGACCCGCCTGGCCCTCGACCGGGTGGAGGCGGATTCCATCCTCTGGGAACTGGGCTTGCAGGAGGGGGATGTCATCGTCCTCGTCCAGGGCGAGATCCCCCACTTCAGCCCCACCCGGGCCCTGGACTACATCCGCCAGGCGGACGCGGCCCTGGCCGCCTTCGACCAGGGGAAGCCGATCACCCTCACCGTCCTCCGCCGGGGCCAGCCCGTCCATCTGGTTTATCAACCCTGGTGACCAGCGTTCAGGCCCCCCTCTCCCCAACCCTCCCCCGCGAGGGGGGAGGGAGCAAGCGCATCAGCGGCCGTGCCATCCTTGCCCGCCCAGGCGGCGGGCGAGGGCGTGAAGGATGGGCCCAAGCTGATCGGACATGACGAGTTGTATCCACCATGACCATACCGACCTTCCCCCTGCTTGGCCCTGGCCTGCGCGGCGCCCGGAGTCCCCGGGTGGCGATCCTTGGCCGGGACGGTAGCGGCCGCGAAAGCATCTTCCGCGCCGCCGCCAGTACCGCCACGCGCCACGAGCGCCTGGCCGGGGTCGGCCCCGCCTACGAGGACTGCCTGGTAGAGGTGGGCCTGGACCAGATCTCCCTGGTCGCCCTGCCGGCCATCGATGGCCTGCACCCGCGTGACCCGGACGCCAGGGTGACCCTTAAGTACCTGCTTTGGGGAGATCGCTGGCCGGCCATCGCCCGCCACGAGGCCCATCAGCCGGAGACCGACTTCGCCGCCCCGGATCTGTTGCTGCTGGTACTGGATGCCACCAACCTGGAGCGGGATCTGGAACTGGCCCTGGAGTTGCTGCAACTCGGTCGCCCCATGGTCTTTGCCCTCAACCGCATGGACGAGGCCCGGGCCCGGCGGCGCTTCATCAACCTGCGTGCCCTGGAGAGGCGCCTGGGCTGGCCGGTGATGCCGACCGTAGCGCACATGGGCCTGGGGCTGGCCGATCTCTTCACCACCCTGGCGCGGGTGGCGCGGGAACACCGCGGTACCTCGGCGCGGACGGTGGCCCAGGCACCGAGTGTCCGGCCCGCCGAGCCCCTGGCGGGGGTTGCCGGCCATCTCGCCGAGCCCCTGGCAGGTGCCACCGCCCATCGTGCCGGGCCCACGGCAGGTGCCAGCACTCATCTCACCGCGACCCAGGCAGGGGCCGACGACCATCGCACCAAGCCCGTGGCGGGGGCCACCAGCCAGCGCGCTGAGCCCGCGGCGGCGGTCGCTGGCCATCTCGCCGAGCCCCTGGCGGCGATTACCGCCCTGGTCACCGCCCCGGAGGTGACGGCGGCCTTCGCCGTCCCCGCGCCCTTTCTCAGCCTGCAACTGGCGGAAAAGGACCCCTATTTCTGTAGCGAGCTCAAGGCCCATTTCCCCGAGCTCCAGGAGCGCCTGCGGGCGGTGCGGCGCAGCGCCGACGCCGCCCTGCCGCGGCCCCTGGCGGAGGAGATCCACGCCGATCGCCATCACCGCGCCGCCCTGCTCTACGAGGCGGTGCTGCGCCCCGGGCTGCGGGACGAGACCCCCCGCTGGCAGCGCTGGGCGGACGATCTCTTCCTCCATCCCAAGTGGGGCTTCGCCGGTACCCTGGCGATCTTCGCCCTGGTGCTGTTCTTCGTCTTCGAGGTCAGCGCCTTTCTCGATGGCCTCACCGTCGCCCGCCTGATCGCCTGGGCCGAGCCCTGGCAGCCGGCCTCCCTCCCCGGGGTCCTGGCCCGCGCCGTCCTGGATGGCCTCATCGGCCTCACGGGGATCGTCATCCCCTACATGCTCCCCCTGGTGCTGCTGCTGGTGGTGTTGGAGGAGACCGGGATCATGCACCGCGTCGCCTTCGTCGTCGACCGGGGCTTCCACCAGTTGGGGCTGCACGGCGGGGTCGCCCTGCCGTTCCTCATGGGGCTGGGCTGCAACGTCCCCGCCCTGGCCGCCACCGCCGCCGTCACCCGCGGCCGGGACCGCATCGTGGCCTCCCTGCTGATCACCTTTCTGCCCTGCTCGGCGCGCTCCGCCATCCTGCTGGCGGTGGGGGGCAAGTATCTCGGGGGACTGGGGGTCTTCGGACTTTTCATGCTCATCCCCATCGTCGTCAGCCTGGTGGGCAAGCTGCTCAAGCGCCGCTACCCGGAGACCACCCCGGGCATCATCCAGGAGATCCCCGCCTATGCCGTCCCGACCTGGCACCGGGTCCTGGCCAATACCTGGGAGCGCAGCCGGGACATCCTCACCATCGTCCTGCCGCTGCTGGTGGCGGGCAGCGTGGTCCTGGCCCTGCTGGCACACTATGGCGCCGACGGCTGGATCGATTGGGCCCTGACCCCGATCACCGCCGGCTGGCTGGGGCTGCCGGTCGCCCTGGGGGTGCCGATCCTCTTCGGCATCCTGCGCAAGGAGTTGTCCCTGTTGATGGTCTTCCAGGCCCTGGGGACCCAGGAACTGGCCACGGTCCTCGATACCACCCAGATCGTCACCTTCCTGGTCTTCCTGACCTTCTACGTCCCCTGCGTCTCCACCTTCGCCATGATGCTCAGGCTGCTGGGGCGCCGGGATGCCCTCTATTCCGTTGCCCTCTCCATCGGCGTCGCCCTGGTGGTGGCGGCGGCAGTGCGCTGGCCACTGGAACTGGCGGCCTGGCTGGCCTGAAGGGGCGTCCGCCATGGAGCCATGGCCAGGCCGATAGGGTGCAGGGGTCCATGGGTGAGCGTGTCCTCTGATCAGGTGGTCACCGTCCAGCCCCCTCTCCCCAACCCTTCCCCGCCAGGGCGGAGGGAGGAGGAGCATCAGCGGCTGGTGCTACCTCTGTCAGCCCAGGCAGCGGGTGGGGGCCTGGGACGAACACAGTAGGCGGGTAAAGGGGCATCCAGGATAATGCCCGGTAGAAGGACATCAGCCAGCCCCGCGTCCCTTGGAGAGAATATCCATGCACCCGTTCATTCTCGTACTCACGGTCAGCCTGCTGCTGGGGGGATGCGGCGATGCACCCGCGCCGCGGTCCGCCGAGGCCCTGCCACCCTTCGTCAAGACCGTCGCCGTGACGGCGGGGGAACGGCAGACCCTGGGGTTGTCGGGGACGGTGCGCGCCCGCGTGGAGTCCCCGCTGGCCTTTCAGGTCGGGGGGCGGATCAGTCGGCGGGCGGTGGACGCGGGGCAGGCGGTGAGCGCCGGCCAGGTCCTGTTTGAACTGGACCGGCGCGACCTGGAGCAGTCCCTGGCCGCCATCGAGGCCGATCTGGCGGGCGCCGAGGCGGGACTGGCCACGGCGGAGGCCGAACTGGCCCGCTATCGCCAGATGCGCGAGCAAGGCTTCACCAGCGCCCAGGAGGTGGAGCGGGCCGAACTGTCCTGGCGGGAGGCCCAGACCCGGCGCGATGCCGCCACCGCCCGGGTGGCCCAGGCGCGCAATGCCCTGGAATACGGCCGCCTCCAGGCCCCGGCCGCCGGGGTGCTGATCGACGTCACCGGCGAGCCCGGTCAGGTGGTCGCCGCCGGTCAGGCGGTGGCCACCCTCGCCCAGACCGGGGAGCGCGAGGTCGAGGTCTATTTTCCCGAGGGCGTGACGCCACCCGCCGCCGGGGAGGCCCTGCTGGCGGACGGCGCCGTCCTGCCCCTGGGGTTGCGCGAGACGGCCGGGGCCGTGGACCCCCAGGGCCGGACCCGCCGGGCCCGCTATACGGTGTTGCAGCGGCCGGATGAGCTGGTGCTGGGCGCGGTGCTGCGCGCCCGCTTCGCCGCCGCGGACGCGGCTGACGCGGGCGCGGCCGGGATCGACTTCAGGGTGCCCCTCGGGGCCCTCGACGAGCGGGGTCAGGGGCCGCGGGTCTGGCGCTTCCAGGAGGGGGCCGTCACGCCGGTCCCGGTCAGGGTCCTGGCGCTGGATGGCGAGTACGCCCGCATCCACGGGCCCCTGTCCGCCGGGGAGCGGATCGTGGCCCTGGGCACCCATCTCCTGCATGAAGGCATGGCGGTTCGGGAGCTAGGCCGATGAGCTTTCCCAACCTGTCCGCGCTCGCCGTGCGCGAGCGCGCGGTGACCCTGTTCCTGCTCATCCTGGCGGTGCTGTTCGGCGTTTACGCCTTCCTCTCCCTGGGGCGGGCGGAAGACCCCGCCTTCACGGTGCGGGTCATGGTCGTCACCGCGGCCTGGCCCGGGGCGACGCCCGAGGAGTTACGGACCCAGGTGGTGGACCGGTTGGAGAAACGCATCCAGGAGGTCGAGCACCTCTACCGCATCGAGACCACCATCCGCCCCGGTCAGGCCAGCCTGCAGGTCGAGTTTCTCGACTCGACGCCCCAGGCGCGGATCGCCGACCTCTTCTATCAGGTGCGCAAGCGCCTGCTGGACGAGGCGCGCCACTTGCCGGTGGGGGTCATCGGGCCTATCGTCAACGACGACTTCTCCGACGTCTATTTCAGCCTGATCGCCCTCACCGCCCCCGGGCTGCCAATGCGCGAGCTGACCCGCGAGGCCGAGTGGCTGCGGGATCGGCTGCAACGGGTGCCGGGGGTGCGCAAGGCCCTGGTGCTGGGCGAGCGCGCCGAGCGGGTCTATGTCGAGTTCGATGCCGCCCGGCTGAACAATCTGGGGATCGCGCCGGAGGCGATCTTCGCCGCCATCGAGGCCAATAACTACCTGCTGCCCGCCGGGCGCCTGGAGACCGCCGGCCCGCGCCTCTATCTGCGGCTGGACGCGGATTTGTCCGACCCGGCGCGACTCGCTGCGGTGCCGGTGCGCATCGGCAACCGGGTGCTCAAGCTCGCCGACCTGGCGACCATCCGCCGCGGCTATGAGGACCCGCCCAGCTACCTGGTGCGCTCGCGCGGACAAGACACGGTGCTGCTGGGGGTGGTGATGAACCAGGGCGAGAATGGGCTGGTGCTGGGGGAGCGGCTCGGGGCCTTCCTTGAAGCCGAACGCCAGGGCCTGCCCCTGGGCATGTCCCTCACGGTTCTGACCAACCAGGCGGAGGCCATCGCCCGGGCGGTGGACCTGTTTCAGGTCAAGTTCCTGATCGCCGTGGCCGTGGTGGTGGCGGTGAGCGTGCTGGCCATCGGCCTGCGCGCCGGGCTGGTGGTGGGCATCGCCGTCCCCCTCACCCTGGGGCTGACCTTTCTGGTGATGACCCTGATGGGCATCAATCTCGACCGCATCACCCTGGGCGCCCTGATCATCGCCCTGGGCCTGCTGGTGGACGACGCCATCATCGCGGTGGAGATGATGCTGGTGAAGATGGAGCAGGGCTGGCAACGCGTGACCGCGGCCGGTCATGCCTGGACGGTCACCGCCGCGCCGATGCTCTTCGGCACACTGGTGACCGTCGCCGGCTTTCTCCCCATCGGCTTCGCCCAGTCCGGCGTCGGCGAGTACGCGGGCAACATCTTCTGGGTGCTGGCCATCGCCCTTATCCTGTCCTGGCTGGTGGCGGTGGTGTTCGTCCCCTATCTGGGGGTCAAGATGCTGCCGAGGAGCGTCAAGGGTGGGGCGCACGGCCCCGAGGCCCTCTACCAGACCCCCTTCTACCGCTGGCTGCGCGGGCTCATCACCGGGTGCGTCACCTGGCGCAAGACGGTGGTCGGGGCCACGGTCGCCCTGCTGGTCCTCGCCATCGCCGGCATGGCCCTGCTGGTCCAGAAGCAGTTCTTCCCGCGCTCCGATCGTCCGGAGGTGGTGGTCAGCGTCTATCTGCCCCAGGGCAGCAGCATCGCCGCCACCGAGCGGACGGTGCGACGGCTCGAGGCCATCCTGGCGCCGCTGCCCGAGGTCAGGAGCCTGTCGGCCTACATCGGGGCGGGGGCGCCGCGCTTTTTCATCTCCGCCAACCCGGAGGCCCCCAATCCGGCCTTCGCCAAGCTCATCGCCGTGACGGCGGATGCCCAGGCCCGCGACCAGGTGATGGCGACCCTGCGCCAGAACATCGCCCAGGGCGACTTTCCCGAGGCGCGGGTGCGGGTGTACGGGTTGCTCTATGGGCCGCCGGTGATCTGGCCGGTGGGCTTTCGGGTCATCGGCCCGGACCCGCTGGTGCTGCGGGACATCGCCCACCGGGTGCGGGCGGTAATGGCCGCCAACCCTCAGGTGGTCGATCCCCACCTGGAGTGGGACGAGCGTGCCCCGATCCTGTACCTGGGAATGGAGGTGGAGCGTCTGCACCTGCTTGGCCTCACGCCGCGGGACGTGGCGCAGCAATTGCAATCCCAGCTCGAAGGGCGGGCCGTCACCCAACTGCGCCAGGACATCCGTAGCGTCGAGGTGATCGCCCGGGGCGCCAGCGGGGGTCAGCGCCTGGCCGCGGACAGCCTGGATGAGCTGGAGATCCTGACCCAGGACGGCACCAAGGTGCCGGTCAGCCAGCTCGGGCGCATCGAGGTCCGCTTCGAGGACCCGGTCATCAAGCGCCTCAACCGCGAGCCCTTACTGGCGGTGCAGGCCGACGTGCGGGGCGCCCAGCCCAATGACGTCACCGCTGACCTCTGGCAGGCCCTGTCCGGGGTGCGCGCGGAGTTGCCACCCGGTTATCGACTGGACATTTCCGGCGCGGTGGAGGAGTCGGGCAAGGCCGATGCCTCCATCCAGAAGCTGCAACCGGTGATGGTGGCGGTGATGCTGATCTTCATCATGCTGCAGATGCGCTCCTTCGCCGGGACCTTCATCGTGGTGGCCACCGCGCCCCTGGGCCTGATCGGCGCGGTGCTGGCGCTCATCCTCTTCAACCAGCCCTTCGGCTTCGTCGCCCTGCTGGGGCTGACGGGGTTGGCCGGCATCCTGATGCGCAACACCCTGATCCTGACCCAGCAGGTCGCCGACAACTTCGAGGAGGGCCTGCCGGCCTTCGCCGGTGTGGTGGAGGCGGCGGTGCAGCGCGCCCGGCCGGTGGTGCTTACCGCTTTGGCCGCCGTCCTGGCCTTCATCCCGCTCACCCAGGACAGTTTCTGGGGGCCGCTGGCCTACGTGCTGATCGGCGGCGTGGCGGTGGGCACGGCGATCACCCTGCTGTTCGTGCCGGCCCTCTATGCCCTGTGGTTCCGCCTGCCTTATGCCGACAAACCCACCGCTACCTGAGGATCCGGGAGGGAAGTAGGCTAGCAGGATAGGGGCTGGCGTTGTATCTCAGGGCTGGCGAAGAAATAGGGAGTTTTTCACCGCCTGCGACTTGCTATCTAATTGTTTATAATGATCTTAAGATTCCAGGAGAGAGGATTTTTTCACGGTATCTCAGGGCCGGCTGATACGCCCATCTAGCTTGGCATCCACCTGGGGCTGGGCGCGGAAGGCGGAGACCAGCAGATCGGCGATGAGCTGGCCGGTATTGACCGGATCGCGCAGGCCGGTGAGCATGCCGTAGCTGTCGCCCCCGGCGGCGAGGAAGTCCGGGACCGCCACCCGGTAGTCGGCGGCGGGGTCCAGGGGCTGGCCATCCAGGGTCACGTCCACCGCCTTGCCGTCCCGGATGACAAACCGCACCCCGGAGACCTGAAGGAAGCCGCCGGGGTTGTCCGCGGGATCCAGGGCGGCGCTGTGGTCCAGGGCGGCCTGAAGCTCCGCGCCGCTCAGCACGCCGGTCACCAGTTCGTTGCGGAAGGGGAAGGCCTGGTAGATCTCCTTCAGCCGCACCTCCCCGGCGGGGATGGTGGCGCGGAAGCCGCCGGCGTTGAACAGGGTCACCTGGGCCCCGCTGTACTCCCGCGCCAGGTCCGCCACCAGGTTGCCGAAGGGGGCCTCATGGCGGCGGATCAGCTCCCGCTCGGCGCTCAGTTCGGTGCCGGCGCGGCCCACGACGGTCAGCAGCTCCTGGTCGGCCTGGGCCGCCAGTCGCGCCACCTTGGCGGCGATCTTCTCGTCCACCGGGGTCTGGTCATCCACCGGCAGCAGCCGGTAGTTCCAGGACAGCAGCCGATCGTCTTCCACCTCCAGGTCCAGCCGGCCCAGGTAGGCGCCGCGCTCCCCGGCCTGGAGGATGAGGACGCCCTGGTCCGCCACGGGGGGGTCGAGGCGGAAGTGATTGTGCCCGCCGACGATCAGGTCCACCCCAGCCACGCCCTCGGCCAGGTGCCGGTCGCCCGCCAGCCCCAGGTGGGAGAGGACGATCAGCAGGTCGGATTGGGCGTCGAGTTTCGGTGCCAGTGCCTGGGCCACGGCCACCGGATCGCTGACGCTGAGACCCTGGACGTTGCGCGGGTGGCTGGCGGTGATCAGTTCCGCGGTGGTGAGCCCCAGCACCGCCACCCGGGGTCCGCCCGCCGGGTGGAAGAGGGCGAAGGACGGCAGCGGCAGGGGCTCGGGCGTGGCGCTCAGATTGGCCGCCAGCAGGGGGAAGTTGACCATGCCCGCGAGCTTGCGCAGATTGTCCTGACCAAAGTCGACCTCGTGATTACCCACCGTGGCGGCGGCGACCCCCATCTCCTCCAGCAGCTTGATATCCGGCCGGCCCAGGTAGAGGGTCGAGGTGGTGGTGCCCTGCAGCAGGTCCCCCGCGAAGAGCAGCAGCACCGGCCGCCCCGGGTCCTCGGCCCGAATCGCCTCGATCAGGCCGGCGAGGCGGGCGATCCCCCCGATGGGCTTGCCGGTGTCCCGATCCGGGTAGGGTTCCAGTTGGCCATGGAAGTCGTTGAAATGCAGCAGGGTCAGGGGCTGACCCGCGACCGCCCCCAAGGCGACTCCGAGGGTAAACAGGGCCAGCAGGAAAACCAGAGGGGGACGAAGGCGCATGGTCAGGGACTCGTGGTTGGATGGGGTGAGCTTGCTCGCGGTCGAGGTCCACTATTAGGCCATTCTTTCCGGAGTTACTGAAGACTTGCCCAGTCCCTGATCGGGCAACCGCAGGCCGTGAATCTTTAAAGAACCTGGCGGATGCTCTCGTCCAGCAGAGACAAGGGATGGCGCGCCCAGGAGCAGGCTCGGCGGGCCGCCTCATTGGCGGTAAAGCCATCCCCGGATAGGCTGGAGGCTACCAATCGCAGCGTTTCATGGTGCTTTGCCGGGACATGGGGATATCGCATGCGCCCGGGGTGGCGGCTGGGCTAGAATCGCCGGCCTTTTCAACCTGGAGGCGAAGCATGAGCGCTAGCGACGACGAGAAGGGCGACGGCCAGTCCAGCACCTTTGAGATGATCTGCGGTCTGACCCTGGCGGTCCTGGCGGCGATCCTGGCCATCACGGACCTGGGCGCGGGCAAGTATGGGGCGGACGAGATCATCGCCCACAACCAGAAGGCCAATGCCTTCGACTGGTATCAGGCCAAGGGCATCAAAGAGTCCCTGGTGGAGGGCCAAAGGGACATGCTCCAACTGCTGATCGATGCCGGGGTGGTGGCGGTGGATAACCAGGAGCGGATGTCCGGCCTGCTGTCCAGCCTGAATCAGGAGATCGACCGCTACCAGAAGGAGAAGAAGGAGATCCTGCAAGGTTCCAGCGCGGTAGGGGAGGGGAATTGGGTGCTGGAGCAGGACGGCGAGCGGGGCCAGATCAAAGGGGCCTTGGAGTGGGAAGCGGAGGCCGAGGCCCTGGGCGTGGTGGGCGACACCTTCGACCTGGCGACCCTCTTTCTGCAGATCTGCCTGGTGATGGGCGCCATCAGCCTGCTGCTCAAGGGCGAGCGGCTGCGTAATGCCTTCTACGGGATGATGATCGGCCTGGGCGCCGTGGGAAGCTACTTCTCCGTGCTGGCCTTTTCCCAGGCGGGGGTCTTTGGCTGAGGAGCTGTGAAAACTTGCCGGCATCCCGACCGACCAGGCTCGGGTCGAGTGTCACCGTGCCGTGGTAGCGCTTGAGGACCGGCTTCGCCGGTTCCGCCCTGGGGGTGATGGGTCAGTCGCGGCAACCGCGAGCACCCAGCCGAATCCTGGATGCGGATTGCCTGGAAGATGTCTTTCGCCCCTGAGCCAGCCCCCCGCTCCCTTTCCGTGCGGCGGTAAAGGGAACGCCGCGCGGCGCCGATCAAGATCGGCAAGCGCCGGCCGAATCAGGAGACCGCCCAGCGCCTGCTGAACGCCGGCTGGCAGGTGCGGGTCATGACCGGCAACCGCACCCTGCACGAAAAGCTAATCCTGATCGACTACGAAACGGTGATCTTCGGCAGCCACAACCTGGCCTGGTCGAGTATCTCCAGCAACTGCGAACTGTCGGTGTGCATCGACGACGAGGACCTCGCCAAACAGGCCGAGGCCCTGTTCTGGCAGCGCTGGAAGCTGGCCAGCGACCCAGACCCGAACACCTGGGAGCTGGTGACGCCGCTGGCCTTGCCCTTCGTGCCCTGAAGCCACCACCTCATCCGCTCCAGGTCCGGGTGACCAACCCCGCGTTACTGCCCTCGGGCGTCCTACGATCTTGTTATCATGGCTCCAGGGGTCGGGTATGCCTGGCGACCACCGCGCCCTGTTCCCCCACCGCATTCACCCTGACCCCCTGGCGCCAACTTCGCCCACCCGCGCGCAGGAACGTCACCACCAGCCGCCGCCCTGATCTGGAACCTGCATGCCGCACCGTGGTCCAGGCCAGCCGGGCCATGAACAGCGCCTATGCCCTGTTCGCCGCCG
>ERZ1645187.517-NODE-517-length-38205-cov-9.431822_pt1 | contig 38205 bp, 39 predicted proteins | sample MGYA00575352_ERZ1645187 | MGnify/ENA primary metagenome ERZ1645187 (study PRJEB40837, sample SAMN11349314) | freshwater sediment metagenome | isolation source: river sediment | host: Sediment | place: India: Wazaribad , New Delhi | collected 2017-02-21 ... | reverse complement strand
ACGCCGCCCGCGATGACGAAATCGCAGTCCCCGGCCTTGATCGCCCGCGCGGCCATGCCGACGGCATCCATGCCAGACCCGCAAAGCCGGTTCACCGTGGTCCCCGGCACGCCGATGGGCATGCCCGCCAGCAGCACGGCCATGCGGCCGACGTTGCGGTTGTCCTCGCCCGCCTGGTTGGCGCAGCCGTAGATCAGGTCATCAACCGCCGACCAATCCACACCCGGATTGCGCGTCATCAGCGCCTTCAGCGGCTCGGCAGCCAGATCGTCGGCGCGCACCTGCGCCAAGGCCCCGCCATATCGCCCAACGGGCGTCCTCACCGCATCGCAAATGAAGGCCTCGCGCATCCTCACTCCTCGCTTGTCCAGAGACGGCGATTCCCTATTCGCCGACCGATCGGTCAACGTATACATCGCAATACATCACACGCAAAGCATTTTTTTATGGATTCCTGTAATGTCTTGCACCAAGGCCGCTTGCCCGATGGCTGGCCCCTGGCGCAACGGGTCAGGATTGATGCAGCAATCCGGCGCGGCGTTGCTGGGTCGCCTCGGTTTCAGCGGGCAAAAGCCCATCAACGCCTTCGCAGCACGCGGCGATATGGCGGTGCGCGCCGGGGGTCAGGGCTTCATAAGTGCGGCGGAACAAGGCCCGCGACTCGGCGGCGTTCCAGCCTGGCGGCAGATGCTCGGGCGGAAGGCGCGGGTCGCGCAAGACGACAAAACGGTAGGCATGAACCAGCAAGAGCCGCATGGTCATGGCATCGGCATCGCCCAGGGTTGACGGATCAAGCCCGGCAAAAAGCCGCATGAACTCGGCGTAACCTTCTGATAGCGCAGTCAGATCCCAGAAATCAGAGACCGGAACCGCCGATGTGACCGCCTGGGCGCGAAAGACCAGCGCCCCCTCCGGAAAGGGCTGACCGCGATCGGGGCGGATGAACACCTGCCCGCCCATATGCCCCATCCGCTGGCGCCGGGCATCCTCTGGCTTCAGCTCGGCGTCATACAGGATCTGCCACCCCTTCGCCGGACGGTCAGGGCCATAAAGCAGGTCAGCCGCCGCCATGAACGAGGCATAGGCCGAACTTTCCAGACGATAGAAACTTCGCTTGCCAATCCGGTCCCCCGCCAGTTGCCGCGCGGCCACAAGACGGGAAATCGCGGTCCGCACGAGGGATTCGTTGATGCCGACCCGCTCGCACAGCGCAATCAGCGAGCCGGTCCAAAGCACGCCGGCCCGTGGCACGGCGATGTCGCCATAAATGGTCACAATGAAGGCCGCAGCATTCAGCCGCAGCGCAGAGGCAATCGTGGTGGGGGTTGTCACAGTCGATCCGCCGCTTTCGTTTCCGCAATGTCATCGGTTCTCTGGCGTGGCATCTGCAGATGGCTCCGGTTTTGCAAGGGTGTTTTTTGGGCGGCAGTGACTGCGGAGGACTGCCGTTGCGGGTTTCAGATGTGCGCCGTCAAGGAAAATCTGCGCCAGAAGGCTGCAATAAATTTCAATTTTGCAAACCAAAGATAACTTTGGATAGCCGTCGTCTCATTAGATGATGTCTCCATAACATTTACTGCCAGGCACTACGGGTCATTTCAGGCCTTTACGAGAAGAGAAGCTCGATGCTGCGCGCGTCTTTGGTTATTGGATTCACAACCTTGCTGGCCGCACTCGGTCTGAGTGTCCTGACGATTGAATGGCAAAAACAGCAACAGAATGCAGACCTGCTTGCCCTTGCCGAACGCACGGCCACGGGGCTGGATCAGAAGTTCACGATCTGGAAAACCGCCCTGGCTGCCCTGGCCGAGAGCCATGCGATGGTTGAGGATTTCGACATCGACATCCTGCGGCGCGAGGCACAACGGATTACGGAAGAGGTCGGCGGCTGGGCAGTGCTGATGCCGGCAGATGACCTTTCGCAGCATCTGTTCAACACCGGCCTTGAACAGACCACATCCTTTCGCACAGCCTATCCCGCACGGGCCATGGCCGATACCGCCGCCAAAAGCCATGCCAGCGGGCAGATTGAAATTTCGGATGTGTTCTTTGGACAGGCGTCCAGAAAGTTCATCGTCACGGTTGTGCAGGTGATCACGGCGTCGGATGGAAAGGACTATGTGGTGGCTTTGTGCTTCGACGCAGGCGTTTTCACCCGGCATGTCGAAACGGCCGCGCTCCGGGAAGGGGATTTCATCAGCATCACCGATGCCTCTGACCGGATCGTCGGCCGATCGCGGGATATCGACGATTTCTTCCTGCGCCCGGTGCCGCAATGGTTCCTCAATGAAGCAGTGACCTCGCCCCCCGGTTTGCCGACGGTGACCGAAGGCACCGGCGCCGAAGGCGTGAAAGCCAGCCGATATGTCTTTGCCCGCCATCCGCTGCATGCGGCGCCGGGCTGGCATACGGCCGTTGCGACACCCGCCCCCTATCTGGTGATGGGCTCTTATGTCACCCTTGTGCCGATGCTGGGGGCCTTCCTTGTGTTCGGCAGCCTGATGACGCTCGAGGCCGCGCGGCGTCGGGGGATCAGCCTGCGCGAGAGCCAGGCGAGAGCCGACCACGAAAAGCGCCTGCGGCTGGATCTTGAGCAGGCCCTCGACCGGGCGCAAAAGTCGGAAGCGACCCGCATCAACATGCTTGGGGTGCTGGGCCATGAAATGCGCACGCCGGTTCTTTCGGCCCTGGCAGCGATCAGGATGTTTCCCGAAAACCTCAAGCGTCAGGACGCGCGTGGCCGGCTTGATCTGGCGGAAAAGGGGCTGCAGGCCCTGCAAAGCCTGATCGACGACATTCTTGATCTGACGCGCTTCCGCGCGCAGGATTTCCGTTTGAATCCATCGCCTTTCGTCCTTTCCGGGCTGCTGAGAGAAGTGGCCGACATCGCCGAACCGATGGCAGAGCGCCACCGACTTGCCTTCAGGCTGGACTGGCCGACCGACGCGCCCAGGGTCATCGGTGACCCGGCCAGAATTCGCCAGATCCTGCTGAACCTGCTTTTCAACGCGTTCCGCTACACCCGGCAGGGCCAGATCACCCTGACCGCCTCGTGGCAGGAAACCGAAAATGGCCTGTGCCGCATCCAAATTGACGTCACCGATACCGGCCCCGGCATCCCTGTCGAGCGGATTGACAGCCTTTTCGACGCATCGGCGCGCGTGGAACAACAGAACGGCAACCGCATCAATGGGCTTGGCCTTGGTCTGGTCATTTCAAGAAAGCTTGCCGAGGAAATGGGCGGCGCCATCACGGTGCAAAGCCGTATCGGCCACGGCTCTTCCTTCCGGCTTGCGCTTTGCCTGCCGCTTGCCGCCTCGCAACTGCCGAACCGGCCAGAGCCCGCCGCCGCGCCGACCGGCATTCCGGCCGGGAAATCCGTTCTCGTGGTTGAGGATAACCCGCTGCAGGCAGAACTGGTGTCCGAGGTGCTGAAGGGCATGGGGATCAAAACGCAGATCGCCGCACTGGGGCAAGAGGCTTTGGCGGCGGTCAGCAAGACGGAATTCGACGTGATCCTCATCGATCTTGGTCTGCCGGACATGACCGGCGTTGACCTGATCCGGCAGCTGAAGGCCAAGGGATCGCCGGCCTTTCACATTGCCTTCAGCGCCAACATCGCGTCGCTTGACCCCGAAGAGCAGACGCTGTTCGATGCGATGCTGGCCAAGACGGGCAATATCTCCGCCCTGCGGCAGGCGATCGCCAAGGTCGTGACTCCCGCGGCACCCGCCCGCGCGACCGACAACTGACCGAATTGGCGATGCCACAGGCAGAAACCGTTGGCATGGCCTGCGCTGGCATGCATGACATAATCTTCATTACGCGCCCTTCGCCTGCAACCACGGCCTCCATGCGAGGCACGGCAATTGCGAGGCGTTCAACTGCCGAATGCGCGATCGTCTGTTGAACGAGCCCCTGTTTTCGGCACCGTTCACGACCTGCTCAAGTGTTGAGCGCGACAATCATCACATTCGCCACGACATAGGCGATGCCGATCAGGGACATGGCCCAGCGATCCAGCCGCTCTGAAAGGTCGTCTTTGCCACGGTAGCAGATCCGCAAGGACCAGACGCTGATCGCAACGCAGAGGAAGATCGTTCCGATTGAAAGGAAATTGATCTGCTCGGCCATCGTGACATCGGCGCTTTGCGGCAGGCTGTCGGCTATCACGAATGCGTTTGCGCTGGCGGCAAAAATCGAACCGACGCCAAGACCAAAGCGCGCGTCCAGATCGGTTGCCCGCACACGAAACGCAAGCAGGCCAAGAAGCACCGAAAGCGCGGACATCCAGAACTGCTTGAACAACGGACCGTAATCGGTGCGCAGCAAGTCGATTTCGAACGTGGCGCGCGAATAGGTTGAAGCCGTCTCGCCACTGGATTGAAGTCCGTAATTCGTCGGATAGCTGCGCAAGTCAACCTGCGCCGTGCCGAGTTTCACCGTCCACCCCGGAACCCGCAGTTCCGGGTCAATGGCCGTGCTGGCATCTGCCACATACTGCATGTGGGCCGCGTCCAGGTTTTCGTCTTCGACATAGATGTGCAGGACATGGCTGTCCAAGGGGTATTTGCGAACATCAAAATCATGCAGAACGGTCGCCTGAACCCGGACCGAGGTGTAGAAATGGTCGCCATCCCTGCTGACGACGGGTTCTGATTTGCTGGAAATCGATCCGTTCGAAAACTCAAAGCTTTCATAGGTCATAGGCCCGGATGATCATGTATTGCCCGGCAAGGCCTACAAGGGAAAGCGTCAGCGCCGTAAGCCATTGCCCCGCCGTGGGCGCCTGCCAGACCAGGGCCATCAGCGGCAGCGCAAGGGTTTCGGCCTTGCGTCCCGTCTCTGGCAGCAAGGACCGGAACCCGGAAATCTCCTGGTTCAGCATGCGCGCCGTCTCGCCCTTGGCCTTGGTGTCCAGCGCGGCAAGGTCTTGCAGCAGCGCCGCCGCCCGGCCATCGACCGTGCCATCCGCCCCAAGGGCGAATTCGGCGCGCAGTGCGGGAAAGCGGTCGCTCAGCCCACGATTGTCAACGCTGAGCGATACGATCGACCCCAAAGGGATCAGATAGACCAGGATGTAAAGCGCAAGCGGCACGATCAGCAGCACGAATGCCACCACCCGGCCGCCGTGCGTCTTTTGCGGCGACGTCAGCATGTGAACCCTTGTTCGGCGAAGGCCCGGGCTCGCCAGAAATGGCAGGCCCGGCAGGGGATTACTGGGTTGCCCAGTTGTTCCAGCGCTCGGTCAGCTCGTCCTTGTGGTCGATCCAGAACGCGTCCGACAGGAAGAGCGAGTCCTTGATGTTCCCGCCAGCCGGCAGGTTTGCCTCGACATCGGCAGGCAGCAGCCCGGCCGTCTCGATGTTGGTCGGCCCATAGGGCATCAGGCTGGAGAGGGTGGCCTGGTTCTGCGCCTCGGCCGCGGTTACGGACATGGCCGCGGCCACGAGAAACGTTGTGGATTTCAACAGATGCGTGGACCACATGACCGAACTTGACGCAAGCAAGCACCGGATCGGTGAACGCCTATTCCAACGCCGAGGGCGGCAAATGCGGGCTCGTCCTGAAGGGAACGCTCGGGCTTGAACTGAATGACCGCAGCTTCACGATCGGCACCGGCGACAGCTTTGCCTTCCCGGCGCAGGCCATGGTCCGGTTCTGGAACGTCGGCGAGGAAGAGTGCGAGGTGATCTGGGTCGTCTCGCCGGCAACGGTGTAAAGGACGTTTCGCCTGCACTGCAGGCGCCGCGGCCGGGTCATGCGCCCCTCAGGGCAGACGCGATGGCCCCGGCTCCAGCCGCGCCACTTCCCGGCGGAAGTGGGGGGTGTCGCCGCGATCGTCGGGGGTGTCCAGCTCTTCGGCAAAGCGGCGTCCGGCATAGGTGGCCCAAGCAATCGGCCCGGGCGCGGCGGCATCGCCGATCAGCTTGACCGTGCGGATCCCGGCGCCCTCCCATTCGTCCTGCCGGGCGGTCAATGCGTGATAGAGGGCGTCATTCGGGCGCCGCGAGGTGACCATGACCACGGCATCGGCAGGCAGCGACGTGGTGCGACCACTCCAGACGCAGCCAAGCTGAACCTCTTTCGGGCCAATGGTCTCGGGCGCCTTGGACAGATGCACCTCGACCCCAAGCTCCAGCAGCCGGCGCATGATGGTTGCCTGTTCCAGCGTGTTTTCCGCCCATTCGGCAACCTTGGTGGCGGGGGTGACGAAATCCACGGTGCAGCCGCGCGCCACCAGAACCTCGGCCATCAGCGAGCCCATGTAGAAATGGTCGTCGTCATAGACCGTGACGCGCCCGGCCATCGGCCCCTGCCCTGCCATCAGGTCATCGGGGGAAAAGATCGGCATGGCCGCATCGGTCGGGATGGGCATGAGGTGCAGGCGGGCCACGGCATCGTGCCGCCAGGTGGCGCCGGTGGCAATCGCCACATGCTCGGCCCCCATGGCCAGCACGTCATCGGCTGTCAGCGGGCTGTCGCGGTAAACTTCCGCATTGGTCAGGGGCGCCAACTGCCCGGTGCGATAGTCGGCCACCCGGCCCCAGGCGGAAAGCCCCGGCAAGGTGCGTTCGCGCGCCACCCGGCCACCCAGAACCGTGCTCGCCTCGGCAAGCGTCACCCGATACCCGCGTCGGGCGGATTGCAGCGCGGCCTCCAGCCCCGTCGGCCCCGCGCCCACCACCAGCACGCTGGACGAAGGCCCCTTCGGCCGCGCCCGTTCGGGGTGCCAGCCCTTGCGCCATTCCTCCATGAAGGCGGTGTTCTGGGTGCAACGGCTGATGCCGCCGGTCATGTCGCCCGAGACGCAGATATTGCAGCCGATACATTCACGGATGTCGTCAAACCGGCCTTCCTCGATCTTTTTCGGCAGGAACGGGTCGGCGATCGAGGGGCGCGCCGCACCGATGAAATCCAGAATCCCCGACCGGATCTGCCGCACCATGGCGTCCGCACTGGTGAACCGCCCGACCCCCACCACCGGCTTCGACGTCAGCGCCTTGATCCCGCGCACAAGGTCCTCTTGCGCGCCTTCGGGCTTGAACCGCGAGGTGCCGCTGCACGCCTCCCATGTGCCATGGGCAAGATCCCACAGGTCGGGCAGATCGCCGTGCATTTCGATGAAATCGCGCACCTCGGCGTTCGAGAATCCATAGGTCCCCGCCTCGTGCAGCGACATCCGGTAGGTGATGCCCAATTCGCCCTTGGTCACCTCGCGGGCGTCTTCGATCACCTCGCGCAGGAACCGGCCGCGATTCTCCAGCGACCCGCCGTATTCGTCGGTGCGGTGATTGGTGGCGCGCGACAGGAAGTGCTGGAAAATCCCGAACCCATGCGCGCCGTAAAGGCAGATCAGGTCAAACCCCGCCTGCTGGCTGCGCCGCACCGCGTTGCGGAACCAGCGCCGCAGGTCGCGGATATCTTCACGGTCCAGCGTGCGGGCCTGCACCGGGTCCGAGGTAAAGGTCAGGATCGGCCCGCCCGTCACCGCAAGGGGCACATCGCGCGAATAAAGGTTCGGCCCGTTGATGCCGGAATAGGCCAGCTGGATGCCCGCCAGCGCCCCGTGGCTTTTCATCGCCTCGGCCATGGCGGCAAGCGCGGGAATATCCTTGTCCTCCCACAGGTGCTGTTCGATGAAAGGGGTGATTTCAGACGAAGGGTGAATCTCGGTCTGTTCGGTAAAGATCACGCCCCAGCCACCTTCGGCCTTGGTGCGGCGCATCTCGGCGGCGGCGGACGGGTCACGATAGCCGCCGCCATTGCAATGCGGCACCTGATAAAAGCGGTTCTTTGCCAGCTTTGGCCCGATTTGAAGAGGCTGAAACAGGATGTCGTAGCGGCTGTCTTTCGGCATGGCTCAGATCTTCCGGAAATCAAGGCTTTGGGTGGAAACGCGGGCCGGATCGACCGGCGGGACATCGGCGATCAGCAGGGCAGGATGGTCGCCGGCCTGGGCCAGCACCTCGCCATGGGGTCCGGCAATCAGGCTGCCGCCGACATAGGTCAGATCGCCCTCGCTGCCGCAGTAATTGGCATAGACGATGGCCAGCCCGTGATTGGCGGCCATGGCCGGCACAGTATGGCGCACGACATGGGTGAAGGGCATCATATTGGCCGTCGGCACCAGGATCGCCTCGACGCCCCTATCCGCCAAGGCGGCGACATGGGGGGCAAATTCGATGTCATAGCAGATCAGAAGCGCCAGCTTGCGGCCTGCCAGATCAAAGGTGCAAAAAGCATCGCCGGGGGCATAGATCGCCTTTTCGCGCGGGCCGTAAAGCTGGATCTTGCGGTAATGGGCCAGCGTTTCGCCATCCGGGCCAAGGCACAGGGCCGAGTTGTAAATCCGCCCCTCCGCCGCCTCGGCATAACCGAACACCAATGCGGTTTTGGCAGACCTGGCGGCCCGCGCCAGACGGGCCAGCGCCGGGGCATCCGGCGACAGCCCCGCAATTTCGGGGCGGTTATAGCCGGGCAGGAACACTTCGGGCGCGACCAGAACCATGGCGCCGGCCGCCGAAGCCGCCCGCAGTGCGGTTTCAAGGCGGTCACAGGCCGCGTCAAGATCGCCCGCAGGCGAGGTGGTTTGCAGGACCGAAAGGCGCATGGGATCACCGGGGTTCAAGGCCCCGCGCTGGCAGGCCGCGCGGGGCCGAAGGGGTTACTTCTTCAGATTGATCCAGATCGCATCATAAAGCTTCTGGGTTTCCTCGTCGCAGACCTGAATGAAGCTGCCCGGAGCCACCGTGGCAGGCGGATTGGTTTCGGGGCTGGACTTGATCGCCTCATCCAGGAACGGCTCTACCCCCAGCACGCCCGAGGTATAGGCGGCATAGTTGGTGACGGCGGCGGCGTTTTCCGGCTGCAACAGGAAGTTCATGAATTTCAGCGCATTGTCGCGGTTCGGCGCGTCTTTCAGCAGCACCATGTTGTCCATCCAGACGACATAGCCCTCTTTCGGATAGGCATATTCGACATTGGCCCCTTCGGCGCGGGCCTTGGCGGAAAAGCCGTTATAGATCATGCCCGCCGCCGCATCGCCCGAGACCAGCACATCCTTGGCCGTATCCGACCCGAAACTGGCCCAACTGGCCTTGGCCGCCACCAGCATGTCCGACAGAGCCTTCAGCTGCGTCTTGTCGGTCGAGCATTGCGGAATGCCCATGTAGATCGACCCCAGCGCCAGAACCTCGCCCTGGCTGTCCAGCACGTTGATCTTGCCCTTCAGCTCTTCTGGCGGGTTGAAGATCATGGCCAGCGTGTTGATGTCGCCTTTGTAGACATCGCGGTTCACGGAAAAGGCGGTCGTGCCCCACTGATAGGGGATCGAGGATTTGCGACCCGGATCAAAGGGCACGTCGATCCATTTCGGATCGATATTGCCGAAATTCGGCAGCTCTTCGGGGGTAAAGGTATCAAGCAGCCCCTCGGCCCCCATGATCTGCACCATGTAATCGCCCGGCACGGCGACGTCATATTGGCCAAGCTTGCCCGCCTTCAGCGAGGCGAGCATGGATTCGTTGCTGTCATAGGTGTCGATGGTGACCTTCACGCCGGTCTCGGCCGTGAACTTGTCCACCAGTTCTTGCGGGATGTATTCGAACCAGTGGTAGACCTTCAATTCGCCCTCGGCGAAGGCGGGGCTGGCCATCAGAAGGGCCAGAAGGGACAGTCGGAATTTCATGCGCAGGCTCCTTGTCGGGTGTTACGGGCTCTTCCGGCCCTTGCGGTTGATGAGGTAGGACAGCGTGACAAACAGGATCGACACGGCCAGCATCAGGGTGGAAATCGCCATGATGTTGGGCTTGATCCCCTGTTTGACAGATCCAAAGATCGCGGTCGGCAGGGTTTCCATGCCGGCCCCTTTGACGAAATTCGTGATGATGAAATCGTCCAGCGAGATGATGAAGGCCAGAAGGTAGCCCGACACCACCCCCGGCGCCATCAGCGGCAACAGCACCAGCCGGAAGGCCTGCCAGCGGCTGGCGTAAAGGTCGCGCGCGGCCTGTTCGTAGTGCCCTTCGATCCCCTGCAGACGGGCCGCGATGGGCAGATAGGCAAAGGGGATGCAAAAGGTGACATGGGCGATCAGGATGGTCAGATAGCCCGTGGTCAGCCCGATCATCGCAAAGAAAATCAGCGTGGCCACCGCCGTCACGATTTCGGGCACCATCAGCGGCATGTTGATAAGCGCAAAGGTCGCCCGCTTGCCCCGGAAGGCCCCGCCCCGGATCATCGCCACCGCTGCCGCCGTGGCAATCGCGGTCGAGGCCGTGGCGGCCATGACCGCAATGGTCAGCGAATTCCACGCCGCCTGTCCGAAGCGTTCCGCCTCGGGCCCGGTGAAAACCTCGGCATACCACCGCAGCGAAAACCCGCCCCATGTGGTGATCGAGGTCGATCCGTTGAAGGAATAGGCCATGATGACCAGAAGCGGCGCGTAAAGCACCACAAGGCACAGAAGGGTGACGGCCAGAAAGCCCGGGTAATGCCGCACGCCCTTCATGCCGCACCCCCTTTGGCGCTGGTGCGCGCGTAAATCAGCAGCGCGATCATCACCAGCGTCATCAGGATCATCGACACCGCCGCGCCGAAGGGCCAGTTGCCAAGGCTGCCCTTGAACTGCTCGTCAATCAGCGACCCGATCATGAAGGTCTTGGCCCCGCCCAGCAGGTCCGGCGCAAGAAAGGCGCCAAGCGAGGGGATAAAGACCAGAAGGCAACCCGCGATGATGCCGGGTTTCACGATGGGCAAGACGATCTCGCGCAGCGTGACCCAGCGGCTGGCGTAAAGGTCGGCTGCCGCCTCGGAATAGGCGAAGTTATAGCGTTCCACAGCGGCATAGACCGGCAGCACCATGAAGGGCAGATAGCTGTAGAACAGCCCCAACTGCACGGCGAGGTTAGTGTTCACCAGCGGCAAGGGCCCGTCGATCAGGCCGATGCCCATCAGCGCCTCGTTCAAAGGGCCGTTGTCGCGGATCAGGAATTTCAGGCTGACGGTGCGGATCAACAGGTTGACCCAATAGGGGATGGTGATCAGGAACAACCAGACCCCGCGCGTGGCCGCGGGCCTTGTGGCGATGAACCAGGCGGTCGGAAAGCCGATGGCCAGGCACAGCGCCGTCGCCACCGCCGCCTGCCAGATCGACCGCCAGAAGATGGTGATATAGGTCCATTCCATGACCGGGGGTTCGTCGCCAAAGAGGCCCCTGTTCAGGAAGAACTGGTCATAGGCGGCCAGCGAGAACTGCCAATCGACGCCACCGCGGAATTCCTTGGTCAGGAACGAATAAACCGCCATCAGCGCCACCGGCAGCACCAGGAAAATCCCGATCATCACCCATGTCGGCAGCAAAAGCGGCCCCACAATGCGGCGATAGCCGTCGCCCGAGGCGTCTGCCGTCTGTTCTGGCACCAGCCCCGCCATCAGTCAGCCAAAAGGCGCGCCGCGCCCTCCTCGATTTTCAGGCCCAGCCGGTCGCCCACCTGCGGCACCGCCGCCCGGGCTGAATTCTGGATGCGGACATGCATCTCTGCCCCACCCTCGGCCCGCGTCAAAAGCTGCAAGTCGGTGCCCAGATACACCACCCGCTCCACCGTCACATCAAGATCACCCCCCGAAGCGACCAATGACATGCGTTCCGGCCGGATCGACAGGGCGTGCCTGCCAAGGCCGTCGGTCGCCGCCGGACAGGTCAGCTTGTGCCCGCCGGGCAGCGTCACCTGCGCCATCCCGCCGCTGACCGAGGCGACGTCCACCTCCAGCAAATTCGTCTCGCCGATGAAATCCGCGACAAAGCGGTTGACCGGGGCCTCGTAGATATCCCGTGCGCTGCCGATCTGCTGCACATGGCCCTCGCTCATCACCGCGATGCGGTCCGACATGGTCAGCGCCTCTTCCTGATCGTGGGTCACGAAGATGAAGGTGATGCCGGTGTCTTCCTGCAGCTGCTTCAATTCCACCCGCATCGCCTGCCGCAGCTTCAGGTCCAGCGCCGACAAGGGTTCGTCCAGCAAAAGAACCCGCGGTTCCGGTGCCAGCGCCCGGGCCAGGGCCACGCGCTGCTGCTGGCCACCCGAAAGCTGCGCGGGCAGCCGGTCGGCCATGGCCGACAGATGCACCATCTCCAGCATCTTGCCCGCCCGCGCCCGCCGCGCATTCAGGGCCATGCCCTTCATCTTCAGCCCGAAAGCGACGTTGTCGAGAACCGACATATGCGGAAACAGCGCATAGTTCTGGAACACCGTGTTCACCGGGCGCTGATCAGGCTCCAACCCCGCGATGTTCTGGCCGAAAAGCAGGATTTCTCCCTCGCTCACCGCCTCAAACCCCGCGATCATCCGCAAAAGCGTGGTCTTGCCGCAGCCGGACGGGCCAAGAAGCGTGAAGAACTCGTTGTCGCGAATGGCCAGCGATACCCCGTGCAGGGCGGTGAAGGTGCCATAGCGTTTGACCACGCGGCGGATGTCGATGGCGTCGCTCATTTGGCTGGATCATACCCCCGGTTTCTGTAGGATCAGCATGATGCGCCAGAAACGGGGGGTATATACCCCCAGAGAGGTATCATGTGACCCCGCCGATGCCGCCCCTGCCGAACCTTGCCGAAACCCGCATCGCCGAGGCCGTCCGCGCCCTGCGCCAGCCGGGGTTCGAAGCGGCCCTGGCCGGGCTGTTCCACGCCGTCGCCGCGCCCGACAACCTGATTTACCTTGCCTATCGCGATGCCGGTCCGCCGCAGGTTCTGTATCGGCAGACCCTTGACCCGACGGTGTTTGCCGAGCTGCAAAGCACGTATCTGCCGGGCGCCTACCGGCTGGACCCCTATTTCGATCTGCACCTGAACCGGGTTGCCGCCGGGGCCTACCGGCTGATCGACATTGCGCCCGATGCCTTTCACCGCAGCCGCTATTTCAGGGAATATTACGAACAGACCACCCTTCTGGACGAGATCACCTTTGTCGCCTACCCCGCGCCGGGGGTTACCGTGAACCTGTGCCTGGGGCGCGATGCGACCTCGGGCAGAGTGTTTTCGCAGGGGCAGCTGGACACCTGCCAGCGTCTTGCCCCCATCGTGGCCGCCCTGATCGACTCACATTGGGCTGATCTTGCGCGCGCCACCGGACCCGCGCAGGATACCGCCGTTCTTCTGGCCGAGGCGCTGCGGCGCACCCATGACATCGCGCTGTCGCCCCGGCAGGCCGAGGTGGCGCTGTTGATCCTGCAAGGCCATTCCACCATGTCGATCGGCCTGCGCCTTGGCCTGTCGCCGCAAACCGTCAAGGTCTTTCGCAAACAGCTCTACGCCCGCTGCACCCTCAGCTCTCAGGCCGAGCTTTTCGCGTTGATGCTGCCCCTTCTGCGCGATCAGGGCAGCGGCTGACGGCCGCCGGACAATGCCGGGGACCCGCAAGGATGCTGCGCCCGTCACGACCGGCGGGCGCAGATCAGGTCAGGCCGCTGCCGGCACGGTGGTTTCGGCGATCACGCGGCCGGCAAGGGCCGGGTCCACATACCAGCCCATGGTGCGCGGATCGTTGAAACCCGCGGCGATCTTGTCGGCCAGCTGCGGCCGCTCCATCGCCGAGACGAGGATCCCCAGCACATGGTCCGGCGGGGCAAGCATGGTGTTGGTCAGCCGCGCCGACCATTTGGTTTCGTTCCAGGCCCGTTCGGCCAGCGCCGCCATCCAGTGGGTGTCAAAGGCCGCCTCGCCCCGCGCGTTGATCTCGGCCAGGTAAAGGGCGGCGCATTTGGAGGCGTTGTTCGACCCCTGCCCCGTCATCGGATCGTTCAGCAGGAACACGTCCCCGATGCCCATCACCGGCTGGCCCGAGGGCAGGAAGGCAATCGGCTTTCTGACCGTCGGCGTGACCGGGCCTGCCAGCGTGGCCTGATCGTCGGTCAGGCGCACATCGGCAAATCGGTGGGCCTCCCACGGGAAATAGCTGCGGATCAGCTCCAGCGTCTTGGCAAGGTGGTCTTGCGGCGAGGTCACGCCGGACCAGACATCCAGGGGGCCGCCGGGAATAGCCTCGATATTGATGATGTCGCAGGGCCCGCTCAGGGTAAGGCCCGGAAAATGCACCATCTCGCCCACGCCGGGATGGACGTTGATGTTGATGGCCCCGAAATCCTCGCGCGGTTTCATGCCATGCACATAGGTCAGGGAGGTGATGCGCTGCGGCTTGTCAAAGGTGCTGCGGGCGGTGTCGCGTTCAAAAAGCTTGCCGATCTCGCCCTTGCCGGCGGCCACGATGGTCAAGTCCGACGCCGCGGCCCGGCGCTCCAGCCCGTCGACGTCGATCTCCTCGACCACAAGCTTGCCGCCCAGGCGCTGGAACTCTTCCATCCAGCGCGGGAACTTGATCCGCTGGTCCACGGCCTGACCTTCGGCCATCTGCATCCGGAAATCGACCATGATCCGTTCGGCATCCAGCCCCGCGCGCACGTGCATGCCCTGGATTGGCGGGCAGTCGGCGTCCCACAGCGCCAGACCGAAGTCGCGCTCGATCCCCACGGCCATGGCATACATCGACTGGCTCGAGGTGATGCGACCGGCCTGCACGGCCTTGGCGTCGCGGTTGGTGACGATGGTGACGTCATGGCCGGCCCGGCGCAGGCCGATGCCCAGTTGCAGGCCGGCATGGCCCGCTCCGATGATCGTGATGTTCCGCAAGATGCTGTCTCCTCCAATGGCAATTCCGGTCCCGAAGCGCACGGCAACCTTGGCGCGCGTTTTGAGGCAGACGGTCGCAACGCCGTTTCCGACGCCTCCTCCGATGCAACCCGCCGCGGCGGTATTAGGAGGGCGGGGGGCAGGTTCGTCCAATGAATTTTGGGAAATCAGGAATCACCGGAAGAAATATCGGCGGCGAATTGATGGCCAATGAGGATTGGCCCCGATACCGCGCTGGATATTTGGATCAATTTGTCAGATCTGGCGAAATCGGGCGGGGGAAAGCCCCGCCCGTCACGGGCAATCAGCGGTCCAGAAGCCGGGTGCGGATCATCGGGTAATGCACGCTGTGGTCAGAAAACTTGGGGAAAGTCGCCACGTCGGCCATGGCGCGCGGTCCGACTTCGGTTTCATTGGCGTATTCAAAGGCCGGCACGTCATCAAACATCACCTGATTGCCGATCAGGTAATTCGAGCCCGGAATCCGCGGCGCCCCAACCAGCGTTTCTGGAATATTGCACAGGATATTCCGGATGCCTTCGAATTCCGCCAGAATCACCGGATGGACGCGCTGATAATATTCCTGAAACTCTGCAACATTATTGGCCGGCAGATAATAACGGACCACAAAAGAGAAATCGCCCGACAGGTCATCGGCAGCGATGCCGTTGATCTCGCAGCGGCGCACATCCATGAAATCGCCCTTCAGCTGCAGCGGCATCGCGGCGGCTTCAAGCAGCTGCACCATGGCGGGGGCGCCCATCACGGTCTCGGCCGTGGCGCGGTCGGGAAAGCCCAGCATCACCATGAAGGCCGGGCCCGGGTCGCCGTAAAGGCTGTCGGCGGCCAGATAAAGATCGACGCGCAGGCCCTTGTCTTTCGGCAAGACCGGCATGAGCGCGGTTTCCACCCAAGCCCGGCCGCCCTTTGGCGTGCCGGCCCAGCCGGTGATTTCGTAAAGATAGGCGGACATCTCTTGTTCCTTCCATGCCGGTCAGAAGGCCCCGGCCATGCTGGCGGGGCCGCGTCACCCCCGGGGGGGGTGACGGGCGGTTGTTCGCGGATCAGTCGAAGAACGACGGCGGCGGGGCCATGCCCCATTGGGTCGTGTCTTCCGCGCCGCCGGTGAAATAGACCGGCTCGTAATCGTCGTTCACCAGATCGGTGTCGGTGTAATGTTCGACACGGTTGCCGAACGGGTCCAGCCAGTAATCGTAGATCAGCGAGCCAAGGTAGTGGCGGCCATAGCCGGCATCCAGCTGCCAGCCCTGCGCGACCAGATGGTAGTGGCCGGTCGTGACCGCATCCAGATCAAGCACCTCATAGCTGGAATGGTGGCAGCCTTCGAGATGCGACTGGTTGATAAGGATGATGTGGTGATCGACGAACTCTTGCCCCCGGTCCAGCCGCATGAAGGTGCCGGCGGTGGTTTCGGGATGGCCCGGCTTGCCGTGCCGGCCGCAGATGTAATCCGAGGCGACGACGTTGAAATGGGTCTTGAACCAGGTCACTTCGGCCGGGGCGTCCTTCACCCGCAGGACGTAATGGCCAATACGCAGGATCGGGGTGATTTCCTTTTTCTGGCGCACCGGGCGGTTGGGGCGCAGGTGCGAGCCGTGGAAGTTCAAGGGATAGATGCGGCGCGTCGGCAGTTCCGGCAGGGTCTCCGCGCCGAACTCCAGCCACAGCGTCTGGCCGCCGGGGGTGGTCAGGGTCACGCGCTCGCCACCGCCGGGCTCGGTGATCGGGGTGATCGCACTCGCCCCGGGCAGCTTGGCGGCCTTCACGAGGTCATCGCGCGTCTCTACGCGGAAGGCGCCGCCAAGAAAGCGGTTGGTCTCGCCCAGACGGGCCACATGGATGTGATGCGCCCCACCGGTGCCGCGCATGTAAAGCGTGTCGTCGGTGCGGGCCGAGCGTTTCATGCCGAAATCGACAAGGAAACGCTCCATCAAATCAAGATCGGTGACCTGATAGGCTGTATAGGCCAGCTCTGCGATATGGATACGGGGATCGGACATGGACTCTCCTCAGGTCACGTATGTTCGGCCGTCCGGTCGGTGCCGGCGGGGGGGACAAGCGCCAGAACGCGGTCGGGCGTCATGGGCAGATGGCAGGGGCGCTGGCCAAGCGCGTCGCTGAGCGCGGTCAGGATGGCGGCGGCGGTCAGGGCCGTGATCTCATCAGACAGGGGCGCGGGGCCAGCGCAGGGCAGGATTTCAAGATCGGGCAGGGTAAAGCTGCTGGCCAGCCGCAGATCGCCAAAGCCTTGGGCCAAAAGCGCCCCCGTGTCAGGGTCTGCCGCCACCTCTTCGGTCAGGGCAAGCCCATGTCCGCGCGCGACGGCTGCGGCGATGTTGGCGGGCGGCGTGGCCAACGCGATGCGGCAGACCGGCATCAGCACATGGCCGGTGTCGGTATCAACCAGGATTTCCACATGCACCGCCGCCGCCAGCCCTGCGGCAAGCCCCGCCCCTTGCCGCAAGCGGCCCAGCGGATCGGCGGGGCGGCCGGCAAGAGGGCCGGTCCAGCCCGGCTGCAGCGCCTGCAAAGGGGCTTTGGCCGTGGTGGGCAAGGTGGCAAGGCGCAAGGCCAGCGGGTCCATCCCCCGGGCCAGCGCATGGTCTTGAAGCGCCAGCTCCACCAGCGCCGTGGCCGCCGGTTCGTGGCCATCGGCGGGCATCGCCCAAGCGGGCGGAAGGTCCGTTTCGGCCAGATCGACGGTCACCGACAGGGGCAGCCCAAAGGCCAGGGCGGGACGCGTCGCCACCGCGCCGGGCGCGGCCTGACGGTTCACGTGAAGGACAAGCCCGGTCAGCTGTCCCTCTGGTCCCAGCGCCACCTGCGCACCAACCGCCACAGCCGGGCGCTGCGGCAGGTTTGCCAAAGCCTCGGCCGTCGTGAGGGGCAGGGTAACGGGACCCCCCGCAGCCTTGGCCAGATCGGCGGCCAGACGGTGCGGCAGCGAACTCTCGGCGGCATCGCCCGGACGGGCGGCAAAGCACAGCTCGGCCAGCGGATCACAGACGCCCCGCGTCGCGCGCAGGGTCATGGGCAGGTCGGGCATTGCGGGTTCGGTCACGGGCAGCACCGGCGCGACCTGCAGGGCCAGCGCGGCCAGACCCCGGCGCAGGGCCGCGGCATCCTCGGCGGCAAGGGCGGCCACGATCTGACCGGCGGGCAGGGCCCCGGAGGGGGGGATCGTCTGGGCGGCGACCACGGCCAGCACCCCCGGCTCGGCCCGCGCGGCGGCAAGATCAAGCGCCACATGACCGGCGCGCGGAAGACTTACCACCGCTGTTGTCAAAGGGCTGGTCATGCACCACCCCCTTGCAAGGCCAGGGCGGCCTGCATCACGGCGGCCACCTGCGCCTCATAACCCGAGCAGCGGCAGGTCTGACCCAGAAGGGCTGCCCGCACCTCGTCATCGGTGATCCAAGGCGAAATGCGCAGCGCGTGGGTTGCCGCCACCATCATGCCGGCCGAACAAAGCGGGCAGGCATCGGCCCCACTGGCCGCAAAGGCCGCGCGCACCGCCCGGCCGACGGGATCGGCAAGGCCGGCGGCGGTTTCCACGGGCGCCGTGCCGACCAGCGCGGCCAGCGTCAAGCAGGCGGCAACCGGCTCTTGCCCCACCAGCACCAGACAGGACCCGCAGGCGCCCTCGCCACACAGCATGGGCGGTGCTACGTCCAGCGCGCGGAGCGCCTCAAGCAAGGTCATCTGCGCGCCATTCGGCACGCTGCGCGGGGTTCCGTTCAGGGTCAGCACCAGATCGGTCATTTCAGGCACTCTCCGCCGCAAGGTCTTCGGCATCGTCGAAATGGTCATGGCGCGCCAGCGCGCGGGCATTGGCCTGCTGCAGGCAGTCGCGCATCAGGGCAATCGCCTGACGGCGCAGCGCGGCGTCAGCATGGGCCAGCGCGGGCGCCGCGGCCGCTGCATCCTCGGCCGCGCGCTGAAAGAGGGCGGGATCGGCCAGCGCGCCGACCAGCCCCTCAACCGCCGCCTGCCAAGGCAGACAGACCCCGCCCAGAACCAAAGTTGCGGCCTGAATCCGTTCCCGTTCAACGCCATAGCGCAGGGTCGCCGCAGCGGAGAAGCGGCGCGGCGCATCGGCGCGGCGACGCACGAGGGGGAGTTTCTTGAAGGCGCTGCCGCCATCGGTGCCGGGGCCGGGACAGGCGATCAGCGTCAGGATTTCGCCCGGCTCAAGGACGGTCTGGCCCGGCGCGCGCAGGAAATCCGCAAGCGGCATGCGGCGCGCGGGCCCTGCCCCTTGCAGCACCACCTCGGCCCCCATGGCCACCAGCGCCACGGCCAGATCGTGGTCGGGCCGGGCGGCGCAGAGGTTGCCGGCCACGGTGCCCATGCGGGCGATATGCGGGGCGTCGAACTGCTCTACCGCCTCATGCACGGCGGCAAAGCGCTTGCCTGTCCAGATATCGGGCAAAAGCCGCGCCGCGCGCACCCCGGCGCCAATCTGCAAGCCGCTGCGCGGATGGGCCGACAAGCTGGTCAGCCCCGGCACGCGGTCAAGCGTTACAAGACGCGGCGCCGCCAGCGCGCCCGAACGCAAGGCTGGGATCAGCGCGCAACCCCCTGCCACAAGCACCGCGCCTTCGCGCAGGGCAAGGCTGGCCTCGGCCAGGCTGGTGGGCTGCAAAAGCGTGAAAGGCGGCAAGCTAGACATCACGGTCGCCCCCGGGCAGCGAGGCTGGCGGGCTTTGCCAGCTTGTGAACGTTTACGTGAAATGTTACAAAATGCAAGGCCGATGACCGGGGCAAAGGGGATGCTGGATGCTGACGGAACTGGACGGGGCGCAAGGCAAGTCCTCGCTGGCCGAGGCGGCCTATCTGGACCTGCGCTGGCGCATCCTGTCGGGCCAACTGGCTGCCGGAGTTCTCTTGACCGAACCCGAGATCGTGGAGCGCACCGGCCATGGCCGGGCCCCGGTGCGGGCGGCGATGGCCGCCTTGCGCCATGACCAGTTGATCGACATCGTGCCGCGCCGAGGCTTCTTCGTGCGCCCCTGGACCGACGCCGAAGCGCGCGATCTTGTGGCCGCCCGCCAGATGATCGAACCGCAGGTCGCCGCCCTTGCAGCCCGCCACCGCAGCGCGGCGGACCTGCAGGCGCTGGACGATATCCAGACGCGTTGGGCCGATGCGGCAAAGCGCATGGATCCGCAGGGTCTGGTCATGCTGGATGTGGAGTTCCACGTTGCCGTCGCCGGTGCCTCGGGCAATGCGGTCTTGGCCGATCTGGTCAGCGCGCTGAAAATCCGCTCGCACCACCAGTTCCGCATGAACGGCCAGCGGGCGAATTTTGTGGCTGGCGTCGCGCGCGATCATGGGGCCATCCTGACGGCGATCCGCGAAGCGGACGCGCAGGCGGCCGAGGCTGCGATGCGCGGCCATGTCGGGGCGGTTACGGCACAGGTCTAGGAGGGGAGAGACATGCATCGCCACATGCTGCATCGCGGACCGGTTCCGGGGCTTGCCGGCTCGGTCGTGACGATTGGCGCCTTTGACGGGGTGCATCTGGGCCATCAGGCGCTGATCGGCGCTGCCATCGAGGCCGGGCGTCGCCTTGGCCTGCCCGTGGTCGCCTGGACCTTCGATCCGCCGCCCAAGGTGTTTTTCGGCCGCGCGCCCTTGCTCATGTCGCCGGTGGAAAAGGTGGTGCGGCTGGCGTCCTTGGGGGTGGATCAGATCATCCTGACGCGGTTCGACGCCGAGTTTCGCGCCCGCAGCGCCGAGGATTTTCTGGATGACCTGATGTCGATGCACCCGGCCGAGGCCTGGGTGGGCGACGATTTCCGCTTTGGTGCGGGCCAGAAGGGCGACCGGGCGCTTTTGGAAACGCGGGTGCCGGTGCGCCTTCTGGACCCGGTGGAATGCGCCAAGGGGCAGCGGATTTCCTCCAGCCGCATCCGCACGCATTGGCAGAAGGGCGAGTTCCACCGCGTGAAGGAGTTGATCGGCTGGGAGGATTTCTATCTGCATCCGCGCGATGACCAGGGCTGGTAGGCCTTAGCCCTTTTGCTGGCCAGCGATGAAACCGCCGATGGTCTCATCGGTATGGAACACCGGCTTTTCGTAATAGTGCGGGCCGTCGTAGATCTCGATCAGGATCGACTTTTCATGCGCGATGGTCGGCCCGTGCGGGTGGTCCTTGGGGTTCATGTAGAAGGTGCCGGGCTTAAGCCGCAGGCCGACGTCGGTGTATTCATAGTCGCCCGACAGGCAGTACATGAACTGATTCGAGGCATGGGTATGCTTGACCGGGATATGGCCGCCCTTGTCAAACTCCAACAGCGCGATCGAGGCGCCGGTGGCGGGGTTCTTCCAGAAGAAATACTGGCGCAGGCCGAATTCGGGGAAGTTCACCCATTTTTCCGGGTCCAGCTGATCGGAGTGGATCAGGATTTCCAGCGTCTTGGCCAGCGCCTTGGCGTCTTGTTCGGTCATTTGTCCTCCTCGGGGCGGCCTTGTGCCACCCAGTTTTCATATTCGACACGGGATTCGGGGGTGGCGGGGAACAGGCCAAAGATCGACCGGCCGCGCTTCAGCTCTCGCTGAACGAAGGCCTCATAGGCGGCGACCTCAAGGCATTCGTCGGCCACCTCATCAACCAGATGGGCGGGGATCACCACCACGCCTTCCTCGTTGCCCAGGATCACGTCACCGGCATAGACGGCGACGTTGCCCAGACCGACGGGCGCGTTGAATTCCACCGGGTGCAGCCAGATCGGCGTCGCGGGGCCGGATTCCTGCACCTGAAAGGCCGGCAGGCCAGTGTCGCGGATGCCGGGGGCGTCGCGAAAGCCACCATCGGTGATCGCGCCCGCCACGCCGCGCATCTTCAGCCGCAGCGCCATCATGTCACCCATCGACGAAGCGCGGGCATCGCCGCCGGTGGCCAGCACCAGCACCGCGCCGGGGGGGCATTCTTCGATCGCGCGGCGGTGCAGACCGTCGTTGCGGGCATAGATCGCCATGGTGTCCAGATCCTCGCGCGCGGGGATGAACCGCAGCGTGAAGGCCGGGCCGATCAGCGGCGGCTGGCCGGGGGAAACGGGTTTCATCCCCAGGACAAAGGTGTTGCGAAAGCCGCGTTTCAGCAGCGCATTGGCGACAGCCGCCGCGCCGCAACGGGCCAGCTTGGCGCGGGTGGCGTCCGAAAGGGTCATCACAGACGCTCCTTCACCACCGGATTGCGCAGGATGCCCACGCCTTCCAGATCGATCTCCACCACATCGCCCGGCTGCATGTAGACCTTGGGATCGCGGCGGAAGCCCACGCCCCCCGGCGTTCCGGTGACGATCACATCCCCCGGTTCCAGCGTGACGAAGGTCGAGATATGGGCGATCTGGTCGGCCACCGGGAACATCATCAGATCGGTGGTGGCATCCTGCATGACCTGCCCGTTCAACCGGCATTGCAGGCGCAAGGACCGGGTCAGCGGCACCTCGTCGGGCGTGACCAGAACCGGGCCGAAGGCGCCCGTGGCGGGGAAATTCTTGCCCGGCGTCCACTGGTTGGTCGCCAGCTGCCAGTCGCGCACCGAGCCATCGTTATAGGCGGAAATCCCGGCAATATGGGCCAGCGCGTTTTCGCGCGAAATGCGGCGGCCGGCCTTGCCGATCACGACGGCCATCTCGGCCTCGAAATCGAAGGCGTCCGATTCCGCCGGGATCACCATGGGCGCCAGATGCCCGCATTGCGATTGCGGAAAGCGGATGAACAAGGGCGGGGCCGAGGCGGTTTCGGCGTGGTTGCCCTCGCGGCGGTGCTCCAGATAGTTCAGGCCGACACAGAGGATCTTGCCGGGGTTCGGGATGACCGGCAGGAACTGGATATCCTCGACCCGGTAATCGGCGGGGGCATCGGCATAATCGCGCGCCAGCACGTCAAGACGGGTAATCCAGGATTTCAGATCACCGCCGACGCGGATGCCCAGATCGATCACATGATCGCCGCGCTGAAAGCCAAAGCTTGCTCCGGTGGGATGGGTGAAGGACAGGAATTTCAAGGTGTTGTCTCCGGTTGGGCCGCAAGGGCCATGTCAAGCGCGCGCCCGATCGCCACCGCAACAAGCTGGGCGCGATAGGCGGGCGTGGCGTGCAGATCGTTGTTCAGGCCCTTGGGGTCTTGGGTGAACCCTTCCAGCGCGGCATGGGAAAATTCGGCCGACAGCCGCGCCTCGGCGTCGGTCTGGCGGAACACGCAGGGCCCCGCCCCGTTCACGGCCACCCGCACCCCTGCCCCGGTGTCCACCACAAAGGCGCCCACGGTGACGTGGCCCGAAGCCTCGTTCGGGAACTTGTGATAGCCCGCGCGGCGCGGGATCGGAAAGCGGAACGAGACGATCAGCTCACCCGGCTCCAATGCGGTGGAAAAGAGGCCGGTAAAGAAATCATCCGCCGCAATCTCGCGCCGGGTGGTGCGGATCGTGGCGTTCAGCCCCAGAATGGCAGCGGGATAGTCGGCGGCGGGGTCGTTGTTGGCGACCGAACCGCCCATGGTGCCCAAGTGCCGCACCTGCGGATGCGCAATGCCGCTGGCCAGATGCGACAGCGCCGGAATCGCGGCGCGGATCGCGGGATCAGTCTCGGTGATGAAATGCCGCGTCATCGCGCCGATCTCGACGGTGGTGTCGGTCACCTTGACGCCGCGCAAGTCGGGAATGTCCTGCAGATCAACCAGAACCGAAGGCCGGGCCAACCGCTGCTTCAGCGTCGGCAGCAAGGTCTGCCCCCCGGCAAAGGCGCGGGCCTGCGGGTCGTCTGCCAGAATGGCCAGCGCCTCGGACAGGGTGGCGGGACGGCGATAGTCAAAGGCCGGCAGCGTCATTTCGGCCCCGCGCAGCTTTCGGGCGCTTCCTGCGCCACTTCTGAAATCGCGTCCACGATGCCCTGATAGCCGGTGCAGCGGCAGATGTTGCCTTCCAGTTCATGCCGGATCTGCGCCTCGGACCCCGCCCGGCCGCGCCGGATGATATCGACGCCCTGCATGATCATGCCCGAGGTGCAATAGCCGCATTGCAGCGCGTGGTGCTTGCGGAAGGCGGCCTGCAACGGGTGCAACGCGCCGGGTCGGCCAAGGCCCTCGATCGTGATGATGTCGGCGCCCTCGGCCTGCACCGCCAGCATCGTGCAGGATTTCACCGCGCGCCCGTCCATATGGATCGTGCAGCAGCCGCATTGCGTGGTGTCACAGCCGATGTTGCTGCCCGTCAGCCCGCAATGGTCGCGCAGGTAATTGACCAAAAGCGTGCGGGGCGAAACCGCGTGGCTTTCCTGAATGCCGTTGACCGTCATCGAGACCTGGATCATCACGCCCCCCTTACTGCGCCGCAAGCCAGGCGATCAGCGCGGCCCCAAGGATCATGGCCAAGCCTGCCAGCCAGGCCGGCATCTGCACCACGCCTGCCGGGGCCGTGGCCACCGCCACGGGACCGGCCGAATGGCTGGGCGCCGCAACCGGGGCCGAGGCCTTGGCCGGGGCGGCGTCCAGCAGGGCGGGGTTCACCAGAACCTCTTCGAACCTGTCAAAGAACTGCTGCGACATGCGCGCCACGGTGGCGTCGATCAACCGCGCGCCAATCTGCGCCAGCCGCCCGCCGATCTGGCTGGAGGCTTTCCAGACCAGAAGCGTGCCGTCGCCGTCAGGCTCCAGCGTGACCACGGCGTTGCCCTTGGCAAAGCCCGCAGCACCACTGCCGCCTTCGAACGCCATGGCATAGCGCGCAGGAGCCGTTACCTCTTCGGGGGTGATGGTGCCGGTAAAGCGGGCACGCACCGGGCCGATGGCCGCGACGACAGCGGCGGTAAAGGCCCCACCCCCCTGCGCCTGAATGCTTTCCGCGCCGGGAACCGAGGCCTGCAGCACGCGGGCGTCCATCAGACCGGCCCAGACCTTTTCGCGCGGCAGGGAAAGGCGGCGTTCGCCAGAGATTTCCATGTCAGGCTTCCTTTATCACAACGGGGGCAGATGGGCGGGGCGGTTGGTTTGCCAGCGGAAGGGCGAGATTTCGATGGTGGCCGAGAGGCCGGCCACCTCGAACGGATCGCGCGACAGGATCTCGCGCACCTCGGCCTCGCTCTCGGCTTCGATCACCATCATGCCGCCATGCGCATTGCCATCGGCATCCAGCAAAGGCCCCCCGATCAGCACGCGCCCGGCATAGCCCTTCATGAAGGCCAGATGGTCGGGCCGGGTGGCGGCGCGGATTTCGGCTGCCTTGCCGTCGGTGCGATCAAGGCGGAAAACGCAGTAATGAGTCATGTGGCAGTCTTTCTGGCAGTCTGGATGGCGGCCCAGATCCGGGCCGGAGTGGCGGGCATGGCGATGTCGCGGATGCCATAGGGACGCAGCGCATCGACCACGGCGCCGATGATGGCGGGCGGCAGGCCGATGGTGCCGGTTTCGGCCCCGCCCTTGACGCCAAGGGGGTTGGTGGCGGTCGGCACAGCGCGGGTGTCCAGCCGCATCCGCGGCACATCGGCGGCGCGCGGCATGGCGTAATCGGTGAAAGACCCCGACAGAACCTGCCCCGAGGCGTCATGCACGACGGCTTCTTTCAGGGCCTGACCCAGCGCCTGCACGGCCCCGCCGATCACCTGACCTTCAAGCAAGAGCGGGTTCACCACGACGCCCACATCGTCGATGCCGCTCAGCCGGTCGACGGTGACATCCCCGGTCGCGGGGTCAATCTCGACCTCGGCCACATAGCAGCCGTTGGGATAGTTCTGCGGCTCGGCCGTGAAATAGCCCACACCTTCCAGGCCATTGCGCATGTCGGCCGGCAGGGGTTTCGGCACGCCCCAGGCAAAGGAGGTGCGCGCGACCTGATCCAGCGTCAGGCACTTGCCGCCGCCCTGAAAGGCCCCATCGGCAAAGGAAACTTCGGCCTCGGGCAGGCCCATGAGCAGCGCGGCCAGACGGCGGCCCTTGGCGATGATCTGGTCGCAAGCCTGCCGCAGGGCCGACCCGCCCACCGTCATGCTGCGCGACCCAAAGCTGCCGCGCCCGGTAAAGATGATGTCGGTATCGCCCTGAACCATGCGGATGCGGTCCATGGGCACGCCAAGCCAGCCATGCACCATCTGGGCATAGGTGGTCTCGTGCCCCTGACCATAGCTGAAGGTCCCGGCAAGGATCGTCAGCCCGCCCGAACTGTCAAAGCGCAGCTCCATCCGCTCGCTGATCGTGGCGCAGACCTCGATATAGCACGACAGACCCCTGCCCCGCAGACGGCCCTTCGCCTCGGTCGCGGCGCGGCGGGCGGCGAAACCGTCCCAGTCGGCCAGACGCAACGTGTCTTCGGTGATGGCGGCAAACTCGCCGCAGTCATAGGTTTCACCGATCGCGGTGCGATAGGGCATCTGGGCCGGCGCGATGAAGTTCTTGCGGCGGATGTCCACCGGATCAATGCCCATCTCGGCGGCGGCCATATCCATCAGCCGCTCGACGATCATCGTCGCTTCTGGCCGGCCCGCGCCGCGATAGGTGGTCAGGGTGCGGCTGTTGGTGAAAACGCCGTTCACCTCGACATGCATGGCCGGAAAGGCATAGACGCCCGACAGCATGCGCGAGCCGACCAGCGGCGGGTGTGCGGTGGACGGCCCCAGCATGCAGCCCAGATTGTGGTGCAGCTTGACCCGCAGCGCCAAGGCGCGGCCATTGGCATCCAGCGCCATCTCGGCATCGGCAATCTGATCGCGGCCGTTGAAATCGGCAAGGAAGCTCTCGCTGCGGCTGGAGACCCATTTTACCGGCCGCCCGATGCGCCAGGCGGCCCAGAGCACCAGAATTTCTTCGGGATAAAGCCCGCCCTTGGTGCCAAAACCCCCGCCCACATCGCCTGCCGTGACGTGAATCCGGTTGGCCGGGACGCGGAAGATATTCTCGGCCAAAAGCAGCCGGATCCGGTGCGGGTTGGCGGTAGAGGAGGTCAGCCGCCAGCGCCCCTCGGCCGTGTCATAGCTGCCGATGCAGGTGCGCGGCTCCATCGGCACGCCGGCAAGGCGCTGGTTGCGGATGGTGGCGCGGGTCACATGCGCGGCATTGGCAAAGGCAGCCTCGGTCGCGGCGGCATCGCCCATGCAATGCTGGAAACAGATATTGCCCTGCGCTTCGGGCCAGATGCGCGGGGCACCCGGAGCGATGGCGGCTTCCAGCGTCGGGGCCACCGGCAGGGGTTCGTAGTCGACGTGGATCAGCTCGGCCGCATCCTCTGCCGCCTCGGCCGAGGTGGCGACGATGAAGGCAACCTCGGCCCCCACGCACAGCACGCGGTCCTGCGCCAGCGGCGGGAAGGGCGTGGCGTGATAGGTCTTGCCGGTGATCGAGGGCGGGATCGACACGCAAGGAATCAGGCCAAAGCCGTCGGCGGCGTAATCCTCGCCCGTCAGGATGGCGACAAGGCCCGGCACGGCGCTGGCCTCGGTCACGTCGATCGACCGGATGCGCGCATGACCGATGGGCGAGCGCAGCACATGACCATAAAGCTGTCGCGGCAGGTTCACGTTATTGGCAAAGCGGCCCTGCCCGGTGACCAGCCGCTCATCCTCGCGCCGCTCCACCGCAGCACCCATGCCTTGCCCGGCAACGGGGATGATCCGGCTGGCGTCGATCGTGGCGGGTTTTGCGCGTTTGTTCATTGGCCAGATGCCCTTTACGGCAAGACTTCTCGGAGACGGCAATCGCTGCCGCCGGACTTTTGGTTCATTTCCAAACTTGTCGCCGACCTTCAGGAGGCCAGCGCACCATACTTGCCCCGGTAATAGACAAGGGGCTCACTGGTCTCGGCGGCTTCGGTTTGCAGCGCCGTCACATGGCCGACAAACAGGCTGTGATCGCCGCAGGGATAGGCATGGGCCTGCCGTGCCGCCAGCCGGACCGAAGCACCGGACAGGACCGGAATTCCGTCAAGATCAACCAGCACAGGCGCGTGATCTTCGCTGCGGCGGCCGGCGAAATGGTTGCTGTCGCGCTCTTGCCCGCTGGCCAGAACCGACACACCGAAATCCGCCCCTTTGGCCAGATGGGCGTGCATCTTGGCCGTCAGCGCGACCGAGATCACCACCAGCGGCGGCTCCAACGAGCCGGACATGAAGGCGTTGGCCGTCATCGCATGGGCTTCGCCATCGGCGGTGCGCGTGGTGATCACCACCACGCCCGAGGCAAAGGCGCCCATGGCATTGCGGAAATCGCGGGCCGAAAAGGCGGCGCTGTCCTCGGCGGCTGCAATCGGAGTGGCGGGATGCGATGTCATCTTCGTTCTGCCTTCTGGAAAGGCCGCGCCGGTCTGGGGAAACCGGCGCGGCGAGGTCTCAGGAACCGCTGCCGGCCATGGCCTGGCAGGTGATCTCCAAAAGGATTTCGGGGGTCCCGAGACCAGCCACCTGAACCAGGGTCGAGCAGGGGAAATCGCCGGTAAAGAACTCCTGGCGGGCGCGCCAGATTTCCTTGTTGTCGGCCATGTTGGTGACATAGATGTTCATGTTCACCACGTCCTGCAGACCCGAGCCGGCGTTTTCCAGGCAATCCTTGATCTTCTGGAAAATCACCTTGGCCTGTTCATAGGCATTGCCGACGCCATGGATGGTTTTCAGGTCCGCCCCGCGCGAGGTGAAGCCCGACAGCCAGATCTGGTCGCCGACGCGAATGGTGTTGGACCAATGGCCCGGCGGATACTCCGCCACTTTCTCGGTGATGAAACGTTGCTTCTTAAGGGCCATTTGGTCCGTCCTTCTTCTGTTTTTTCAATGCCTTGGGTCTGAAGGCGCTTAGCGCGCCTTCAGGATGCTCACGTCGTCGTTGTTGACGAGGTCGGGAACGGTCCAGCCGTTCAGGTCGTATTCGGACATGCAGGTCTCGACGAGACCCTTCATCCGGTCCATCTCGCCCAGCGACAGCGCCTCCCAGTAGTTCTGCAGGCGCGTCAGGTCGTTCGAGCCAAGGTAGTTGATCTCGTAAAGTTCCGAGCGGCCGCCGAATTCGGTGCCGATGGTATCCCACAGAAGCTTCATCACCTTGACGCGCTCTTCGGCATCCGCACCGCCCGAGCCGCGCATGTAGGTGTCGAGGTAGGGGCGCAGTTCGGGGTTCAGGAAGTCATTGGCGTGGCTGTTCAGATAGATCAGGCCCGAGGTCACCGAAGCTTCGATGATGTTCTTGATGGCCGGATAGGCGATCTGGCTGATCGTGCGATAGGCGGTGCCAAAGCGGGGATCGGGCTGAACCATGCCGTTCCACGGAATGTTCGACTTGGCCATCGCATCCGACAGGCCCCACATGGTGTTGCGCCAGGCGATGACTTCGCCCATCCGCGACATCACGCCGTGGAAGGTGTGGGTGCCGGTGATCTCCAGCGCCTTGACCATCAGGCCGGTGATGAAGTCCAGCTTGACGGCCAGACGGGTGCAGCCGTGCATCGCGGCGCGGGCGTTGAAGCCCGACTTCGGCGCGAAGTCATTGGCCTGATCGACGTCGCCGTGCATGAACACATCTTCCCACGGCACGAACACGTTATCCATCACCAGGATCGCGTCGTTTTCGTCCATGCGCGAGGACAAGGGATAGTCGAAGGGCGAACCCAGCACGGCGGCGCGGTGTTCGTTCGACATGCGGCTGATCATCTTGACGCCCGGCGCGTTGGTCGGAACGATGAACACGGGCGCATAGGCCGGGTCCTTGATCGGAATCTGGCCGGCATGGGCGACGAAGGTGTAGTTGGTCAGGGCCGAGTTGGTGGCCACCACCTTCGCGCCCGACACGAAGATGCCGGCGTCGTTTTCCTTGACCACGCGGATATAGACATCCGAGCTGTCGGCCGACGATTTGTTGCGGTCAACCGGCGGGTTCATGATGGCGTGGTTGATATAGGCGGTGCGCTCTTGCGCCTTGCGATACCAACGCTTCGCATTTTCCTCATAGCCGCGATAGAAGGCGGCGTTGGCGCCAAGCGTCGCCAGGAAGCTGCCCTTGTAGTCGGGCGAACGGCCCATCCAGCCATAGGTCACGCGCTGGGTTTCGGCGATTGAATCGCGCGAGGCGACCTGATCTTCAACCGTTTTCGGCGCAAGGAAGTAGCGGTGGGTGCGGCCGCCGTTTTCGGTGGGGGCGGTGATGATGTCGCGCGTCTTGGGGTCGTGCATCGCGTCGTAGACGCGGGCGATCATCCGGGCCGAGTTGCGGAAGGCCGGGTGCTGCGTGATGTTCTTGACGCGCTCGCCATAGATCCAGACCTCGCGGCCATCGTTCAGGCTTTCCAGGTATTCCTGGCCCGTCATCGGTTTGTCGGTAATCATCGGCTTGTTCAAGATGGCCTCCCTCGGGTGTCTTGGTGGGTGAGTTTCAGCGGCGGACGATGGCCATGGCGAAGATCAGGATCCCGCCCGTCGCAATGGATTGTGCATAGGCACCAACCTGCATGAGGTTCAGGCCATTTTGCACCAGAAGAATAAGAAGCGTGCCCATCACCACGGCCAGGGCGCGTCCACGGCCACCCGCCAGGCTGACGCCCGAGATGACACAGGCGGCGATGGATTCCAGCGGCAATGAGGCGCCGACATTGGCCTCGCCAGACCCAAGGCGGGCGGTCAGCAAGAGGCCAGCCAGCGAGGCCATCATGCCGCAGATCATGTAGGCCATGATGCGAACCGGAACGGTGCGCACGCCCGACAGTTCCGCCGCGCGGCCATTGCCGCCCGCCGCATAAAGATGGCGGCCAAAGCGCGTCCACTCCAGCGTGAACCAGGCCAGGGCAACCAGCGCCAGCGCCACCAGCGACGGGATCGGGAAGCCCGCGATCTTGCCAAAGCCGAAGATCTCGCCATGCAGCGGCGGAGCGCCATAGATCGGCACGCCCCCCGCGATGTAAAGCGTGATCCCGAACACGACCGAGGACATGCCCAGCGTCATCATGAAGGGGTTGATGCCCAAAAGCGTGACGCCCAGCCCGTTCACAAGGCCCACCGCCAGCCCCACCGCCATGCCGACAGCCAGCCCCGACCACAGCGCGAACCAGGGGTCATTGGGGTTGGCGGCAAAGATCGCGGCCATGACCATGGAACTTGCCACCGAGGTCAGCGACACATTCGAGCCGACCGAAAGGTCCAGCCCGCCGCCGATCATCACCACCAACTGGCCCAGGGCCACGATCAACAGATAGACCGACTGCCGCGCCACGTTGGTCAGGTTGCCGGTGGTCAGGAACTTGTCCGAGGCCAGCGAAAAGATCAGCAGGGCGATGATGAACATCGCCGGCAAGGCCAGAAGATCGCGGTTCTCCACGATCCGCGCCCAGAAGCCGGGTGTGGCCTGTGCAGGCCGGGTCGAAAGGGAAACGTCGCCGCTCATCAGGGTGCTCTCAGAAAAACTGTTCCAGGATTTTGTGTTCGTCGTAGTCGGCCCGGTCGAACTCGGCGACAAGGCGGCCCTGGCTCATCACCAGCATGCGGTGGGTCAGGCCCATCAGCTCGGGCAGGTTCGACGACACCAGAAGGATGGCCGCGCCGCGCGCGGACAGGGTGGCAAGGCAGCGGTAGATCGACAGGCAGGCGCCGATGTCGACGCCGACGGTCGGTTCGTCAAAGACATAGACCTCGACATCCTGCACCAGCGCCTTGGCCAGAAGGATCTTTTGCTGGTTGCCGCCCGAAAACCGCGAAACGGGTTCGCCCATGCGGTTGGCGTCAAACTCGACCATGCGCACCAGCTCGGCCAGCCGCCGGGCATCGCGACGCGGGCGCAGGAACTCGCCGCGCGAGGGGCCAAAGCTGAGGCCCGACAGGATCATGTTCTTGTGGGCCGACTGGTCCAGCGCAAGCCCGTCATTCTTGCGATCGGCGGGCGAATACCACAGGCCCGCCTTGATCGCATCCGACGGGTGACGGGGCTGGATCGCCCGGCCCGACACCTCGATCGTGCCTTCGGCGACGCGGTGCAGACCAAAGCAGGCCTGCGCCAGATTGCCCTTGCCGCACCCGACAAGCCCGGCGATGCCGACAATCTCGCCCGCGCGCACGGTCAGGGACACATCGCGCACCGGCTCCACCCCCTGACGCGGGGTCAGCGTGACATTGTCCAGCCGCAGCTTCACCTCGCCCAGATCGGCGCGGGGCTGCGGGTAGATCTTGGCCATGTTGCGGCCGGTCATCAGCTCGATCAGACGATCCTCGGGGGTGTCGGCGGGAACGGTGGCCACGAACTGGCCGTCGCGCAGCACCGACAGACGATGCCCGATCAGCGGGATTTCATGCATCCGGTGGGTGACATAGATGATCGCCGTACCCGCCGCCGTCAGCCGCCGGATCAGCGCGAAGAGCGCCTGACTGTCATGTTCAGACAGCGAAGCCGTGGGTTCATCCAGGATCAACAGATCGGGGCGCACCCGCATCGCCTTGCAGATTTCGACCATCTGCTGCTTGCCGCGGGTCAGGGTAGAGACCTTGGCATCGGGGTTCAGATCAAACCCCAGCTCTTCGATCAGGCGGCGGGCCTCGTTCCGGGCGGCGGATTTGGCCAGCACATTGGCCAGACCAAAGGCGCGCGGGCCAAGCGCCGGCTCTTCGCCCAAGGTGATATTCTGGGCCACGGTCAGGTCGGGCACCAGCGAGAATTCCTGAAACACCGCGCGCACGCCATTGGCGCGGGCCATGCGGACCGAGTCGAACCTGACGGGCTGGCCCTTGAGCAGGATCTGCCCCGAACTCGGCGCGTTCGCGCCGCTGATCATCGAAATCAGCGTGGATTTGCCCGCCCCGTTTTCGCCAAACAGCACATGCACCTCGCCGGGCATGAACCGCAACGACACATGGTCAAGCGCGGCGTTCTGGCCGTAAAGCCGGGTCAGGCCCACGGTTTCGATCGTCGGAACCGGGCCAGTGGCGGCCGTTTCGGCAACAGGGGTGGCGTGCAGGGTCATGGGGGACTTTTCGCGGAAAGGGGAGGCAGGCCCCGCTGGGGGCCTGCCAAACCTGGATTACTGGTCGAGCGAGAAGACCGGGGCGTAGCCAGCCGGCGGCAGAACGCTGAGCGGGTCCAGCGTGCCGACGGTTTCGGGGGTGTAGACCATCCCCAGCGTGCCGACATCGGTGTATTCCAGCTTGCCTTCCAGCACGCGCACGGCCTGATCCAGCACGATGCGCGAGGTCAGCACGACCGGGGCCGAACCCGCCGCGTCGATCTGACCCGCCTTCAGCGCCTCATAGACGCCGGGGGTGGTGTAAACCGACACCAGCTTGACCTTGTCTTGCAGGTCTTGCGATTTCAAGAGCGGCAGTGCGCCTTCGACCATCACCGCCGTGCCGACGACATAGTTCAGGTCGGGGTGGGTCTGCAGCATGTCCTCGACCAGCGCGGCCTGCACTTCCTTGCCCACATCGCCGTTCTTGGTTTCGGCGATGTTCACGGCCGAACCTTCGATGCCTTTCTTGAAGCCTTCGTCGAAGGCGGTCACAAAGCCAGCACCCGCCGGGCCGGGCAGCCAGCCGACCTGCACCGCATCCGAACCGGCCGGATGCTTGGCGGCCAGATATTCACCGGCGCGCTTGCCTTCGTCATAGGGCGAGGTCAGCACGCGGGCGGCCGTTTCGCCGTTCACCGGGTTGATCGCGGCGATGACGGGGATGTTCTTTTCCTTCAGCTCGTTCATCAGGTTGCCCATGCCGTCTTGCGAGATGGCAACCAGAACCACCGCATCAGCCCCACCGGCCACGCAGTTTTCCACCTGGCTGACCTGATCGGCCAGACGGTCATAGCCGCCGGCGTCCATGGTCTGCACATCCACGCCCAGAAGCTTGGCTTCCTCGATGATGCCGTAGTTCATTGCCAGGAAGAAGGGGTCCTTCATGTGCGGAACCGAAACGCAGATGTTCCAGTTCTTGCTGGCCTTTTCGGTGGCCGAGAGCGGCGTCAGCTGCACAAGGCCAGCCTCGCCCGCCTTGTTGGTCGCATTGGCGTCCAGCGGATACCAGCTGCCTTCGGCCATTGCGCCGGTGGCCAGGAACGACAGGGCTGCGACACCACCCATCAAGGGCGACAGTTTCCGGGTCTTGGTCATATTTCCTCCTAAAGCCCCTGTCTCCCGCAGGGTCCGTAGGCATCACATGACAGGTATGCGACATATGAAGTCAATTGACTTGTGATCGCGAAATTCATAACCAAAGGTAATGTCATTACCATGGCCATCCGGTAAATCGATGTCAAATCTTCGGATATTCCTTAAAAACCATCTCAATATCAGGCACATGCGATTGATGATCGCCCTGGATGATCACCGCAGCGTGATGAAGGCGGCCACCTATCTGAACCTGTCGCAGCCTGCGATTTCCAAAGCCCTGTCGGTGCTGGAGGACGGAATCGGCGCGGCGCTGTTTCGGCGCACCAAGTCAGGAATGATGCCAACCGACGCCGGGGCTTGCCTCATCAAACATTCCCGCCGGGTCCTGTTGCGAATCGAACAGGCCGAGCGTGAGCTGGACGAGATCATGACGGCAGGCTCCAGCCATCTGTCCATCGGCACCCTGCCCGCCACGGCGGTCTATCTGATCCCGCATTTCGTGGCGCGGCTGGAATCTGAACTGCCCCATACCACCGTCTCCCTGCGCGAAGGCACGATGGACAGCCTTCTGCCCGCGCTGCGCACCGGGCAGATCGATTTCGCGGTGGGCCTGTTGAACATCCAGCACATGCCGGAATTCGAAACCCATGTGCTGATGCGCGATCCGGTGGTGGCGGCGGTGCGGCCGGGCCATCCGCTGTTGGCGCTGCCCGAGGTAACGCTGGAAAACCTGGAAGGTTATCCGCTGGTGCTGCCCCTGCACAACACGCTGGCGCGCGGTGCGCTTGAGGCCATGTTCATGAACAAACGCATCCCGATCACCCGCAACCGCGTGGACAGCGTATCTACCATGGCCAACGTCGGCACGCTGCAGGTGACGGATGGGGTCGGTTTCCTGTCACGCTCGCTGGTGGCGCATTTCCGCAAGCTGGGCGTGCTGGAGACGCTGCCGCTGGATCTGCCCCCCGATGTGCATCTGCCCATCGGTCTGGTGCGGATTGCCGACCGCGACCGGACCGAAACCCACGACATCGCCCATCGCCTGATGGCCGAAACCGCCGCGCGAATTCAGGAACAAGGTCTGGTTTAGCCGGCCGCCGCCAGAATGGCCCGGGCGCGGATGCGGACGGGCTCGTCCACCATCGCCCCGTCCACCGACACAGCCCCGTCGCCCGAGGCCAGAACCCGGCCCGCCCAGGCAATCTCGGCCTCGGTCGGCAGGAAGGCCCGGCGCACCGGGTCAATCTGGCGCGGATGGATGCACAGCTTGCCCGTCATTCCCAGCTTGCGGGCGTGGCGGGCGTCATCCTCGCAGACCGCCGGATCGTCCAGCGTCACCGTGACCCCGTCGATGGGCGCGGCGATCCCCGCAAGCCGCGAGGCCAGCACCAGTTCGAACCGCGCCGGCAAGAGCACATCGCGCTCATGCGCGGCACCCAGATCGGCGCAAAAGTCGATGGAGCCAAACACCAGCCGCGCCGCGCCGCCTGCCGCAATGCTGCGCGCAGATGCCAGACCGGCAGCACTTTCGATCAGCGCCAGAACCGGCAAGCCGGTGGCCTGCCGAACCGCCGCCACATCCGCAGCCGAGCTGGTTTTCGGCAAGATCACCCCGGCCGGGCGCAGGGCCTTCACCGCCTGCAGATCGGCATCATGCCAGATCGTGTCGCGTGCATTCACCCGCACCAGCACCGGCAGATCGGTGAAATCAAGCGACAGCGCGGCGCGGGCGGTGTCCTTGTCGGCGGTTGGAACGGCATCCTCCAGATCAAGGATCAGCCCATCGGCGCCCGAGGCCGCGGCCTTGGCAAAGCGGTAAGGCCGATGCGCCGGCACGAAAAGCGGCGCGCGGATCAGCGAAAGGTCTACCATCTGGCCCGGGCCTCCATCGCCATCGGACCGCCGACGGCGGCAGTCCACAGCCGCAGGCCGTCGCCGTCCTCATCCGCGTTCAGGGTGAAATCTGTCGTGTCGAACAGCGGCGAAAGCGCGCGGAAATCGAACTCGTTCGGCGCGCGGCCCCGCAGGCGGGTGGCCAGTTGCACCAGCATCGTCACCTGCAGCGGCCCGTGCACCACCAGACCGGGATAGCCTTCCTCGGTCGTGGTATAGGGCTGGTCGTAATGGATGCGGTGGCCGTTGAAGGTCAGCGCCGAATAGCGGAACAGAAGGGGCGCTGTCGGGCTGCGCGTTTCCTGATGCGCGCCTGCGGCGGCGGGCTGGGGCGCTTTGGCCGGGGCTGCGCCCCCTGCATCGCGATAGACGATATCGTGCCGCTCTTCCACGGCAAGTGCGCCGTCACAGTCCATCCGGTGATCGACGGTGACAAAGCACAGGGCTCCGGTCCGCCCCTCTTTCAGCGTCACATCCCGGATGACCGAGCGGCGGGTCACCGTCGCGCCCAGACGGATTGGCGCGTGAAAGCGCAGCGCGCCGCCCGCCCACATGCGCCGGGGCAAGGGGACGGGTGGCAGAAAGCCACCCCGCGCGGGGTGGCCATCCGGCCCCAGCCCCGCCGTGGGTGCGGCAGGCAGCGCAAGGCAAAGGTGGATCATTTCCGGCGCGGCATCGCCCATCGCGGCCGGTGCGCCCGCAAGGTCAAAGGTCGCGCGAAAGCGGTCGGCCAGCGAGGGCGGCACCAGATCGTGCACCACCTCTTCGCGCCCGATCCATTGCCGCAGATGGTCCAGGTCGATCATGCCGCACCCCCCTGCCCTGCCAGCGCGGGCACCGGGCCATAGCGCCGCACTTCCCCGCGCACGATGGGGGCCGGGGCCGGATAGCTGACCGGGCCTGCGGGCGTGTCAACCGTGATGCGGCGCAGATGCGGATGCACCGAGAGCCCTGCCATGTCATTCACCGTGGCAAAGGCGATGTCGGCCTTGACGATGGCCTGTGTCGCCTCGGCTTGACTGCGGGCGGCAAAGGCCTGGGCGACGATGGCGTCAGTCTCGGCGCGGTTCGCAACCCGTGCGACATTGGTGGCAAAGCGCGGATCGGTCGCCAGTTCGGGACGGTTCAGGAAAACCTCGGCCAGCTTGGCCCATTCCCGGTCACTTTGCACCGAGATCAGGATCTGCGTCCCATCCTTGCAGGCAAAAACCCCATAGGGCGCGATCGACGGATGGGCCAGCCCGATGCGCTTGGGCGACTTGCCGCCTTCGTGATTCAAAAGCGGCACGGTCAGCCAGTCGGCCATGACGTCGAACATCGACACCGAAATCTGCGCGCCCTTGCCCGTGATGCCGCGCTGGATCAGCGCCTCCAGAATGGCGGCATAGGCGGTGGCGCCCGTCGCGATATCCACCACCGAAATCCCCACCCGCGCCGCGCTTTCCGGCCCGCCGGTGATGGAGCAAAGACCCGATTCCGCCTGAATCAGCAGGTCATAGGCCTTGCGGTCGGCCAGCGGCCCCTCTTCGCCATAGCCCGAGATCGACAGCGAGATCAGCCGCGGCCAATCCCGCGCGAGCCGCGCATCATCAAAGCCCAGCCGCGCCAGCGCCCCCGGTTTCAGGTTCTGCACCAGCACATCCGCCCCATCCAAGAGCCCGGCCAGCGCCGCCTTGCCCCCCTCCGACGCAATGTCCAGCACCACGCTTTCCTTGCCCCGGTTCAGCCAGACGAAATAGCTCGACTGTCCCTTCACGGCGGAATCATACCCCCGCGCGAAATCGCCCTCTTTCCGTTCGATCTTGATGACGCGCGCCCCGGCATCGGCCAGACGCGAGGTGGCAAAGGGCGCGGCCACCGCCTGTTCGATGGCGACCACAGTCAGACCTTGCAGCGGCAACGGCATCAGAAGCTCCGCGGCAGGCCAAGCACATGCTCGGCGATATAAGACAGGATCAGGTTGGTCGAGATCGGCGCGACCTGATAAAGGCGCGTCTCGCGGAACTTGCGCTCGATGTCGTATTCGCAGGCGAAACCGAAGCCGCCATGGAACTGCAGACAGGCGTTCGCGGCCTCCCAGCTGGCCTTGGCGGCCAGGTATTTCGCCATGTTGGCCTCGGCCCCGCAATCCTTGCCTTCGTCATAAAGCTGGCAGGCCTTGAACCGCATCAGATTTGCCGCCTCGATCTCGATGAAGCTTTCGGCGATGGGGAATTGCACACCCTGGTTCTGGCCGATGGGGCGGCCGAACACCTTTCGTTCGCTGACATATTTTGTCACCCGGTCGGTGAACCAATAGCCGTCCCCGATACACTCGGCAGCGATCAGCGCGCGTTCGGCGTTCAGGCCGGTCAGGATGTACTTGAACCCCTTGCCCTCTTCCCCAATCAGGTTTTCCTCGGGGATTTCAAGGTTGTCGAAGAAAAGCTCGTTCGTCTCGTGGTTCACCATGTTCAGGATGGGCCGCACCGTCATGCCCTTGGCCATGGCCTCCTTGATGTCAACGATGAAGATCGACATGCCTTCGGATTTCTTCTTCACTTCGGCC
>ERZ1645187.516-NODE-516-length-38265-cov-11.819916_pt1 | contig 38265 bp, 40 predicted proteins | sample MGYA00575352_ERZ1645187 | MGnify/ENA primary metagenome ERZ1645187 (study PRJEB40837, sample SAMN11349314) | freshwater sediment metagenome | isolation source: river sediment | host: Sediment | place: India: Wazaribad , New Delhi | collected 2017-02-21 ... | reverse complement strand
CTCCCCCACCGCCACCCCCGGTGGACACCTCCTCGTGGATGCCGCGGCGCGGCGCCCACCTCTCCGATCCGCCGCCCGACTTTGACGACGTCCTCGCGGCCTCCTCCCCCGAGCCGGCCGGCCGGGTGGCGCACGCCGCCGTCATCCCGGCCCCGTGGCGGGTCCTGCTCCCGGGCAGCGCGCCCGCCGCCGAGGAGGAGACGGAGACCGCGCAGGAGGAACCTGCGTCCGAGGTGGAGCTGGACGCGGAGCCGACAGCGGAATCGGCAACGGAACCGGAGCCGGAGGACGCGCCGGCGCCCGACTCGGAACCGTCGCCCGATCAGGAATCGGAACCGGAGCCTGCGGAACCCGCCGTCGCCGGAGAATCCTCCGCTCCTCCGGGCCGGCGGGTGCGCTTCGCGGCGACGGGGGCTGCCCTCGCCGGAGCCGCAGCAGCAGCGGCGGCAACCGCACGGTCGGCGTCGGCAACCGTCGCGGCACGCATGGCCGAACGGCGCGCGCGGGCCGAGGCCGCCCGCGTCGCGGCCGCCGAGGAGGGTGGCGCCGCCGCTGACGCGGGTGACATCACGGATGTCACCGAGACGGACCCCACCGCCGACGCCGGAACCGATCCGACCGGGGACGTCGGGACCGATCCGACAGGGGACGCCGAGCTGAGCCGGCGGGGCATGGGCCTGTCCGCCGCGGCTGCGGCGGCTGCGGCCACCGCCTCCGAGAAGGTGCAGGTGGGCGGAACCCAGGTGCGCCGCCAGGCGGCGCGGGCCCGGGCCGCCTCGGTGCGGGCGGCCGAGACGTCGATGCGGCGGGTGGACTCCTTCGTCTCACGGCACGATCTCCACGTCCCCGGCGAGTTGGAGACCGAGGACAACGCAACCCTGCCGTTCTCCGAACGCCGGCTGGACCCCGGCCCCTTCGTGCTGGCGCTGATGCTGTTGGGCGTGGCCGGTGCCACCGTGTTCGCCGTCCTCAACCTGCTCTCGGTGGATCCGATCTTCGACGACGGCCCCTCGCCCACCCCCGTCCTTCCCACGGTGACGGCGGAGCCGACAGCCCCGGCCACCACCAGCGCACCGACGGCCGCTCCCACCATTCCCCCCACCATCGCCTCCATCGGGGTGCTCGACCCCCAGGGCGATGGGGCGGAGAACCCCGACCTCACGCCGCGGGCCCTCGACGGGGACCTGGAGACGTTCTGGCGCTCGCGGTCCTACGTGAACCCGCAGTACGGCATGAAGGTGGGCATCGGGCTCGACATCGGGCTCGCCGAGCGCACCACCGTCTCTGCGGTGGAGCTCACCCTCCACGGGGAGGGCGGCCACGTGCAGGTGAAGGCGGACCCGGCAGACGCCGTCAACGGTGAGGTGATCGCCGAGGCGGACATGGGCCGCACCACGGTCGTCGAACTGCCCGAGGGCACGGAGCTGAGCAACGTGGTGCTCTGGTTCACCTCGCTGCCGGTGGCGGACTCGGACGGGAAGAACCGCATCGAACTGCTCGAGGTGGCGGTGCGGTAGCGGGACGGGAATACCCCCCGGGGCATATTGGTTGGCAGCACCAGAGAGACCACGAAGGGACACCATGACCGACCACGACGTCATCATCATCGGATCCGGCCCCGCCGGGTACACCGCCGCCATCTACACCGCCCGTGCGGGCCTGAGGCCGATCGTGTTCGCCGGCGCCATCACCGCTGGTGGGGCGCTCATGAACACCACCGAGGTGGAGAACTTCCCCGGCTTCCCCGAGGGCGTCATGGGCCCGGACCTCATGCAGCAGATGCAGGCCCAGGCCGAGCGGTTCGGTGCCGAGGTCCGCTTCCAGGACGTCACCGCCGTCGACCTGACGGGTGACGTGAAGTCCGTCACCCTGGACGACGACGAGGTGCTCACCGCGAAGTCCGTGATCCTCGCACTCGGGTCCGAGTACAAGAAGCTCGGCATCGACTCCGAGGCGAAGTTCTCGGGCCGTGGCGTGAGCTACTGCGCCACCTGCGACGGGTTCTTCTTCCGCGGCCAGCACATCGCCGTGGTGGGAGGTGGCGACTCTGCCATGGAGGAGGCCACCTTCCTCTCCCGCTTCGGTTCCAAGGTCACGATCATCCACCGGCGCGACGAGCTGCGCGCCTCGAAGATCATGGCCAAGCGCGCCATGGACGACCCGAAGATCTCCTTCGCCTGGAACTCCGAGGTCGCCGAGATCCACGGTGACACGAAGGTCACGGGGCTCACGCTCCGCGACACCGTGACCGGCGAGACCCGCGAACTGGACGCCACCGGCCTGTTCGTCGCGATCGGGCACCTCCCCCGCACCGGTGTCCTCGGTGACCAGGTCGCGCTGAACGACGAGGACTACGTCGTCGTCGAGCACCCCACCACGAAGACGTCCGTGCCGGGCGTGTTCGCGTGCGGCGACGTCGTCGACCACATCTACCGGCAGGCCATCACCGCCGCCGGCACGGGCTGCGCCGCCGCCCTCGACGCGGAGCGCTACCTCGCCTCGCTCGAGGACCCGGACGCCCTCCCGCTGGGCGCGGACGACGAGGTCGCGGAGGCGACCGACGACGACGCGCCCCTCACCCCCGACGGCCCCTCCCCGGTGCCGGCCACCGCCTAGAGAGAACGGAAGAGACATGGCAAGCAACGCCCCCGACGTCACCGACGCCACGTTCCGGGCCGAGGTCCTCGAGTCCGACAAGCCCGTGCTCGTCGACTTCTGGGCCGAGTGGTGCCCCCCGTGCCGCATGATGGGGCCGATCATCGACGAGATCTCCGCCGAGATGGGCGACACCCTCAAGGTCGTGAAACTGGACACGGACTCCAACCCGCGGACCAGCCGCGACTACGGGATCGTCTCGATCCCCACCTTCAACATCTACAAGGGCGGCGAACTGGTCGGCTCCGTGGTGGGCGGGCGGCCCAAGCGTGACCTGGTGATGGCGATCCACACGGCGATCGGCCACCCCGCGAACTGACGGCAGACGCTGGTCGGGCTCGTGGTGGGAAGCCCACCAGGAGCCCGACCTCGTTGCACCCCCGTGCTGGTTGCTCCACCACCTGGCGGGGGCACTCCCCCGGAGCTCCGCCCCCGCCACTCCCCTAAAGAGCGGGGACGGCGCGGTCGACGAGGAAGACATTCACGAATCTACGTCGGCCGGGCACGCTGCGCACGTCACACATTCTGGGGACACGGGACACGGTCCTCGCGGAAGTGGCACACTCGTCCCCAGGTGCCGCTCCGCACCCGTCCGACTCGAAAGAGGCACGCCCCCGTGACCCAGCCGCCCCGCCCCGCCAGAGGGAACCGTCTCGACCCGTGGTTCGACTCCTACGCCGAGCGAGCCCACGGCATGCGTGCCTCCGAGATCCGCGCGCTGTTCGCCGTCGCCTCGCGGCCGGAGGTCGTCTCCCTCGCCGGGGGGATGCCCAACATCAACTCGCTCCCGCTGGACTACCTCGCCGAGCTCTCCGCCCGGATCATGCGGGAGAACGGCCCGAAGGCACTCCAGTACGGTTCCGGCCAGGGCGAGATCTTCATGCGCGAGCAGATCGTCGAGGTGATGCGCTACGACGCCATCCACGCGCACCCCGACGACGTCGTCATCACCACCGGCTCGCAGCAGGCCCTCGACCTCGTCACGGAGATCTTCATCAATCCCGGTGACGTGATCGTGGCGGAGGCGCCGTCCTACGTGGGCGCCCTCGGCGTGTTCCGCGCCTACCAGGCGGACGTGGTCCACGTGCCGCTCGACGACGACGGGCTGATCCCAGAGGCGCTGGACGCCACGCTCACCCGGCTCGAGGCCGAGGGCCGGCGGGCGAAGTTCCTCTACACCGTGCCCAACTACCACAATCCGGCGGGCGTCACGCTGTCGGAGGAGCGCCGGCCCCGCATCGTGGAGATCTGCAAGCGGCACCACGTGCTCATCCTCGAGGACAACCCCTACGGACTGCTCGGCTTCGACTCCGATCCCCTCCCGGCCCTGAAGTCCTACGACGCGGACCAGACGATCTACCTGGGCTCCTTCTCGAAGATGTTCGGCCCGGGCTACCGCATCGGCTGGGCCGCGGCGCCCCACGCGGTGCGCGAGAAGCTCGTGCTGGCCTCCGAGGCCGCGATCCTCTCCCCCACGATGTGGGGGCAGATGGTCATGACGGCCTACCTGCGGGAGTACGACTGGTACACGCAGGTGAAGGAGTTCCGCGGCGAGTACCGGGCGCGTGGCAACGCCATGATGTCCGCCCTGCAGGAGTTCCTCCCCGAGACCCGGTGGACCGTCCCCACCGGGGGCTTCTACACCTGGGTGACCCTCCCGGAGGGGCTGGACGCCAAGGCGATGCTGCCACGCGCGGTGACCAACCTGGTGGCCTACGTCTCCGGCACCGCGTTCTACTACGACGGCCAGGGGGCCGACCACATGCGGCTCTCCTTCTGCTATCCCACCCCGGAGAACATCCGGGAGGGGGTCCGCCGGCTCTCGCACGTGGTCCACGCCGAGATGGAACTCGTGGACATGTTCGGCACCGGTCCCCACGACCACCCCGCTCGTGGTGTCGAGACCCCCACCCCCGACCAGGTCTAGGAGGACTCATGGCTGCACCGACTGCCGCACTGAAGGTCGCTGTCGTCGCCGGCGGGCTCGCGCACGAACGGGACGTCTCGATCCGCTCCGGTCGCAGGGTCGCCCAGACGTTGCGTGACGAGGGCATGGAGGTCCGTGTCTGGGACCTGGACGCCCATCTGATCCCGCGGATCACGGAGTGGCAGCCGGACGTGGTGTGGCCGCTCGTCCACGGCGCCGACGGCGAGGACGGCTCGCTCCAGGACCTGTTCGCCCTCCTCGGGCTGCGTTTCGTCGGGGCGGACGGGCACCAGGCCCGCATCGCCTCCCACAAGCCCACCGCGAAGGCGTTGATGCGCGCCGTCGGCGTTGCCACGCCCCGCTGGGTCACCCTCCGGCAGTCGCTCTTCCGCCAGGTCGGGGCCAAGGGCGTCCTGGACGCGATCGTGACGACGCTCGGGCTGCCCCTCGTGGTCAAGCCTGCCGACGGCGGCTCCGCCCTCGGCGTGACCGTGGTACGGGACGCCACGGAGCTCCCCGAGGCGATGGTCGGCTGCTTCGCCTACTCCGACGAGGCCCTCATCGAGGAGTACGTGGAGGGCACCGAGGTGGCCGCCTCCCTCGTGGCCGACGGTGACGGCGTCCGGGTGCTCCCGCTCGTGGAGATCGTCACCGAGGGCCCCTACGACTACGACGCACGCTACAACGCCGGCCGCGCGGAGTACTTCGTCCCCGCCCGCCTCACGTCGGAGCACGCCGAGGCGGTACGGGAGGCTGTGAGCACGGTGCACGAGGCGTTCGCGCTCGGTGACCTGTCCCGGATCGACGTCCTGGTGGCGGCGGACGGCACGGTGTGGGTCCTCGACATCAACGTGGCCCCCGGAATGACCGAGACGTCACTGTTCCCGCAGGCCGCGGCCTCGGAGGGCGGCGCCCTGTACGCGGAGATCGTGCGTCGAGTCGCCGAGAAGGACGTCACCGGCCCGGGAATCAGTCCGGCGCTCGCCCGGCCCGTGGAGACCGTCAGCTTCGGCGACAGCACTCCACCTGCGGCCTACGAGGGCTGAGGGTCACCCTCCCCCGCCGCCGTCACCACCGTTCCCCGGCGCCATCACCGCGAGGATGCGGTCCAGGTCCTCCAGCGAGGCGAACTCCACCGTGATCCGGCCCTTCCGTGCACCCATGACCACCCGGACGCGGGTGTCGAGGCGGTCCGCCAGGCGAACGGCCAGCTCGTCGAGCTGCGGTTGGCTCTCGCTGACCCGGGGCCGACGGCGCAACTCGGGGCGTTCCGGCTCCTCCCCCATGGCGACGATCTCCTCGGTGGCGCGCACCGAGAGCCCTTCAGCGACGATGCGCTGCGCGAGGCGCTCCATGGCGGCGGCGTCGGCGAGGCCGAGCAGTGCCCGGGCGTGTCCCGCTGACAGCACCCCGGCGGCCACGCGCCGCTGGACGAGCGGCGGGAGCTTGAGCAGCCGCAGGGTGTTGGAGATCTGGGGACGCGACCGTGCGATGCGGCTCGCCAGCTCGTCGTGCGTGCACGCGAAGTCCTCGAGCAGCTGCCGGTAGGCGGAGGCCTCCTCCAGTGGATTGAGCTGCGCGCGGTGCAGGTTCTCCAGCAGGGCGTCGCGGAGCATGACGGTGTCATCGGTCTCCCGCACGATTGCCGGGATGCGCTCGAGACCGGCGAGCATCACGGCGCGCAGGCGCCGCTCGCCCATGATGAGCTCCCAGGGCTTTCCGGTGGTGGATGGGCGCACGACCACGGGCTGCAGCAGCCCGACCTCCCGGATCGAGGCGGCGAGCTCCTCGAGGTCCTCCTCGTCGAAGACCTGGCGCGGCTGCCGCGCGTTGGGAGCGATGTGATCCACCGGGAGTTCGGTCGCGTACAGCCCCTGGATCGGGGGCAGCTCGGGCCCTGCCACCGATCCGGGGCCAGGAGGCGGTGCCGCCTCTCCTGTCGGTTCGTCGGTGGCTGGGGTGCGCGCGACCGGCTCCTCGTCCAGCCGGGTGCGCATCTCCTGGGTGAAAAAGATGTCGCTCGGACGGTCCGTGGACTCGATGGTCGGTATCAGGGCTCCGATTCCGCGGCCGAGGCCGCGCCGCTTCTCAGCCATGGGTCTGCTCCTCACGATCGGCAGCGGCCGCTCTCCGGTCCGCGATCTCGCGTGCTGCCATGCGATAGGCGAGTGCCCCCGTGGAGGTGGGGTCATAGGTGATGATCGTCTGGCCGAAGCTCGGGGCCTCGGAGATGCGCACGAGCCGCGGAATGGTGGTCTGGAGGGTCTGCTGCGGGAAGTACTGCCGCACCTCCTCAGCGACCTGTCGGGACAGGTTCGTGCGCTTGTCGTACATGGTGAGCAGGATTGTCGACACATGTAGCTTCTCATTGAGATGAGCCCGGATGAGCTCCACGTTCTTCAGCAGTTGGCTGAGGCCCTCGAGGGCGTAGTACTCGCACTGGATGGGAATGAGCACTTCGGAGGCGGCGACGAACGCGTTGATCGTCAACAACCCGAGGCTCGGTGGGCAGTCGATGATCACGTAGTCGTACGGCTCGTGGCCCGGCTCGGACACCATCGCGTCGATCGCCAGGCGGAGGCGGTTCTCGCGTGCCACCAGCGAGACCAGTTCGATCTCGGCGCCTGAGAGATCGATCGTCGCGGGAGCGCAGTGGAGGTTGTCGATGTCCGGGCACGGCTGGATCACGTCGGCGAGCGGAACGTCGTTGACGAGTGCGTCGTACACGGACGGTGTTCCCGAGTGGTGCTCGATTCCCACGGCAGTGGAGGCGTTTCCCTGCGGGTCGTTGTCGATCAGCAGCACTCGCAGCCCACCGGAGGCGAGCGCTGCGGCGAGGTTCACCGCCGTGGTCGTCTTCCCGACCCCGCCCTTCTGGTTCGAGACGGTGAGGACGCGGGTGTGGCCCGGCTTGCCGTACCGCACGCCCCGCAGGGCGATCTTGCGGCGGGCATCCTCAGCCACCTGTGCCGCCAGGGGAGTCGTGTCATCCGTCTGGGGTATGGCGCTGATGAGTTCGTCGTGATGTGTGGGACGAGCCACGGGCTGCCTTCCTGCTGGGGTCTGCCCATCATACGCATGCGCCGCGAGATGGTTTCACGTGAAACACCGGCTGGGCAAGGTCGTTCAAAGGGGAACGGTGGCAGTCAATGGGGAACGGTGGCGGTGTTGTTTCACGTGAAACACGGACGCCACGCTGCGTCCGTCCCCTGCCGTGCGACCCGGGGCCATGTTTCACGTGAAACATCGGCCCGAGTGGCGCCCCAGCTCAGCGACTGCGCCGCGGACCAGGGGCCCGCTTCTCAACCAGTACGACGCGCGTGACACTGCCGTCGAGGGGGGAGGGCACCTCGACGACGGTGCCGTGGCTGCCGCCCGACCGCCGCAGCGCCGAGCGGGCCGCCTCGAGCTCCTCGGAGGCGCGGCCGCCCTTGAGCGCGACCAGGTGGCCCCCCGGAGTCACCAGGGGCAGGGCCCAGCCACCGAGGCGGTCGAGGGAGGCGACTGCGCGCGCCGTCACCACCCGGAAGGATCGTCGGCCGTGCAGTGCCTCGGCACGGGCAGTCACCACCTCGACGTTGCGCAACTCGAGCTCCTCGGCCACATCACTCAGCCATGCCGTCCGACGCTCCATCGAATCGATCAGGGTGACCGACACGTCCGGCCGCGTCATGGCGAGGACCAGGCCGGGAAAACCAGCGCCACTGCCAATATCGGCGACATCTGTAGATGCGGGTACAAAGCCGGTGATGGCCATGGAGTTCACGATGTGCCGTGACCAGAGCCTCGGAAGCTCGCGGGGCCCGAGGAGTCCCCGCAGTTGACCCTCGCGGATCAGCAACTCCGCGAAGGCGGTCAACAGGTCGCGCGCGCCACCGGCTGCCTGCCACACCGAGTCCGGGAACTGCGTGGGATCCTCGAGCGCCGCGGTCGGCGGCCTCGGCTCGCGCTCCGGCCCGCCCTCCATCAGTCCGACGCGGGCCTGATGACGACGTGGCGCCGCGGCTCGACTCCCTCGGAGCCGGAGGTGAGACCCGCCTTCTTCACGACGTCGTGCACCACCTTGCGCTCGAACGGGTTCATCGGGTCCAGCGAGACGGACTCTCCGGTCTCGTTGACGCGGGCGATCGCGGCCCGCGCCTGCTCCGAGAGCTTCTCCTTGATGCCCCGTCGATACCCGGCGATGTCCAGCATGAGCCTGGACCGCTCCCCGGTGCGGGTCTGCACCGCCAGGCGAGTCAGCTCCTGGAGGGCCTCCAGCACCTCGCCGTCGTCCCCCACCAGGCGCCGGAGCCACCGATCACCGAACTCCTCGGAGACGATCTCGAGCGAGGCCCGGCCGTTCTCCACGTCGATGTCGATATCGCCCTCGTAGTCAGCGATGTCCAGCAGTTCCTCGAGGTAGTCGGCGGCGATGTCGCCCTCCTCCTCGAGTGCGCTCAGGGGTGCCTTGTCCTCGGTCATGGGGTCCTCCGTGGTCGGGGTGTGGTCGGGAACGGTCATGATCCGTCCGCGTTGTACTTCGGCTTGTTCTGGCCCTCCCGGCGGCGCTTCTCGGCAGCCAGCCGCTTCTCGCGGGCCGCCTTCCGCTCGGCCGCGCGCGCCTCGTACCGTTTGCGGGCGCGCTCGGCCTCGGTGAGCCCGTCCTTGCCGCGGAGCTCACCGTCCGCGGCCACCTCCGGCTCGGCGTACGGCTGGTCGGCCTCCGGGGTGGCACCGGCCAGAGGAGCGAGTGGGTCCGTCGCCTTCTTCTTCGCGCGGTCCTTCCGCATCGGCTGGACGCGCTGACCGGCCGGGGGCTCCACCTCGGTGGTCGCAGCGGTGTCGTCGGAGACGGGGGGCAGGCCCTTCTTGGCGCGCTTCGCCGCGTCCTTCTCCTGCTTCCGCCGGTAGGCCTCGGACCCGGGGGCGGGCATGCGCTTGATCGTGTAGTACTGCTGGCCCATGGACCAGATGTTGGTGACGGTCCAGTAGATGAGCACGCCGACCGGGAATCCGACTCCGGTGACGGCGAAGATCACCGGCATGGCGTACATCAGCATCATCTGCTGGCGCATCATCGGGTTGTCCAGCGAGGAGGCCGGCATGTTCTTCATCGTCAGCTGGCGCATGCTGAAGAACTGGGTCGCGGACATCGCGACGATCAGGATGACGGTGACGATCTTGACCTCGAGCAGGTCGCTCGAGAGGAACGTGGCGGAGATCGGCGCACCGAACAGGGTGGAGGCCTCCACATCCCCGGCCATGTCCGCGGTGAGCGGACCGAGCGAGTCGAGACCGCGTCCCTGGTAGTCGCCCTCGGCCAGCTGCTCGAGCCCGCGCAGCACCTGGAAGAGTGCGAAGAAGATGGGCATCTGCAGGAGGATGGGGAGGCACGACGCGAACGGGTTCGTGTTGTGCTTCTTGTAGAGCTCCATCATCTCCTGCTGCTGCGCCTGGCGCGAGGCAGGGTCCGTCTTGCCCTTGTACTTCTTCTGCAGCGCCTGGAGCTCCGGCTGCATCAGCTGCATGCCCCGGGATGCCTTGATCTGCTTGAAGAACAACGGGATGATCAGGATCCGGATGACGACCGTCAGGCCCACGATCGAGAGCACCCAGGCGGCACCGGGGCCGTCGGCCATGCCCAGCACGCCCGTCAGCAGGGAGTGGATCTGCACCATGATCCAGGCGACGGCGATCTCGATCGGTCGGAGGATTTCCATCGTTACGTGTGCTCCGGATTCGTCGTGTCCTCGGACGGTTCGTCCAGAGGTATCTCTACGGCCATTGTGCTCCCTGGAGGGAAGTCCACCCCACCACGGGACCACGGATTGCACCTGAGCACTCGCCACACGGCGAGCCCGGTGCCCTTGAAGAAGCCCTGCACCCGTACCGCCTCGAGCGCGTAGGCGGAGCAGGAGGGATAGTACTTGCAGCTCGGGGGGAAGAAGGGGGAGATCAGGAGCTGGTAGCCCCGGATGAGCACCGTCGCCACCCACTGCAGCGGATTCACCTCGACCCCTTTCCGCTCACCGCGCCGTCACGCCGCACCACCCGGCCTCCGCCGTGTCCTGCCCGGCGTCCCGCGACCTCGACCGCCCGGGCGAGGTCACCGCCCAGGTCGTCGTACGTGGCACCGGCCGCGGCCGGCAACGCCCGCACCACGATCCGTGCCCCCGCCGGGAGGCCGGGGACGACGTCGCGCATCAGGTGCCGCAGGCGGCGCTGCACGCGATGCCGCACCACGGAGTTCCCGACCGCCCGGGAAACAGCGAACCCCACCAAAGGGTCACCTTCGGTGAGGTCGGCGTTCAGATGGACGACGAGCGTGCGCGAGGCGCCTCGTGCCCCACCGCGCAGCGCGCCGGAGAAGTCCTCCGACCGCCGCATGCGGTTGCGGGCGGAGAGCACTCGTCAGACGGACAGAGAGTCGCGGCCCTTGCGGCGGCGGGCCGAGATGATCGCCCGGCCTGCGCGGGTGCGCATGCGGAGGCGGAAACCGTGCACCTTGGCACGGCGCCGGTTGTTCGGCTGGAAAGTACGCTTGCTCACAGCAGTCTCCAAAACTTCGATGTACCGCGCGGCCAGGCAGATCGGTGCGCGCGAGGGCGCGCACGCATGCAGATGCGGCCTCACAACGGTACGGGAGACCGGGCGGAGGGGTCAACCGCCGCCGGGGTGCACCCCGTCACGTCCGATCCCCCTGGGCGATCGGTAACAATGTGGATATCGTGGTCGTGTCGTGTTGACAACGGCGTCATGAGGACTCTCGGGAGGCCCGTCATGCTGCGCATGCGATGCGATCTCGTTACCCACATTCTGTGGATAAAGTTGTGGAGGGTCCAGGGCGTGGGCCCCGGGGAGGGGCTTGACGATGCCGTCCGATTTGTCCGTCGGAGACCTGTGGAAGTCCGTGGTGCAGGTCCTCGTGACCCGCAGTGACATCAATCCGTCCGATCTGGCGTTCGCGAAACTCGCCAAGCCACTCGGCGTCATCGACGGGACCCTGCTCGTCGCCGTTCCGTCGGGACTGGTCAAGGATCGGCTCGAGATGCGCATGCGCGGTGCCCTCCTGGAGACCCTCGCCGCCCTGCCGGGCGACGAGATCGAGCGCTACGCCGTGACGGTGGACCCGTCGCTCGAGGACGCGGTGACGGGAGCCTCGGCGGCCGACGTCGTCGAGGAGGTGGCGTCGCCGCCCGCTCACCGCACCAGCGGCAGTTCCACGCGCAGCATGCGCCCCACCCCCATGGAGGTCGACCCCTCGCGGCTCAACCCGAAGTACACGTTCGAGACCTTCGTCATCGGGCCCTCCAACCGGTTCGCGCACGCCGCCGCCCGCGCGGTGGCGGAGGCCCCGGCCAAGGCCTACAACCCGCTGTTCATCTACGGCGGTTCCGGCCTCGGCAAGACCCACCTGCTGCACGCGATCGGCCACTACTCCCGCAACCTCTACCCGGGGGTCCGGGTGCGCTACGTGAACTCCGAGGAGTTCACGAACGACTTCATCAACTCCATCCGGGACGACAAGGCGGAGAACTTCCAGCGCCGGTACCGCAACGTCGACGTCCTCCTGGTCGATGACATCCAGTTCCTGGGCGGCAAGGAGCAGACCGTCGAGGAGTTCTTCCACACCTTCAACACCCTGCACAACGACAACAAGCAGGTGGTCATCACCTCGGACACCCCTCCCAAGAAGCTCCAGGGCTTCGAGGAGCGCCTCGTCTCCCGCTTCGAGTGGGGCCTGCTCACCGACGTCCAACCCCCGGACCTCGAGACGCGGATCGCGATCCTCCGGAAGAAGGCCCAGGCGGAGAACCTCCAGGCAACCGACGAGGTGCTCAGCTACATCGCCTCCCGCATCTCCACCAACATCCGCGAACTGGAGGGTGCCCTCATCCGGGTGACCGCGTTCGCGAACCTGAACCGCCAGCCCGTGGAGCTCGCCCTGGCCGAACAGGTGCTGCGTGACCTCGTGTCGGACACGGAGGGCGGAGAGATCACCACGGCGCTGATCATGCACGAGACGTCGGAGTACTTCACGGTGACCGTGGACGCCCTGTGCAGCGCGGATCGCTCCCGGGTGCTCGTCACCGCGCGCCAGATCGCCATGTACCTCTGCCGCGAGCTGACGGACCTCTCCCTGCCCAAGATCGGCCAGGCGTTCGGCGGCCGCGACCACACGACCGTCATGCACGCCTACCGGAAGATCGCCGAGCAGATGGCAGAGAAGCGCACCACCTTCAATCAGGTGACGGAGCTGACCAACCGCATCAAACACTCGGCGCGGACACCCCGCTGACAGTGCGATGCACACCTCGATGTGAACTCCAGGTGGACGAACCACCCCGGGCTGTGGACAACCTCGCGCGCCGTGGGGACCGCCCTCATGAGCAGATCGCCCGAGTCACAGGACTCCTCACGCCGTGCGACCCGGCCGCACAGGCCATCCACCGGCACATGACCCGGTGACCTGCGGCGACGTGGGTTGTCCACAGGATCCACACCTGCTACTACGACTACGGAACTCTCTCAGGCACAGGAACACGATCCACCAACATGGGGAAGGACGACGGCGGGCGGCACGGTGCAGCGGGATTGTCCCCGGCCGCATGAAACCGTGACGTGATCCATGACATTCTTGGAACAGTCAAGTCGCCGACGACCGGCAGAAGAGATCGAGGTTCCATCGTGAAGTTCCGAGTAGACCGTGATGTGCTGGCCGAAGCCGTGGCCTGGGCGGCCCGATCGCTGCCGACGCGCCCCGCGGTCCCTGTCCTCTCCGGCGTGCTGCTGGAGGCCGGCGACGGCGGCACCCTCACGATCTCCAGCTTCGACTACGAGGTCTCGGCCCGGTGCGAGGTGCCGGCCACCGTGTCGGTCGCGGGCGTAGCCGTCGTCCAGGGAAAGATCCTGGCCGACATAGCGAAGGCGCTGCCGTCCAGGCCTGTCGACCTGGAACTCGACGGCACCAAGATGGTCCTGACGTGTGGCGCGTCGCGGTTCGCGCTGCACACCATGCCGGTGGACGACTATCCGACCCTCCCGCAGCTCCCCGCCCTCTCCGGCACCATCGACGCCGGTGCCTTCAATGAGGCTGTCCTCCAGGTGACCACTGCCGCCAGCCGGGACGAGACGCTCCCGCTCCTCACGGGTGTGCGCATGGAGATCGAGGGGGAACGAATCACGTTCCTCGCCACCGACCGCTACCGGCTCGCCATGAAGGAGATCGGCTGGACGCCGGCCAACCCCGACGTCTCGCAGGTAGCGCTCGTGCGGGCGCGCACCCTCTCCGACGTCGCCAAGTCGATGACGCAGGCCGGGACCATCCAGCTGTCGCTGCAGACCGAGGGGGGCAAGCAGATCATCGGCTTCGAGTCGGCGGGCCGGCGCACCACCTCGCAGCTGATCGAGGGTGACTACCCGCCCGTCCGCCGCCTGTTCCCCGACGTGACCCCCACCTACGCCGTCGCACGGACGGGGGAGATCATCGAGGCCGCCAGGCGCGTCGCACTCGTCGCCGAGCGCAACACCCCGATCCGGCTCACGTTCTCGGAGGGCCAGGTGGTCATGGAGGCCGGTCAGGGGGACGACGCGCAGGCGTCGGAGGCCCTGGAGGCCACCCTCGTGGGGGAGGACATCACGACGGCGTTCAACCCCCACCTGTTCCTTGACGGCCTCGGTGCGCTGGGCACCGAGTGGGTTCGCCTCGGCTTCACGCATCCCACGAAGCCCGTCCTCCTCTCCGGCCGTGACAAGGCCGAGGAGGAGCGTTCCGGCTTCCTCTACCTCCTCATGCCCATCCGGTTCGCGAGTTAGGAACAGACATGGACCTCGGCATGGTCGGCCTCGGCCGCATGGGACACAACATGGCAGAACGCCTGCGCGCCGGGGGACACCGCGTCGTCGGCTATGACCTCAGTCCCGAGAACCGGGACGTCGACACCCTCGAGGCACTCCGGGACGCCCTTCCCGCCCCCCGAGCCGTGTGGGTCATGGTGCCCGCGGGCGCCCCCACCCAGGCGACCGTCGCCCAGCTCGCCGAGGTGCTCGAGCCGGGCGACCTCGTCATCGACGGCGGGAACTCCCGCTTCACCCAGGACCGGCCGAACGCCGAGCTGCTCGCCGAGAAGGGCATCGACTACGTCGACGTCGGCGTCTCCGGTGGCGTCTGGGGCCGCGCCGAGGGCTACGCGATGATGGCGGGCGGCAGTGACGAGGCCATCGCGCGCCTGCTGCCGGTCCTCGACACCCTCCGCCCCGAGGGGCCCCGCGAGGAGAGTTTCGTCCACGCCGGCCCGGTGGGGTCCGGGCACTACACCAAGATGGTCCACAACGGCATCGAGTACGCCATCATGCAGGCCTACGCCGAGGGCTACGAACTGCTCACCACCCAGGACGAGCTCGTCCCCGACGTGCCGGCCGTCTTCAAGGCGTGGCAGCGGGGCACTGTGGTGCGCTCCTGGCTCCTCGAGCTGATGGTCCGCGCCCTGGAGGAGGATCCCGAGCTCGATGCCATCGAGGGCTATGCCGAGGACTCCGGTGAGGGCCGGTGGACGGTGGAGGAGGGCATCCGCAACGCGGTCCCGCTCCACACGATCGCGGCCTCCCTCTTCGCGCGCTTCGAGTCCCGGCAGGAGGAGTCCCAGGCCATGAAGGCCATCGCCGCCCTGCGGCAGCAGTTCGGGGGCCACGCGGTCAAGCCCGCGGACTGAGGTGTACGTCTCGGACCTGGCGCTCAACGACTTCCGCAACTACGCCGAGGCGGTGGTCTCCTTCTCGGAGGGCGTCGTCACGCTCCTCGGGGCGAACGGCCAGGGCAAGACGAACCTCGTCGAGGCGATCGCGTACCTCGCCACGTTCTCCTCCCATCGCGTGTCCGCCGACACTGCGCTCGTTCGTGCCGGGGCGAGCGGCGCCGTCATCCGCGCCAAGGTGGTCAGCGAGGGCCGTCCCACGCTCCTCGAACTCGAGATCATCGCGGGCCGCGCGAACAGGGCGCGGATCAATCGCGCCCCCGCCCGCACCCGGGACGTGCTCGGGGTCCTGAAGGCCGTCGTGTTCGCACCCGAGGACCTCTCGCTGGTGAAGGGCGACCCCACGGACCGGCGGCGCTACCTCGACGACCTCGTGGTGACCCGCACCCCCCGGCTCGCCGCCGTCCGGTCCGAGTACGACCGGATCCTGCGACAGCGGTCCGCCCTCCTGAAGTCCACCGGCGGGGGCCGCCGGGTCCCGGACGCACTGATGTCCACCCTCGAGGTGTGGGACGGCCACCTCGCCGAGGCGGGCGCTCAGCTGATCGCGGCCCGGGCCGCCCTCGTCGAGGCCCTGACCCCCCACGTCTCAGAGGCCTACCGTTCGGTCTCCGACGGTGCCGGCGAGGCCTCGCTCGCGATCCGGTCGTCGCTCGAGAAGGCGGAGGAGGGGACGGAGGGGAGCGGCGCCGGCGAGGCCGCCGACGTCGCCACCCTCACCAGCCGGATGGTCGCCGCCATGCAGCGGCTGCGACGGCAGGAGCTGGACCGGGGTGTGTGCCTCGTCGGGCCGCACCGGGACGACCTGGTGCTCGGCATCGGCGACCTGCCGGCCAAGGGCTACGCCTCCCACGGGGAGTCGTGGTCGCTCGCCCTCGCGCTGCGCATGGGCGCCTTCGAGCTGTTGCGGGCAGAGGCGGGGGAGGCCCCGGTTCTGATCCTCGACGACGTGTTCGCGGAACTCGACGCGCGCCGGCGCGCCCGCCTGGCGGAGATGGTGGCAGCGGCGCAGCAGGTGTTCATCACCGCCGCCGTGCCGGACGACGTCCCCGCCGGGCTGGACGGGCAGCGCTTCCAGGTCACGGCCGGCGTGATCGAGGAGGCGGCGTGAGCGACGACGACGCGGCGGCCTTCCAGGCCCTGGAGCGCGCCCGCGCGCTCGCGAGGACACCCGGGTACCGCGGGCGGAGGCGCCGCAGGGCGCCGGAGCCCGGTGGGGTGGCCGCCGGCCCCGGGCTCGGGACCGCCGGCAGCGGCGCCGGACCGTCTGCGCGCGCCCCCCCGCCGCTCGGAGCCGTCGCCGCCGCCCTGATCCACACCCGCGGGTGGGAGGAACCCCTGGAGGTGGCGGGCGTGGTGAGCCGCTGGGGCGAGATCGTGGGCGAGGCGATCGCCGAGCACACCAGGGTGGAGCGCTTCGAGGACGGCACCCTCGTGGTCCGCGCCAGTTCCACGGCCTGGGCCACTCAGGTCCGGTTGCTCCAGGGGAGCCTGCGCGCGCGGATCGGCGAGGTGGTGGGGGCGGACGTGGTCCGGGAGATCACCGTGCTGGGGCCGGCCGGGCCGTCCTGGAAGCACGGCCTGCGCTCCGTTCGGGGGCGCGGTCCACGGGACACCTACGGCTAGGAGCGCGCAGGAGGGCCGCTGCGGCCCGCGAGGGTCAGTGTGGTGGGTGGGCCCCAACGGCCTGTGGACAGACGCTGGGGGCCGGGAATCCGGGGTAGAATGTGAGGTGACAGCCCCTCCGCGTGGCCCACTCGAGCCGCGGACCTCGACGGCTGGCCGGGCGCCCCGCTGTGGTGCCAATCGACACTGAGGAGATCCTGCGTGGCTGAAGCGAACGGGCAGGCCTACGGCGCGGAGAACATCACCGTTCTCGAGGGGCTCGAGGCGGTGCGCAAGCGCCCCGGCATGTACATCGGCTCGACCGGGGAGCGGGGACTGCACCACCTCGTGTACGAGGTGGTCGACAACTCGGTGGACGAGGCCCTGGCCGGCTACTGCACGCACATCGAGGTGACGCTGCAGGCCGACGGCGGGGTGCGGGTCTCCGACGACGGCCGCGGGATTCCCGTGGACATCCACCCCACGGAGGGCCGCCCCACCGTGGAGGTGGTCATGACCATCCTCCACGCCGGCGGCAAGTTCGGCGGTGGCGGGTACGCGGTGTCCGGCGGGTTGCACGGCGTCGGCATCTCGGTGGTGAACGCCCTGTCCGAACGGGTGGAGACCGAGGTGCGGCGGCAGGGCCACGTGTGGCGGCAGACCTTCGGGGACGGGGGCAGGCCGCTCACCACGCTCGTGAGGGGCGAGGAGACGGACGAGACGGGGACGACCCAGACGTTCTACCCGGACCCCACCATCTTCGAGACCACGGACTTCAACTTCGAGACGCTGCGCGTCCGTTTCCAGCAGATGGCCTTCCTGAACAAGGGACTGCGCATCACCCTGCTGGACGAGCGCCCCACCGCCACGGACGAGGGCGACGAGATCACGGGCGACGAGGCCGGGCCGTCGGACGACCCGCAGCCCGGTCACCGCGAGGTCAGCTACCTGTACGAGGGCGGGCTCGTCGACTTCGTGACCTACCTGAACTCCATGAAGAGGGCCGAGGCGGTGAACCCGGAGGTCATCTACCTGGAGGCGGAGGACACCCAGCGCCGCATCTCGCTGGAGATCGCGATGCAGTGGACCAACGGCTACTCCGAGTCCGTGCACACCTACGCGAACACGATCAACACCTCCGAGGGCGGCACCCACGAGGAGGGCTTCCGCTCCGCCCTCACCTCGCTGATGAACAAGTACGCCCGCGACAAGGGCCTGCTCAAGGACAAGGACGACAACCTGACGGGTGACGACATCCGGGAGGGCCTGACCGCCGTCGTCTCCGTGAAGCTCGGCGAACCGCAGTTCGAGGGTCAGACCAAGACGAAGCTCGGCAACACCGAGGCGCGCACCTTCGTGCAGCAGCAGCTGTACTCGCACCTCGGGGACTGGCTGGACGCCCACCCGTCCGAGGCCCGGGAGATCATCCGGAAGGCCCAGCAGGCCTCCGCCGCCCGGATCGCCGCGCGGAAGGCCCGCGAGGCCACCCGGCGGAAGGGGGCGCTCGAGTCCGCGTCCATGCCGGGCAAGCTCAAGGACTGCACCTCCCGGGACGCGACGATCTCCGAGATCTTCGTCGTCGAGGGGGACTCCGCGGGCGGTTCCGCCGTCCAGGGGCGGGATCCGAAGACCCAGGCTGTCCTGCCGCTGCGGGGCAAGATCCTGAACGTGGAGAAGGCCCGTCCGGACCGGGCGATGAGCAGCGACTCCATCCAGTCCCTCATCACGGCTCTGGGCACCGGGGTGGGTGAGGAGTTCGACATCTCCCGGCTGCGGTACTACAAGATCGTGCTGATGTCCGACGCCGACGTGGACGGGCAGCACATCGCCACCCTGCTCCTCACCCTGCTGTTCCGCTACATGAAGCCCCTCATCTCCGAGGGGCACGTCTACCTGGCCCAGCCGCCCCTGTACCGGCTCAAGTGGACGAATGCGCCGCACCAGTACGTCTACTCCGACAAGGAGCGCGACGCGCTGCTCGCCCTCGGGGCGCAGACCAACAAGCGCCTCCCCAAGGAGGGCGCCATTCAGCGGTACAAGGGCCTCGGCGAGATGAACGACTCCGAGCTCTGGGAGACCACCATGAATCCGGAGACGCGCACGCTCCGGCAGATCACCATCGGGGAGGCCGCCGCGGCGGACGAGATCTTCTCCATCCTCATGGGCGAGGACGTCGACGCCCGCCGCAGCTTCATCCAGCGCAACGCCAAAGACGTGCGCTTCCTCGACATCTAGGACTGACACGTGAGCGACGAGTACGACGAGACCACCGAGATCGACGTCTCCACCACGGGGCGCGACCGCATCGAGCAGGTGGACCTGCAGTCCGAGATGCAGCGCTCCTACCTCGACTACGCGATGAGCGTGATCGTCGGGCGCGCCCTCCCGGACGTGCGCGACGGCATGAAGCCGGTCCACCGCCGCATCCTCTACGCGATGTACGACGGCGGCTACCGCCCCAACGCGGGCTTCTCCAAGTGCGCGCGCGTGGTGGGCGACGTGATGGGGACCTACCACCCCCACGGCGACTCGGCGATCTACGACGCGATCGTCCGCCTCGTGCAGCCCTGGTCGATGCGCCACCCCCTCGTGCTGGGGCAGGGCAACTTCGGCTCGCCGGGCAACCAGTCCGCCGCGGCGCCGCGCTACACCGAGTGCAAGATGGCCCCCCTCGCCATGGAGATGGTGCGGGACATCGACCGGGACACGGTGAACTTCCAGGACAACTACGACGGCCGGGACCAGGAGCCGGTGGTCCTGCCCGCCCGCTTCCCGAACCTGCTGGTGAACGGATCGGAGGGCATCGCCGTCGGCATGGCCACCCGGATCCCGCCCCACAACCTGCGGGAGGTGGCCGAGGGCGTGCAGTGGTTCCTCGACCACCCGGACGCCTCGAAGGAGGAGCTGCTCGGCGAGCTGATGCTCCGCGTCAAGGGCCCGGACTTCCCCACGGGAGCCACCATCCTCGGGGTGCGCGGGATCGAGGACGCCTACCGCACGGGCCGCGGCTCCGTCACGCAGCGCGCCGTCGTCAACGTCGAGGAGATCCAGGGCCGCCAGTGCCTCGTGGTCACCGAGCTGCCCTACCAGGTGAACCCGGACAACCTGGTGGACAAGATCGCCACCATGGTGCGCGACGGGCGCCTGTCCGGCATCGCTGACCTGCGGGACGAGACCTCGGGCCGCACCGGCACGCGGATCGTCATCGTGCTGAAGCGGGACGCGATCGCCAAGGTGGTGCTCAACAACCTCTACAAGCACACCCAGCTCCAGGACAACTTCCCGGCGAACATGCTCGCCCTCGTCGACGGCGTGCCCCGCACCCTCTCGCTCGACGGGTTCGTGCGCCACTGGGTCACCCACCAGGTCGAGGTCATCGTCCGGCGGACGCGCAACCTGCTCCGCGACGCCGAGGACCGCATGCACCTCCTCGAGGGCTACCTCAAGGCCCTCGACGTGCTGGACGAGGTCATCGCCCTCATCCGCGCCTCCCAGACCACCGACGAGGCGCGCACCGGGCTCATGGAGCTGCTCGGTGTGGACGAGGCGCAGGCCGAGGCGATCCTGTCCCTCCAGCTGCGCCGGCTCGCCGCCCTGGAACGCCAGAAGATCCTCGACGAGCATGCCGCCTTCGCGGCGAAGATCGCGGATTTCCGGGACATCCTGGCCCGCCCTGCCCGACAGCGGGAGATCGTCGGCACCGAGCTCGGCGAGATCGTGGCCCGGTACGGTGAGCCCCGCCGGACCACGATCCTGCCCTACGACGGTGACATGTCCGTGGAGGACCTCATCCCCGAGGAGGAGGTCGTCGTCACCATCACCCGGGGCGGGTACGCCAAGCGCACCCGCGTGGACAACTACCGTTCCCAGCACCGGGGTGGCAAGGGGATCCGGGGCGCCTCGCTGCGGGAGGACGACGTCGTCGAGCACTTCTTCGTCACCTCCACCCACCACTGGCTGCTGTTCTTCACCACCCTCGGGCGGGTCTACCGCGCGAAGGCGTACGAGCTGCCGGAGGGCGGCCGGGACTCCAAGGGCCAGCACGTCGCCAACCTGCTGGCGTTCCAGCCGGACGAGCGGATCGCCGGCGTCGGGGTCATCCGGAACTACGAGGAGGCCGAGTATCTGGTGCTCGCCACCCGCTCGGGCCTCGTGAAGAAGACCCGCCTCACCGAGTACGACTCCAACCGTGCCGGTGGCGTGATTGCGATCAACCTGCGCGAGGTCGACGGCGAGCTGGACGAACTCGTCGCCGGGGCCATCGTGAACGCGGAGGACGACCTCATGCTCGTCTCCCGGCACGGCATGTCCATCCGCTTCAGCGCCGATGACGACCAGCTGCGCCCCATGGGCCGCGCCACGTCCGGCGTCGTGGGCATGAAGTTCCGGCCCGGCGACAGCCTGCTGACGATGCAGAAGGTGGTGCCGGGCGCGGACCTGTTCGTGGTGACCGAGGGCGGTTTCGCGAAGAGGACGGCACTCAGCGAGTACCGGGTGCAGGGCCGCGGCGGCCTGGGGATCAAGGTTGCCAACCTGGTCGAGGCCCGGGGCGACCTCGTGGGCGCCCTGGTGGTCGAGGAGGGCCGCGAGGTCCTCGCGATCATGGGCAGGGGTCGGATCGTCCGCTCCTGCATCGACGAGGTCAGCCGCACCGGCCGGAACACCCAGGGCGTGACCTTCGCCAAGCCGGACGAGGGGGACCGGATCATCGCCGTCGCCCGCAACACGGAGGATGTGCCCGTCGCCGGTGCCGCCGATGGCGTAGCGTCGGAGGGTAACGGCACCACGGAGGACGGGACGAGCGAATGAGCAAGGACGAGACACCCCCGCCGCCGCCCACCCGGGACGAGCGCTTCGCCTCGGACACCCGGGTGATCGACGGCGACCGGTCCGAGGACACGCGCGCCAACCGGACGTCCGTGCTCGGGGGGTTCACCGCGGCCGAGGCGGACACCGCCAGCCGGCCGCGCCTCGTGGACGAGGCGGACACCCGGCAGCCGGCGTGGACGGGTCCCCGCCGGGTCCGACTGTCGCTGGCACGGCTCGACCCGTGGTCGGTGATGAAGCTGTCGTTCCTGCTCTCGGTGGCGATCGGCATCATGATCGTGGTGGCCGCCGCCGCGCTCTGGTTGGTTCTCGACACGATGCAGGTGTTCGCGAAGATCACCGAGCTGCTGACGCAGATCGGCAGCCCCGAACTGCTCGGCCTGATGGAGTACGTCCGCTTCGACCGCGTGGTCTCGATGGCCACCATCGTGGCCGTCGTGGACGTGGTGCTGCTGACGGTGCTCTCCACGCTGATGGCGTTCGTCTACAACATCGTGGCCGCCCTCGTCGGTGGGTTGCACGTCACCCTCACGGACGACTGATCCGGTTTGGGGAAACGGGCCGTTCTGGGATAATCTCAATCGGCGCCCCGCCATGCGGGGACACGGGCCTATAGCTCAGACGGTTAGAGCGCTTCCCTGATAAGGAAGAGGTCACAGGTTCAAGTCCTGTTAGGCCCACCGGAATGTGCACGGAAGGGGTCCCGTCGTGAGGAAGCTGTTCTGGAGCGCCGCGGGCGCCCTGGCCGGCTGGCTCGTGTGGACCAAGGTGCAGGAGGAGCGCGAGGAGCGCAGCATCTGGGCCGAGGTCACCGACAGCTTCGGCGAGACGCCGGACGGCAACGTCCGAACGGGGCGGTAGTTCAACGGTAGAACGGGGCCTTTGCAAGGCTCTGATCGGGGTTCGATTCCCCGTCGCTCCACCCTTTCGGATTGCGGGGGCTCGTCCGCTTTGCCACAGTGATCGCATGAGCTCGTCCGTCAAGGAGTCCGCGGCAAGCGCGGGAGACAACCCGGTGGTGGAGAACGGCGCGCGCCTCGGTTTCGCGGCGAGTGGCCTCCTGCACCTCGTGATCGGCTGGATCGCCCTCCACATGTCCTGGGGTGACTACTCGGGTTCCGCGGACCAGTCCGGCGCCCTCGCCTACTTCTCGGGCACGGCGATGGGGATGGTGCTCCTCTGGGTGGTGGCCGGGGCGTTCGGGCTTCTCGCGCTCTGGCAGTTCACGGAGACCTTCGTGGTCCACGAGTGGTTCGACCGGGGGAAGCACGTGGGCAAGGGACTGCTCTACGCCTTGCTGGCGTACACGGCCGTCACCGTGGTCACGGGGAGCTCCTCCGGTTCCGGGGACACGAGCAGCATGACCGGGACCCTCATGACCTACCCGTACGGCCGCCTCGCCGTCGGGGCGGTGGGGCTCGGGATCATCGGAGTCGGCGGCTACCACGTGTACAAGGGCTGGGTGAGGAAGTTCCTCGAGGACCTCCGCGAGCACCCGGGGCCGTGGGTGGTCCACGCCGGCCGTTTCGGGTACGTGGCCAAGGGGATCGCCCTGGTGATCGTGGGTGGCCTGTTCGTGGCCGCTGCCGCCACGGCGGACCCGGAGAAGGCCGAGGGCCTCGACGGCGCGTTGCAGTCGCTCACCACGGTGCCGTACGGGAAGGCCCTCCTCGTCGTGATCGCCATCGGGCTCTTCGCCTACGGCGTCTACTCCTTCGGCCGGGCGAAGTACGCGAAGGTCTGACGGGCGGTTCGGCAGGGCTGCGGGTCAGTTCCGGGCGGGCTCGCGCCGGAGGTAGTTCCACGCCAGGTAGGCGCAGATGGCGCCGTTCAGGAATCCGAAGACGACGTCCGTCATGCTGTGCATCCCCCGGTACAGCCGGGAGAAGCCCATGGCGAAGGGCATGAGCAGGCAGAGGACCGTCACGAACACCCGCAGTGCCGGGTTGGGGATCCGCTGGGCCATGAGGGCGAGACTGAGGTAGATCGCCGCAGCGGCGCCGGTGTGGCCGCTCGGGAAGCTCGAGGTGGGCGGCGCGTGGTCCAGTTGCTCGACGTCGGGGCGTTCCCGCCCGACGACGGCCGCCGAGGCCATGAAGATCACCGCCTGGAGAGCGACGGCGATCCCGGGGATGATCGCGAACCACCACTCCCGCGTGCGCCACCACACGAGCCCGATCACCAGGGCGCCGAGCCCGATCACGAACTCCGTGTTGCCCACGAGGGAGACGAGGAACGTCGCCTGGTCCAGGAACGGGGTGCGCGCGTCCGCGAGGACCTCATTGATGCCGGCCTCGCCGGGCAGGCCACCGAGGGGGCCGGTGATGAGGAAGCCGATCGCCACCAGGGCAGCGAGGACCGCCAGACCGGGGAGGGCGGCCCGGCGCCCCAGGTCGTGCCAGAAGTCGCTGCGCGAGGGGGCGGAGCTGTCGATCTCGTAGCGGTGGATCACGGGGACTCCTTCGTGGGGGGATGCCAGCCGGTGTGGCCGAGCCAGGACGCTCCCACCACGGCGGCCCCGAGCGTGAAGCCCGCGGCGACGTCGGACGGGAAGTGGGCACCGACGAAGACCCGGTCGAGGCCGGTGAGGACGACGGCGGCGGCCACCGCCGTCGTGAGGACCACCCGGCCGCGGGTGCGGAGCAGGGGCCAGAGGAGGACGGCGAGCACGATTCCGGCGGCCATCGCGTTCATCGAGTGCCCGGAGGGGAAGCTGTAGCCGGGGGAGTGGCCCAGGGCCTCGTCGATGACGGGACGGGCGCGCTGCACCACGTACTTGACCACGTTGGCCAGGCCCCACGCGACCAGCAGAGTCGCCACCGCCCATGCCGCCCGGCTTCCCAGGTTCCGCCGGCGCCACGCCCAGAGGGCGACCAGCGCCACGGCGGGATTGATCCAGCGGGCCTGCGTCGCCTCCTCCCACACGAGCAGCGTGGTGTGCAGCACCGGCCTGTCCCGGGCGAAGTCGGTCGCCGCCGTCACGGCGTCGCGGTCGAACTCCACCACGCCCCCGGTCTCGGAGCGGATGAGGATGGCCAGGACCACCACCGGGACCGCCAGCAGGCCGGCGAACGCCGCAGCGCGTGCGAGGCGACGGGCGCGGGAGGGGATGGTCACCCCAACAGGCTAGGGGCGCCCTCCCGCGTTCGCACGGCGAGGCCCCGGACGTGGACGCGTGTGGGAGTTGAGGGGGGCTCCGGGGCGGACCAAAGACCTTCCCGGCGTGGACCATCCGGCATAGGGTTGATGTCATCCGAATTTGGACACCACCCTCGATGCGGAGGAACACCATGACTGATGTGGTACTCGACCCAGACGAGACGCCGGCGCCGGAGACCTGGCTGGAAGAGGTCTGCGACGCCCTGCACATGAAGCGCAAGGTCCTTGCCGCCGTCACCCCGTCGATCATCGACCTCGTCCACCACGTGGCCGACAGCCCCGGTGACCAGGATGACGCTCCCATGACCGCGTTCCTCATCGGCTTCGCGGCCGCCAAGGACGGCGACTTCTCGGCCGAGTCGGTCCAGGCCCGGGTCAACGTGGTCGCCCGGACGCTCGACAAGCACCGCTGACCGCACCTTCCGGACGCACGGCCGCCGCTCAGGGTTGAGCGGCGGCCGTGGCGTCTCACCTAGGCTGGGCTCCGTGACCCCGGCGCCCACCTCCGTCCGCGTGGACGCGTGGCTGTGGGCCGTGCGCCTCTTCAAGTCCCGGTCCCTGGCGGCCGCGGCGTGCAAGGCCGGTCACGTGCGCGTCAACGGGGAGCGCGCCAAGCCTGCGACGACGCTGGCCCTCGGCGACGAGGTGGTGGTGCGCGGCGGAGAGCGGGAGCGGATCGTCGAGGTGCGGCAGCTGCTGATCAAGCGCGTGGGTGCGCCGGCCGCCGCGGCGGCGATCCTCGACCGGAGTCCCGAACCACCGCCGGCCGGGGTGTTCGCGGTGCCCCGGCGGGAGCGGGGGGCCGGGCGGCCGACCAAGCGGGAGCGCCGCGAGATCGAGCGACTCCGCGGGTACTGACGGCGGGTTCCGCCGGCCTCCGGCGCCCCCGACCGCCGGCGCGCCGAACAGCCCCACCACTCAACCGCTCTCGGCACTCAACCGTTATTGAATCGTCGCTCGATGATCCTTGTGGCGTCGTCGAACCCGGAGGATCATGGAGGTGTGGCACAGTCCCGACCGGGGCGGACCCGGCCACTCGCGCGAGCCGTGACGGCGTTCGCGCTCGGTGCCGCGCTGTCCCTGGCGTCCTGCACCTCCGCCGGCGACAACCCCACGGCCAGCCCCACCTCGGCGCCCGCGACGACGTCCGCGCCCACCACGGCACCACCGACCACTGCGGCGCCCACCACGCCGCCGCCCACCACTCCGGCACCAACGACGGCCGCTCCCACGACCGCCGCCCCGACCACGCGCGCTCCGAGCGCCCCGGCACCCACGCCGTCGCCCACGACCGTGAGGCCGCCGTCGCCGTCACCGACGACGGTGCGGCCCACCACTCCGGCGCCTGCCCCGACCGCTGCCGTGCCGGACGGCTGGGAGGGGGTGGACTGGGAGGTCCTCCCCACCTCCCGGAAGGTGGCCGCCCTGACGTTCGACGGTGGGGCGTCGAACACCGCGGTCGCATCGATCCTGGCCACGCTGCGCAGCGCCGGGGTTCCCGCGACCTTCTTCGTGACCGGCCAGTTCGCGCGGGCCTACCCGGACTCGGTGCGGGCGATGGCCGCGGCGGGCCACCCGGTGGGCAACCACTCGGACACCCACCCGTACTTCTCCACCTCCACGAACGTGGTGATCCGCGCGGAACTCGCTGCGGCGGAGGCCTCCATCAGCCCTCTCACGGGCCACACGACGAGGCCGCTGTTCCGCTTCCCCTACGGTGACCGCACCCCCCTCGACATCGCGGTGGTGAACGGCGAGGGCTACGTCCCGTTCCGGTGGACGGTGGACACGCTGGGGTGGAAGGGGACGGATGGTGGCATCACCGCGGCGATCGTCTGCGATCGGGTGCTCGACACCGCGAGGTCCGGCCAGATCGTGCTCATGCACGTCGGCGCCCACCCGACGGACGGCACCACCCTGGACGCGGACGCGTTGCCCTGCATCATCGCCGGGTTGCGGGAACGGGGCTACGGCTTCGTGAACCTGCGGGAGTTCACGGGATAGCGGGAGTTCAGGGGATAGCGGGAGTTCAGGGGAGGGGAACGCAACAGGAAGGGGCCCCGCCCGGTGACGACCGGTGCGAGGCCCCTTCCCGGGTGGATCGGGTCAGTCGGCCCGGCCCCTGAACTCCTCGGCCGCATCCTCCGCGGCCTCCTCCGCCTCCTCGGCGGCCTCGGCGGCGGCGTCCGACAGGTCGTCCGCGACGTCCTCGGTGCGGTCGGCGGCCTCCTCGGCCACCTCCTCGGCCTCGGCGGCGCCCGCTGCGACCGCACCCGAGGCGGCGCCCTCCTTCTTGTGGGCCACCTCCTCGATCTTGTGCGAGGCGTCCTCGACGACGTGCTTCACCTTGTCGGCGGCCTCCTTGGCAGCACCGGCCGCCTTGCCCGCAGCGTCCTTGGCGACGTCGGACGCCTTGTGGGCGGCCTCGCTCGCCTTCTCGCTCAGGGAGGCGGCAGGGGCAGGCGTGGTCCCGGCGGCGTCGACGTCCTGCCAGTACTCCTCCGCCCACGGGTCCTCGACCGGCTGGGTGCGGCGCCACAGCAGGTAGCCCGCACCGGCGGCCACGGAGCCGACCAGGATCCAGCCGAGGGTCTTCGCACCCTTGTGGGACTTCTGCGGCGGAGTGGTCAGTGCCTTCTCGACGGCGGTACCCGCGCTGCTCGCCTTCTCCACGAGGGTGCCCTCGGCGCCGGCGGCGGCCGCCGCGTCGTGCATCGCCTTCTGGATGCGGGGAAGGTAGTCGTCGACGACCTTCTCGTACGCCGAGTCGACGACGGGCCTGGCCTTCTCGGTGACCTCCTCGACCTTGGGGGCGGCGACCTTCACGGACTCGCGCCAGGCCTGCTCGAGCTTCTCCACCGCTGTGCCCGTGGCGGCGACTGCCGTACCCTTGGCGGCGCCGAGACGGGGCTCGGCCCACTCGGCGGCCTCGTGCAGCTTCGGCTCCACCCAGTGCTTCGCGGAGTCCACCCTGGGGCTCGCCCAGTCGGTGGCCTCGTGCGCGATGAATGCGGCCTTGTCGCCCAGGGAGTGCGCCTGTTCGGTGATGACGTGGGAAAGCTCAGTCGCCTGCTGGCGGACCTTCTCCAGGTCGATGTCCTTTCGCTTGGCCATCTCGTTCTCCTTGTGGTTGATGGATCACATGGATGGGCATGTGACTGCTGTTCACCATTTTGCCCCTTGTTGACCCGCTTCGCCCAAGGAGCCGTCACCGAGTGTGGCGAATGCGCTGAGAGCGAATCCCGCGGGCTGTGCGGAGGCCGGGCGCGCGACCCGGCGGGACCCCGTGACAGACTTGGGGCCATGAAGGCAACCCTGCACACCACGGCCGGTGACATCACGGTCGAACTGTTCCCCAACCACGCCCCGAAGACGGTGGCCAACTTCGTGGAACTCGCCACCGGCGCCCGCGAGTGGGTGGATCCGGCGACCCGCCAGCCGACCACCGCCCCGCTGTACGACGGCGTGATCTTCCACCGCGTCATCCCCGGCTTCATGATCCAGGGCGGGGACCCGCTGGGCACCGGCACCGGCGGGCCCGGCTACACCTTCGACGACGAGATCCACCCCGAGCTCGACTTCCGTGCCCCCTACAAGCTCGCCATGGCCAACGCCGGCAAGCGCGGTGGCCACGGCACGAACGGCTCCCAGTTCTTCATCACGGTGGGTGCCACGACCTGGCTGCAGGGCAACCACACGATCTTCGGCGAGGTCGTCGACGACGCCTCCCGGGCTGTCGTCGACGCGATCGCCGCCACGCCGACGGGCCGGAACGACCGCCCGGTGGAGGACGTGGTCATCAACTCGGTGACCGTCGTCGAGTAGCCCCATGTCCTGGGGTGAGCCGTCCGCCGAGAGCCCGCCGGTCTGCCCCCGCCACCCGGACGTCGTCTCGTACGTCCGGTGCCAGCGGTGTGGCAGGCCGGTGTGCCCGGCGTGCCAGCGGCCCGCCCCGGTGGGCATCCAGTGCGTCGACTGCGTCGCCGAGTCCGCCCGCAGGACCCGGACGGCGACGACGGTCGCCGGCGCGCGGCTCTCCGACGGCCGGCCCGTGCTCACCCAGGTGCTCATCGGACTGAGCGTGGTGGCCTACGCCGCGCAGATGCTCGTGCCCGGCTTCACCAACCAGTTCATCTTCGCGCCGTCCATCGGGTGGATCGAGCCGTGGCGGTTCCTCACCACCACGTTCCTGCACGGCGGCATCATGCACCTCGCGTTCAACATGTACGCCCTGTACCTGGTGGGGCCCACCCTGGAACGGGTCATGGGGCGGTGGCGCTTCCTCTCCCTGTACCTGCTCGCGGCGTTCGGTGGCTCCGTGGCGGTGCTGCTGTTCAGCTCGCCCGCGGGTCCGATGTGGAACGTGGGGACGGTGGGCGCGTCCGGGGCCGTGTTCGGCCTGTTCGCGGCGCTCGGCCTCACGCTTCGGCGCATCCGGCAGAACCACACCCAGATCGCCGTGCTCATCGCCATCAACTTCGCGCTGGGCTTCGTGATCGCGAACGTCTCGTGGCAGGCCCACCTCGGAGGGCTGCTCGTGGGCGCGGCCCTGGCCGCCGCCTACCTCTTCGGCCCCCGGGGCCGCTCGCGGCCCACGGTGGCGCTCGCCATCACCGTGGGGATGGGCCTGCTCCTCGTGGCCGCCGCCGCACTCCGCTACGCCGGAATCTGACCGGCGTCCGGCACCTTGTGAACTTTTGGTGAAGGCCACGTGCGCGTGACGTGGGTTACAGCGCTGTGGTTATCCCCAGGGTTACCCACAGCTGTGAACAACACCGGTGTGATTCAGGCGCGGTCAGCGCCAGCGCATGGTCATGAGGAACCCGGCCATGATCAGGCCGAAGCCGATGCCGAGGTTCCAGTTCCCGATCCCGGGGATGGGGAACTCCCCCCGGAACAGGTAGGTGGCCACCACCCAGACGAGGCCCACCACCATGAGGGTGCTCATCGTGGGGGCCCACCACTTCGGGCTCGGGGTCGGCGCCGACTGCGTGGTCGCGTGAGGGGTCGGCGTGGTCTTCTTCTTGCGCTTCCGCGACTCGGGCATCGTCTCTCCTCCACGCGCCACACTGGCGCTCGCACCGCTTGCTCCCCTTAGCTTAGTGTTGCTCCGGAGGAGGTGCGTGATGCCAGCCAGGCGCAGACCGGAGTGGTGGCACCTCCGCTCGTCCTCGGTGGCGCTCGTCGTGGTCGCCGTGCTGGCCGGAGTGCTCTTCGCCACCTCGGCGCGACTCTTCAGCGATGCCACCCGCGAGACCCCCCAGGACGTCGCGGACCTGATCCGGATCGAGCGCGACCGCCTCGCCGCACTGGAGGCCGACGTCGCCGAACTGCGGGCCGAACGGGACGCCCTCGTCGAGGCGGTCGACACGCGGCTCCCCACGTCGTCCGACGACGTGCTGCTGGCGGCCGCCGGCACCGCCCTCGAGGGGCCCGGCCTGCGGGTCGAGCTCTGGGACGCCCCCGCCGTCGAGGTGGAGGGGTACAACGTGAACGACCTGGTGGTGCACCAGCAGGACCTGGAGGCCGTCATGAACGCACTCTGGGCCGGCGGGGCGGAGGCGATGACCGTGCAGGGGGAGCGGCTGTCGGCCACCTCCTCGGTGCGCTGCGTGGGCAACGTGCTGCTGCTCCACGGCCGGCAGTACTCTCCGCCCTACGTGATCGAGGTCATCGGGGATCCGGAGCAGTTGCAGGCCTCCCTCGACTCCTCTCCGGAGGTGGCGGTCTACCGCCAGTACGTCGAGGCGGTGCGCCTCGGCTGGAGCGTGACCGTGCTGGACTCGGTGGTCATGCCGCCCTTCGGCGGATCGCTCACCCTCAACCACGCCCGGGTTGCGGAGGAGGAGGCATGACCGAGCGGAGGCGCCCGAGCGTGGCCGGCCGGGTGGTCGGCGTGCTCGGTGAACTGCTGATCACGGCGGGGATCGTCATCGGGCTCTTCGTCGTGTGGCAGGTGTGGTGGACCGATCTCCAGGCCGGCAGCGTCATCGGTGCCGAACTCGACGACTTCGACGACGGCCTGCCCCCCGTGACCGACGCGCTCGCCGATGCCGACAAGCAGAAGGCCGGCGCCCCCGCACCCGAGATCCCCGAGGACCTCACCGCCCAGGGGATCCCGCCGACGGCCTTCGCCGTGCTGCACGTCCCCCGGTGGGGCGACGCCGAGCGCGTCCCGATCGCCGAGGGGATCTCCCTCCCGCGGGTGCTGAACAAGGGCTTCGCGGGCCACTACCCGGGGACCGGCAACATCGGCCAGGTGGGGAATTTCGCCCTCGCCGCCCACCGCCAGTCCTGGGGCGCCCCCTTCCGGCAGGTCGACCGCCTCGAGGTCGGGGATCCCCTGGTGGTGGAGACCACGGACGCCTGGTACGTCTACCGCGTCACGGGGGCGGAGATCGTGCTGCCCACCGCCGTCGAGGTGATCGGCCCGAATCCGGCGGAACCCGGTGCGGAACCGACGGAGGCGGCGATGACCCTGACCACCTGTCACCCCCTGTTCTCCACGAGGGAGCGCTACATCGTGTACAGCACGCTCGACTACTGGGCACCCCGTGACGCCGGGGTGCCCGCCGAACTGGGGGCCGCCTGATGTACGCGGCGATCTGGCGCCTCCTCCCCGGGCCCGTGTGGCTCCGGTTCCTGATGGCCCTCCTGCTGGTGGCCGGCGTGGTGCTCGTGCTCTTCGAGTGGGTGTTCCCGATGATCGCGCCGTACATGCCGTTCTACGCGGGGGGTGCCGAGGTTGGCTGACCGCCCCCGCCGGATCCTCGTCGTCGACAACTACGACTCCTTCGTCTACACGATCGTCGGTTACCTCCAGCAGCTCGGGGCCGAGACGGTGGTGGTGCGCAACGACGCCGTTCCCGCTTCCCTGGAGGGGTTCGACGGCGTCCTCGTCTCTCCTGGCCCGGGTACGCCCAAGGAGGCGGGGGCCTCCATCGAGGTGATCGAGAAGTGCGCGGAGCGGCGCCTGGCGATGTTGGGCGTGTGCCTCGGCCACCAGGCGCTGGGCGAGGTGTTCGGGGGCCTGGTCACCCATGCCCCGGAACTCATGCACGGCAAGACCTCGATGGTGGAGCACGACGGCACCGGGGTGTTCGCCGGCCTACCCTCGCCACTGCGGGCCACCCGCTACCACTCCCTCGCCGTGGAGCCGGGCTCGTTCTCCGACGAGCTCGTCCCGAACGCGTACGTCGGCGGCCTCGTCATGGGCCTCCACCACCGGGACCTGCCGCTCCACGCCGTGCAGTTCCACCCGGAGTCCGTGCTCACCGAGGGCGGCCACCGCATGCTGGCGAACTGGCTCGCCCTCTGCGGCGACGACGAGGCCCCCGGCCGTGCCGAGGGCCTCGCCCCGCGCGTCACCGACTGATCACGGGTTCCCGTTGTTGTCCCCCGGCCCGGTCGGGACGTCCGTGGGCTGGTTCGGGTTCGCGGTGGGGTCCTGAGTCGGCTCGGGCTCGGGCTCGGGCAGCGGGCCCTCGGAGATGACGATGCTGATCGTGGAGCCGACGTCCACCGTGCCCGGGCCGGGATCCATGCTCACCACGTTCCCGGCGTCCTGGTCGTTGGACGGCTGCGAGGAGGTGCGCACCGTCAGCTCCAGCTCGTTCTGGAGGTACTCGAGAGCGGCCGCCTCGGACATCCCGACGACGCTCTCCACCACCACCCGCCCGCTGGCCACGTACAGGATCACCGAATCGCCGGGCAGTGCCGGCTCGCCGGCGGCGGGATCGGTGCGCAGGGCCCGGTCCCGCTCGACACCCGCGGCGTCCTCCGGCTCGACCCGGGAGATGGTGAGGTCCGCGTCCTCCAGGAGCTGGCGTGCGCGGTCCTGGGTGAGGCCCTCGACCTCCGGGATCCCGAACTCCGCGGCGCCGGTGGAGAACGTCACGTTCACGGTGGAGTCGGGCTCCACCTCCGCGTCGGCGACGGGTTCGGAACGGATCGCCTCCCCTGCCTCGTACTCCTCGTTGGGCTCCTCGCCGGCGAAGTTGAACCGGAGGCCCTCGGCCTCGATCGCCTCGCGAGCGTCGGCCTGCGTCATCCCGACGACGTCCGGCACCACCGCCGGCTCGATTGTCGGGTCGTCCTCCCCGTTGAGCAGCATCCACGCGATCCCGACGGCGGCCCCGATCCCGAGGAGGGCGAGCAGCCACACCCACCAGCGCGAGCCGCGCTCCGTGTCGTCGGAGAGCGGGCGGGCCGCGGTGATGGTCGAGGTGGATCGGGGGACGCGTGCGGCGGGGTCGGGACTGGTGGCGCTCAGGGCCGTCGTCGCCGCGGTGGCGGCACCGAGGCCGCCGACGGGGAGCCACGCCGTCGGGGCCGGGGCGTCCACCCGGCCGCCGTGCAGGACGGCGAGGAGGTCGGACCGCATGTGGCCGGCGTCGGGGTAGCGTTCGTCCCGCTCCTTCGCCAGGGACTTCATCACCACGCGGTCGAGCGTGTCGGGGATGTCCCCGGCGATCGTGGAGGGCACGGGGGGAACCTCGCGCACGTGCTGGTACGCCACCGAGACCGCGGAGTCGCCGCTGAACGGGGGGCGGCCCGTCAGCAACTCGAACAGCACGCAGCCGGTGGAGTACAGGTCGGAGCGGTGGTCCACCACCTCGCCCCGCGCCTGCTCCGGCGAGAGGTACTGCGCGGTGCCGACCACGGAGTTGGTCTGCGTCATGGTGGCCTGCTGATCGGACATGGCGCGGGCGATGCCGAAGTCCATGACCTTCACCTGGCCGGTGGGGGTGAGCATCACGTTCCCGGGCTTGATGTCCCGGTGGACGATGCCCTCGTTGTGCGCGTACTCGAGCGCGCCCAGGATGCCGACGACGATCTCGAGCGCCTCGTCGATCGGCACGGCGGCGCCGTCCTTCAGCAACTCCCGCACCGTGTGGCCCTCGACGTACTCCATGACGATGAAGGGCAGGGTGGACTGCTTGCCCACGGCGTCGGCCACGGTCTCCTCGCCGGTGTCGTACACGGCGACGATCGCGGGGTGGTTGAGGGCCGCCGCCGACTGGGCCTCGCGGCGGAAGCGCGCGTGGAAGGTCGGGTCCTCCGCGAGGTCGGCGCGCAGCAGCTTGATGGCGACGGTACGGGAGAGCCGGGAGTCGTAGCCGATGTGGACCTCGGCCATGCCGCCGCGTCCGATCAGCTCCCCGACCTCGTAGCGCCCCGCCAGCACGCGCGGGATGTTGTCTACCACTGGTCCTCCTCGGAAGATTGCTGGGAACGCGACGATTCCCGTCCCAGCGTATCCGGCCCGTCCGGGGCCGTGTTCGGGTCGAGCAGCTCGCGGGCGGCGGCCCCCGCACGCAGCGCGCTCGGGCGCGCCGCGGGGTCCTTCGCGAGCATGGCGGTGACGAGGTCGCGCAGGAAGGCGGGGACGCCGTCGGGAAGGGAGGGCACCGGCTCCTCCACGTGGGCGATCGCCGTCCGGAGCGGGGTCTCCGCCCGGAAGGGCGGGCGCCCGGCGAGGGCCTCGAAGGCGCAGGCGCCCAGCGCATAGACGTCCGCCGGCGGGGAGGCGGCAGCGCCCCGGATCCGTTCGGGGGCGAGGTACTCGGCGGTCCCCATGACACGGCCCGGGTCCGTCAGGCGGTCGTCCCCGAGGCCCTGGGAGATCCCGAAGTCGGCCAGGACCGCGCCGCGCTCGGACAGCACGATGTTCGAGGGCTTCACGTCCCGGTGCACCACACCGGCGAGGTGGGCGGCGGCGAGCCCGTCGGCGCACTCGCCGACGAGGCGCGCCACCTCTGCCGGTGGCAGGGTGGACCGGTGCAGGAGCGCCTCCGCCAGGGACTCGCCCTCGATCCACTCGAGCACGAGGTGGTCCGGCCCGAGCGCGATCATCCGGGCGACGTGCCGCGACTCCACGGCCGCGAGGTTGCGGGCCTCCCGCGCCAGTCTCTCGCGCGCCACGCCGTTCTCCCCGAGTGCCTCGCCGAGGAACTTGACGGCCACCTCCTGCCGGTCCCCCCGCCCGGCGGCGTGCCACACCTCACCCATGCCGCCCACGTGGACGGGGGAGAGGAGGACGTGGTCGCCGACGACGTCGCCGGGGTGGTGGGTCGTCATCGCACCGCCGCCTCGACGAGTCGGCGGACGATCGGGCCGGCGCTCGAGCCGCCGTAGGCGGCGGAGCCGTCCCGGCCCCCGTTCTCGAGGAGCACGGCGACGGCGACCTGCGGGTCCTCCGCGGGGGCGAACGCGATCATCCACGCGTGCTGGTCCTGCTCGTTGCCGGTCTCCGCCGTGCCGGTCTTCCCGGCCACCGTGACGCCCGGCACGGCGGCGGGCGTCCCGGTCCCGGACTCGACGACGGCGGTCATGAGGGTGGTGAGTTCGTGGGCCGTCTCGGCGCTGATGGGCTCGGAGAACACCTCCGGCGCGGTGCGGTTGATGACGGCGAGGTCCGCGTCGCGTTCCGTGGCGACCAGGTGGGGGCGCATCAGGGTGCCGTCGTTGGCGACGGCGGCTGCCACCATCGCCATCTGGAGGGCCGAGACCCGGACGTCGAACTGCCCGATTCCCGTGAGGGCCACCTCGGCGTCCGAGGCGGTGTCCGGGTAGATCGACGGGTTCACGTTCAGGGGGATGTTCAGGCCGGTGCCGAACCCGAAGTCCTCCGTGATGGCTGCGAGCTGCTGTTCCCCGAGGTCCATCGCCAACTGGGCGAAGGTGGTGTTGCAGGACTCTTTGAAGGCGTACACCAGTTCGCCGGTGTCCGTCCCGCCGCAACTCGTCTGCCCGGGGTTCCGGATGATCGAGGTGGACTGGGGGAGTTGCAGCTCGGCGGGCGTGGGAACCGTGCTGGTGGCGTCCCGGGTGGGGTCCAGTTCGAGCCACGCGGCCGTGACGAGCACCTTGAACGTCGAGCCGGGCGGGTACAGGATCGTGCCGGTCGCCCGGTTCTCGAGCGGTTTCTCGGGGTCGGCGAGGAGGGCCTCCCACGCGTCGGTGGCCGCCTCGCGGTCGTGGGTGGCCAGCGCGTTCGGGTCGAAGCTCGGGGAGGAGTGGAGCGCGAGGATGGCGCCGGTGGACGGGTCGAGGGCGACGACGGCGCCGCGCTGGCCCGCGAGCGCGTCCGCGGCCACCTGCTGGAGCTCGGGGTCGAGGGTGAGCTCGACGGACCCGCCCTGCGGTTGCCGGCCGGTGAACAGGTCCTGGATCCGGGAGAGGAGGAGCGAGTCCGCCGTGCCGCCGAGGACGTCGTTGGACCAGCGCTCGATGCCGGTGGACGCGTTGAACGCGGTGGCGAAGTAGCCGGTGACATGGGCGTAGCGCGCACCCGGGTCGTAGATGCGCTGGAAGGCGTAGACGTCGTCGATGGGCTCCGACCATGCGACGGACTGGTCACCCACGATGATCGGGCCCCTGTCGCGGCCGAACTCGCGGTAGATCGTCCGGACGTTGCGTGCGTCCGTGTTGAGGGAGGACGCCTGGAAGAACTGGATCGTCGTCGTCGAGATCATCAGCGCGATCAGCATGACGCCGATCACGGTGCCGAGGCGGCGCAGGGGGAGGTTCATCGCAGGTCCACCACCTCGGTGGGGTTGTCGTCCCCACGGGCGGGGGAGACGGGGACGGACTCCCCGGTCTCCGGGGAGGGGACCGCGTCGAGGACCCCGGCGAACGGTCCGGCCAGTCCGGCGGGCTCGCGCGCCTCGTTCGAGATGCGCAGGAGGAGGCCGACGATGATCCAGTTGGAGAGCAGGGAGGACCCGCCGTAGGCCATGAACGGCATGGTGAGTCCGGTGAGAGGGATGACGCGGGTGATCCCGCCGATCACCACGAACACCTGGAAGGCGATGACGAAGGACAGCCCGGCGCAGAGCAGCTTCCCGAAACCGTCCCGCACCCCGATGCCGGTGCGGATGCCCCGCTGGGTGAGGATCAGGTAGATGGCGAGGATCGCGAGGAGTCCCGTCAGGCCGAGTTCCTCACCGAGGGACGCCCAGATGAAGTCCGAGTTCGCGTACGGGACGAGGTGGGGGAAGCCCTCGCCCCACCCGGTGCCGGTGAGGCCGCCGGACGCCATTCCGAACAGGCCCTGGACCAGTTGGCCGGAGCCCCCGGGGTTGCGGTTGTAGATGTCCGGGTCCAGGGCGTGGAGCCAGACCTCGACGCGGGCCATCACGTGCGGGAAGACGTTCGCCGCCAGGGCGGACCCGCCGCCGAACAGCAGCAGGCCGATCACCACCCAGGAGATCCGCTCGGTGGCCACGTAGAGCATCGCCACGAAGAAGCCGAAGAACAGCAGGGAGGTGCCCAGGTCCCGCTGGGCCACGAGGACGAGGATCGCGACCGCCCAGGCCAGCACGATCGGGCCGAGGTCGCGCAGCCGTGGCAGGTGGAGGCCGAGGACCTTCGGACCCGCGAGGGCGAGGTTGTCCCGGGCGCTCACGAGGTACCCGGCGAAGAAGATCGCCAGCGCGATCTTCGCGATCTCGCCCGGCTGGAACGTCATGGGGCCGAGGCCGATCCAGATGCGCGAGCCGTTGATCGTCCTGCCCAGGCCGGGCATCAGCGGCAGCAGCAGGAGGGCGAGGCCCGCGACCAGGGAGACGTAGGTGTAGCGCCGCAGTACCCGGTGGTCCCGGAAGAAGAAGAGGATGGCGGTGGCCGCCCCCATCCCGACCACGGTCCAGAGCATCTGCCGCGGTGCGAACCCGGAGGGGCGCCCCAGCTCCGTGTAGGTGAGGTCGAGGCGGTAGATCATGGCCAGCCCGATGCCCGTGAGCGCGACCGCCGAGGGCAGGATCACCGGATCCGCGTAGGGGGCCCTCCATCGCATGAGGAGATGGACCACCACTGCGAGACCTGCGAAGGCGCCGGCGTGCATCGCGAGGTTGGCGGGCACCACCCCGGTCATCGCCAGGCCCACCTGGACGTAGGCGTAGATGCCGATGAGCACCGCGATCACCAGGAGGAACACCTCGGAGAGCCGCCCCGTCCGGACCCGTTCGTGGGTGACGGTCGCCATCAGGGACTCGCCTCTGAGGCGGGCGACGGCGTGGCCGGGGTGGGCACGGGTGTCGCTCCCGGGTCGGGGGTCGGGGTGGGGGTCGGCTCGGGGGCGGGGAGGGCGTCGCGCAGCGTCGCGACGACGTCCTCCGCGGCGGCGAGGGAGTGCCGGGTGATGGGGGTCGCGAGGCGGTCCCGGGCGAGCATGGGGAGGTCCGCGACCGCTATGTCGGTGCGCTCGTGGAGCGAGGCGAACGTGACGCTGCCGATCTCCTGGGGGATGCCCCGGTAGATGGCGACATTGCCGTCGGCGGTGGAGACGAAGTACTGGGTCTGCGTCCACTGGAAGCCGAGGATCCCGCCCGCGACGGCCAGGCCCAGGATCAG
>ERZ1645187.514-NODE-514-length-38311-cov-70.855108_pt1 | contig 38311 bp, 33 predicted proteins | sample MGYA00575352_ERZ1645187 | MGnify/ENA primary metagenome ERZ1645187 (study PRJEB40837, sample SAMN11349314) | freshwater sediment metagenome | isolation source: river sediment | host: Sediment | place: India: Wazaribad , New Delhi | collected 2017-02-21 ... | reverse complement strand
GCGCCTGCCGCTCTTGCCGGCGTAGGCCAGCGCATTGCGCATGAAGTGGACGCGGCAACGCTGCCAGGTCGCATTCATCACCTTGCCGACGGCGGCCTTGATGCCCTCGTGCGCATCCGATGTGATGAGCCTGACGCCGCGCAGGCCGCGGCGGGCGAGCTTGCGCAGGAACGCGGTCCAGAAGGTTTCTGCCTCCGAGGGACCGATATCCATGCCGAGCACCTCGCGGCGCCCGTCGTTGTTCACGCCGATGGCGATGATGACCGCGACCGAGACGATGCGATTGTTCTGCCGAACCTTCACGTAGGTCGCATCGATCCAGATGTAGGGCCATTCGCCCTCGATCGGCCGATCGAGGAAGGCCTTCACCCGCTCGTCGATCTCCTCGCAGAGGCGCGACACCTGGCTCTTCGATACGCCGGACATGCCCATCGCCTTGACGAGGTCGTCGACCGAGCGCGTCGAGACGCCCTGGATGTATGCCTCCTGGATCACCGCCGTCAGCGCCTTCTCGGCCATGCGACGCGGCTCGAGGAAGCCCGGAAAATACGAGCCCTTGCGCAGTTTGGGGATGCGCAGCTCGACCGTGCCGGCGCGGGTCTCCCAGTCACGGTCGCGATAGCCGTTGCGCTGGGCGAGCCGCCCGGGGTTCTTCTCGCCGAAGGGCGCGCCGGTCAGAGCGCCGACTTCCAGCTCCATCAGCCGCTCGGCGGCGAAGCCGATCATCTCGCGCAGAATGTCGGCGTCGGGGGCCTTCTCCACGAGCGTGCGAAGGTTCATCATCTCGTCGGTCATCGGAGTTCCTCGGTTTGCGTTTGAGTGTCGCAACCCGATCCTACCGGCGAACGCCGATGACCACCGCAGGCCGCTCGCTCGCTACGGCGCTATGAAAAGCGCGCACCGCGAGCGGCTTGCTCCCGCCCAGCTACACCACCAACCGGGACACGACCCTGAGCCGGCGGGACCGCTTGAGAGAGACGCTAGCGCCACGTGAGTCGAGCCATTTTTCGATGAGCCTGCATCGGGCAGTTTTGGCGCCGCAGCGGATGTGTCCGGCCGGAAAATTCATGGCGCCCAAATTAACGTGACAAATTGTCTCAGGCGCGCGGCAAAGCCTCGGTAGCGGGCAGGCGTGCGTAAACTAGGTTCGCCCACATATTGCGCCGAACCGGAAACTGCTCGCTGTCGCGACATGCGTCAGGCTGCTATCGGCACATATGCGGGCCAGACGGGTTGCGTCCATTTGCGCAACAGCTTTTCCGCGCGGCTAGCGCCGCCGCGCCACAGGCTGGGGAAATGTCACCGCAAATTCAACAAACGTAATCGATCTCTATTGAATTCTTTTGTCGTCCGCCGTATGATATTTTCATGGGTTGTAGTGCGGGCATTGATTACACGAATCAATTTGTCAGTCGAATGAGTATCGAGGCGCTTGAATGGCGACACGGGTCCAGCGATAGGTGCGAAGCTGTCGCGACTAAGTACACTTTGCCGCCACCCGGAAGATCAGAACTCCCAATGATTTTTATAACTCGTACGGGGTACGACAGGAGCGGATACGAGACGTATAATATTATAGAAAAAAATAATTGACGATGCCTATCAATATATTAGCAAAATTCAAACACACTGCCATCCCGCACGCACAGCTGACAACCGGCCATCGAGTCACACGTTCGTCAAAATCAATTCGATAATGCTAATTTCCAACTGACCGTCCACGCTATTTTGAGGGTTTTTATTTTGTCGGCGCCAGCCAAAACGCTTGAAGCAGGGAGAAATGCTGATCCCTCATTCTACCGTGCGGGGACCGCCGGCCCCAACAAGACCAAGCTGCCCTCACTCCCGTTCCATTTGGGTTTGCCTGCGAATGCGCCTTCGGTCTGTGCAATTGGCGGCGCGTTATGACCGCGGCCCCCGCCTCTCCTGACATTGTGTCAATCCAGCCGTCAGGTGCATATGCGTCGGAGCCTGAGCGCTGGTTTGTCGTTCAGACGCAGCCTAGCCGCGAGGCCGGCGCCGCCATGCAATTGCGTGCCCAGGGGTTCAGGCCTTTTCTGCCGATGATGCGCAAGACGATCCGCTGGCGCGCGCGGCTGCGCAACGTCGTCGCGCCGATGTTTCCGCGCTACCTTTTCGTTCCGATCGACCCCCAGCGGGGGCGCTGGCGTTGCATCAATGGCACCTTTGGCGTTGTGCGCCTCGTCAGTTTCGGCGACCGGCCGCATCCGACGCCTGTCGGACTTGTGGAGGGCATGCTCGCTCTCTCTGACGAGCAAGGACTCGTCCAGCTTGAGCGCAATTTTAAACCAGGAGAGCGGGTCAAGGTTGCGACAGGCCCCTTCACCGATGTCATCGGTGAATGCGAGCGCCTCGACGGCCATGGCCGCGTTCGGGTGCTATTGAACATCATGGGAGGCAGCGTTGCCGTCTCCCTCGACCGCGAGTCTCTCATCGCGGTTTGATTGGCGTCAGCCGGAGAAATGCCGGGGCGCGCTGCCTGACCTGCTGACCTCTCGTCAGTCGGAGTGCGGTAGCTTTTGCCCAAAACTATCCCTGCCCCAAGGCATCCCATTCAATCAAAAGATAGCTGCGACACACACGTGCTCCAATCGCATGAATATACGGGACTTCTGCGGCCTCGTTGCGCGCGGCGCGCCATGCGTGAGCGGGCAAGCGTTTCTGTGGGCAGACGTCGCGACAATGGCTTCGCACTGACGGCTCACGAATCGGCCCCGCTCTCCGGCGGCGTCACAGCTGGCCGGCGCCATTCCTGCGTCGCCGGCGTATGGCCTGTCAGGCCGGAGCAGCAGTCATGATTACCGCGCGCCCGTCGTCCTATTCCGTGTGGCGGCCGAAATTATCCGTCTACGCTCTCGCCTGCGCCCTGTTTACGCCCATCCTGGCGCTGTGGTTGCGAGGACTCGAATTCGATCTGCTTGCGCCGGACCGTGAAAGCAGCATCTACATTCTTGCGTCCTTCGTCGCCACGGGAGCCGCGCTCGCACTCTTTCGCGCCGATCACCCGATCTACCGCTTCTTCGCGCTGCACGACATCACCCAGATCACCAAGGCTACAATCTTCAGCGTCGCGCTGGCGTCGATGTTCGCCTTCACGATCACGCGCCTGGAAGCGATCCCCCGCTCGATCCCCATTATCCACGCCGCGCTGCTGATCATGGCCCTGACCGCCCGCGGCGCCCTCAACCGGTGGCGCGATCACGCAGAGCGCGCCGCGCATGGCGCATCACATACCGGCGAGATGCAGAACATCATTGTCATTCATGCGAATCGCATGGCGATGATGTTTATCAACATGGTCGAGACGCTCGGCTATAAAAACCAGCGCGTGCTGTGCATCCTCGACAACAAGGCGCAGCTCATCAATCGCTCGATCAACGGCTACGCCATCATCGGCGCCCCTTCAGAGCTGAAGGCGATCATTCAGGATTACGAGGTGCATGGCGTGACCGTGCACAAGGTCATGGTGGCCGGCAGCATCAAGGATCTCGGCAGCGCGCTCGTGCAGGACCTGGCGCAGATCAGCCAGATCCATAACATCGTCGTCGACTTCTTCGCCGATATCTTCAGCTTCACCCCCGGCATGGACGACGCTGCTGAGATGGACCGCGCCACGTCCACGACCAGCTTCGCCGCTAGCCCGACCGGACTCGCCAAGCGCACGTTCGATGTCGCCGTGGCGCTGGCAGCCACATGCTTCCTGTCGCCGCTCATTTTCGTCACCGGTCTGGCCGTGGCCGTGGACGTCGGCTGGCCGCTGTTTTTCTGGCAGCACCGCCTCGGCAAGAATGGCCAGGTGCTGCGTATCTACAAGTTTCGCACACTGCCCGTCATCCGGCGCGGCGAAGGCGAGACGCTCGCCGTCCAGTGTGAGCCGTCAAAGATCGGCGCCCTGTTGCGGGCGACCCGCTTCGACGAACTGCCGCAATTGTGGCACATCCTGAAGGGCGAAATGTCGGTCGTCGGCCCCCGCCCCCTGCTGCCGCGCGACCAACCCGACGATTTCGAGCTTCGTCTGTCGGTGCCGCCCGGCTTGAGCGGCTGGGCGCAGGTGTGCGGCGGCAAGCTGTTGAACGCCGAGGAAAAGAATGCGCTCGACCTGTTTTACATCAGCACTGCGAGCGTGCTTTTCGACCTGAAGATTATCATTCTGACGCTGCGGACGGTCTTTCGCGGAGAGCGCCGCGATGAAGCCGCAATTGCAGAAGCGCGGGCAGCCCTCCTGTCACAAACGACATCGATCCATCGCTGGGCGCCAGAAGAACGCCCAGCGCTCGGCTCGTCGCGGTTCGAGCAGCCATGACGAACAAGCCGCGATATTCGTGACGCGCCCCTGCCTGAATAGGTCATTTTTACGCCCTCCCCAATGAGGCGGTCATTGTTTTTTCTAGGAGAGCTTTCATGCTTAGAACCCTCGCCGCCGTACTCTTGAGCATCAGCCTCGCCGTTGCGGCCATCCCAAATTTTGCGCATGCCAACCCGGCAGATTTGTCGGCAGACGCTTTGGCGGCCTCCTCAGCGGGTCCGCCCTATTCTTGCGCGAAACTCGGGTTTCCGACATCGCCGCCCAAAAAATCGGTTCTGTGCCAGCGGGCCTGCTAGAACGCCTATCTCAAGGCGTATAAGTTTTGTTCTAAGGTTCTGGCGAAATACCGCGCGGAATGTTTGAGCACAGCGTCGCAGTGCCAGTCGCAATGCAATAGCAAATGCATTTCGGTTTCGGGAAACTAGGGCTTTGTCAGCGGTGTATTTTCACTCAACGAACGGCGCATTTCGAATCCTTTCCTTTCGCCTTGCGCTTTTCGCTGGGTCGACCGGTCCCGGTTCAGGTCTAGCCATCGGCGGTTCAGCAACCGGCTCAACTGGCGACAATAACGAATCGGGGGATGCGCCAACGGTCTCCTTTGCTCGCTGAGCAGTGGCCCACCGCTCGGACGCCCGCGCCCGCACCGCGTTTGACTGAGCCACATCTCTTCGAAGCACGGTTCTCGGCTTCAGTTCTATCGCCGGGTGGCGCACTTGAAGCAGCGGGAGCGCCGTCTTATCGCCTGCGGAGCGAACTGACACCTCCACGCCGTGCAACCCCGGCATGAACTCAACGCTGCTGCCGCGGGCGCCAAAACCGGCTATCATGCACCGCTTGAAATGTTGCTCGCATTCTCCCCGCTTGAGAAACCGCGGCGACTTTTCACCCAGTTCCGCCAAAGCGTTGTCGAAGGCGTTGAGGCATTCTTCTCTGGACAGAAACGTAGCTGCCTCGCAGGCGCTTTTGCTGGAGAAAACGCGCCGCCCCATTCCCTGGCCATGCACGGCGCCCGCCGTCAGGCTCGAAAGCCCGAAAGCAGCGGCAAACAGGATCAGGAGGGTGCTGGTGTTTTTTGCCATCGCGGCGCTTCCACTGATTTTGGCGCCAGCGTCGCGCGCCCTACCGCGGCGCGACTGGATCCATCCCGGCGAGCTGTTTGCCGCCACTTCCGATATTTGATAGCAACATACCCGACTGCTCAAGTGGCATGTGGAGACGAATAGAAATGAACATCAAGGCGGTGCGTGCTGTTTTGGCTGCAGTTACATGCACGCTGCTGCTCGCCGGCTGCGAGAGCGTCGGCAACATCGGCAGCATTACGATGGAAGAGCAGGAGGCCTTGATCAAGGCTGCCGCGACGACGTCGCCCAATCTGCAATCCGGTGAAAAGATCAAGGTGACCGTCTTTGGCGAAGACCGCCTGTCGGGCGAGTTCGAAATCGACCCTGCCGGATACGTGTCCCTGCCCCTCGCGGGAACGGTCAAGGCCGCCGGCCTCAGCAAGCTGCAGCTCGAGCAGGACATCGCCAGGAAGCTCAAGAGCGAATATCTCCGCAACCCGAAGGTCACGGTGGACGTTTCAAGCTTCCGGCCCTTCTACATCCTTGGGGAAGTCCAGCGGCCCGGGAAATATTCCTACGAGAGCGGCCTCAATATTATGAGCGCCGTCGCGCTCGCGGGCGGCGCCACCTACCGGTCCAGCCGCAGCAACGTTCTGATCCAGCACGCGGGCGAAAGCGGCTTCAAGCAATACCCGATGACGCCCACCATCCCCGTATTGCCTGGCGACCTGATCCGAATTCCTGAACGTTTCTTTTAACTTGCGTTACCGGATCGTTAATGTGTTGCGAATATATCGCATCGCTCCGATTTTCCTGATCTAACCCATCTTCGTGACGACAAGCGCAACCATTTCGTGCAAAGTGGCGTCGTTAAGAAAAAAATGAGATTGAGAAGTGATGCGGTCAACGCTCAAAGTTAGGTTTCAGGCGGCGGCAGTCGGCCTATCGGTTGTGTCTGCGGCGGCGCCCGCTTTGGCGCAGGAGGCGCCCAGCGCCGCGGCAGCTGCCGCACTCGGCATCGAGGGCCGCGGCGGCGGCGCGACGCCAGAGAACGGCATTCCGCTGGCCGGGTGGATGTTCTACCCGTCGCTTTTTGCCGGCGCCGTCTTCAACGACAATGTCTACGCCACGCCGACTGACCGTCGCGCGGCGACTGGCGTCAGGCTGCGGCCGTCTTTTACCGCCGAACTCGACAACGGTATCCACAAGACCAGCGTCTACGGCACCGTCGACGCCCAGTTTTACCCGGGCGTAAACGGCACCGCGACACATCGTTCTCCCTCCAACGTGTCGGCCCTGGCGGGGTTGAGCCATTTGTGGGAGCCGACAAGCGACTTGCAAATTCGCTTCGCCGCCGGGTATTCGCGCCAGAATGGCCTGTTTGGCTCGAACTTCGGCGCCGGCGCGCCAATCACGCCATCCCCGTCTGTGACGTCGGTGGCGGGCTCGCAGCAATTCTCCAACCAGTTCAACGGGACTGTGTCGGTCGAGAAGGAAATGGCCAGCCGCACCTTCGTGCGGGCAACCGCGGGCGCGACCTACGTCACCTACGACAACGTCTCTGGCCTTGTCGCCCCGGTGACGAGTTCCGGCCAGGAGGGCGTCAGCTATACCGGCGCGCTGCGCGGCGGCTATTGGGTCATTCCTCAGGTCAACGCATTCGTCGAGGCCGGCGGCGACTGGCGGCGCTACAATCGCTCGATCTTCGACACCAATGGCTACCGCGTGGTCGGCGGCCTGGCGTCCGACCTGATCGGGCTGATGCGCGGCGAGATCTACGCCGGCTACCAGTCGCAATCGAGCGCCTCTGGCGCCTTCGGCGACCACTCCATGCCGGCCTTCGGCGCGCGACTCTATTACTACCCGACGCGCGACCTGACTTTCACGGCCTCCGTCGACCAGACATTTGGCGCCGCAGCGGCATGGGCGGCGCCCAGCGTCGTGGTTCCGGCCAACAACAAGACGGTCCAGGCTAAGCTGCAGGCCGATTACGCGCTCGCCCCCTACTGGACCGTATTTGCCCGCGGCGGCTACGGCGAGACACGTTGGATCACCAGCCCGCGGGTCGACGACACCTGGGTCGCGGGTATTGGCACGAACTACACTTTCTGGCGTAATGTCGCGCTCACCTTCGAGTACCAGTTCACGAAGACCGACACGAACAATATTGCGGCGGCAAGCTACCGGCAGAACCTCGTGTCTGCTGGCATGACATACCGTTACTGAGCCGCCGGGAGAAAATGATAATGAAAGTGCACTCCATTGTTTTCGCGGCGGCGATCACTCTTTCAGCAGCCCTCCCCGCTGGCGCGCAGTCGCCGCGCCACGCCAGCCTCGCGCCCGCCGTCAACGTCGCCGCGGTGTTGCAGGCCTACCCGCAAGGCGGCGACGAACTCGCCGCAGCGGTTTGCGAGCAGATCAAGGCTGACCCGGCCGTTGCAGGCGCCGTTGTTCGCTCGGCGGAAAAGGCCGCGCGGCGCCAAAAGGTCGCCATCGCGCGGGGCCTCCTGTGTGCGCTGAGGGCGCTGGACGGTGTTGACGCCGACGGCGCGCGCGCAGTCCGCGCCGCCATGGCGGCCGCTGACCCTGCTCTGGCAGCGATCATCGAGGCGCTGCAGGCCGTGACGGCCGCCCAGACGGGTGAAGGCGAGGGCAGAGGCAAGTCACCCTTCTTCTTCGGCGGCGGCGGTTTCGCGTCCGGCGGCGGCGGTGGTGGCCGGGTGAGCCCGAACTGAACTGCCGCGCGGTTTCCCGCATTGGCCACGACCGTACGTCACAGCGCCACTCAGTTGGGCTTCCGTGGCGGGGAGAGTTGTGTCCGGCGGCTCTCCCGTTCCGCAGACATGATTGATCGACGCTCGTTCCTCCGAGGCCCCTGTTCGCGCCGAAACCCTTGAGCATTCACGACTGCCCGCGCCTTGCGCAGCAAATAGCGCCGTGCTCTCATAACCGGCCCGCTTCCCTCCATTCGGCGTAACTGAACACACAGTGCTGCAGAGCCACACAAGTCCCCACGCCCACAAGGCCTCGTTTGCCGCAGCCTGGAACGAGGACCCCGTCGAGGCATCGCTGCTCGTCGCGCTCGTCGCCGGCCTAGCGTGGGCGCCCTTCTGGCTTGGCGGCAATCGCATGATCCCTTGGGGCGTCAATGCAGTCTACTTTCCGGCGCTTGCCATCGCTTACGAAACATCCCTGCTAGCACGCGGCCGGCGACACCCCGTCGGCCTGCGGCGGCTTGCCGCCCCGGCGGCGCTATTCTGCGCTGTCATTGCCTGGATTTACGTCCAGATGTCGACGGCGGCGCCCTCGACCATGCTCCACCCGATCTGGAACATGGCGGCCGACGTTCTGGGCATCCCCGTCGCCGGCTCGATTTCAGTCAACCGCGGCGCGACGGGACTGGCGCTGATGCGCCTTCTCACCGACGCGAGCCTGCTGTGGCTTGCGATCCAGCTGTCGCGGGAGGCGAGCCGCGCCCTCCTGCTCTTGCGGGCCGTCGGCCTCATCGTCGCAGCCTACTCCGCCTACGGCCTGCTGCTTGCCGCCGTGTATTCCAGCGGCATTCCATTCTTCGACGTCGACGCCTCGGGCGGCTTCGTCCGTTCCACCTTCGTCAACCGCAACAGCTTCGCCACCTACGCCGGCCTCGGCCTCATCACGATGGCGGCGCTGACCCTGCGCCTCTACCGCCACGAGGTTCCCGGCCGCGAGAACCTGCGCGCCTACCGCATCCACAAGCTGATCGAGGCGACCGGACGCCGCGGCTGGCTCTACATCGGCGCCACTCTCATCACGCTCGTCGCCCTGCTCGCAACGGTCTCCCGCGGCGGCGTTCTCGCGGCAGGCCTCGGACTGGCGACGCTGCTGCTCTTGTCGTTCACGCGCCAGCGCCGCCGCCGCAGCGAACAGCTCGAGGCCATCGTCTTCGTCACGGCGGTAGTCGTCGGCGGCTTCCTCGTGTTTGGCGACCGCATCGCCGGCCGCATCGCCCTTTCTGGACTCATCGACGTCAGCCGCAGCTCAGTCTACGCTATCACGCTTAATTCCATTCTCGACGCGCCCATCCTCGGCTTCGGCTACGGCACATTCGCAGACGTGTTCCCGATGTACCGTGTCCAGTCCATCAGCGCCGCCGGCATCTGGGACAAGGCTCATAACACATACCTCGAAGTCTGGCAGGGCCTCGGCCTCGTCTTCGGCACCGCGCTCATGGCGGCGCTCGGCTGGCTCATCTCCACGAGCTTCGTTGGCGCCATTCGCCGTCGGCGCGACGCGACGTCGCCCATTGTCGCCGCCGCCGCATCCCTACTCGTAGCCGCGCACGCCCTCGTCGACTTCAGCCTGCAGATCGAGGCCGTCACGCTCACTTTCATGGCCCTGCTCGGCGCCGGCGTCGCCCAGTCCGAGAGTTCGCGCCACGCCACCTCCGACTGAGGCGACCATTTCATTTGCTGATTTTCCGGGACATATGAACTGATGTTAGACCGCGTCCAGTCGTCACTGCCGCAGGATTACGACGCCGCCGCGCCGCAGGGCGGCGGCTTCGACGTGCGCGAGGCGATCAACTTCGTCTGGCGCCAGTGGAAGCTCATCGCCGGCGTCGCCGCCCTCGTGACGCTGCTCGGCGCCCTTTACATCGCCAAGCAGACGCCCCTCTACACTGCCAGCACGCAATTGCTGCTCGACCCGCGCAAGGAGAAGGCCGCGGGGCAGGACGTGATCCTATCCGAGATCGCCCTCGACCTGCCCGCGATCGAGAGCCAGATCGCCATCATCAAATCGAGCGCCCTGCTGCGCCGCGTCGTCGTCAAGGAACGCCTGGTCAACGACCCCGAATTCGGCGCCGCGCCGGCGGGCGCCGGGTCCGGCCTGCTGCAGTCTATCCGCGGCTTCTTCTCTCGCTCGCCTGAGCCCGAGCCACAGGCGCCGGCGCAGAACGCGCAACTCAGCACGAGCCTCGACAACCTGTCGCCGGAAGTCCGCGCCACCGTCGAGAACATCAAGCTCGCACTCGGCGTCACCCGCGCCGGGCAGGCCTACGTACTGAACATCACGTTCACCTCGGCCGACCCAGCCAAGGCGGCCCGCCTCGCCAACGCCGTCGCCGACGCCTTCGTCGTCGACAAACTCGACGCACGTTTCGACGCGGCAAAGCGCGCCTCCGCCTGGCTCTCCGACCGCCTTGTCGAGCTGCGCCAGCAATTGCGCGAAGCGGAGGAAGCCGTCGCCAGCTTCCGCACCGAAAACAACCTCGTCTCCAATTCCTCCGGCGCCTCGCTCAACCAGGAGCAACTGGCCCAGCTCAACGGCCGCCTCGTCGCTGCGCGCTCCGAGACGGCTGAGAAGAAGGCCCGCCTCGAACTGCTGCAGAAAATCCAGGCCGGCGGCGGCAACATCAGCTCGCTGCCCGAAGTCGCAAATTCTGGCGCTATCGCCGACTTGCGCCGCCAGGAAAACGACATCTCGCGGCAGGAGGCCGACCTGCTGGCGCGCTACAACGACCGTCACCCCTCGGTCGTCAACCTCCGCGCGCAATTGTCCGACATTCGACGCGCCATTGCCGCCGAAGCGCGCCGCCTGACATCCGCCGTCCAAAACGAGTACGACCTCGCCAAGGCCCGCCAGGACGCCGTCGAGAGGACGCTGCGCGAGGTGACCGGCCAGACGGGCCTCGACAATTCCAAGGCCATCACCTTGCGCGAGTTGGAGCGCACAGCCGCCGTCAACAAGAGCCTGTTTGAGGACTTCCTGCAGCGCGCCCGCGTCACGCAGGAGCAGTCGACCTTCGAGGCGCGCGACGCGCGCGTCATTACGCCCGCGCAAAGCCCGGCCGCCCCAAGTTCACCGAAGACCCTGCTGATTATGCTGGCCTCGGCGCTACTCGGCACAATGGCCGGCGCGGGATCCGCCTACGTCCTCGAATTGCTCAACGCCGGCTTCACGACGCCGCGCCAGATAGAGGACATGCTACAGATGCCGCTGCTGGCGTCGATCTCGAAAATGGAGGCGCGCGACCTCTCGGGCGACGGCGGCGTCCTCGCCATCCCGCAATACCCGCACGTCAAGCCGCTCTCCCGCTTCTCCGAGGCCATCCGCTCCCTGCGCAGCGCTATCCAAATGAGCGATGTCGACAATCCCCCGAGGGTGCTGCAGATCACATCGACCATCCCCGGCGAAGGCAAGTCCACAATCGCCCAGACCCTTGCGGCTTCCGCCGCGCAGTCAGGGCTCAACGTCCTCATCATGGACTGCGACCTGCGCCACCCTTCAACGTCGCGTTTCTTCAAGGCCGACAAGAGCGTGGGCCTCGTCGACTACCTCGTCGGCGGCGCTGACATTCAGAAAATCATTTCGTACGACGAGCGCCTGCGCCTGTGGTATCTGCCCGCCGGCAGCAAGACGCAGAACCCACCCGACCTGCTGGGCTCGGCCAAGCTGAAGCAATTGATTGCCGGCCTGCGCGAGAAGTTCGATCTCGTCATCATCGACACGCCGCCGATGGGGCCGGTCGTCGACCCGCTGATCGTCTCGAACCTGGCCGACAAGGTGATTTTTGTCGTGCGCTGGGCCTCGACAGCGCGCGAGATGGTCGCGCACTCGGTCGACCGCCTCTCGGGGCACAAGAAGGTCGCGGGCGTCGTCTTCAACCACGTCATCGACGCGCAGGCGCAGAAATACGGCAAGTACGCCTACTCGTATTACTACGGCGGCCGCTACTACAAGAAGTACTACCACGAATGATCCGCGTCAGGGACATCCGCTTCGCCACGTCGCTCTTGGTGCTGTCGCTCGCCGGGGCTGCGGCCTTGATCGGGCTGACCGCCGCGCGCTTCGGTATTGCTCAGGTGCGTGCAGACGGCGACAGCGCCGCGTCGCACCTAAAGAACTTTGTTGGGCAGGCGCCGATCTCCGGCGCAGCGCGGCGCGATCTGCTCGCATTTGCGGCCCCAGACGACGCCGTACGCCGCGCGGAGGACATCGCCGCACTCCTCGCCGAGGAGCCGCTGTCGGGCGCCGCCTGGCTCGACCTGGCGGCGGCGCGGCAGGCCTCGAGGCAGGCTGTGGAGCAAGTGGCGGCGGCGCTCGTCCTGTCCAATCTGACGGCGCCGCGGGAGGCGCACGTCATGGCGGCGCGCGCCGCCTTCGGCCTGTCGTTGTGGGAGGATCTGCCGCCCAACCTGCGCCGCACTCTCGTCAGCGATCTCATCGGCGGATGGGGCGAGGTGGACGTGGGCGCACGGCGCGCGCTGGCGGCGGGCCTAGCGATCAAGGGAGACGCGACGCGCGAGCAGGTCCGGTCGGCGCTTCTGCTTGCGGGAAAGCCTGCGGCGGGCTTGATTGAGGCGCTTGGGCTTGCGCCTGAGGTTGAGGTGGCGCCGAAGTGAGCGGATGTCGGCGGGAAATAGGCGTTATCGCGCGTCGAGTACGCAATGAGTTGCACTCCATTGGCTGGGGCGCCACCCGTTCAGGTCTTGGCTGCAGGTGACGGCGGGATGGCGTACGCAAATACATTGAACCAGCAAGCGACGCGCCGCCGGACGCCCATGCGGATGTCGTTGGTCGATCTATTCCGGCGCCTGTCGACGCGTCGGCGGAACCAGTTCGGCATCGTCCTTTGCCTCATGTTCGTCGGCGCGGTGGGCGAACTCGTCTCCATAGGCGCCGTTCTGCCGTTCCTTGCGGTTATTTCCGACCCCGAAGGCGCAGTACGGCAAGCGCGGGTACAGGACCTCCTCAAGGCGCTTGGGGTCGATACGCCGGCGCAAGTCGCCGTCGCGGCAGCGATCCTCTTTGCGGTCGCGGCGCTTGCCGCCGCCGCGGCGAGACTGCTCCTCGTCTATGTTAGCCAACGCTTCGTCTTCGGGTTGGCACGCGATATCAGCGTCGCGATTTTTAGCCGCACGCTGCACCAGCCCTACTCCTACCACACGGGACAGAATAGCAGCGAGACTCTCGCTGCCATTAACAAGGCGCAACTCGTCGCCGGCCAGATCCTGATGCCGCTGACGCAGGCCGCTAGCGCGTCAGTCATCGCGGTTTTCATCTTGATCGGACTGCTCGTCATCGACCCGCTGATCGCGCTCGGCTCCGGCCTCGGCTTTGCGGCGGTCTATCTCTTGGTGATGCGTACGACGCGCGCGGTGATGGTGGGTAATGGCGAGATCATCGCGCGGGCGCAGGGCGAGCGGCTGCAGGCAGCGAACGAAGGGATCGGCGGCATCCGCGACGTTCTGCTTGACCGATCGCAGGCTGCCTTCATCGCCCGCTTCGAGGAGACTGAGGCGCGGTTGGGCGCCGCGCAGGCGCTCAACAACTTTATCGCCCAAGCGCCGCGCTTCGTGGTGGAAGGGATTGGCCTTGCGCTCATCGCCGTCTTGACCCTTATCCTCACCCTTCGCGACGGGGGGTTCATCGCCGCGCTGCCGGTGCTCGGCGCGCTCGCGCTGGGCGCCCAGCGTTTCGTGCCGCTTATGCAACAAGCCTATTCCGGCTGGGCGGCAACGCTCACCGGTGGCGCTATGCTCGCCGACATTCTCGACATCCTGCGCCTCTCCGACGCGCCGCAATTTTCCGCCCCGCGCAATGGTGAGCGACTTCCCTTCGAGTACGACTTAGTTTTCAGGAAGGTCGGATTCTCCTATCCGCAGGGCAGTCGGCCCGCGGTGGAAAATATCGACCTGGTCATTCCCAAGGGCGCGCGCGTTGGCCTCGCCGGCCGCACTGGCAGCGGTAAAAGTACGCTGATGGACCTGGTGCTCGGCCTGCTCAGCCCCGACAGGGGCCGCATCCTCGTCGACGGCGTCGAACTCACGGACGCCACTCGCTCGGCCTGGCAGGCGCGCATTGCCCATGTGCCACAGTCCATCTACCTGTCGGACGCGAGCATCGCCGAAAACATCGCCTTCGGCGTGCCCACGGGCGAGATTGACAGGACCCGCGTGGCCGCCGCCGCCGCGCAAGCCGAACTGAGCGACGTGATCAAAGCGCTGCCGCAGGGGTACGAGACCCTAGTCGGCGAACGCGGCATTCGGCTGTCTGGCGGCCAGCGCCAGCGCGTCGGCATCGCGCGTGCGCTCTACAAGCGGGCCGACGTTCTCGTCTTCGACGAGGCCACCAGCGCATTAGATACAGAGACCGAGGCGGCCGTGATGCATTCCATTGAGAGGCTCGGCCGCGACCTCACCATTTTCATCATCGCGCACCGGCTGTCGACGCTCGACGGCTGTGACATGGTCTTGACGCTGGAGGCAGGCCGCGTGCAGTCGGTCGGGACACTCGACGAGAACGGGGGGAAGCCGCTGTCGTGAGTGAGCCGACTCGGAGACGCCGCATGATGTCACATAGTGTGGACCAAGCTTATGCGCCATCGAAAATTCACCAACTAAAGGGTCTCGGAATGCCGAAGATAAAAACGGCAATAAACATCCTGCGCGAACGCGGTCCGCTCGGTCTCGCGAAGGAAACCGTCGAGTGGGCGGCTCGCTCTGTAGGTGTTGGGGTGTCATTTGGCTCCTATCGTCCTATCCACACGGGGGTGGAGGGAACCCCGATCGATTTCGCAAACGTGTTCGAAAGTATTTATAAAGGAAACCTATGGAATTCGGCAGAAAGCACGAGCGGCCCAGGATCAGAGCTCGCCTACACGGCGGGCTATCGCCGGGAGTTGACTGCGTTTCTTAAGGAAGAGAAAATCGCCTCGCTTTTCGATGCGCCTTGCGGCGATCTCAACTGGATTGGCGAGGTCATCAACACAACGGGAATCTATTACATCGGGGGCGATATATCTCAGACTGCTGTAAAGCAGGCGAAACAAAAACGCCCTGAACTTGAATTGCGGGTCTTTGATATCTGTTGTGACGAGTTCCCAAACACTGATGCTTGGCAATGCAGGGATTGCCTCTTTCACCTGAGCTTTTTTGACATACGGCGCGCGCTATCACAGTTCATTAAGTCCGGCACAGCCTATGCGTTGATTACGACGAATACGGCCCTATATTTGCGGAACGTCGATATAGAGACCGGTGGCTGCAGATATCTTGATCTCGAACGAGCGCCAATCAACCTCCCAAAGCCAATTCACTATCTTACTGATTTCACGCGAGGTAAGGACTTCCCAAGATATGTAGGGGTATGGCACCGCCAGCAAATTTCTGATGCCCTGAAGGATACTTCTTGGGGCATGGAAACTTGAATGAGATCGGAGGAATGCCATGATTACAAAAACAATTCATTATTGTTCGTTCGGGACCCCTCCCAGGTCGCATTTACTTGATTTATGCCGAGAAAGCTGGATTCGATATTGTCCAGACTACGAGATCGTAGAGTGGAATGATGAGACTTTTGCAGAATTTCGGAATCCGTTCTTCGATGAGGCGATCAGTCGGCGAAAGTTTGCGTTTGCCAGCGATTACGCGCGAGCTTACGTGCTTAACAAGTTCGGGGGTATTTATCTCGACACGGACGTAGAGTTGCGGAAACCGCTGGATCATTTCCTGCAACACGCCGCCTTCACGGGCTTCGAACGCGTCGGCTTTCCGTTTACGGCGCTTTGGGGTAGCGCGGCTGGACACCCGCTCGCACGGATGGTTTGCGAATACTATCGAGATGCTCCGTTTTCAACCGTCCCGAACACCAGCATCGTGTCACGCATCATCGTGAACGAATTCGGCATTGAGCCAGACCGCGATCGGTTTCAGATTGGAAACCACGGCCTCGCGGTCTATCCATCCTCAACCTTCTGCATCGATCTCGATGAATGTACTGCGGTACATCATTTCGCCGGGTCGTGGCTCGACGATCGCAGCAAGGCGATGCCTTACAAACAGGCCATGTCCATCGTATACCACGCGAACCGTATCGCCGAGATCGACGGCCTCGACAGCCCTGCAATGTTCGGCATAATTCGTGAAAAATTTGGCATATTTAATTTCCTCCATTCGTTCCTCTACAAAATTATTAGGCACTATGCCGGCATCGCTCTTCGACGCACAGGACTGAGGTGAAATTTTTATTTTCAGTTTGGAGGATTAGTTGAAAAAAATACTCCTTGTCTTCGGAACGCGCCCCGAAGCTATCAAGATGCTTCCGGTCGCAAAGGCGCTCGCACGGGAGCCAGATGTTCAGACGTTGATCTGTGTCACCGGACAGCATCGTGAGATGCTCGATCAGGTGTTGAACCTGTTCGAAACGGAACCAGACTACGATCTCGACATCATGAAGCGTGCGATAGGTCTCGAGCAAATAACGACAGCAGTTCTGGACGGGGTCGCGAAAGTGATCGACGAAGCGGGACCTGATCGCATCCTAGTTCATGGCGACACAACCACGGCGATGGCCGCTTCGCTCGCAGCCTTCTATCGAAAGGTGCCGGTGGGGCATGTCGAGGCTGGCCTACGCTCGGGCGACATCCGCCAGCCTTGGCCTGAAGAAGCCAATCGTCGCATCGTTAGTGTCGTGACCGATCTTCATTTCGCGCCTACTGCTGGTGCCCGCAACAATTTGCTGGCGGAAGGCACTTCAGCACGATCCATTTACATCACCGGCAATACTGTCATTGATGCCCTGCGGCTCACGGTCGATCGCCTTCGCAACGACCAAGAACTAGACACCGAGATCTGTTCACGTTTCGGTTTCCTCAACCCCGAGAAGCCAATATTGCTTGTAACGGGCCATCGACGGGAGAACTTCGGCGCGCCTTTCCGAAGCTTGTGCGAAGCGATCCGTGATCTTGCAAATTCGGGGAAAGTGCAGGTCGTCTACCCCGTGCATCTGAACCCGCATGTGAAGGCTCCGGTGAACGAACTCCTTGGCGACACATGTGGCGTCCATCTCATTGACCCACTTGACTATCTTTCCTTCGTTCACCTCATGCAGCGATCACACGTGATCCTGACCGACAGCGGAGGCATTCAGGAGGAAGGACCATTTCTGGGGAAGCCGGTCTTCGTCATGCGCAACGTCACTGAGCGGCCAGAGGCGCTCGCCGCTGGCACCGTGCGGTTGGTCGGGACCGACCGTGATCGCATCGTATCGGAGGTTAGCGGCGTCCTAGGGTATCCAGGCGCATATGAAGAGATGAGCCGCGCTCATAATCCCTATGGTGATGGATATGCTGCAAGCCGGATTGCAGATGTGCTTGTTGGGCGAGATGTCTCTGAGGTCGCGCAATAGGCGTTGAATATATTTATTTCAGACTTCATATATACTTGACTGTTAACGGATTTGCTCAGGCCATATCAATAAAATGAAAACGCAAGATATGAAATTGTTTGTCGTAAATTTGGAACGATCAACTGATCGTCGAAATGAAATGGTAAGGCAATTAAATTCACTAGGTCTGCATTATGAATTTTTGCGCGCCATCGATGGGCGGGCCGGCGAGCACACTGCATTTTCTAACTACAGCGACGATTTTTGTCTTCGAGCATGGCGTCGTCCATTGACCCCGGGCGAAGTTGGGTGTTTTGCTAGCCACTACTTGCTCTGGAAACGATGTGTCGACCAAAACGAGCCTATTGTGGTATTGGAAGATGATGTCATCATCGGAGAGAAATTTGGCGATGCACTTCGAATTGCCTCATTGATCATAAAAACATTTGATTACATTCGCCTATGTGGTGTAGCGAAGGTCGACTACTGGCCGATCGACTCAAGTTCTTATCCCCCTTGGGAGGTGGTGAGGTTCCGAAGGGGTCCGATGGGAACGCAATGCTATGCGCTCTCGCCTGATGGAGCGCGCCGCTTTTTGCAGTACGCAGAACGTTGGGATCTTCCGGTCGACAACTATAGGGTTCGGCAATGTCCTCGTCGAGGCGATGGCTTGCGGCACGCCGGTGGCTAGCACCGACTGTCCTTCGGGTCCGTCCGAAATCCTTGATAGAGGGCGCTATGGTCCGCTGGTTCCCGTCGGCGATGCAGCCGCACTCGCCCAAGCTATGGAGGCCATGCTGGACACGCCACCGGCACCCTATCTCCTGAAGAGGCGCGCACGGGATTTTTCCCTTGATGCGGCAACCGAGGCTTACATTCGCGTGTTAGGGCTGACCTATGACTGAGGCTCAAGATCTTCCCGTGTCATCGCCTGACGATCTTTCAGTCGTTTCGATCGTGGTGCTGTCGTACAATCGCAAAGACGCGCTGGAGTTGAACCTTGCCGGCTTGCTGCGCATGGTCGACGATAGTGGCTGCGAACTTGTCATCGTAGACAATGCCTCCACGGATGGGTCGATAGAGTTGATCCGCGAAGCAGCGCTCGGTCGCGACCGCGTGCAGACGCTTTTGAACGAGCGCAACCTGGGCGTGGCGGGCGGGCGAAATGTCGGCTGGCGAGCGGCTGGACGCGACTTCATACTGAATATTGATGACGATACGTTCGTGACGGCCGACGCGGTTGTAGCGATGCTATCGGTTATTCGAAGTCGCCCGGAAATTGGCATTGTTTCGCCTTGCATCCTGCACGCCCGCACCCGAGACAAGCAGCTCCACTACGGCGAGGCAGAGTTAAGCATTGGCAATTTCCTTGGCGGGTGCCACATGCTGCGGCGGTCCCTGCTGACGACAGTCGGCTTCAACGACGAGGCCTGCACTTTCGGTGGCGAGGAACTAGACCTGTCGATACGTGCGAGGGCTGCAGACCTCGACGTGGTTTATACACCTCGCGCGACGGTACTTCATGACAGTCGCCCGCAACAGGTCCGTGAGAATCGTGAGCGCCGCGAGCGCTGGCTCTATAATTACGTGCGCGTCCACCACAAGCACTTCCCGCTTGCATCGGCGCTGCCACTATCGCTGCGCTGCCTCACGAGCCACCTAGTTGCAGGGACGCGCACCAACGGGCTGTCTTCGGTCCCGGGGTTGCTGGGAGCCGCCTGGCGCGGGCTGCGCGACGGGCGGCGGCAGCACCGGCCCGTCGGGGCCGATGTTGTGCGTTTCTACACCAACCCAACGCTCAGCCCCGATCTCGGCAATGTTCCGCTGCTGCACAAGCTCCGACGCCGCACAGCTCGATAGCGTTTCCCCGGAATCCCAACCCACTCGGCCCCGTCCCAGAACTGAGGTTGGTACTCCGCCAGATTAATCCCCGTTGCCAGTGCAGCGATGGTGCCGCGCTCAGTTCCTGTCATGCGGAGCAGTCGAAAGCCCTTCTGCGAGATCACGAGATCGCACGGGGCCCAGACATGCGGATTCGCGGTGCCGATGCCCACATGCGCCGCGAGGCTCGGCAGACGAGGAATTGAGGTAGAGCCGCAGCCTTCCCGCTACGTGCTGCCAGAGCAAGCAACCGTCAATCGCGCAGGTCTGCATCTCAAACATGTCGAAAACGCACAGCGCCTCGCTGTGGATGACGTGCCTCTGCGTATGGGAACGCAGGATGCATGGGGGCTTCAGTCGCATGGTATGTTCCATGGGGCTCATCCTCGAACCGTCTCGGACAACAAGGGTGGATGAGGGTGCGACGCTGTGGATAAATTCGCCCGTGCCATGCCGCCTCCAGCGGTGATGGCCCGTCATCCGGCGCCGGGTCCAAACATGGACCCGGCGCTGCGGCTGCGGGTTAGCCCGTGGTCCTATGCGCCGCTCGCTGCCGCGCTCGCCCTACGTCTCGCCTCCGAACCGACGGCGGATCTCAGCTATCTCGCACTTGCATTTTATGCGCTAGCAGGCCGGCCACACGCGCTGCGCGCGCTGGCGATGTCCTGGCTTTTTACAATGATCAGCCCGGGCATCGCGCCCGATGCCGCCTATGCTGCGATCGGGCGCTATGCCGTGCTTGGCGGGGCGGTGCTGTCGATGCTTTTGCATGGCGGTTTATTCAGGGGCTCTCCGCGCGGCGGCGGCATTGTCCTTGCCACCATGTTGCTCGGTCTCCTCCTTATTTTGCATTCAAATTTCTTTAGCCCAATGGCGGACGTCTCAGTGCTCAAGGCTGTCTCGTGGGCCGTGGCAATGACGACAATCTTCGCTGCTTGGACCGGCCTGTCGCAAACCGAGCGCGTTACGGTGACCGCAGAGTTGTTTGGCCTGCTCGTTCTGGTGCTTCTGGCCAGCCTGCCGCTGATCGTCCTGCCGTTGGGCTACCTGCGCAATGGCACGGGCTTCCAGGGCATCCTCAACCATCCGCAAGCCTTTGGTCCGACAATGGCTCTGCTTGGCAGTTGGGCCACTGCGCGTCTTTTGGCGGAGCATCGGCCCGCCTGGAGCTCAGTCGCTTTTCTGGGTCTCTGCCTGTTTGCCGTGCTCGCATCGGAGGCACGTACTGCCGGCTTCGCTATGGTGCTGGGCGTCGGGCTTTCCGTTCTTGCTGCGCCGGGCTTGTCCGGCAAGCCAATGCGTCGACTATTGCCGGGGCTACGCAGCCCCCGACTCTGGACCGCCCTATTCGCAGCCCTGCTGGGGGGGCTGATGCTGGCGCCGGTCATTGCTCAAAGGTTTGACCAGTACATCAGGAAATCTGGCCGAGCGGAGGTAGAGACCTTCTTGCAGGCGTATGATCTTTCCCGTGGACGCTTGATGGACAGGATGTGGGAGAACATTGCTGAACGCCCGCTCACCGGCAGTGGCTTCGGCATCGCCTCCGAGCCCGCCCTCATGATAGTCACACGGGATCCGATCCTTGGCCTGCCGATCGGCGCCTCGATCGAGAAGGGAGTGCTGCCGCTGGCTATCGTTGAGGAGATTGGAATTGCCGGATCCCTCCTGATGGGAATGTGGTTATTCCGACTGATGCGGGGCTCGGCCAGAGGCGGGGTCGCGTCCTTTTCTGTGAGCCTGACCGCACTGCTTCTCAATCTCGGCGAAGCCACGCTTTTCTCCTTCGGTGGATTTGGGCTGCTGCTATTGCTGCTGCTTGGCTGGGGCGGAACGAGCACACAAACGGTCGCCGGGACTGCGCGCCATGGCTGATCCGGTGTGGTTTTGGCAGCAGATCGTGTCGCCGCACATGGCAGGTCTCGCCGAGGCTCTGGCAAGGAGCGGCCGGCCCGTGACCTATATTGCCGAACAGCCCATGTCTGCGGAACGGGCGGCCCTCGGCTGGAAAGCTCCGGAACTCGGGGCCGTGACGCTTCGGTTCGCGCCGGACACCGCCGCCGCCGCAAACCTCGTCTCCGAGGCGCCCGAGACCAGCATTCACATCTGCCAAGGATTTCGTGGGAACGGCGTTGTGGGTTCTGCGCGCACCGCGCTCGCCCGACGTTGCCTGCGGCAATGGGTCATCATGGAGACGGTGGAGGAGCAAGGCTGGGCAGCTTCCGCGATCAAGCGCCTCGAGTATTCCCGGCTAATGCGTGCCTGGCGGGGCAAGATCGAGGGCGTTCTCGCGATCGGAGAGTCCACGCCGGCATGGCTCGCCGCGCGGGGAATGCCGGCCGAGCGCATCGTGCCTTTCGCCTATTTTCTGCCAGAGGCAGAGATCCCGATGCCGCCACAAAGGTCAATGGGCGCGCCCTTCCGTTTTCTGTTCGTAGGCCGACTCATTGAGAGAAAGCGCATCGATACGCTGATCGATGCGTTGGCGCGGCTGAAAGATTATCAGTTCGAACTCATGGTCGTCGGTTCGGGACCGCTAATGGAGATCATGCGCCGCAGAGCCCGGGCATGCCTCTCCGATCGCGTCATCTGGCTCGGCCAGATCCCAATCGGCGAGATCCCGGCCATCATGGCTGATGCGGACTGCCTTGTACTCCCCAGCCGACATGACGGATGGGGAGCGGTCGTGTCGGAATCGCTCATGGTGGGAACGCCAGCCATCTGTTCTGACCGCTGCGGTGCAGCAGGCGTCGTGCGGGCGAGCGGACACGGCGGCGTCTTCAAGGCGGGCGACGTCGATGCGCTGGACAGTGTGATCCGGCACTGCATTGAGGCCGCACTCCAGACGCAGGCCCATCGGGATGCACTCGCCGACTGGGCGAAGTGCCTGACAGCCGAAGCAGGAGCGATATACTTGGAGAAGATACTTCGAGGTGAGTTGCAAGGGGATGTCGCGCCGCCATGGGCTGGCGGCTCAACCCTAGGCCTGATCAACGCAAGGGGCACTGCTCCGAAATGACCGAGCATTCGCGGAAACCGACGATTCTTGCCTTCGTGCGCTACTATCTTCCCGGCTACAAGGCAGGGGGGCCCATAAGAACGATTTCGAACATGGTGGAGGCACTGGGAGAAGACTTTGATTTTCGCATTGTGACGTCCGACCGCGATGCATCTGACATCTCCCCCTATCCCGCGATCGCCGTCGGACGCTGGGAGCAAGTGGGGAAGGCTCAGGTGCGCTATCTGTCACCAGATATGACAGGGTTGCGGCAGATCGCCAGGCTCTTGCGCGAAACACCTCACGATGTCCTCTACCTCAATAGCTTCTTCGATCCGGTTTTCACCCAGAAACCTCTTATGGCGCGGCGGCTCGGCATTGCTCCGAAGGCTCGCTGCATCCTCGCTCCGCGTGGCGAATTTTCAAAGGGAGCTCTGGAACTTAAGGCGATCAAAAAGAGGACGTTCCTCCTCGCCGCAAGAGCGAGCGGGCTCTATGCCGGACTTGATTGGCATGCGTCGAGTCCTTACGAGGAAATGGACATCCGCCGATCGCTAAGCCAATCGGAAATGCATATTCAATCGGCAATTCATATCAAAGTCGCCATAGATCTTACGGCGACAAAATCATTCAAGTCGTCCTTCGTTCCGCGCAACGCCGGTGAGCCATTGCGCGTTTGCTTTCTTTCCCGCATTTCGCCCATGAAAAATCTGGATTTCGCCATCAGAGCATTGGCTCAGGTGCGGAACCGTGTTGAATTTGATATCTATGGGCCGATAGGTGACATTGCCTATTGGCAGCAGTGCAAGGCGCTGTTGTCCGCGCTTCCCTCCCACGTGAGCGTCACTTTCCATGGTGATCTCGAACACGAGCGGGTTGCGGTGACACTCTCAGAACATGATCTGTTCTTTCTCCCCACCAGGGGGGAGAACTATGGTCACGTTATATTCGAATCGCTGTCCGCAGGGACTCCCGTTCTCATCTCAGATCAGACGCCTTGGAAGGGACTCGAAGAAATTGGGGCAGGTTGGGCCTTGCCGCTATATCAAGAAACCAGATTCGCTAATATTATTGACGAAGTGGCTGAGCTGTATGAAGAACAGTACCTCGACATCCGTTGCCGATCGTTAGAATATAGCCGGTCCTGCATGAATGATGATGCAATTAAAGAAAATCGACTTCTATTTCAATCAGAGTGAGCTACTCTCCGAAAATCAAACAGTGACGGAAGCTGCGATCTGACATGTGCTGGTCTCCAAGGACGAGGAGATGAGAACATGCGCAAAAGCCGGAATCATGACGCGGCCTTTAAGGCTCGCGTTGTGCTGGAAGCCGTGAACGGCGAGCGCACGGTGTCGGAATCGGCGGCCGACTTAAGGTGTGCATCCGACGATGATTCATCAGTCGAAGAAGGCTTTGCCCGAAAGCGCAGCCGGCAACTTCGCGCGCGGCGCGAAGTTGCCGGCTGAGATCGACGAGGAGGCATCCAGGAACCGCACGCCAAGTTTGGAGAGTTGGCCGTCGCTAACGATTTTTGTCGCGAATGCTCAAGCCATCGATCGGCAAATGAGGCCCGGTATGATAGAGTTCAATCATTCGAAACTGCCGATCGGTACGCAATGACGGCTTCTGTCGCTTGCGCGGTCGTCATTCTATTACGAGCCGCAGGGCGATAGCGCGATGAAATTCGCGCCTATGCTGCTGATCGACAAACAATTCCTGGAGGCACCGTTCTTCGGCGTGCCGCAGTCCACTTCGAGAATTCCATCTCCACGACAGATCCGTCCCATTGCCGGGACGATCCTGATCAATACGGGCGGCACCTTGGGAGAACCCATGAATTTCTATGTAGACTGACGTGCAGTTTCGTAAGCCGCACGAGCGAGCGGTGGCGCTGGAATCTTGTCCTCCTGGTGCCACAATCATCTCATGGAACAAGGGTTTAGGCGTCTGATGTGCGGCATCGTAGGAGGATGGCTCTTGGAGCCCGATCAAGAGAGGTTGCAACGCTCCCTCGATTTGATCGCGCACCGGGGCCCGGACGCGCGCGGTATACATTTCGATGACGAATCCGGCGTCGTCCTCGGGCACGCGCGTCTGGCCATCATCGATCTGTCGAGCACCGGCGCGCAACCAATGCATTCCGACGATGGCAGCGTTACCCTCGTCTACAATGGCGAACTCTACAACCAAAAGGACCTCCGCGAGGAACTCGTAGCGCGAGGCGCGTCCTTCCGCGGGGTGTCGGACACAGAGGTTCTGCTTCGCCTCTATCTCGAGGATGGAGCAGCGATGTTGCCGCGGCTCAATGGCATCTTCGCATTTGCGATCCACGATCGGCGGAACGGCGAACTGCTGCTCGCGCGCGACGCGCTGGGCGTCAAGCCGCTATACTACAGCGTCGGCAACCACGGGGTGATCTTCGCGAGCGAGCTGAAAGCTCTTCCGAAGCTCGCTCCATTCAATCGCGACCTCGACGCCGACGCTGTGAACCGTTACCTGACCTTCCTGTGGTGTCCGGGAGATGGGACGCCCTTCGCGGCCGTCAAAAAACTCCTCCCTGGACACGCGCTCCGCGTGCGGGCCGGCAGGATCGAAGCGCACTGGAGTTGGTACTCCCTGCCGCAAACGCGACCGAATTCGGCGGCGTCCTCCGAGCGCGACGCGATCGAATCTGTAAGGCGCGGCCTTGCCCTCGCCGTCGAGCGCCAGCTCATCGCTGATGTCCCGGTGGGTGCGTTTCTCTCAGGAGGCTTGGACTCCAGTGCGATCGTAGCGTTCGCGCGCAGAAAGATCCCCGATATCCGGTGCTTCACCATCGAGTCTACGGGGGGAGCCGATGAAGGCTTCCCGGACGATCTGCCCTATGCCCGGAAGGTCGCTGCGCACCTCGGGGTAAGGCTCGACGTGGTCCAAGTCGATGCGGAGCGCATGATCAGCGACCTACAACGGCTGGTGTGGCAACTCGATGAACCCCTGGCGGACCCTGCTGCACTGAACGTGCTCTATATCTGCCAGCTAGCACGACAGTGCGGCATCAAGGTTCTCTTGTCGGGCACCGGTGGGGACGATTTGTTCAGCGGGTACCGCCGGCACTTGGCGCTGCGCTATGAGGGAGCCTGGTCGTGGCTGCCTCGGCCGGTGCGCGTCGCGCTCGGCCGGACCGCGGGGATGCTAGACCAACGAACGGCAATGGGCCGCCGACTGGGCAGGGTCTTCCGGAATGCCCATGAGACCGGTGACGTTCGCCTTGCATCCTATTTCGCATGGGCTCAGCGCGCCGATCTGCTGTCGCTCTTCAGCGAGGACATGAAGGCCAAGATCTCAGACGTGCGTGCCGAGCAGCCCATGCTCGACTTCCTCAGCGAGCTACCGCACGATTGCAAAGCTCTCGAGAAGATGCTTGCCCTCGAGCAGCGATTCTTCCTCGCCGACCACAACCTGATCTATACCGACAAGATGTCGATGGCGTGCGGCGTCGAGGTACGGGTGCCATTTCTTGACCTTGACCTCGTGGAACTCGCTGCCCGCATTCCGGACCGCTTCAAGCAGCGCGGACGTGAAGGAAAGTGGATACTGAAGAAGGCGATGGAGCCAGACCTTCCGCGCGACGTGATCTATCGCGCCAAGAGCGGATTTGGAGCACCGCTCCGCAAGTGGATCAGACATGAACTGAGAGATTTCGTGCGGGATCTGCTTTCCGAGGCAAATGTAAGAAAGCGCGGGCTGTTCGACGCGCGGGCGGTAGCGGCGCTGATCGACGACAACGAGGCCGGCCGGCGCGATGCCGCCTACACGATCTTCTCCCTTGCATGCATCGAGATATGGTGCCGCGCATTCAAGGACAATCCGGAGACATGGCATCCGGGCAGCGCAGTACACAGGGAGTTCTCTGTATGACGTCGAAGAACGCAGTGCGCGATTTCTGGAACGAAGCCGCGTGCGGGGAAAGCCTACTTCTTCCGTCACGCGACACCGAGGGGTTCGCAGCCCAAGCGCGCGCCCGATATCTGCTTGAGCCATACATCCCGCCCTTCGCGGAATTTTCCAGCTCGAAGGGGCTCGACGTGCTGGAGATCGGGGTGGGCCTCGGCGCGGACCATGAATCCTTCGCGCGGGCGGGGGCGACGCTCCACGGCATCGATCTGACGGAACGTGCAGTAGAACTAACCGGCCGGCGCCTTGCACTGCAAGGACTGCGGTCCAACGTGCAGGTCGCAGACGCGGAGGCGCTTCCCTTCGCAGACGGCTCGTTCGATTTCGTCTACTCGTGGGGGGTGATCCATCACAGTCCGGACACGCCCGCAGCAGCGAGGGAAATCCTCAGGGTACTGAAGCCGGGCGGTCGTTTTCGCCTGATGATCTACCATCGCTGGAGCTTGGTCGGCGCCATGCTCTGGCTGCGCTACGGACTTCTGAAGGGACGTCCCTTCATGACGCTGGCGGAAGTCTACGCGACCTATCTTGAAAGCCCTGGAACGAAAGCCTTCACGAGCGCCGAAGCTAAGCGCCTATTTGAAGCGGCATCGGACGTTTCGACGCGGATCGAGTTGTCACATGGAGACCTGCTGGAATCCGGCGCCGGCCAGCGGCACCGGGGTCCCTTGCTCACCGTGGCGCGGCGGGTCTGGCCCCGTTGGCTACTCCGGCGCGCCTGCGGGAACCTAGGCTTGTTTCTCCTCATCAGCGGCACGAAGTAAACGTCATTGAAACAAATCCTCCAATCTCTCCGAACCGGCGCCACCGAGGTGGCCGACGTGCCTTGTCCAGCCGTTGGGCGCAAACAGTTGCTCATCCGCTCCGTGCGTACGCTGGTTTCAGCCGGCACCGAGCGCATGCTGATCGACTTCGGCAGAGCTGGGCTCGTTGGCAAAGCGCGCCAGCAGCCCGACAGGGTCAGGCAGGTTCTGGCGAAGATGCGCACCGATGGGCTCGCGCCCACGCTGGAAGCGGTGTTAAACAAGCTCGACCAACCCTTGCCGCTTGGCTATTGCAACGTCGGAACGGTGCTGGAAACGGGTAGCGGCGTCGCGGGTTTTTCGCCCGGCGACCGTGTCGTCTCCAACGGCAAGCACGCGGAGGCAGTTGCCGTTCCGCTCAATCTCTGCGCCAGGGTGCCAGATGGCGTATCCGACGACGAGGCGGCCTTCACGGTTCTCGGCGCCATTGCCTTGCAGGGCATCCGCCTAGTCCAGCCGACGCTGGGCGAGACGGTCGTGGTGACGGGGCTTGGCCTGATCGGTCTCGTGACCGTCCAGCTTCTGAAGGCGCATGGCTGCCGCGTGCTCGGAATCGACCCCGATCCGGCCAAGCTGCGGCTCGCCGAGCACTTCGGCGCAACGACGGTGAACCTCAGCGCCGGCGAGGATCCGGTCGCAGCGGCCCAGACGTTTTCCCGCGGGCGCGGCGTTGACGCCGTCATCATCACCGCTTCCACGAAGAGCAGCGAACCGATGCATCAGGGTGCGCTGATGTGCAGGAAGCGCGGGCGCATCGTCCTCGTCGGCGTCGCCGGTCTGGAGCTTTCGCGCGCTGATTTCTACGAGAAGGAGCTCCAGTTCCAGGTCTCCTGTTCCTATGGCCCCGGCCGCTATGACCCAGACTATGAGGAGAAGGGGCAGGACTATCCCGTCGGCTTCGTGCGCTGGACAGAGCAGCGCAATTTCGAGGCGGTGCTCGACATGCTGGCCGAGGGGCGGCTTGACGTGAAGCCCCTGATCTCCCACCGCTTCTCGCTCGACGAGGCAGTGAACGCCTACGATCTCGTGACCGGCTCGGAGCCGTCGCTGGGCATCCTCCTCGTCTACGGCGAGGCCAGTGGGGTGCCGGACGATGTGCTGACGCGGCGCACGGTTACGATCGCCTCTGGAGAGAAGGTGGTGTCCGCGCCGGGCAGGGCAACGGTCGGATTCATAGGGTCGGGCAACTACGCAATGGGCGTGCTGATCCCCGCCTTCAAGACGGCTGGCGCGCGTCTGGTCGCGGTTGCCTCCAGCGCCGGCGTTACCGGTCTCCAAGCGGCCCGCAAGTTCGGCTTCGAGAAAACCACCACCGATCCGGCTGTCATTCTGGACGACCCCGCGATCGACGCCGTCGTCATAGCGACACGCCACGACAGTCACGCCTCACTCGCGTGCAAGGTCATTGATGCCGGCAAGCATCTCTTCATGGAAAAGCCGCTGGCGCTTACGCGTGACGAACTGTCACGAATCGAAACGGCCTCAATGGAGGCGCGCGCAAGGGGAGCATCACCGCTCCTGACCATCGGCTTCAACCGTCGTTTTGCGCCGCATGTCGTCAAGGTGAAGTCGTTGCTTGCCGGAGCAAGCGGACCGAAATCCTTCGTCATGACGGTGAACGCGGGCGCCATCCCGGAAGAGCACTGGACGCAGGATCGGGAGGCCGGCGGCGGAAGAATCCTTGGCGAGGCTTGCCACTTCATCGATCTCCTGCGGTTCCTTGCCGCCGCGCCGATCGCATCTTTCGAGGCACGGGCGATGGCCACGCATACGAACGACACGGTGACCATCTTGCTGTCCTTCGACGACGGCTCAATGGGAGCCATCCACTATTTTGCAAATGGCTCGAGGAGCTTTCCAAAAGAGCGGCTTGAAATCTTCACTGAAGGGCGAATCCTCCAACTCAACAATTTCAGGAAGCTGAAAGGTTTCGGCTGGAAAGGATTCTCGCAAATGTCGCTCTGGCGGCAGGACAAGGGCCAGAAGGCCTGCGCCGCTGCCTTCGTCCGGGCGTTAGAAAATGGTGGGCCTTCGCCTATCCCGCACGACGAGATCTTCGAGGTCGCGCGCGTGTCGATCGACATCGCAGAGGCACTCCGGCAATGACCATGATCGATATCATCGCTGGAGCGCGGCCGAACTTCATGAAGATCGCACCTATCATTCACGCAATGGAAGCTAGACGCGCCGCCGGTGGTCCGTTGCGGCATCGGCTGGTTCACACCGGCCAGCACTACGACGCCCGCATGTCGGGCGATTTTTTCGAACAGCTTGGAATACCGCTGCCCGATGTCAATCTGGAAGTCGGGTCAGGCACGCAGGCGGAGCAGACCGCCGCCATCATGGTGCGGTACGAGAAATTGCTGCTCCAGGCACCGAGTGCGCTCTGTCTCGTAGTGGGAGATGTCACGTCCACCATGGCCTGTGCGATAACCGCCCAGAAGATGAAGATCCGGGTCGCACATGTTGAAGCTGGCATCCGGTCGGGCGACTGGTCGATGCCGGAGGAGATCAACCGCATGACTACGGACGCGGTGAGCAACTGGTTCTTCACGACCAGCGCCTTCGCGAACGACACACTTCGCCGGTCTGGTGTCGCGGACGAGCGCATCTTCTTCGTCGGCAACACAATGATCGACACGCTGCTGGCGAACATGGAGCGCCTTCGGCCACCGGTCTTCTGGAATGATCTCGCCCTGGAGCCGGGCGGCTATTTCGTGCTCACGCTGCATCGCCCCTCCAACGTCGATGGGTCGACCCATCTCGAACGGCTTCTCACAGCGCTCGGTGAGGGCACGCGGGGCGTTCCGATCATCTTCTCGGTGCATCCGCGTACGCGCAAGACGCTCCGCGCGCTGAGCTCGCTGCCGTCCAACCTATATTTCGTCGATCCGCAACCCTATCTCGAATTCAACCATCTGGTACGCCATGCGAAGGCGGTCATCACGGACTCCGGCGGCATCACCGAGGAGACGAGCGTCATGGGCGTACCCTGTATGACGTTGCGCGACTCCACTGAACGGCCCGAAACAGTTTCGGTCGGGACCAACGAGATCCTCGGCACCGATCCTGCGGCAGTTCGTGCAGCACTCGACCGACTGTTTACACACGGTTGGAAGAAGGGCGGTATCCCTGAGAAGTGGGACGGCCGAACGGGCGAGCGGATCGTGGCGGTCCTTGAAGGGCTTCTCGCTTGAGGCATCGAATCGAGCAAGCCACCCTGCTCTGGCACACAGTCCGTCATCTAAAGCCAATTCAGATCGGCGGGCGGGTTTGGTTCCGGCTTCGCCGACCGAAGCCGGATTTGGCACCGACGCCTGCGCTGCGGGCGCGTACCGGACCGTGGGAGAAGCCAGCCACGCGGCGCCCAAGCCTGACGGGGCCGGAGCGGTTTCGTTTCCTGAACGAGGATGGGGGGCTCGCTGGCGGCTGGGACGACGGTAATCACAGCAAACTTTGGCGCTACAACCTGCATTATTTCGACGACCTGAATGCCGAGGGCGCTGCAGAGCGCACCGCTTGGCATGAGGCTCTGATCCGGCGTTGGGTTTCGGAGAATTCGCCGGGCAGAGGCACTGGCTGGGAACCCTACCCGACATCGTTGCGAATCGTGAACTGGATAAAGTGGTCGCTTGGCGGCAACCATCTGCCGCCTGAAGCGGTGCAAAGCCTCGCTGTGCAGGCGCGCTGGCTATCGCGGCGGCTGGAGCATCACCTGCTCGGCAATCATTTGTTGGCCAATGGCAAGGCGCTCGTCTTCGCGGGTTGTTTCTTTCAGGGCGATGAGGCAGCACGCTGGCTGTCGAGGGGCGCCGCCATCATCGAGCGCGAAGTTCCCGAGCAGATTCTCGCGGATGGTGGCCATTTCGAACTCAGCCCCATGTATCACTCGCTCGCCCTTGAGGACTCCCTCGATCTCGCAAACCTGGGACGGACTTTTCCTGATGCGCAAGGCCGGTGGGCGAGGGCGGGCGAGATGATCGCCGGACGGGACAAGCCGATGCGTCGCTGGTTGGCGGCCATGTGCCACCCGGATGGCGAGATTGCGTTCTTTAACGATGCGGCGATCGGCGTTGCCCCGCCCCCCGCCGATTTGGAGGCCTATGCATCACGGCTTGGCTTCGCTGCCGCAGAACCGCCTGCCGCGGGCCTCCTGCTAGAGAGCGGATATGCCCGACTCGAAGCCGGTCCGGCTGTCGCCCTCGTCGACACCGCGCGCGTCGGCCCCGACTATCTTCCGGGGCACGCGCATGCCGACACGTTATCGTTTGAACTTTCGGTGTTCGGGCGTCGTGTCCTCGTCAATTCGGGCACATCGCTCTATGATGTGGGGGCAGAAAGACACAGACAACGCGGGACCGCCGCGCACAACACAGTCCTCGTTGCGGAAGAGAATTCATCTGAGATCTGGTCGGCCTTCCGGGTGGCAAGACGAGCGCGGCCGTTTGGCCGGTCGATAGAACATGATGGGGACGGCACCACGCTTTCCTGTTCACACGACGGATATGCGAGGTTGCGAGGGCGGCCGGTCCACTGCCGCAGGCTGACCTTGCGATCCGGCGGCTTGACGATCGAGGATATACTCCACGGCGGAAGCCACCAAGCCGAGGCGCGGTTTCACTTTCATCCCACATGGATCGTCGTCAGCGACGGCAGTCACGGCAATGCGGTGTCCGACAGCGGGCAGTGCATTGAGTGGACCGCGGATGCCGGCGCTGCCGGCCTGGAAGCGAGCAGCTATCATCCGGAGTTCGGAATCGGCATGCCGTCGACATGCCTCGTGGTGAAGCTTCAGTCTGGGCGCAGCCGGGTGCGGTTCACTTGGCATACCGCCGCCAACCCTTTTGGTCCGATCTGATGCACATCCTGTTCCTCAGCGACAATTTTCCTCCCGAGGTCAACGCGCCTGCGAGCCGGACCTTCGAGCATTGCCGCGAATGGGTTGCCGCGGGGCATGAGGTGACGGTTATAACCTGCACGCCGAATTTCCCACAGGGCAAGGTCTTTCCCGGGTACGCTAACCGCCTGTGGCAAAAGGAACAAATCTCGGGCATCACTGTCATCCGTGTCTGGTCCTACATCACCGCCAACGAGGGCTTCACCCGGCGCATAGTTGACTATGTGAGCTATATGGTCAGCGCGATTCTCGCCGCGCCGTTCGTCCGCAAGGCAGATGTTGTAGTAGGCACGTCCCCTCAATTTTTCACGGCGGTGGCCGCATACATTGTGAGTCGCGGGAAACGGATTCCGTTCGTGTTCGAGCTCCGGGACCTCTGGCCGGAATCGATTCGAGCATTGGGAGCCATGGCGAAGAGCCCGGCACTCGATTGGCTTGAGAAGGTCGAGCTCTTTCTTTATCGCCGCGCAACTCTCATCGTGTCGGTGACGAACTCGTTTCGCGACGATCTGCAACGTCGTGGTATCAACCCGTCAAAAGTCACAATCGTCACGAACGGCATCGACGCAAGCCGTTTCCAGCCGCGACCGAAAGACCACGCGCTGTTGGAAAAGCACGGACTGCACGACAAGTTCGTGGCAGGCTACATCGGGACGCATGGAATGGCCCATGGATTGGATACGATCCTGGACGCGGCCACTGCGTTGAAGCGCGAGCCCGAAGGCGACCGGTTCCGGCTTTTGCTTCTCGGTGACGGAGCCGCGAAGGCTGCCTTGGTGGAACGAGCCAAGCGCGAGGGGCTCGACAACGTCGTCTTCGTCGACACTGTTTCCAAGGACGATGTCGTCCGCTACTGGTCGCTCCTCGATGTCTCGATCATTCATCTGAAAAGGTTGGATCTCTTTCGCTCCGTCATTCCTTCGAAAATGTTCGAGTGCATGGGAATGGCGATTCCGGTCATTCACGGCGTCGAGGGCGAGTCGGCCGCCATCGTGGAGCGCGAGCAGGTTGGCATCGCCTTCGAACCGGAGAATGCCCGGGAACTCTGCCGGGTGCTCCTCGAACTTGAAAGGGACCCGGCATTGCGGAAGACGCTGGCCGCCAACGGGCCAGCGGCGGCGCGGCGGTATGACCGAAGCGAACTGGCAATGAAGATGCTTCGGCATCTGGAGAATGCCGTTCAGCGGAAGTCTCATTTCGATGCCGAATGATAGGTTGCAAGAACCAAAGCATAGGAATTCCGTGGAATGAATGAACACGACCACACGTTACCTGACCACGTCCTCGGAGACCGGCTGAGCCGGCGCGAGGCTATAGTAGGCGTCATCGGCCTCGGTTATGTCGGCCTTCCCCTCGCGGCCGCCTGCGCCCGCGGCGGGTTCAGGACGGTCGGCTTCGACGTCGATCTCGCCAAGGTAGAGGCGCTCAACGGCGGCCACTCATATATCGACGCGGTCGCCTCGGATGAGGTCGCCACCTTCCTGGCCAGCGGACACTTCGGGGCAACGGCCGATTTTTCCCGTCTGACTGAGTGCGACATCGTCGTTATCTGCGTGCCGACGCCGCTCACGCGCCACCGCGATCCCGATCTCAAATACGTGATGACCACGGCTGAAACCATTGCCGCGCACCTGCGACGCGGCCAGCTCGTCATTCTCGAGTCGACCACCTTTCCCGGCACGACCGAGGGCGTCGTGAAACCGATCCTCGAAAAAAATGGCCTAACCAGCGGCGTCGATTTCTTCCTCGGGTTCTCGCCCGAGCGCGAGGATCCCGGAAACGCCAACTTCCAGACAGCGTCCATCCCCAAGATCGTCGCTGGCGATGGCGTCATCGCATCCAGTCTCATGGAGACCTTCTACGGCGCAGTCGTGGCGCGTGTGGTGGCCGTATCTTCCCCTGCAGTCGCTGAAGCGGTGAAGATCACCGAGAATGTGTTCCGGGCGGTCAACATCGCGCTCGTCAACGAACTGAAGGTGATCTACGGCGCAATGGGGATGGACGTCTGGGAGGTCATAGACGCCGCGGCAACCAAACCCTTCGGCTACATGCCCTTCTATCCTGGACCTGGCCTCGGCGGGCACTGTATCCCGATCGATCCCTTCTACCTGACCTGGAAGGCGCGCGAGTTCGGACTGGCAACGAAGTTCGTCGAGCTCGCTGGCGAGATCAACATCTCCATGCCGAAGTACGTCATTGACAACCTCGAAAGGCAGCTCGACCTACGCCAGAAGAGGTCTTTGAGTTCCTCGCGAATCCTCATCGCAGGCATTGCCTACAAAAAAAATGTGTCCGACATTCGAGAGAGTCCGACCTTCCACCTGATGGACATTCTCGCGAAACGGGGCGCCACTGTGGACTACCACGACCCGCACGTGCCGATTATACCGCCGACCCGCGAGCACAGCGAATACGCAGGCATCCGTTCAGTCGTTCTCTCTCCTGACACTCTCGCGAGCTACGATGCGGTTGTGGTGTCGACTGATCACGATGCGGTCGACTACCGGCAGCTCGCGCAACACTCCAAGCTAGTGATCGACACCAGAAACGTCTTCTCGCGTAAGGAAATCGTCGCCCCGGTGATTGTAAAATCCTGAAGCTACGGACCAGGTGCTGTCCACTTCCCGGCTCCATCGCCAGTACCGCTCGGTGCCGGCAATCAACATCATCTGGCCCATGCTGCGCAGCTAACCTTGCTCTTAAAGCCGGCTTTCCTGCGCAGCATCACGTTCACGTCCGCTTTGAAAAGGCGGCCCGCGCCGGAGCGACACCCTGCAGCTCGCCCGGCCCGTCTTCAGTTTTTCAGGGACCAAGACGAGGCGCGGCACCCGCTGGAGAAGATGGAAGAGGCTGCAGCCTGACGGGAGCCCGTGGTCGCTCGAGGCGAGCACCCCGGCGCTGGCCGACAAACTGCGCCGCCTCGACCGCTACGAGCGACGCGCACTGTCGCGGCGCAAGGCGGCGGCCCGCGCCATTGATGCCTCTGCAGGCGACGCGGACGCCACTGTATCAGTGCGTACAGACCCGTGGTGCCGACAATCTTGAGCTGCGCAATTGACGCATCTCTTACATCGTCTGGAAATATATTATGCGTATTGCGCAAACTCACTAAAGCAGGATACAAGAGACGATCCACGTAAATATATGCTTTACACGCAATTCTGGACCAACAACCCATGGTTGATCTTGATCTTCCCCCCTCACCGGCACCCAATACGCAATTTTATAATCTGCGCGCCGCCGGCCTCTGGGGCATCTTGGCGGCGCTGGGAGTCGCGCTCTTCGTCACGCGCTACCGTGGCATGATTGGACTGGCGGGGGCCGCCGAGGCGCTTTTCGCCCTGCAGGCGGCCATTTCGCTATGCGCGGGCGTCGCTGTTACGTCGGGCGGCGTGACGCTTCCTCGGGCGCCGATCAGGCAGGCGCCGCTTATTGTATGGGGCCGCCAGAGCATTCCAATGGCCGGCGTGCGCGACGTCACGTTTGCGGGACACTCGCTGGGATTTGATGTCGTCGTCCTTGCTGACGCCGACAAGAACACGCCAACCCTGTTTTCGTCGCGGGAGAAGCGGCTCGCCTTCTTCGAGGCACTGCGGCGAGCGCATCCCGAGGTGCGCATTTACCGCGCCGTTTAGCGTATTGATTCCAATTAAAAAATTTAATTCGGATTTCTTTGGGCAGCTCTTTCCCCTAGTTTGGCGCAACAAGGCCACTCACCTAAAATTCGATGATTTCATGCGCTATTTCGCCCTTCAAATTCGCCGGCGCGCGATAAGGCCGGTTGGTGCCGTCCTGCGCCGCGCCGGCCGGCAATCCTCGCCAGCTGAAGTTCTCGGCCCGCCAACAGGGGCTGAACCCTCATGAACAAGCGCATACTCGTCACCGGCGGCGCCGGCTTCCTCGGGTCGCACCTGTGCCAGCGCCTGCTCGGCCTCGGCCACGAAGTTCTCTGCGTCGACAATTTCTTTTCGAACACGCGGCGCAACGTCGAGCCCCTGATCGCCCATCCGCGTTTCGAGCTGATGCGCCACGACGTCACCTTCCCCCTCTACGTCGAGGTGGACGAGATCTACAATCTCGCCTGCCCTGCCTCGCCCGTGCACTACCAGTTCGACCCGGTCCAGACGACGAAGACCAGCGTCATCGGCGCCATCAACATGCTGGGCCTGGCCAAGCGCACCAAGGCCAAAATCCTGCAGGCTTCAACTTCGGAGGTCTACGGCGACCCCGACATCCACCCGCAGCCGGAGCATTATTGGGGCAACGTCAACCCGATCGGCTTCCGCTCCTGCTACGACGAGGGTAAGCGCTGCGCCGAGACGCTGTTCTTCGACTACCGCCGCCAGCACAAGATGCCGACCAAGGTCGTGCGCATCTTCAACACCTACGGCCCGAACATGCACCCGCACGACGGGCGCGTCGTCTCGAACTTCATCGTGCAGGCGCTCAGGGGCGAAAACATCACGGTCTACGGCGAGGGCCTGCAGACACGCTCGTTCTGCTATGTCGACGATCTCGTCGAGGCCATGATGCGCATGATGCGCATGATGGCCACAGGGCACGACGTGACGGGCCCCGTCAATATCGGCAACCCGAACGAATTCACCATCCGCGAACTCGCAGAATTGGTCGTCGAGTTGACCGGCACCAAGTCAAAGATCGTCTCGGCGCGCCTTCCCTCCGACGACCCGAAGCAGCGCAAGCCCGACATCTCGCTCGCCCGGCAGCTTCTCGGCTGGGAGCCGAAGACGCAATTGCGCGAAGGCCTCAAGGCGACGATTGCCTATTTCGACGGACTGCTGGCCGGCGGCGAGGTTTACAAGCCGCACCGCGAGGAATTGAAGTGAAGGTCGCTACGGTCGGCAAGAACGTGGAAGGCGCCCATCACCGCCGCCCCCGCAATATCTACACGCCGGCGGATATACAGCGGCGGGGCTTCGATTATTTCGGCGTCGGGCGGTGAGCGCCCCTCGTTGTTGCCCCTCGGGAGCGTCAGGACTCTTGTGTGCGGGGCCGGATTGACCATCACGCTCTGACGAATTTGTCGTCGAACATGATGACAAATTGAGTTTTCGCCTCGCACCACTCGCGCGGCGGCATTTTCTATTCACCCGCTACAATGACGCGCCGGGCCCGATATCGACTGACGTGATGGGGTGGACGGCCCCCCGCTCCCGGAGCTTCGGCGCGATCGGCCCGCCTAAACGTTTACTCCGGCCGACAAAAAACGCCGCTCTGCATTTTCCAGAACAACTGCGGTCAGAATGGACGTGGCGAAGGCCCCGGTGTCGACGTTGATGCGGTTTTGTCGGATTTCGGGCTGCGCGACGGGGGTGTGGCCGTGCACGACAACCTTGTCGGATTTGCCCTCAAACCGCAGGAAATCCTCCCGAATCCAGAGCAGGTCTCTCGGGCTCTGGCTTTCGCAGGGAACGCCCGGACGAATGCCCGCGTGGCAGAAAAAATAATCGCCATACGTGACGAAATGACGTGTTTGCTCGAGAAACTCACGATGCCGGGCCGGCATCTTTTCCTTGAGCGCATCGCGAGCCTTTTCATAGCCCTGCCCTCGCATGATGTCGCTGACGTCAACGCCATATGAATGCAGGAACTCCAGCCCGCCATACTTTCTCCAGGCGTTCAGAAGGTCAGGATCCTCAAAGAAGTTGAGAACCATTTCCTCGTGATTGCCGCGCAATGTGCAAAATGGGGTCGGCTGAGGCCCAGTCGCCAGCCGCTCAAGCACACCGGACGAATCCGGTCCTCGGTCGACATAATCTCCAAGGAAAACGGTCAAGACGTTTTCCGGCCCGTCTTGAGAATCGACCTCGATCTGTTTGAGCAAGCCGTTCAATAGATCCAGCCGCCCATGGATGTCGCCGACGGCATAGATGCGCATGCCCGGAGGCACCACCGGCGCGGGAGCGTCCTGCCTGTTCAGAAGTTTCCTGGCCCACGAAAAAAGCATATTCCCGTCATTTCATTCATGACACGCGCCAGGCGTGCCTTTTAAGAATTTTCCGCCCCGATGGCGCCAACCCATGAGAGACAATTTCTCCGCCAAGTTGAAATAGGCTGCTTGCATGGCATCGGCAAGATGACGCAACGTTGCGCAGGCCGGCCCCGCATCTTATGTCGCCACGTCATCGCCCAAGGCCGATGACATGCGAAGCGTGGCGCGACACAACACGGACCGCCGCCGCAGTGATCGTGTCCCACAGCGTGGTGTAACTTTGCGGGCTGATCGCCACGCTCACCGGC